>MRWG01000806.1_pt1 | contig 30171 bp, 31 predicted proteins | sample 1013341 | NCBI WGS metagenome assembly MRWG01 (sample SAMN06117577, study PRJNA244670) | biofilm metagenome | biome: Water; feature: Cathode Biofilm; material: Biofilm; isolation source: microbial consortium enriched at the cathode of a solar microbial fuel cell | place: USA: District of Columbia ... | reverse complement strand
GATATTGTGGATACGTTCTCGGGCCGAACTGTGATTCGACGCGGCGGGGTCACTTGCTCAAAATACTTCTGCCGCGCAGACCCCTAGGCATCCACAATCAGGCGGGGGGGAAGTTGACGCTACTGCCGACCGGTTCCCCGTGACCCGAAACTAAAAGCAGCGCCCTTTCTCCGCTTTCGACCAAAACACATCGGCAGTCCCGGCCGACGATGGCCTGACGAAGGGGCTCGGCCAAAGACAGCGCTGGAAAACATCTGAGCTCATTACCCCTATTTACAAGCGCCGGACTCGCCCAACACCAGAATAGGTCGCAGCTGCGCGGGACCTATCCATATTTGTTGGCTATACTGTCGGGACGTAGATACGTGGGTTTTTTAGTGGGGCTTAGCAGAGAAACTGATTAATACAAACAAATTAATGACCCTAACAGCCTTATTTGGCTGGAGGTGAGGAATATGAAAACATTTTTTTATAAACTTATGGTCACAACGCTTTTTACTTTAAGCTTCTCCAATGCTTCAGCTTTTTCGTATGTAGATGATTTCGAAGGATACGAAAAAGGAGCCAACCTTTCGAGCGGATACAACGAAAGCGTTACGGCGGGAAATGCAGTCACTTTTCCATCTGGAGTGGACACAGAGCTTGTTAGTTTAACGGATGGCGTACCAGGAATTAACGAAGCAGTTCCAGATTCACCAGTAAATCAAGCAATTCAGGCGCTTCCACCCAAATCAAGATCGGGCAATTGTACTCAATGTGCAATTAGGTTCTCATATTCTGGGAGTTCCGATTTATCTCAAGATGCCTGGTCTGAGCAGCGATTTTCAATAAATTCAGATGCATTGCCCCAAGGTAAAAACGGCTTGACCAATTTTTGGCTACAATACGACTTATATATTCCCGAAAATTACCATTTCAGAGATCCGGAACCTAACGCTAGTAATTGGTATGGTGGTGGAGACAAAGTTCTTGTTGTCTGGGCTGATGAGAATTCTGATCCGATTAAACCCATGCTGCAGATTGCCAGACTTATGAAACGTAACGGATCATCGGGAGAGACTTGGGATCCCGATACGGCATATCTTGAGTACTGGTTTGCCTCCTTTGACCCTGTTACCGGTGAACGTAGGTTTTTTGATGACAAAGGTATCGAGGGCGGCTACCAAGTACTTATCGATCCTGTAATTGACAGGGGGAATTGGCAAAGAAGAACCTTGCACGTTCGGATGCCAACCTCAGAGGGTTCCAATGACGGTGTAGTAGAATACTGGGTTGAGAGAAGGACCGGTACAGACAGGTCGATTACTAAAAAATTGATCGACGTCAAAAGCGGAAATTTTTTTGGTGGAAACAAAAACTACCTTAATCGGGGTTACCTTTTGGGGTGGAGTAATGCAGGTTACAACTACGATGTTACCTACCTAATAGACAATTTTATACTCGCCAATAGTATCGATTCGATCGATGCTTCTGCCATCAAAGCCAGCAGCAACGAAAATAGGCTCCCAAACCCACCCAGTCTCACAATCGAATAAACAAAGCTATAGTGCGGGACCTTGTCTGGATTACTCACAGTTCTCCGGCAAGTCTCGCAGGCCGGATGAGGTGGGCCCAATCAGTTGGACAACCTGATGGTGTCCCTAAGCTATGATCCAGTTGTTTCCCCGGCTCCGGCGGTCAAGGCTATGGGTTGCCCGCGTCGTACACCTAATCGGGCGTTTGGTAATCAAGGGTTTGGTGGTATCGGGCCTGATTGTAATGCAGGAAGTACCGGTGAAGCGCCTGCTTCAAGTCGTGTTCATCCTCGAAAGCTGTAAGGTAAACGCACTCGTGTTTGAAGCTGCGCTAGAGCCCTTCCAAAAAGACGTTGTTGTCATGGTAGCAGCCCTTGCCATCTTAACCGCTGTTTTTTTTAGACACCCCATATAAAAATATCAATTTCTCACATTGATTATCAATTGAAAATCTCGTATTTGATATCGAAATCCCCCTGTCTGAAAAATTTTTACGAAGTTTAGGTGATTCCGTCAGTTTAATAACTGCCTCTGAGATTTGATCAGCAGACTCTTTTTCTACGACTAAACCATTGAAGTTATTCTCAACAAGTTCTGGGATGGCACCCACATTTGTAACAATTAAAGGAACCCCAATACTCATCGCTTCGAGAATAGTAAAGCCAAAAGCCTCTTGCCATATTGATGGCACTATCATTATGTCTCCATTCATCAGAAGATTTGGCACGTCATTACGAGAGCCAAGAAAATGTACTTCTTCATTGATCCCATATATCTTGACCAGCTCCTCTAGATTCTTCCGATAAGGTCCTTCTCCAATAATATGAAGCTGATAGTCAATACTACGACTTGATAACTGTGAACATGCTTCAATCAGATACTGAATACCCTTATCCGGAATCAGTGCTGAAACAGTGACCAATCTTATCAATTTATCTCCCGAAAAAGATCTGGTTGAGTATTTATCACGATACTCTCCAAATTCAGATTGGTTTATTGCATTGTATACAACTGAAACGTTATGCCGAAAAGCTCCATAATTGTTAACGAATTTTTTCTTTGTGTATTCGGATACACAGAAAATTCCATCATAGCTAGATCCGAGCATTAACCACCTTAATCTTTTATAGAATCTAACTAACCAATTGCTATTAGCGAGCGCCCCTGAAATATGGTAAGTTGCAAAAAATTTAACTTTATTAAAAAGCATCAGAAAGGATAATGGGCCGAGAATATGGATAAAATGAGTGTGAAGAACAGTAGGCTGCTCCTTCAAGATCTCTCGATATAGTTTCCAGCGTGCTCGAAGATCATTCTTATGAAGATTTTCGAAAACTACTACTTTAGCGCCCTCCGACTCAAGTGACGTGCACACTTCAGGAATTGGTTTATTAGGCAGGAAAATTGTATGAGAAAATCCACTTTTCAATAAGTGGTAGCTATGATCTCGCAAATATTTTTCGAAACTGCCCATTTTATTTGGCGGAACGTTCGCTACTGTAACTACCTTCATAAAAATTATCTCTTTCCAATTTTGTTAAAACTTAGGACGTTCTTTTATACTTCTGGTACATATCCGGGCCAGTCAGGATTAAAAAACACGATGCTATAATTAGATCAGGGCAACCAAGCGCCGTAGATTTCATCGTAATAATTCTGTCCCAAGCTTAACATCTGACAATAAGTTCGGAGTGACAGCATCCGATGGATAAAAGAAAACCTGAGCTAGATTCTCTCGACTCTCTAATAGGTATTTATAATTAACGCTACCGAATACCATGGCTGAGTATACGAATCTTTTAGGGTCCGGGATGAGACCAACGAGCCATCCATTCGTCTTCATAAAATTGCAACCTATCAAATCTTATTCACTGATATTTAAGATTTTTCGTTTTATCTTCAAATACGGAAATATTTCTCAATGAAACAAGCAACGCAAGATGAATCCACATGAAAGGATAGTAAGCAACGGAAACAAACTGACCAGCCACAAGAAATCCAATAAATGAAATATTGGCGCTCTTACATATATCTTTAAAAAATACATCGCTTCGGTCTCTAGCAAAGTTCTTTCTAGCATCCAAGGACGTTTTGAAGCCAAAAAATATAAACAATAGATAAATTACCAACCCCGTATAACCTAGCTCAGAACCAATTTGTACGAATATGTTATGCGGAAGCTCAGCGCTGTCTCTAAGTAAGTCACTCGAATAGTTTATATTATAGTATGGAATAAAATTAAAATAACCAACCCCAAAAAATGGATGCTCATTCATCATATCAATTCCATTCTGCCAATACAGCAATCTTTGTTGCGAGGTCCGATCCTCACCTGCTATTTCAAAGCGATCCTTTTGCTCAGGTGGCAGCAACCACCAAGCAGAATATAATGCAACAAAAACAAACAAAATGACTTTAATTTTGAATATTCTCCGAAAATTTCCGGCAATAAACTGGACAAGTAGCGCTAATTGGGCACCGCGAGAACTTGCGCCCAGAATCACCATTATCGCCGATATAGGCATCGTCAATAAAATGCAATACTTAAGATTACTAATGTAGGCCTTAAAATAAAGTGTAACAGAGAAAGCTATTGGCCAAAAAATAGCCATTTGAATAGCCAGCTCCCCCGAATTCTGAAAGAAACCAGGAGGGCCTTGCAGACCCCAATCGGTAAAACTAAAGCCCCGTTTCGCCCAAGTAATTGCTAACGATAAAGAGATTTTGAAGCTTGCCAATACAAAAATTGCCAAAAAAATTAAAAAGCGCTTTCTTGTCGTTATGATATTGATAATCAGAAAATAAACTATGACCCAAACATACATATTTTTAAGGTACACTAAAGATATGTCCGGCCAATAGGCGTTAACTATCGACAAAAATATTGTTAATAGGAAAACTATTAAAAGCTTATTTACAGGCGAGCTTACCCATTTTTTTGTGGGCTCAAAAATCAAACCAATCAATGCCCCGATCAAAGAGAGTTGTGTCCAAGGAAGGAAGTCTAGTTCTGGAATTATTGATTGGGGCCGAACGTATTCGAAGAATAAGTAAAAGCAAATCATCCAAAATGACAGTGTTTCGGATCTGAAATACCTCCACATCGCACCTATTCGGAGTGCGTAAAAATCCTCTTCAGTGGGCTCAATTCGCTTTTTGGTCAAGAATCCCTCTCACTGCGTCTAGGACTGTTGTTTCACACCTGTCGAAATAGCTTTTAGAACAGTTATACGGGTCATGTATATAGGCTATTGGCTTTCGACAGGCCATTCCTGCAAGTGTTATAGGTATCGACAGCCGGAATAGAGATACTAGTTTCTCGGTATGCTTTGGCTCCATACCAATAAGTAGATCACCCTCTCTAATACGGAAATTAACTACATTAACAGTTCTGTGGCTCAAAAGGTCCAATCCAACTTTACGACCAAACTCAATCGCTCGTGGGTCAGCGGGAAAGCCCTCAGTGCAAGAAAGGCCGAAGGATGCGGCTTCTACGCCCAAACTCTTCGCGTAGGCTTCCGCCAATGGGCTTCTGCATATATTCCCAACGCATACGAATACAAGTCTTTTGTAAGGCCTTTCGGGCTGTCGATGTAGACAATCGCCCTGTTGGTTGAACACACCTGCTTTCAGAAGACATTGATAGTACCAAAATCTCAAAAAGCCCGTTTTTGACCCGTAGGTATCGTATACTAGTTTCCATAATTTTTGCATAAGACGCCTCATCATAATCCAGTTACAAATCTGGAAATATCGTTGAGCACACGGTTGCAGGGCATTAACTCGCTTGGAGAGATTTGTTCGCTTATATTGAACATCCATTCTCTGGCCACAGGAGAACTCCTACTCATGGAACCTAAAATTTTAATTCTAGATGGCAACCAACGTGCAGCACTTGCGGCAACACGGTCTCTCGGCATGAGAAAGATTTGGGTAAGCGTCGGCGAGTCCACAGGTTCTTCACTGGCTGGAAGCTCCAAGCATTGTGTAGCGCAGTTGACGTATAGCGACCCCTTCAAATCGCCATCTCTTTTTTTCAAGGACATTCTCAAACTCATTGAAGATTATGATATTAATTTTCTGTTGCCGATAACAGAGGCCACCACCTACGCTATCCTCGCGTTCAGAGAACAGCTACCTCCGCATGTTTCTTTCCCCTTTCCAGACGTCACCAACGTTGAATCATTAGCCAATAAAAATAGTCTTTTTAGGCTAGCGAAAAACCTTAACATTCCTATCCCCTACACTGTTTTTTGTGAAAACGGGACTGAAGGTCAAGAGGTTTTGGTGAACCACGACTGGCAATTCCCTATTGTCATAAAACCTTTCAAATCAAAGATTCTACTTTCGGACCGAATCATTTCCACCAGCGTTGTTGTTGCCAAATCTCACGAGGAAGCCATGGATGTTGTACAAGCCGGGTGCTTTCGGGATTATGCTTTTACTATTCAGGCGTTTGTTGAGGGTGAAGGCCAGGGGGTATTTGCACTGTACAATCATGGCCAGCCGGTCTGCTTCTTTGCTCACCGTCGTTTGCGTGAAAAGCCTCCAGAAGGCGGAGTCAGTGTACTGAGCGAGTCCATTCCAGTTGACAAGCATCTGAAATCCCTTTCTGAGCAGTTGTTAACTCACGCAAACTGGCATGGCGTTGCGATGGTTGAATTCCGCGTCGAACCTAATGGTACCGCCTACCTAATGGAGGTTAACCCCAGGTTTTGGGGCTCATTACAACTCGCTATAGATTCTGGTGTCGATTTTCCTTATTGGCTCTACCTTGCACAGACTGGCTTTGCCCTCCCTGATAACCGTAGCATCACTAGGCGAAAAGTTCGCTGGCTTTTGGGCGATCTAGATCGCTTGTATCTCGTACTCAAAGCTCCTCTCAGTCGATATTCGGTGCTTCGTAAAACTAAAGAATTTCTGCTTTTCTTTATGCCGCGACCTGGAACCCGACATGAAATAAATCGCGTTAATGATTTCCGCCCGTTTCTGTTTGAGCTACGCAACTATCTTCACTCCATATTCAAAGGTTAGTCACTTTTCACCTGATAAACTTATCCTTGGCGTATTCTATCCATGAGCAATACTGTAACGTATCCGCTAGGGAATCGGGGAAGGCAAATCTCGGTAAGGAGTAACGTTGTTGCCTCAATGTGCGATTGGTAACGTAGCCGGCCTGCGCACTCACTGCCGCAAGGTACCCGGCGGTTTCAACAATTTTTTCTTCTCGTCCTGAGTAATCACCTTCTTGCCCTACCGGATAACAGAATACCCGGCTGGGGTCTTTCAATTCGTGAGATAATCGCTGCCACGCCCCCGAAATTTCATAATTAGCCTCAGTGTCACTTTGAGCGCTAAGAATATCGTGCGACATACCATGGGCGCCAAACTTTATCCCTTTAAATTCGAGCGCCCTGGCAGTTTCCCAAGAGACCGGCTTTAAACCATGAGGTGGTATTTCAGGAAGCCTAACCCCGGTCTGCTGAATCAAGTCGTCCAACTGTGACGCAACGTTACGTGAGGCCGATTGCTTCATGATATTTCGGATACAGTGAGCCGCGGCTCTGCGCTGTGCAAAATCAGATACGTCAAAATCATAAGACGCAGAATCAAGCTCAATTTTTATTTGGCGCTCGGTGATATTGTCGAGCAGATACCCAACTTTGCTATCCCACGGCCAGTCGAGGCCATCAATAAAATCCGTAATAAGGAAGCAGGTGACGGGGCAGTTGTGCGCACCAAATATTTCAGCACCCGTACGCACTTGATCATCAAATCCATCGTCCATAGTAAATGCCACCATTTTGTGTCGGAGACACTTGTTCTGGTCGAATTGATCGATGGCTTCATCAAGCCCCAAAAAGGCATACCCTTTTTTTCGCAAGGTGTGTAAAACCTGATCAAGGAATTCAGGTTTGTGGCCAGAGATATGGTCATTGTCGTTATGGAACCGATGCAAAGTAAAGACTGGCAGAAGCGGGGGCGCAAGGTGGTACGCCAAGGAGTTAAGAAAACGGCTGGTTAAGGCATTGATCACCAGAGCCTTACTTGAATTCTTGAATGAGTGCCTCTGTTCTTTCATAACATTGCAGCCAGCTCGGCGTAGAGCTTTTCATATGCCTGAATCATTGACGCTTTGGAAAACCGCTTTGTCGATTCACGCAGGGCGGCATGCGCCAATCTGCTTGCAAACTGTTTATCTTCGAGCCGTCGAATAGCACTCACAATGCCGCCAGGATCTTCCGTTGGAATGAGTAACCCGGTAATGCCATCTACGAGAATCTCCTCCGGTCCGCCACTTCGAGTTGCAATTACAGGAACACCCGCCATCATGGCCTCCACGGTTGAAATTGAAAAGCCTTCCGAGGTTGATGGCAATAAAAACATATCAGCCTGTGGCAAAAGTTCGCTCGTGTCGCTACGAAATCCGAGAAAATGGACATTGGATTCAACCTTTGCCTCTTTCATCTGAGCCACTAACTGTTGATAAAGATCTTCACGCTTATGTCCGACTACAACAAAATGGACGGTAGGCTCTGACAAGTGAATCTTCTCGGCAGCCTTAATGAGAACCTGATAACCTTTTGCAGCCCTGACATTTCCGACTGATATGATCACTATTGCCTCAGCAGGGAGACCTAGTTCCTGGCGCAACGAGCCTCTGGTATTTCTTGAGAACCTGGCCGGATCAACACCATTGTAGATAAGACGAAGCTTTTTTTCAGAAATTGGGCTACGGGCACTCAGCTCCTCCTGAAGGCGTTTTGAAACACAAACAATCGCTCGGGAACCAATATTGATAAGACGAAACTTTGTTTTTATTAAGCGTTCATTAGCAGCTACATCTACATTACCGTGAAAAGTCGCAATCATAGCTTTTCTGCATATAATGGCTGAAGCGGCGCCATAAACATTGGAACCCAAAAGATGAGCATGGATGAGGTCGATACGCTCTCTTTTGATGAGCTTTATAAGGCTAATTAGATAACGAATATTGAAGCTGCCCTTTGAGTCCAAGATTAAAGGCGAAAGCCCTAAACCTTTTACTTGATCAGCTACCCAACCTTCGCCCCTGAGCACCACAAAATGCCGAAAAGAACCTTTATCCAGATTTTCTAGAAGGCTAGTAAATACAGTCTCTGCGCCACCTGGACCCGTGGTATCAATCAAATGCAGTACATTAATCATAAAATGGGCGCCAAGCTGAATTTCTCCAATTTCCTTACCCTTGTTAGCAAGTCTATACTCCCTGGCTCAGTCTTTTAAGCCGTATAAGGACTTAAATAATCGACTTTTAACGAGCATTAGAGAAATCAAGTCCTCTTGGGCAGTTGCTAGGCGACTTTTGTAGTTTTCATTTTTGCCTTTGCCAGCTAACATATCGAAAACCGTGGTTTCGGGATCTTTAAACGCTTCCTCTATCGCATACCCTAAATGCAAAGTACCAAGCGAGAGCTTTTTGTGGAAATTCTCCTCATATCCCGCCTGAATATTGTAGACAACTTTATTAAAGAAGACATTATAAAGTACTGATAATATAGAACCATTACAGCTCAATATAGATAAATGAGGCTTACCACCCTCAGCTGTGAGCCTTTCGAGGAATGTGGCATGAAAGCGTAAGCTTTCTTCCCCAAAACAAGGTTTTTCCCAACGGGTTAGGTGTAGCCTGTTAAGGTGGGTAAAAAAAAGGGCTGCATTTGACGGCCAGCACTCTTCAAGCTTAACTTCTCCCATTGTTTCCAACACTTTCCGCCGATTGAACAATTTCAGGCGGGTGTTTGGTCCTAGCGATTGCAGGTAGGTTTCAAATAAGCCCTCAGTTGAAACCGAATAAGCCGTGTCTTGGTTTGCTACTCTTGTCATCCAGTTGTGTTTGTTTGCCAGCGAATAAAGTTCTTGAACTTCCATCGAGTTAGCGCGCAAGTCTGCGAACACAGCTTCTGTCCAGTCGCTGTCTCTTAGCAGCACGGGTATATCGGCAGCTAATCCGGCTGTGATTGCCGTGTCCTCACGAAAAGTATTGTATTCAGTTCGAGGTGCTCGGAACGATCTATCGCTGGTACCCACGAACTGCATTGAGTGAACGGGCAGAATACCCTTAAAACTGTACTTGGACTCGTAGACGCCTGAAGCTCCTCGCCCCCAACCTCGAAGCAAGCAACGTGAGCGCTTTTGCCCCCACGTATCCCACCAGGCGCTCTGCCATGCGTCAGTTTGGAAGAGGCTCATATTAGGGCAGACTCTTAACAATGTGAGGGCCAATCAGCCGAGTAAGCCAAACCGGAAGCCGCTGCCACACAGCAATAAGCACCTTGAATTTAGGATTATTCGGGTTCAATTTGGGCAAGGTCTCGCCGGTCGGCAAACAGTAATCCCAGTGCATGTGGACAGGCTCTGCGCCCCACTGCTTCTTAAACTTGTATGTGCCTCCATCCTCGCTACAACGCCCGAAATCAAACACCTTGTAACCCTGGGCGATCGTGTATCCCAAAATCTTCCAGTACATGAACATGTTGACCCCAGTGGCGTTGAAGCCACGCAACGTGGATGCCCAGGGAATTTCCATTTGCTCTCCGTAACCAATCAAAAATGCGCATCCTGCCGGTTTCCCTTTGAGATTGACCACCACGAGATGACCTGATTCGCCCAGGCTTTGCAGCAGATTCAGGAAAAAGTCTTTGCCATAAACGGGTGTGCCTAGATCCCTCATGTTATTCGCAAATACGTTATAGAATGGCTCAAGCAACTCTGACCCACCAATTAAGAATTCCGGATCTTCCCGCTCAGCACGACGTATCTGGGCTCGCAATTTGGGGCGGAAGCTTTGCCAGAGCAACACAGGATCATTTGGCAACGGGAGCAAAAAAGTGACTTTATCCCGGCGCTGTTGCAGCTCCAACCCACTTTCCATTAGGTGCCGCAGCTCAATATGGCTGGCGCCAACTGAAAGCTGCCATTCACTCGCTGAAGAGAGCAACTTGCGAGCCGCCTCACTGTTATTGGCTAGCAATCCTCCGTAGTTAAAATACGGAACAGAAACGATGAAATTCCCGAACAATTTACTCTTCAGTTGAACCAACGGCAGAACGCCTAATACTTCGCCGTCTGTTGATCGTGCGCAGCAGTAATGGGTGGTGTGCCCGTACGTCTGTTCGATAAAACGACGAATTTTGATGAGATGGTAGGGTGAACCTGCAGGATGGTTTCTCACAAAACTGTCCCAGGCGTTTTCAGCGTCTTCCTCCCGAGCAACAGAAACCACCTCGTGGACAGGCTTGATAGAGAGCTTCTGAACAGGACTTGCGCGAGATATAACCGTTGGCTGATCAGGTATTGTGCTCGTGTCTGCAACTTCGTTCAGCTTTCTCTTTTCAGCCTTTTGCAACGCTTTGAGTTCATCCGATACTTCCTTCAACTGATGAATCAGTTCACTTGGATCATCTCCGGCCTTTCTAGCCTGCCCAATTTGACGACTAAGACTACCTTTGAGGGCTTTAAGCTCTTCCATGGCTACTTCTAAACCTTGACCGGTTGTCCATTAAATTCGATCGCCTCTAACACATCTGAGACTGAGCCAAGATGAAAGTCATCAAGCAACCTTTCAAGCCTCTTCTGACATTTATCGAGATTGTTGTAATGACGAAATCGGGAAAAGGCCTTCACCTTTAAGCGCGGCTGTCCGGGATCGATTTCCCAGGGATGTAGATAGAAAATGAACGGCTGCCCCGCCCTGTTAATTTTTCCTAGCCCCCAACGACTCAAAGCATATGGGTAAAGCCGAAAGTAGCCCCCTCCAGCAATCGGCATTCGGTAACTACCAACAGGGCAGGTAGATAACGGAAATTCTTTTAGGGTACTACCATTGGGGGCTTCAAGAATGTATGGGGAGTGGGGAGTCCCAGGCATACCGTAACGGTCGTGGTGTACCGGAAAAATGGAAGAATCCCAGGTGAAGCCTTCTTCACAGAGGATATCCAGCGCCCACCTGGATTGCGCCGTAATTGAATAACTGGCAGCGCGGTACCCGGTAACAGGAGCTCCCGTTATTTCTTCGAGAATCTGTTTGGATTTTTTTGTTTCCTCACGAAATGTACTCGGGTTTTGCGTGTAAACAAGCTCATGGCTATAACCGTGGCTGGCGATTTCATGGCCTTGAGACTGAATTCTCCTCACAAGATCCGGAGACCGCTCTGCAACCCAACCAAGTACAAAGAACGTGGCTTTTACGCTTTTTGAGTCGAACAGTTCTAACAGCTTGTCTGTATTCTGCTCAACACGATACTCCATTTTTGGCCAGTCGGCTGAATCGACCGCTTCTTTAAGCGCAGCCACCTGGAAGTAGTCTTCGACGTCTACAGTGAGTGCATTCTTTATCGGTCCCATGATTTCAATATCATCCCACAAGTACTTTGAAACGCTGCGTGCACTTACAAAAACCGGTAACTGAGCCCTATAAGAATCCAGTTCTCCTGATACTCTCTTGAGAGGACATCGCTCGTACGCCGTTCGTGCCCTACTTTCATGTTCACGCCTAAATCGCGGCTCAGTTTGTAGGAGGCTCCCAAATTAAACTCGAGAACCGTATCGTCTGAATCATCCTGTTCGTATGTGAGGTAATCAAAACCGAGCCCTGAGCTCAGGGATATCCTTGCGGTGAGGGGTCTTGTTACAAAAACATCCGTTCCGGCCCTTTCCTCTGTGTTATCGGATGCCAGATAGTCTGATTGACTGGCGCTGAGAACGAAATTTAACGTAGTCCCGTCGCTGAATCGTTTATCAACCCCCGCTCTCAGTGCGGTCACCTCTACGCCAGTTGTTTCAGTGAGATTGAATTCGAACTCTCCAAACTGAAAATCAAAATCGGATGTTTGATCAGACAGTTCCCGACTAAAATTTAAAAAGAAATCCGCAGAGGGATTTATCTCACGAACAAGGGAAAGATCACCGACCAAGGCATCGCTCTTTTGGGAACCGGTACCGAAACTGGTTTCTATTTCACTGACACCGAGACTGCCATCCAGCTTGGTGGCGGGCCAGGTCTTGGCAAACGTCAAACTCGCCGTATTCCTGTCAATCTCAACGCCAGAATCCAGTTCTGCACGGTTGGAAGATAGGCTGATTCCGCCATTAAGCGTCGAGCTAAACAGATGATTCCAAGCCGTTGAGGCTATTACTCGCTCACTATCACTTTCCTCTGGCTCTTCAAATTCAGTGTTTTGATACTGCAGGGTAAACTGCAACTGGTCTCTACTCGTTAAAAAAAGGGTGTACTGAGGCCCCGTAGTGAACACATTTTTACGGGTTGAGTTATCCGGCACATCCGGGCGCTGAGAACTCTCGGTTACATCACTCAATCTATCGGAGACAAGCCATTTAAAGCCTCTGGTTAGCTCGCAGTCACCGGTAAAACCAAGATCGGTATACACCTTCGGATCAAAAGTATCTTCTAACCAGTAACCGTATCCAAGCTGACCATCGAGGATTGAATTACATGTTCCCGGATCTTTAACGTGGCGGATCGATAGACCTAGCCTTGTTTCAAGATCAGATTGCTCATTAGCGGCAACTCTGCCCATATTATCGCTGAACCGATTATCCAGGGTGCCTGAAATTGAAACAGGCTCTGCCTGTGAGATGGGTACAGCCAGAATCAGAAGCGCACTTGATACGAAACCGGGTGTGACCAAACACCGAATTGACCAATCAACCATTGATCACCGCCCCGACGAACTTTTCAGCATTGAAGGCAGCGGCTGCTCGCTCCACCGAGCCTGGTGTAGTGCGACCATGAGGCACTACGAGCATCGAATAGTCGCAGAGTTCGGAGAGAATTCTTGCATCCGGCGAATTTGTTATAGGAGCGGTATCCAACACGATAAAGCGATCCGGGTAACGTCTTCGGACTGCCTGGAGGAACTGCTTCATACGAAAAGAGGTAAAAAACTCAGCTGGCGACTCTCTCCGGCTTCCCGCGGGAATGAGACGTAGTCTTGGAATGCCTGTCGGGTAAAGAATTCGGGCAATGTCATAATCCGGGTCATCAAGGAAATCGGTCAATCCGGTTTCAGGCATGATGTCGAGCATTGAGTGCATTGCAGGTTCCCGCAGGTTGCAGTCAATGACCAGGGCCGTTTTGGATTGGTCAAAAGCGAACGCTGCAGCCAGATTAAGGGCTACGAATGATGAGCCAGCGCCCTCACCCATTCCGCTTACAACCAGCGTGAAGTTGTTGCCGCCAGAAATTTCAAGGAGCTTGGTACGTAAATCCCTGAACCGATTAACAAGGTCTCGGTTTCGTGAATCCGGGTAAATTATACGGCGTTCTTCAAGATCATCAGGAGTCAGCCGGCGGGGCTCCTGCATTTTTACGATCTGTTTACTGATTACGTACTTCTCAACCGCCCCGCTACCCAGTTCAAGGGAGCTTGGCACCAGCATTCTGGAGTCTTCCCACTCGGAGAAACCGCCTTGTTGTGATGTGGACCTTTTTTTATTACCAAGCCACTGTGCGCCTTCTACCTGCTCTAGTTCTTCGGAGCCCGGATTGTCGCTATCCTTGCCCATCGCTTTAAACTCGCTCTGCTTCTCAGTGGGTCCTGACATCAAATCACTCCCAGCAATTCGGATACAGCAACGGCAACATATGCAACTGAAACAAGAAGAGCAGCAATGACTATCGATACGGTTACTTTACGCTCACGACGCTTTTCGAAGGGGGTGCGAACTCTGGGTAATTCGGCCAAAACGGGAAGCTCAATACTCTCTTCGAGCTGCTCTCTTGCGCGCACTCTCGGATCAATCTGAACAAAGCCGACTGCTGCTCCAAAAGGTGCAACAATGCCCAGTAACAGGCCTGCCGCAGCAAACATGGGAAACTGTGGCCCTGATGGCGCGCGCGGATACTGGGCTGTTTCACTTATCTGATAGTTCAACCCCTGGCCTTCGATGTCCAAATGCATCGACAGGCGAGCTTTTTCACGACGCTTGAGGAGATCATCATATATCTGCTTATTAACCTCCATGTCTCGTGTCAGCTCTGAGTATTCCGCCTTGTTGGCCTGAATTCGCTCCATCCGCTCTTCCTGACGAGCCATTAGTTGATTCAGGGAGCGTATTCGAGTTTCGATGGTTTCGATATCGGCCCTCGTGGTAACAAGTTCTCCCCTTAAATCCTGATAAAGGGGATTGACGAGGGTTTCACCGCCAACTTTACGTTCCTCGTTTTCACCGCTGGCTTCTGCAAGATCTCTTTGATTCCTAAGCTCTGCGAGTTGCTCCTTCAGGATAACGATGTCCGGATAGCTGTCGTGGTATTGAAGGCGCAGATTATCCAGCTGTTCTTCCAAAGACTGAATTCGTCTTTCGAAAGCATCTGGGGTTCTCCCACCTTGGTTAAGTGTTGGGCTGACTGTCTCAAGCTGCTGCTGAAGCGACCTGGCGCGGCTTTCGAGCTCAGATTTTTCTATCTGCGCGAGCTCCAGTTGCCCGCGTAAGTTTGCCATCCGAGCGTTTGCTTCTGCTTCAGTCCCATCAACATTCTCAGAAAGGAAATTCTTCAGCCTGGCTTCAACCTCCGCGATCTGCTGCTCATAACTTTTTACTTGCTTATCGATAAAGCCATAAGCGTTGCGGCTTTCAGCTCGTTTCCTTTCGCTATTCTCCTGGATAAAGAGTTGCCCGAGTTTTTGAGCAACGCGAAATGTCTCAAGCGGAGAGCCTGATCTGTAACTAATGGCGAAATAGCTGTCCCCTCTGGGAGACACTTCCATGCTGGCTCGAATAGACGCAATTCGCTCCTCTAATTCCTCATCGGACAGGTTGCTTGCGGAGTTTCCAAAGATTGCGGTATCTGTGGCCGCCTGTTCCATCACGCTGCGGCGCCAAAGTGTCTCGCGTACAGTAGACAGGCGTTCTGATATTTTGGTTGTTACAGCGCTGCCTTCCATTAAGGGCCGGATAATATTGCTGTCATCCACGTAGATAATGACCTCGGATTCATACTTATATGGCCAGATGAATCCTGCCCCCAACACGGCGAAACTGACGACAAAAAAGAGTAGAAACGCCAGTCCCTTTCGGGATCTTACTTCCCTTATCGCTTCTGATGGAATTTGTGCTAGCGGTAATGCCATAACCCGTACCTGCCTTCCTGGCTTCTTGTCGGCTGCCTTAAAACGACCTTAAGTTAAAAATTACGCTCGGGTACCGCGAGGATATCGCCTGGTCGCAAGCTATAGTTGGTTTCTATATCACCCTTACTTAGAATATCGTCTAAACGCACAGGTATTGCTACAACCTCGCCATTCATCATCCTGTACAGCATCGCATCATTCAGCGAAGCAAAGGGGGTTGCCCCGCCAGCGCTCAAAAGCATGTCCAAGACAGTCATTCCATCCCTATGCGGAACAGACATCGGCTGCCCGACTGCACCAGTTACTCTGACTCGATCCTTGAATTCGTTACTTCCCATAGATGTAACGATTACGCTTACCTGAGGCTCACGAATATACGTGGCAAGCTCCGCCTCTATACTCTGCGCAAGTGACTCGGGCGAAACCCCAGCCGCTTTGATATCACCTATGAGCGGAACCGAGATCATCCCATCCGGCCTGACCGGCACGGAAATACTCAAATCCTGATTTCTCCAGACTGACACTGAAACAACGTCGGTTACGCCGAGAATATAGGGCGCGTCTGAATCGCTACCTGCCGAGTTTAATGCCTGCTGAATTTTTTCAGGAGAGGAGGCGGTTGTTGATGCACAACCGGCTAGCATGGCGATAGCCAATCCGGTGAACAGTAAACAAAGGTGCCGGGAGAGCAATGTCATCGTATTACCTCAATACAGTTCCATGATGTAAAAACAGTTCCTGGAGTTCAGGCTCCAGGAACTACCTCGATCCTTTCTTAAACAATACCACCTCTACTGTCTGGATTATAATCAATAGATCAAGCAGCAGACTCTGGTTTTTGATGTAGTAGAGGTCGTATCTGAGCTTTTCACGCGTGTCTTCCTCGTTGTCGGCATAGGCAAAGCATAGTTGCGCCCAACCCGTGAGGCCAGGTTTCACCCGATGACGTTCGTTATAGAACGGAATTTTTTGATTGAGTTCCTCTACAAACACGGGCCTTTCCGGTCGGGGCCCAACGAATGACATGCTACCATTTAGGATGTTGAAAATTTGGGGAAGCTCATCGATACGAACTTTACGAATGAACTCTCCCACTTTCGTTACCCGAGAGTCATTTTTGCTTGCCCACACTGCCCCGTTTTTTTCTGCGTCGGTAATCATTGAACGGAATTTATGGACTTTAAACGCTTTACCGTTAAGTCCGACACGTTCCTGACTATAGAGCACTGGAGCTTTGGCCCCATCTTCGATTTTGATGGCGATGGCCGTCAGAATTAACAGAGGCAAAGAGGCCACAAAGAGAATTCCTGCGGCGAAGAGATCAAGTGAACGCTTGCCAATGCCTGATACTGAAGAGACGTTGAAGCCATCCGAGAAAACAAGCCAGCCGGGCGTAATCATCTCCAGTGCAACTTTTCGCGATTCCCTCTCATAGAAACTGGCACCGTCAACTATTTTGACACCCTCCATTTTGCATTCCAGCAAATCCTCCATAGGCAAACCTTTCCGCCTGTCATCTACTGCAACCACGATCTCTGCAACTGGGTTATTGAGTATAAACTGATGAAGTGATGAAGGAAGGTCCAGGAGATATTCCTTACCGACTTCGATAGATGTGTCCGGCAAAGGAACGAAGCCGACTAGCTTGAAACCTTTTCTGTTGAACGGTGTTTTCAGATCTTCGAATAGTTGCTTAGCTCTCCGACCAGCCCCCAGGACCAGAACTTTTCGCCTGAACGTATCTTTGCCAACTAGTGCAAAAAATACCGACCGCCCGAACCCCAACAAGAAAACACTGAACACGGAGGCAGAGGTCAGGGCTCTCTGGTCACCGAGGTACCAAAGCCAATCGCTGGCGAGAAAGTAAAGAAAACCGCAGGCAGGGATGGCAATGATAACCGCCATAATAGTCCGCAACATCATGCCAGACATCCCTTCTTCTACCTTGGCCTGATGTACACCAAGAGCAATCATGATCAACAGATTTACGACAGCGAATACGATGCAAGAAGGGATAATAAAGGCGACGCTGGACCAGAAAAGCTCAATATCACCAAAGAATCGGAAAAACACAGACAGCGCAAATGCACCAGACAAAAACACCCAATCGATCAGACCCAAAATTACAAAAGGGAGATGAAGATAGTGTTTGAACAACCTGATGTGGGCCACATCGACTCCTTGTGGTGCTCGCGAGCGAACTTTCTGGGCTTCCAATGCGACGGACGCGATACCGCGAGCAAGATTGTACGTCAATTACGGTTAAGTTCAATCTTCATGTAAAGTCATGATTTGTAAAATGGCGTTAACTTAATCATCGCTGGTAAGACCCTGTATCGGTGACAGTTGTCGAATTCCTTTACGGATTCTATAGATCACGATTGCATTATGGTTCCCATCATCCTGTCTTTACGTTCTTTTAGACAAAATGGCATGGCGCTCGCTTGTTTCTTAAACGGGGCCTTGAGAGGGCCGAACTGGATAGGATGTAAAAAGGGAAGGAAAATCCATGAAAATATTGAACAAAACTCTGCTTTGCACGGCGATTGCTGCAGTATCCGCACCTGCGAGCGCGGCGATCATCTACAAAGACGTGGCTTACGGTGCAGACGCTGCAACCGCTGAGTCCGCATTTCTGGCTGATACGTATAATCGTGTCACCGAGGGCTTCGAGGGCTTCAATCCGTCTGCAGCGCAAGATGCGGACGGGGATGGCTATCAGGCCTTTGTTGCAAATGAACCACAAAAAAGCTGGGTCCTCGCTCAGGAATCTTTTTCCACTTCTGTAGGGACGTTTTCGCTCACCTCCTCTCAGTCTGCCGAGGGCGATGATGTCGAACCTGAAAAGCTCATGATCGAAGATAGTGAGTCCGGCGAGTTTGGCAGGGAAAATCTTGGCAAGTGGCTCGACAGCAACGACGCGCTTTCGGTCAAGTGGAACATTATGGATGGTGAAGCCGGGAAGCGAAACGCTATCGGCTTTTACTTGTCTGACGCCAACGACATTAACGCCTCTTTAAAGCTTGAATTTGAAGATGGCAGCGTGTCGGACGACATTGAAATTGCCTCACCACTCTCCAATAGTAATATCGCTTACATCACAATCTTCTCCGATATCTTCTTTGACAAAGCCTACCTTACCTTCAACAACGGTGAAGGCACCAATGATGGCTGGGGTATCGACAACGTTTCGGTTGCACGCGTGCCAGAGCCAGGCACTCTCGCCCTTTTGGGCCTTGGACTCGCAGCTTTGGGCCTAGGTCGTAGCCGAAAGATCAAGCACTAATCACGTCAGTGAGCTCCATAAAAAACCCCGATCGAAAGATCGGGGTTTTTACTTTCTGTTTAGAGAGCCGGATACCACTTGGTCCGGCTAACGTTAATTTAAACAGCTTTCTTCCTGCGAAGAACACCAAGCCCTAGCAGACCCAAACCCATAAGTCCGAGCGTTGCGGGCTCCGGGACACTAGCGTACTTGATCTTCTCGATATAGCCACCTACTGAATCAGTCGGCCCAACATGAGCAACCGCAAAATAGCTCGCATTAACCAAGTTATCACCTGTCAGCGCAAGCAACTCGCCATCAGTTGGCTTAGTATTTGCTCCATAGATACTGAAGTAGTCTTCACCATTCATTGAGTAGAAGATGTCGAATACATCTGTAGCGTCTGAAGAGAACTTATCTTGGTGGCTAGTTCCGGACGCTTCATCCCCGGCATTTAGCCAAACTTCCATGAGTGTAACCATGCCTTTGAAATCAAAAAACAGGATTTCATCGGTATTGGCGTTATTATTAAGGCTGCCTTCAAAGTTATCTGTGTCACCATCCGCCAGACCAGAATCGACACCCAGGCCTCCGTTCGCCGGGTCGGTATCTCTCCAGACTCTTACAGGTAGCGGGTCCTCATTCGGCTCGGCCGGCTTCATTGTCTCAATATCAGAACGTACGAAGTTGATTCCACAGCATAAGTTGCTGGTTGAGTAACCAGCCCTGACGAAGAAATCTGTGTACTCAATCTCCGGCTGTTTGATCTCTGAACCGTTGATCGGATCAGTTGGGTCATCAAAAATAATTTCTGTGGCCAAGGCACTAAACGAAAACGAACCTGCGAACAGCCCCGCTGCTAACAAAGTTATCGGCTTTTTCATCGGTCTCACCTCTGCGTAAATCCATTTTGGTTTGGGACTACAACTCCCATGTTCTCCAAGGTGTAGTTATTCACCCCGTGTCGTAGCTGAGCAATTAGCGCGCCAGTAACGGGAAATTTAATTGATTTATGCACTTGTCTTATCGGTCGAAATATTCAAATCGCCAGAATGTAAATAATTCTGACAGTACAAGTTTTAAAACCCGCAAAAGATTTTAGAGCATAAAAAACATGGGGGTTCCGACTCGTTGCGGTGCGATCGTTTTAATTTGAGGGCAGTCCAGCACTAACGAGCAAACTCAGTGACAAAATTAGCTACGTTTGTCTGTTCAAGTTTACCCTGATCTTCAAAAAGTTCTAAAAGCGCCAAAGACCTTGCCTGGGGAAAGCAAGCGCCCAAATTTCTGTGGAACTTCGATCTAAGCTCTGAAATCGCCTCATCTCGTCGGCGACGATGTCCCAGAGGATACTCCACCTCTACTTTCTCGGTACTAGTGCCGTCACTGAAGAATACCTGAACTGCGTTCGCAATAGAGCGTTTGTCAGCTTCAAGGTATTCGCGCGTATACCGCTCCTCTTCCACGACTTCCATTCTATCCCGCAACACGTCAATGAGAGGATTGGCCTCGTGGAAGCTGTCTTCGTAATGATCTGCAGTAAGATTACCGAAAATAAGCGGTACGGCCGTCATATATTGCAGACAGTGATCCCGATCAGCGGCATTGGCGAGTTTTCCTACTTTTGAAATTATCCGAATTGCAGATTCGTGGGTGGTAATTACGATTCGGTCAATCGAGTCTAGCCGATCCCTGACCTGGGGATGCAGTGTGACAGCTGCCTCTGCTGCCGTCTGTGCGTGAAACTCAGCCGGGAATGAAACTTTGAAGAGAATATTTTCCATCACATAAGAGCCGAACTCCTGTGAAATCGAAAACTCTCTCTGCCCTTCGGGCTTAAGCTTCTGGTCTTTGTTGGTTTTGCTGAACAGGACATCGTAGAAGCCCCATTGGGGCGCGGTTAGCACACCGGGTATTCCCATCTCTCCGCGCATGGCAATATCGGCAAGCCTCACTGCCCGCGATGTGGCATCGCCTGCGGCCCAGGATTTGCGGGATCCGGCGTTCGGGGCATGCCGGTATGTTCGGAGTGACTGGCCATCCACCCAAGCGTGGGAAAGCGCTGAGAGCATTTGCTGACGATTCGCTCCCATCAGTTTCGCCGCAACGGCGGTGGAGGCCACCTTTACCAACACCACGTGATCCAGCCCGACGCGATTGAAGGAGTTTTCAAGGGCCAGTACACCTTGAATTTCATGGGCCATTATCATGGCCTCCAGCAAGTCCTTCACTTTGAAAGGATCTTTACCTTCCGCGACGCGTTTCTGCGATAGATGATCTGCGACGGCCAGTATGGCGCCCAGATTGTCTGAGGGATGCCCCCACTCTGCCGCGAGCCAGGTGTCGTTGTAATCCAGCCATCGAACGATACAACCGATGTCCCACGCTGCTTTCACCGGGTCCAGCCGGTAAGGTGTTCCTGGTACACGGGCGCCATGGGGAACCGTTGTTCCTTCAACGATTGGGCCAAGATGTTTGGTGCACTCGGGAAAGCGCAACGCGAGCAGTCCGCAGCCGAGTGTGTCCATCAGGCAGTAGCGGGCGGTATTCCAGGCTTCTTCGCTGGTTATTTCGTAAGTGAGGACGTAGTCCGCGATTTTTTGCAAGACTTCGTCGTAGTCGGGACGTTCGTTGAGATCGAATGTGGAGCTCATAATGTTTCTCCCAAAAGAATTGCTATGCCTAGAGCCTAGCTCACACACATTGGGAGACAAGGCACCTGGATTGCGCACCAGGTGCCTATCAGAAAGAGCTTTTACATTGGCCGATGCAAGGGCAATTTCCTAATGCCGAATATACCCGTCAAACCAAGAGCAAAAAGAGCCAACGTGCCCGGCTCTGGCACATCGACCACCAACGGCTTCACGCTGAGCTCGACGTAATCAAACGCCGTATATGGCTCGTTTGGTGCGTTGAAGTTTACGCCGAGAACACCATTCCATACACTATCGCCATCACTGAAAACATCATAAAAATCGAGTTTCGCGAAAGCGCCCTGGATCAAACCATCGTTCGGACCGTTGTTTTGCAAAGTCACCCCCAGAGTTTCTTTTCCCGACGCATAAATAAACTCTATGTTCGCCGGCTGGACATCATAATCGGCGAATACCATATTAAAGAAGATATCGGTACCGACCGTAATGTCTGCTTTATCCACTTCAAAAAGAAATGAAAAACCCGGTTGATTCGGCAGAGTACTGGATAGACCTGAAGGGAAGACACCTCCACTGCCGGGGGTACCCGTGTTGGCGTTATAAACCTGCTCACTTGCAGAAGAGCTGTCGTAGCTGGTTGAGAGGCTGATATCAGTGAATGTTGCGCCAGTCGTTCCTGTATCTGTGAATCCGGAACCATTAATGGATTCGCCGTTTCTGTTATCGAAATCATCTCCCGAACCAGTGGCTACAGTGTTATCACCATTCATGCTTGGAAGAACATCATTCGGCCCAAGGTGACCATCAGAATTTCGGTCAGCAGTGCCTCCGTCACCCGTCAAATCGGCGAAATTGGGATCAGCGTCGTAGCCGAAACCATCGTTATCGCCAATCCGGATCTCGGTGAACGGGGCAGCCGATGCGACACCTCCAATTGTGCTCATTACCGCCGCTGCTAGAATCTTTTTAGTGAAACGAGTCATGATCACTTACTCCCTGTTTCCTGTTCAGGACATCCGATAAATTTCGGGTCTATCATCGGAGCCGCGTGGAAGGATTGGACTTTCGAAATCCATCCATAGTCAGTTAAAAATGCAAAACCAATGCCGGTTATCGGAATTTTGCCAAGGTTTCATTTTTAATTCAGGTAGTTACAAATTATATTCAGTGACAGCCTGGTGCATTCCGCCTGACTGTACGAAAGCGCAATGTAAAGGTTTTTGACGGTAATTCTGCGATTGAGGGATACACTGCAGTAATGGACAAAGCTCTCCTCAACGATTGGGCCGAGATGTTTGGTGCATTCGGGAAAGCGCAGAGCCAGAAGACCACAACCAAGGGTGTCCATCAGGCAGAGGCGAGCGGTTTTCCAGGCTTCTTCGCTGGTTATTTCATAGGTAAGAACGTAGTCCGCGATTTTCTGCAAGACTTCGTCCTAGTCGGGACGTTCGTTGAGATCGAATGTTGGTGACACAGCAATCCCTCCCTGTCTTTCAATGATTGTGTGTCTAAGCCTAGTTGAGTGTTCGGCAGAGACAATTGTTACACCATTGCATTCGCCAGTGTCCGAAATTTTTACATCTCGCAGTTGGAGGTTTTCACCACAACGAACTGCTTCGAAGGTAACCCTTTATAAATCAGCCGGATCCTCTTTGTGGTAAGCTTTTTGCCTCCGCCGTAAGGGACATCACTAATTACAGGGAAGCATGATGATGAAAAAGTTTCTTCTGCCATTTGGCCTAGGCCTAGTAGCAGCTTCTCTCTTCTCGTTGCCAGTGTCTGCGGTCCCGATCAGTGCAACGAACGTGAGCGGAATATGGACTGCAACGACTCCCGGATCTTCCGTTGTGAGCGGGATCAACACCGACACCATCAAATGGGGTCACCCCGTATACTGGCACAAACAGAGCGGCTACAAATTCGACGGCTTCGCACCACCAAGTTTTCCGATTGAAGAAAGCACACCTTTTAACTTGGGCGCTTTTATTCATTTCAATTATCCGGTGACGGGTTCAACCCTCGAATCTGCTTCGCTGAAAGTTTCAACGACTCTATCCATCAATGGCACGACAAAGTCCATCGACTCACTCTTCGATTTCGTTCATTGGGAGACAGTAAATCACCCTTACTATGGCCGGTGCCCCAACGGCGGATACGATGGCGACTCTCTAAATCGTTATGGATGTGCTGATCAAGTGACTTTCACGCGAAATGAAGGCGCCTCACAGGAATTCATCCTGGGTAATACCGCATATTATCTCGACATCGCCGGCTTTTTTTACAACGACGAGCTTGCAAGCGAATTCTGGACCAAGGAAAAAAGCAAAAACTATGCGCTTCTTGCTGGCGTGGTCAAAACACGAACCATTGAAGTTCCAGAACCCGGTACGGTCGCTTTGCTTGGTCTGGGGCTAGCGGGGCTTGGTTTCGCACGTCGGAGAAAACCTGAATTTAACTGAAAACTGGATGATCGTCGGAAAATAATAAAGCCGGGGATTGCCTCCGGCTTTTTCGATCATCGACAGTATAATTGGCTAGGAGAAGTAGGCAGGCACCCTCACCCAACCTTCCATCAAAACCCGCGCACTGCGGCTCATAATGGCTTTGGTCGCGGTCCACTGACCATTCACTTCCTTCGCTTCTGCCCCAACACGCAGAGTGCCGGAGGGGTGCCCGAAGGTCACGTGGGTGCGGTCGCCACCACCTGCAGCCAGATTCACCAGGGTTCCGGGAACCGCCGATGCCGTGGCAATGGCCACCGCCGCCGTGCCCATCATGGCGTGGTGGAGCTTGCCCATGGACAGAGCGCGAACCAGGACGTCCACATCCCCTGCCCCGATGTTTTTGCCGCTTGAGGATACGTAATCAGACGGCTTCGCCACGAAGGCCACCTTCGGGGTGTGCTGGCGGTTGGCGGCTTCTTCGATGTTCTGGATCAGGCCCATTTTTACAGCGCCATGGGCCCGGATGGTTTCAAACATCAGCAGTGCCTTGGGATCACTATTGATGTCATCCTGCAGCTCCGTGCCTTTGTACCCGATGTCTTCGGCGTTCACGAAGATGGTGGGGATGCCGGCACTGATCATGGTGGCTTTCAGGGTGCCTACGCCCGGCACTTCCAGGTCGTCCACCAAGTTGCCGGTAGGGAACATGGAGCCTTCGCCATCAGCCGGGTCCATAAATTCCACCTGCACTTCAGCGGCCGGGAAGGTGACGCCGTCCAGCTCGAAATCGCCGGTTTCCTGCACTTCACCGTTGGTGATGGGCACGTGGGCGACGATGGTCTTTCTGATGTTGGCCTGCCAGATACGCACGGTGCAGGTGCCGTTCTCCGGAATCCGTTCTTTGTCCACGAAACCGCTGTTGATGGCGAAAGCGCCTACAGCAGCAGTAAGGTTGCCGCAGTTACCGCTCCAGTCCACAAAGGGCTTGTCGATGGACACCTGGCCGAACAGGTAGTCGACGTCGTGATCCGGCTGGGTGGGTTCTGCCAGGATCACGGTTTTGCTGGTGCTGGAGGTGGCGCCGCCCATGCCGTCGATTTGCTTCTGGTAGGGGTCGGGGCTGCCGATCACCCGGAGCAGGAGTTTGTCCCGGGCTTCGCCTGGTATCTGGCAGGCTTCCGGGAGGTCCTGAAGGCGGAAGAAGACGCCTTTGCTGGTGCCGCCACGCATGTAAGTGGCGGGGACTTTGATTTGGGGAGCGTGGGGCATGGTTTTACTCTCTGTATCCGTGAAGATGGGGTCAGAAGAAGGCTTTCTTCTGCCCCCTTGTTTCCTGGCTCAGGCAGCGCCTTCGGATTGCAGGAAATCTTCCGCAAACCGCTGCAACACACCACCAGCGCTATAAATAGACACTTCCTCAGCGGTATCCAGGCGGCAGATAACCGGCACACGCTCGGTGCTGCCGTTCTTCCGATGGATGACCAGCGTCAATTCGGCGCGGGGCGCCGGGGTGCCTTCTACGTCGTAGGTTTCTGTGCCGTCGATGCCCAGAGTTTTGCGTGTGGTGCCCTCTTCGAACTGCAGGGGCATCACACCCATGCCGATCAGGTTGGTGCGGTGAATGCGCTCAAAGCCATGTAGGTTTCGATGGCTTCCCACATGCGGACCACTTTGCCCTCCGGCTCGATGCGGGCCAGGGAGCCCTGCTTCACGTTGCCGTTTTCGTCCCGGACCATTTCGTTGAACAGTTTCGGGTTGGCAAACGTAGCGCGCTGGGCCGTCAGGTGGTCGCCGCGGTGGGTGGCGTAGGAGTTGAAGTCCTCCTCCGGCACACCCATCTTGTGCAGGTATTCACCGGCTGCGCTGTTCATCATGATCGCGTTGGAGGGCGACAGATGGTCGGTGGTGATGTTGTCCGGCAACACCGCCAGCGGGCGCATGCCCTTGAGGGTTTTCTCACCGACCATGCCACCTTCCCAGTACGGCGGGCGACGAATATAGGTGCTCTGCGGGCGCCATTCGTACAGCGGGTTGGTGTTGGCCTGCGCATCCCGGGTGATGTCGAACATCGGGATGTAGGTGCTGCGGAACTGCTCCGGCTTCACGCTGGATTTCACGATGGCATCGATTTCCGCATCGTCCGGCCAGATGTCCTTCAGAGTGACGGGGTTGCCGTCTTTATCGTAGCCCAGGGCATCTTTTTCGATGTCGAACCGGATGGTGCCTGCGATCGCATAGGCAACCACCAGCGGCGGCGACGCCAGGAACGCCTGCTTGGCATAGGGGTGAATCCGGCCGTCGAAGTTCCGGTTACCGGAGAGCACGGCGGTGGAGAACAGATCGCGATCCATGATTTCCTGCGCGATCTTCGGATCCAGGGCGCCACTCATGCCGTTACAGGTGGTGCAGGCGAAGGCCACCACGCCAAAGCCGAGTTGTTCCAGCTCCGGCAGGAGCTTGGCTTCTTCCAGGTACATCTTCACGGTCTTGGAACCCGGCGCCAGCGAAGTCTTCACCCAAGGCTTGCGGGTCAGGCCCAGCTTGTTGGCGTTGCGGGCGATCAGGCCCGCAGCCACCATGTTGCGGGGGTTACTGGTGTTGGTACAGCTGGTGATAGCGGCGATGATACACGCGCCATCCGGCATCTTGCCTTCTTCCTGCTCCCATTCACCGGCAATGCCGCGTTCTGCCAACTCGGATGTGGGCAGGTGCGCGTGGGGGTTGGAGGGGCCAGCCAAGGTACGGGTCACCTTGGACAGGTCGAACTTCAGCACACGCTCGTATTCCGCGTTTTTCATGCTGTCAGCCCAGAGACCTGTCTCTTTGGCGTATTTCTCCACCAGGGCGACCTGATCGTCTTCACGACCGGTCAGTTTCAGGTAATCGATAGTCTGGCCGTCGATGTAGAACATCGCTGCGGTGGCGCCATACTCCGGAGTCATGTTGGAGATGGTGGCACGGTCGCCAACGCTAAGGCTGTCTGCGCCCTCGCCATAGAACTCCAGGTAAGCGCCTACCACTTTTTCCTTACGCAGGAATTCGGTGATGGCCAGAACCATATCGGTACTGGTGATACCCGGCTGCAGCTTGCCTGTCAGTTCAACACCAACAATATCCGGCAGGCGCATCATGGAGGCACGGCCCAGCATAACGCTCTCGGCTTCCAGGCCGCCTACACCCACGGAGATTACGCCCAGGGCATCCACCATCGGGGTGTGGCTGTCAGTGCCAACACAGGTATCCGGGAAGGCGACTCCATCGCGGTTCTGAACCACCGGAGACATCTTCTCCAGGTTGATCTGGTGCATGATGCCGTTGCCGGGAGGGATCACATCCACGTTCTTGAACGCGGTCTTGGTCCAGTTGATGAAGTGGAACCGGTCGTCGTTGCGGCGGTCTTCAATCTCTCGGTTCTTCTCGAACGCGTCCTTCTCGAAACCGGCGTGCTCAACGGCAAGCGAATGATCCACGATCAGCTGGGTAGGAACCACCGGGTTGACCTTGGCGGGATCACCGCCCTTCTCGGCGATGGCGTCACGCAGGCCGGCCAGATCCACCAGGGCGGTCTGGCCGAGGATGTCGTGGCAGACCACACCACCGGCGAACCAGTTGCTCAGCCAGGATCTTGGAGGTGTACGGGAGCTTGTCGTACGCGCCGGCCTGGATGTCTTCCACGGCCTGGCGGGTATCGAAATAGTCCAGGTCGGTGCCTGGGAGCGGTTTACGGTATTCAGTGTTCATGAGCAGTACTCGGAATCTTGGTTTATTGGTTCCCTCTCCCCTTGTGGGAGAGGGTTAGGGAGAGGGGGAGACCGCGTGGTGTGATGTTCACGCTCCCCCTCTCCCCCAGCCCCTCTCCCGCGGGGGGGAGAGGAGAGTGAAAAATCACGGCCGCTCGTCGATCGGCACCCAATTCGAATCCGCCGGGCCGGTGTAATCGGCACTTGGGCGGATGATGCGGTTGTTCTCGCGCTGCTCTTTCACGTGCGCGGTCCAGCCGGATACCCGGGACATCACGAAGATCGGGGTGAACAGTTCGGTCGGAATGCCCATGAAGTGATAGGCGGATGCGTGGAAGAAGTCGGCGTTACAGAAGAGCTTCTTCTCGCGCCACATAACAGCTTCGCAGCGCTCGGATACCGGGTACAGCACGGTATCACCCACTTCCTCAGCCAGCTTCTTGGACCACTGCTTGATGATGGCGTTGCGCGGGTCGGACTCTTTGTAGATCGCGTGGCCGAAGCCCATGATCTTCTCTTTGCGCTCCAGCATGCCCATCAGACCTTCTTCGGCCTCTTCCGGCGTCTTGAATTTCTGGATCAGGGCCATGGCCGCTTCGTTGGCGCCGCCGTGCAGAGGTCCACGCAGCGAACCGATGGCACCGGTCACACAGCTGTGAATATCAGACAGCGTGGAGGCACACACGCGGGCGGTGAAGGTGGAGGCGTTGAATTCGTGCTCGGCGTACAGGATCAGCGAAACGTTCATGACGCGCTCGTGGAGCTCGCTGGGTTTCTTGCCGTGCAGCAGCTCCAGGAAATGGCCACCGATGGAATGGAGCAGCCGGTACGCATCACGTCCATCGGGTGCGCGTCTTTGGGGATCTGCTCAAGCACGGTTTTCAGGGCAGCCGGCAGGCCACGGAGGCTCTGGAGTTTTTTGGTGTAGGCATCCAGCTCCTGACGGTTCGGCAGTTTGCCGCGCAGCAGCAGGTAAGCGATTTCTTCGAACTGGGCTTTTTCAGCCAGATCGGCAATGTCGTAGCCGCGGTAGGTCAGGCCGGCGCCGCTTTTGCCCACTGTACACAGGGCGGTTTCGCCAGCTACCTGGCCACGGAGGCCTGCGCCACCTAGTTTTTTTGCTTCAGCCATTGTTGTCTCCCATCGTTATCTTGTTTGGGGTGTCGGATTACCCCTTGGGCCAATCCTGAATATTTGTGACTCCCCTCTCCCCGTGCGGGAGAGGGGCCGGGGGAGAGGGGAAGCTTCCGATTCTGCGGAGTGCTTCTCTACCCCCTCTCCCTGGCCCTCTCCCGCTAGGGGAGAGGGGATAAATGCTGTTAGCCTTTGCTCTGCTGGAACAGCTGGTCCAGCTTCTGCTCGAAATCGTGATAGTTCAGGAAATCGTAAAGTTCCATCCGGGTCTGCATCAGATCAACCACGTCTTTCTGGTCGCCCTTCTCCAGAATGTTCTAAGTCTTTGTCTTCCCGGGCATCCACGGCGGCCTTGATGCGGTCGACCATCTCCTCCTGGGACACGATCTCCTTGTTCGGGCGGTGACCACAGCGTTTCTGGGCAACCTGGTCTTCGATGTGGACAGCGGCTGCACCGGCACGCTCCATCTCGCGGATGGTGCGGGCGATGTTGAAAGCACCACCCCAGCCGGTATCAATATCAACCAGCAAAGGTACGTCGGTAGCTGCGGTAATTCGGCGAACGTCCTCGACCACATCGTTCATGGAGGTCATGCCCAGATCCGGCAAACCGTAGGAGGCGTTAGCGACGCCGCCACCGGAAAGATAAATGGCCTTATGACCCACTTTCTCGGCCATCATAGCGGCGTAGGCGTTGATGGTTCCGACAATCTGAAGGGGCTGGTTGTCTTTGAGCGCTTTGCGGAAGCGGGCGCCGGGGCTGAGTTTGTTGGACATGGTGTTGGCCTCTCTTGGTTATTCGTAAATTTGTGCGTGAAATCGGGGTCTGACCCCTTGTTCAAATTGTGAGCTCGCCTTCCTCGATCTTTCTCTCGATGTTCTGTCTTGCTGCGTTGATATGGCGTTTCATCAGAAATTCGGCGAGTTCCCCATCGCGCTGGGCGATGGCCTCGACGATACGGCGGTGTTCACCCAGTGCCCGCTGGGGGCGCCCGGTGGAGGTGCTGAGACGGTAACGGTACATCCGTACCATGTAATAAAGATCACCCAGCAGCATCTGGGCAAGTTTGGTATTGCGGCTACCGGTGGCGATTCTGTGGTGGAAGTCGTAATCCCCTTCGGCCTGGTAATAGGCCTGGCCCTGGGCTTCATCGATCATGCGTTCGTGGGTGTCGAGGGTGGCCTGAAGGTCGGCAATTTCCTGGTCGGTCATGCGCTCGGCGGCCTGTCGAGCGGCCAGCCCCTCCATGACTTCGCGTATGCGGTAGAGCTCCATTAACTCGGA
>MRWG01000695.1_pt1 | contig 30227 bp, 23 predicted proteins | sample 1013341 | NCBI WGS metagenome assembly MRWG01 (sample SAMN06117577, study PRJNA244670) | biofilm metagenome | biome: Water; feature: Cathode Biofilm; material: Biofilm; isolation source: microbial consortium enriched at the cathode of a solar microbial fuel cell | place: USA: District of Columbia ... | reverse complement strand
CAGGATGCCATGCTGCAGTCCCGGCACAGGTCCCTCGCCCAGGCGTCCAGCTATTACAGCGATGCCGGGCGCAGCAGACGGCGGTCGGCGAGGATGCTGGAGTAAGGAGCGAGCGAACTGTCTGACAAGTACCGAAACAGTTTCCTCGCCCTAAGAAGCTTTCGCTGTTACGTTCGCCTTTAATTACGGCGAATGCTGATAGCGATTTGACATTTCAGCTTACCTAGCCAATGCCCTGTGACGACATCCTAGTTCTTTTCGACACGCAGAAATCTGAAATCCTTGTCAAAATAGTAGGTCGCCACTCTCCATTTGCGCCAATCGTTCACTTCCTCGTTGACCAAATCCACTTCAAAGCGCTCCGCTGTGCCGAACTCGTAATATGTCCTTGTACGTACGGACTCTGAAAACTCTTTAGTCTCTTCGTCACGGTAAAAGCGTTTATCTGCCTGTGAAACTCTCAAGGCGTAGTCATCCGACGGGCATTCCACCATGCTCAGATCAATTGGCGATCCGTCAGGCTCCCTAACCAATTGGTCGCGGTCGGAGCACTTTAAGCGGTCTGTCGAGATAATCTTGTCATTCACAAGGTCGAGTTTATGCCTGCGGGTTTCAAAGATCCTTTTAAGGCTGCCATCAGCATTAACAGAATAGATAAATTTACCACAACTAACAATTCCGCAATCTGCAATAACAAACTTTGGACCGCCATTGCTGTCTTCACCGAACTCCGGAGCATAACCTTTTTCTATTGTGTCCGGATCGACGCCGACCGGGACATAGCGGGAGACTTCATAATTGATACTGCCGAGGATTTGCGCAACATCCTTCACAGCCTGATCGTAGGGGGCGTGATTATCGCCGCGCCGCATTTGTTGTGGCAACCTGCCAAGTTTCCCAAGCTGTTCGTTCAGTGCTCTTGATCTAGCGGACCATTCATCGGGACTGCCAATGTCGCCATTGCGAGAGGCATCCAGGAAAACTTGCGACCACGCACTGTTTTCCTGCGGCATTTTTAAGCCATAGCTTCGCTCAAGGCCTTCGGCGAGCCTCTCATAGGCGCGCCCCATGACGCGGTAACGCTCCCGGTCATTCTCCTTCATGTACGTTTCGTGCATGTCATACAAAGTAAGACTGGCCGCTTCGATACGCGCCGAGGACAGCGTTAATCCACTCTCCCAGATGCTTTTTGCCACGTCTTTGCTGATCCAGACATCGCTCGCGTGCTCGCGCAGGAACAGCTTGGCCCAGTCGGGACTTCCCGGCACGTTGAAGTACCATTCGCCCGGCGCGCCAGTTGCACCGACATCTGCCACCAGATCGACGACGCCGGCTGCACTAAAGAAGCTCATGCGCAGCTTGACATCGATCAGCTTCAGTTTTTCACGCAAGTCCTCCGGCATATTTTGGAAGCTGTGCCACTCAAAATTCGGCTCTCCGATCCTTGCACCCAGGATCGGCAGTGTCACTCGCCCGGTCGTGGGGGCAAACTTGAAGCGCAGTGAGACCACCGGCTCGCCGCCAAGCTGGCCGAGTTGCAACTCACCATTCCAATTGACTGAAACGTGAGTCCCTTTTGTGGCTTCGGTGCCTTCGTCACCTGCAATCGTGTCCACCCCGTCGAACGCGAATTTCATGGTTTGCGCAAAGACCGGGGCACTCTGGAAGACGGTCAACACCGCGGCAATGATCAAGTAAGTTTTGAAAGTGGCAATAAATTTCATCTTTAATTTTTCCGGAGCCAGTTGTCGAACTGTTGCTGGCGTTCAGCCGACCATTTCGGGCGCTTGCCGTTGTCGATTTCACTAAGCGACGGCATGTTCAAAGTGGCGAGATCCAAGGGCTCTACCTCGTCGGCAGAGTTGCCGCTGCCCCCTACCAAAGCAGGGCCCGACGGAGTTTCGAGTTGCCGGATGGCCTCAACCAATCCGGTACCAAGCAAGTAGTAGGTCTTGTCGACGACTTTGCCTCGATCGATAATGGGATAATTCACACCGGTCAGATTTCCGGCATAATTTTTGAGTGTTTGAAGGGCTTTTTCGCTAATCTGAATGGCAAACTGGCCACCGCCATCTCGCTTAATCACAAAGCGGGAGCCGACAGTCTCCAGGAACACCTTTCTGGCTTTGGTGGTGTTTGGCTGTGACACGATGAAAAATTGCACGTATTGATCGCGAATGCTTCTTCGGTCTTTGTAGTCGAACATGATGTACAATGACTGTGTGGCGCTGTCGCGAACGATCAGGAGAGTGTCATCGTCAATTCGGGTATCGATGTAGTTCCCACTAATCGCAATCCCGTGCCTAAGCAGAAATTGCCCTTCGCCTCTGAAGGTCCATTTTTCCTCGCCAGCTGCGTTGCCCATGGACAATGTAAAGCTGAACACGATCAAATAAGTCAGAGTAAAAATTGTCAGTAGCTTTTTCATGATTCTCAAATAGCTTGATCGAAATTTATCCCAATTTTTAATTAGCCTTCATCGTGGCGTCAATTATGTAGTTAGATTATTGGATCTTGAGAAGATGTCTACGACTGCCGGCTCACGCAGTAACAGGAACAGCGATTACCGCCTATTGTCGGGCGTTTTGGTTAGAATCTGTGACAGAACCAGCATGGCGAGGTCGCGCTTGGTGGATATTCGGGAGAAGACGCTCTTGAGTGTCTGGTTCCCGTCCGCCGACTCGCGCTGGTCGCATGTTTCTGCTGCGCTATTCGTGGTGCTCGTTATCGTTTGTTTCATGTTTGGATGTCGATTAACGACCATGACTATTGCGTAACGACCTTAAGATTATGCAGGGTTACCGGAATAGCGAACAGAAACCGACTCTCCCTTCCCACATGTTCTGAATTTGTGCTTATACCCCACAAAAAATTTTTCGTGGGGTATGGGAGTGTGATATATCTTACCCCACATAAAAAAGTATGTGGGGTAAAGTGGCCGTCGACTATCATAGTGCAATCGGAACTGCCGCCTGGACGGATCTTCGCCGATCCTTGGCCAACAGCGCAGTCTCTGACTTGCGTGGCACCCCACGCACAAAAACTGTTGGCTCCAAAACCTACTGGTATGATCACTATCGTCTCGGAAACAAAACCCTCGACCGCTACATTGGTGAAGACACACTTGAATTGCGGGAACGTCTCGACCGGCAGATAGACATCGCCAATTCCGAGAAACAAGCTGAACGGGATCGAGCACGGTTGATGCGCGTGCTGAGAGCGGAAAGCTATCTGTTTGCAGATGCCGGTTCAGGGCAGATTGTTTCGGCCTTGGCCAAAGCAGGTGTCTTTCGCCTTGGCGGTACGATTGTCGGCACGCAGGCTTTCCGATGTTACGAGGGTGAACTGGGTGTCCGGATCGGGTTTGATCAGTCGGCCACGACAGATGACATCGATATTGCCAGTTTCGAACGCTTGTCTTTGGCCTTGGCTGATACGGTGGAGCCGCCACTTACGGATGTTTTTTCGGACCTTCAGTTCGACCCCGTGCCTGCGGTTGAGAGTGGTAAAACCTGGCGTTGGCGACAGACCAATCGCCAGACTTTAGTCGAGTTTCTAACGCCATCCTTCGAAGAGGATGAAGCTGTCCGGGAGCTCCCTGCTCTTGGCGTTAATGCCCAACGCCTCCACTTTCTCAACTATCTGATTGCTGAACCGATACGTGTTCCTTTCCTTTACCGATCTGGGGTCCTTGTTCAGATCCCGCGACCAGAGCGCTATGCGGTTCACAAGCTGATAGTTGCTGATCGAAGACAAGGCGGACCGGATGCATTGAAAGCGCACAAGGATCGGGCGCAGGCAGCCTTCCTGATTGAAGCGTTGTGCGAAACCAGGCCGGAGGACCTTCGCGAAGCTTACGCTATTGCGATGGAGAGTGGCCCAGGCTGGCAAAAGAGGATTGCTGCCAGCCTCAAACGCATGCCGAAGACAGCCGAGCTGCTGAAAGAATTTAGCTGATCAAAGTGTCAGGGCCATGCCTTATTGTTCATTTTTTCCTGCGCCCGTTCCTCTGACCAAGTCCTATCTTTTGGGCCAATTCAGAACGTGCTTCTGCGTAGTTCGGTGCGACATCGGATAAGTCGACGGGCAGTCGTTGGTCGGTCTGGATGTCTGGGATAATATATGACTTCACGTCGATCTCGCCGGTTATCTTTCGAAATCCGACCAGATCTATTCTTCGCAAAGAATTTCAACCGCAGCAAATTTGCTTCAGGTATACCCCTCCCCGTCACAAGAAGATTATAGGCGTGGGGTGGCGAAGCCAGGGCCTTGCGGGACTTAGCTTCGGTTTTTCCGTGCGTTTTTTTGACCCAGCCCCATTTTTTTGGCCAGCACAGATCGTGCAGCAGCATAGTTCGGTGCGACCATTGGATAGTCCAGCGGCAGGCTCCACTTGGCTCGATAGTCTTCGGGTGAAAGGTCGTAGTGGGAACGCAAGTGTCGCTTGAGCGATTTGAACTTTTTGCCGTCTTCCAGACAGATGATGTAGTCACCAGTAACAGATTTCTTGATCGGTACCGCCGGAACAAGTTCTTCTACTAAGGGTTCCTGCGCCTTCTGTGCTGCTGAAGTCAGCGCCATGTGAACGGACGATATCAGGCCCGCCAAATCTGGAGAAGCAACCGTATTATTGGACACATAGGACGAAACGATTTCGCTTGTGAGCTCGATGAATGCAGCATCCTGAGCGATGTCGTTCTCTGATTTATTGGTCATGATTTTCCTTGTGGGACAGGTGCCACGTAAGAAGGAGCGCCGATATTTAGTTTGAGAAGAATAAGTTCAAACCTCTGATCTTGCATTTATTAATGCTACAATTTTGACCAAAATAAAGGGTGCTTTTTGATTATTTCCTCGAGTGTATCGTTTGCAAAGCTGTCGGGTATTATGTGCTCGCGGACCGTTTCCGTCACTTTCTGACGAACCGTTTCCATTCTTCAACCACTTTACTGACAACCGGATATAGCAGCTTCATTGCGGCCTCGGCAATTGGGGGAGCTGCCGCCTGTGCTCACGACTGAAATGCCTCTCCTGATGTCCAATCCATCGGTTCGGCGTTTGCTGTGTCGCCGGTCATAGGCAAGGTCCCCTTGAGAAGCTTATGTGTAGGTCAACAGCAATGCAGACTTATCTGAGGGATGAGACCATGCCACTTAACAGGCAACAATTCGGGCGCGACATCAATGCGGTCGTCGACGTCTACCGAGCCGACAACGCCTGGGTTAATGGCTGGGCACGCTGGGATCAGCGCAATCACATGGACCATTACATCGATGCTGCTTTCCGGCTTTACGATGCGACCGCTCGGAACCAGTTGGGCATGACACTTCTGGGGGGGACCGGTATCCGGACCTGCAAGGAATTGATCTCCAATTTCGGGATTACGGCGGCCAACGGGATCCAGGACCAGCAAACGGTCTGGATTGCACAGCAGGAAGAATACCGACGCAGGAGAGGAAGGGGCGAGGGCCAGCGCGATGGAAATGGCCCGGTGGCAAGAAACCCCGTGGCGGTACAAGGCGTCGGGAGCATTTTGAGTGAAAAGGACTGGACACCAATTCTGAACGACGCACTGATCATCGGAGCGGCGACGGGCCACCAGACATTCCATATTGCGCTTGAAGCCAAGGAAGGCCCTATCTGGCGAGAGTGCGAAGAAGAAGCCAGGGAATGGCAAGCCCTGAACCGAGGCATCCGGATCGATTATCCAACATGGGCCTGGCAGGAGTTCATGAACCGGAACATTGGAATGCTCTGGGACCAGAACTATAATGTTCCAAGAGTGTTAGCCCGGGAACTAATCGGGCTGTCCTTTGCCGGATATAGGCCGGTGTTCCGCTACCAAGAACTCTTTTTTATGCCTAATCCCGCTGCGCCAGACCCCACGTTCAGAGAGTATGCCGTTGGTCTAAGGCAACTGGGCTTCCATACGAACCTCCAACGGGCGAATGTGATGCGGCACATTTCCGAATTTCTGTTTGATGACCGGAGAGCGGTCTGCGTTCCTGGTGACGAGTATATCTGATCGGGAAGTACTGCTGTATGACAAAGCTATTCGGCATCATGTCCTGGACTTGATGAGCGGTTGAACCTGAGCTTTCCCAGAACCTGAACCTTGCCTTTGTTGTTAGCGCCCACATTATGTCGATCAAAACGCTATTAGTCACAGCGATGACTTCAACGGTGCGGGCGTGGGACACGATAACCGGATCGGCGCGGCACTCGACCTAAACAGGGCCGATCACTTCCAGCCGACTGTCAAAATCTATTTCGACAACGTCCGAGGAAGTCATTCAAGAGGCAACGTAACGCTGCCTATCGCGTGTCTCCCCTTTAGAAGCTCTCGAAAAACAGGCTAGTCTATCAAGTGGCCCTCTCGGTTTGTTCGAGCCAACTTCGAGAATGACGTTGCATGGGAATGTTATGGCCAGTCAAGGGTTTAAGTAAATGGAATTCCTGCTTTCCCTTTGAGGTTAGCGCCGGTTGCGGACCCCCATATAAGGAGCCGGTAGTGGAGCTTCATCCAGCCCGGCCAAGAGGTGCCCACCTCTTGGCCGGGCCGTGTCTTGCTTGGGCGTCACGCTTCTTTTGTGAATTTTTGCCTTCCGGAGAAATCATACTCGTATGTGCAATCGTGGCTCCCCACGACAGCGCGGCAAGCCGTGGAGGAATTCTCTCGACCGATGAAAGTTGCCAACAATATTGGCAACCTGGCACCGCGGTTGGTTATCTACCCGAGCTATTCGGCTCCCATCGTCGGTAATATCAGTAGTGACCGGAAACAGACCTTGGTGCGTTGGGAGATGCCTTGATTTGCGTTTTCACTGATAGGCAAGTAACCCGCCAAGGGCGTGACGAACGTTTGCAACACCAAAAGCCCGAACAGGCACTGCTGACTCAGCGTAGATCAGGCTTGCTTTATCCCATTCGATTTCTTTTCCGAGTTTGATTCAAAGGTGCGTAAGCGGGTCTGGTTCGCGTTGTGACGTGCAATCCGAACCGGAAAGACGGCGCGATCCAATCGAAGGCCATGCCTATTATTTTTGACGGCGCAGGAAGAACTCGATATTCGACTGCTCGCACCCTGGGACGAAGCGAAAGAGCTTCAGCGTCTTCTTGCGGATAGCTCCTTGATATTGCTGCGTGCGGCTCGCCTCAGGATGGCAAAGACTGACACGCTGACCAGCTTTGACGAGCCGGGCAGTACCAGGGAAGGGCGTTGTTCGAATAAGTGCGCCTTTAATAACCGAAGGCGCATGTGCATAGTCCGCGGGAAAATTGACGTGAAGAGTTTGGCGCCTTTGAATTTGCGCAGGTGTTGGAATTATGTGTGCTCATTCGGTCGCGTTCGCCAAGCTTATCAGTTGATAAGTCCCGCTGCGCAGACAGCGCCTCACACATAAGCTCATAGTAGGGTCTATCAAGACGCGACCTCGTCACCTATTTGGCAACGTACTTGAGCAGCCCTGCTGCAGGGAGCAGTGGGATCACAGCTTAAATCGACTTAAGCACTGGAAGGCAGGTCGGACGTTCCAGGACTCAGCGCCCTTCGTAGTAGCTGCGGCTGTCGTGTCTGCATATATCGTCCTTAAATGTGTCTCGTGACTTGTCAGGGGGGGAGCTTATCAATTGATAAGTTGCCTTCGGTGCGCGGCCAGAAGCAACAAAGCTACGACCTTTCTAGATCGAATTTTCCGGCAACGCGGTCTCTAGTGTCAAATGTAAGGCCCACCAAATCTCGGCGTTTGGTGGATGGGTGGCGATACTAAGAGTACCTAAAACAGCTAGCAAAGAGCCGAAACGTACTTGTGCTAGCCGCGTCGGATTGTAGGAGCGGTTGCTCGCGAACAGGACATTGAAGCAAGGTCAAACGTCTGCACCTTGCCGGTGGCAGGAAAGATCATCTTGTCCGCGAGCGCGCCTCGGAACAAGTCATCAATATCCTTCTGATGGCTACTCGCCGTCAGGGTTGCAAGATCTTCAGTGACCGCCGACAGCTTGCTAAGTGTGTATGCACGAACGGCTCTATCGAACTTGCAGATCGGCAGGGCAGGAATGACGGTCAGGTAGGCCGTCTCGTCCGTATTCGTGCCCAGGCGATGGGGCTGGCAATAGACTTTATTGGCACTTGCTCTGTTTCTGATTCTGGAGAAGTGTCTGCATTGCGAGTGCCGAGACCCCGCCACGAGAGTGACGGAATGTAGACAAGTTGCCCTTCCATGTTTGGTGAGAGGGAGCTCGGGGAAATGAAGCGCCGTCTTCTAGCGGACAATATGTCCTTGACAGCGCCCAACCAGTTGACGCGGCCAGACAGACCGTTCGGCTCGTCGTTTTTCGTGATGCCGTGTTGGAGGTCAACAGGAATGTCGGCGCCATCGGCGGTGAACGCCTCGACGTCGAAAATGTAAAAGCGACCGTCGCGAGACATTAAGTTGCCGGCCGGATGGATTTTGATCCTTTCCGGTGCGGTCGCCGTTGCGGCGTCAGCACCCGGGCTGGCACTGACGGTGGCGATTTCAGTAACAACATGGGCGATGTCAGAAGATGTGGTCTGATTTTTCAGGTGGCCAAGCCAGGTTGGCGCGCGCACTCCATTGAGCCTGATATATGTTAGCCACAGCACCAAGAATGAATCTTGAGTATGGGTGGCCCGTATCAAACCAGGCTTGAAAGCACCACCCACATCTGGATCTCACCTGCACGGGCATAATTATTTTTGAGCAGGGTTTAAACAGGCTTAAATGCTTTGCGCTTGCCCCGGGCATTGGGTGCGAAGTCGATGATGCCAACTGAATGCGTGGGCGAGGGGACATGTCCGCGTGCTGCTTTTCCTCTTCTCATTTCATATCAAGGCACTCATCGACCCAGTGTATGGTGTGTAGTCGCAGGAATCCGTCCGCAGAGCGTTTGATGATCGGTGATGTCTACGTTCATGCCGTAGATAAGCTAGGGAGACTCACTACCAGATCCAGCTGAACACCTGCCAAAGAATCAGCTTCGTCACCAATCGCAGAGAGCAAATAGCGTCTTAGTAATTTCAAGCTGTGGATTTCGCACACGAAATTTGCGATTGAGCAAGTACCTTTTTTGGCAATTTGGTCGAGAAATCGTTCTGGTATTCTGTTCGACGAAAACATATGCGCGTTTCACGCAATCTATTGTAATATAGAGAGAAACTCAGGGCGTCTATCATATCTCGTTGCTATACAGACAGGTCGATTACCAAATATTGCGCCGTAGCACTATCGAAGCAACGCTTCAGGCCAAGTCGTCGTTAAACTCTCGTTAACCTAATATTCCTTGCAATTTCTAGTGACATCATTCACTCCTGACGGCAAATAGGTCACCAACGAGGTGTTTGCCGTCAGGAGAGCCGAATGGCAGTAAGCGAGAATCCAGCACACATTCTTCTAAAGCCGGATACGGCAAAGAAGATTGAGGATTATACGCGCCAACTCTCTGCAGAGTTGAATTCCATGCGTGCGCGGATGTATCCACCAGAGTCGCAAAAAGTCTTCGGGCGTACTTTTTCGACCCTGGATCTGGTGAAGCTGCTGGGGATTCCGGAAAGTACTCTTCGGTCTTTGACTCTAGAAGGCAAGGGGCCGCAGCCAACCAGGACTGATAACAACAAGCGTATTTACAGCATTGAACAAGTTTGGGAACTGCGGAAGTATCTGGCGGACCAGCGGCCCGAAGACGCATTACGCCTTCTGCCGCACCGCCGGGTAGGCGAGCGCCTTCAAGTGATTGCTACAGCGAATTTCAAGGGCGGATCCAGTAAGACGACGACCTCGGTTCATCTGGCGCATTATCTGGCCATCCAAGGATATCGCGTACTTTGCATCGATCTCGATCCACAGGCTTCGATGACCTCGACATTTGGGATCCAGCCTGAATTCGACCTCGACTCGAACGAGACCGCCTACGCAGCCCTTCGGTATGACGACGATCGCAAGGCGTTCGCAGAAATTATCCAAGCGACCTACTTCCCAGGAATTCACATCGTTCCTGGAAATTTGGAATTGATGGATTTCGAATTTGATACACCTTCCTATCTAGCGAACAACCACAGGGATGAGCTCGGACTATTCTTCGAACGACTGCGTAACGCGATTGCCTCTGTCGAGAGTAATTATGACGTAGTCGTTTTGGATACGCCTCCATCGCTGGGATACTCGACACTTGCAGCTCTCTATGCGGCGACAGCGCTCGTTATCACTGTCCATCCGGCGATGCTTGATGTGGCGTCATGCAATCAGTTTCTAATCATGATTTCCGAGCTGGCTGAAACGTTGGAGGCTTTCGGGGCAAAGTTTGATCACGAATGGATCCGGTTCCTGCTTACCAGGGTGAACCCGAATGACGGACCGCAAAAATACATGAGTGGGATAATCCGACGTCTGTTCGCAGAAGATGTACTGGTTGCCGAAGCTTGGGAATCCACTGCAATCGCTGCAGGTGGTGTAGCAAAGAAGTCGCTGTACGAGTTGGAGACTGGAGAAGTGGGCAGGGACGCCTACAAGCGGGCCCGCGAAAGCTCCGATCGGGTCAATGAGGAAATTCTCGACATCATCAAACGAGTTTGGGGACGAGAGGCATGAAGAAATCGATTCTCCAACAGATGGCTGAAGGTGAGGGGAAAGACGTGGCCGACGTGGTGCCAAAGTCGCCTCGCCATCGCCGTATGGGATCCCCAGTGGTTGGCAACGTCGGCAAGGCGCTGACGAGCCTGTCGGGGGACACTGTACTCTCGCTAAATCCTGACAAGATAGATCCGTCCCCATTCAGCGATCGGTTTGAAAAAGATGCGGCAGCAGCTGATGCATTGCAGGAGCTGAAAGTATCTATTGAGAGGGAAGGGCAGAAATTGCCCGTTCTTGTCCGTCCACATCCTAGCGAAGAGGGCCGCTATCAGCTGGCGTATGGTCATCGCAGGACAGCTGTTCTACAGGAACTGCACAGAGAAACAGACAAACCGGAAACTGTCCGAGTTCGCGCCTATGTCCGCGAACTTACCGATGCCGAATTGATCAGGGAGCAGTCTCTAGAAAACGGTGTTCGCGAGAATTTGAGCTGGATTGAGCAGGCTCTCTGGGCCGTGCAGCTGAAGAACGCCGGCATCAAGCAGCGCGAGATGGAACCGATCCTTGGCCAAAAGGAAACGAATATTTCGGTCCTTCTTAAGGTCGCCAATGCAATTCCAGACGATATTGTGCATGCCATAGGCCGAGCCAAGGGAGTAGGGCGACCGGCATGGGTCGAGTTTTCAAAGCTGTTCGATGATCAAAATGTAGCTGATCGCATCCGTAAGATTGTTGAGGATCGTTCCTTCCTGGAAGGGGATGGCGCGGAGCGCATGAAGCTTGCTACTCGAGCTGCAAGGGGAAGACAAAAGTCAGATACGATAAAATCAGCCCAAATCGAGATCCGTTCGGCTGGAAAAGTCCTGGGTAAGTTCAAAGAAACGACTTCGTCATCGTCGTTGACGTTTCCAAAAGCTGAAACTCGTTTTGCAAGATGGCTCAATGAGAGACTCCCGGAACTGCATGCTGATTTCCTTCGTCAAGACGGTGATCAGAATTAGTTTCCGGGCTTATGGGTGGCCTGGCTTTCAGAGAAAGGAGAACGCGAGAGAGTAGAGACAAAATGAAAAGGGACCATCTGGCTGCAACCAGATAGCCCCAAATTCCATGGTTCAGATGGGAAAGTCCCAACGGAAACCCTAAGCAATTCCGTTGTAGTGCATCCCGAATCACCACGCAAGAGGCTTCTCGCGTGAACGGTGGATTTCTGCCGATTTTCCAAAACTGAACCTCCCAAATTGATAGACGCCGGATGCAAAATTGTGCCGGCGAACGGAGGTTGTTATGCCTACTGTTTCGAACGTCTCTTCTTTCAGAAGAGTGACGCCAGGAATTCTTGCGAGCGCGCATCTGGCGTCTCAAGAGGATCGGCCTAAGGTCACCAAAAGAGAAATCTCTCTGGTTTTGAAACGTGTCGCGCCAGCAATCGGTATAGATGGCACGGCTTACCACGTTCTGGATATTCTTCTGGGCCTCGTCCAGGCTGATGACTTTCAGTCAGGAAAGCGGCCGGTCGTCGCGATTTCCAATCAACGCCTGGCTGAGTATACGCGGCGCACCACCCGCACCGTCACGCGTTGTCTGAAGAAGCTCGTGGAAGCTGGTGTTCTGGCATATAGGGACAGCCCGACCGGGCGACGTTTTGTCTACCGCGGTTCAGAGGGTGAGTTCGCACAGGCATATGGATTGGATTTTACTCCTGCCTGCTTCAACCTGGAAGCCTTTAGAGACCAGGCGGACGCTTTTCAGAGACGCATTAAAGCTGAACAGGATGCGAAAAGAGCTGTTACACGGTATTCGCGTGCGATTGCTGACTTGGCCGTGTTGGATCCAGCCGAATTTGAGAGTCTTGCCACGCAGGCACATGCCATTGTGAACCGGAATGAACTAACAATTCTGGAAAAGGCAGCGGTTCTGGAATCACTTTACCAGGAAACGTTGGCTTCTCGGGAAATCCAATCATTGGAAATAAGGGATAAAATGTCAACCGCGGGTGACATTCATGTCAGTCCTTTATTTATTACAACCCAAACCGACTCTCTTGGAAGTAACAACAATCGGACTTGCTCTAACGAGCAAGAAAACAAACCGAAGACTGACAACGGCTCCGCCGTTGAAATGGCTCTAGAAAAAGAGCCTTGCGGCGCGGGCATCAAATCTCAACAACCGAAACAGCAAGCGGGGAGGGGAGGACCGAGCAAATTTCCGGAAACAAATCTGGATGGTGTGTCCATTGGACTTATTCAGTCCGCATGTTCAGCTGTGCAGGCGGAAACAGGTTTCAGCTTGAACAGTTGGCCGGCTCTTTGTGGCGCGGCGGAACATTTGCGCTTGCTGATCGGCCTCAGTCCCTCAGGATATCAGTTGGCTGTTGAACGGCAGGGCAAATATTTGGCCGCTGCTTGCCTCGTGGTGGTTGCCGAAAAGGCTCTGCGGGATCCGGAGCAGATCGTCTCCCCGGGTGGATACTTCCGTGCCATGATCGATAGGGCAGGGGAAGGGAAACTTCATCTCCACAAATCGCTTCACGGGTTGGTATAGGTTGGCAAAAATCATGGTGTCCACCGTTCAACGATGTAGCCTCGGTCATGTCCGGAAACCAAGTCCTGGGACACGCCAATCGCTAAGTTGCGGGCAAGGGCGGTCGGTTGATGGCCATTTCGACACTGAGTGGGACGACCAATCATGAAGGTTTCGGCTAATCTGGGGTTTCTCTACACGAACCTTTCCATATCGGAGCGGATCGCAACCGCAGGGGAGGACGGGTTTGAGGCGGTGGAGTTCCACTGGCCTTATGACGTCACACCTCAGGAATTACGCGCCGCAATGGTGGCTGCCGGAGTTTCTGGCCTTTCGCTCAACACGCGCCGAGGCAACCTTGAAGCCGGGGAGTTTGGTCTTGCCGCGCTTCCTGGCCGGGTAAATGAGGCTCGGGCGGCGATCATAGAGGCAGTTGAATATGCGGCAGCGTCAGGACTAACCACGGTTCACGTGATGGCAGGCCGGGCAGAAGGGCCTGCTGCGGAAGCGGCGTTTGTGGAGAACCTCAAATTCGCCTGCGACCGCGCAGCTGTTCACGGGATAGGCATCTTGATTGAGCCACTGAACCTTCGAGACGTCCCGGGGTATTTTCTGACTGGAACGGACCATGCCAGACAGGTCATAGCCACCGCCGACCGGTCCAACCTCAGGATTCTATACGACGTCTATCACATGCAGATCATGCAGGGTGATCATGTCCGTACTTTAGAGGGGCTTGGCGACAGGGTAGGACATGTTCAAATCGCCGCGGTTCCCGATCGCACGGAACCAGACCGAGGGGAAGTCGACATGCACTGGTTGCTTGAACGGATATCTTACTCGGGTTTTGTGGGTGCGGAATATCGGCCAACCCGGGAGCCAAGAGATTGGCTTAGGCGCTTTAGAACGTCAGGGCTGGTCTCATGAAGTGCCATCTGTCTTGTGCGCAGGCGATGAAATTGCCCATTCCGCTACCTACTGCACCTCCAATCCAGGATTGGTCGCAAAGAGGTCACGTGCATATTTTCCTGCAACAGTGTGGTTGCGCCATTGAACGCTGCGGCGGCTAAGCACAGTTTTTGCGGGTCTTTCTGAGTAACTTTGCTATTTTGTAGTTTGAGGCTTTTGGGGAAGACTAGATGTGTCTATTCGTAAACATCGAGCGCCAAGTTTCGCGCATCCTAATTGCTTAGCGGCTTGCAGCATTCGCTACAAACAAGAATAACAGGCAGAGGTTAATCACGGTAATTTTCATTGAGACTGCCAGACTGCTATACGGGCGGTGCATCGAATTCGGTTTTGAATGTTGGTGCTTGCCGAGGCCTTGAAATGTACGTCTATTGGGAGTACAGATAGCAAACCCTTAGACGCACGCAAACAAAGGAGGCGATTATGTTGGGAGCAACGGATCTTGCTTCTTCTCCGCCAGAGAAGAGCGATGCCAGGCTGAACATCCGCACGAAAGCCTCAATTAAGGCTGCCATCGAAAAGGCGGCTGAGCTTTCCGGCATGGATCTCAGCACATTTACGACCAATGCGGCATTGCTGCGTGCGCAGGACGTGATTGCGGCGCACGAACGAACGGTGTTAACGCCGGTTGATCATGCTGCATTTTTTGACGCTCTTGAGCGCCCGGCCGCCCCGACGAAAAAACTGTTGGCGGTTGCAAAGCTGCACAAGGAGATGGTTGCCGACAGTGAGTAACATATCGCGGCCACTCAAATTCGAGCCGTTCGATCCAGACAAACACGATCGAACGGCTTTTTCATGTGGTGTCGACCAGGTCGACAAATATTTCAGGAAAACAGCAAACAAGCTCCAGAAAGCCGGAAATGTTCGGGTGTCTGTGCTGCTCGATGCGGACGAGCAATTGCTGGGCTTCTACGCTATCAACGCCCATTCAGTCGATTATTCCGAGTTGCCAAAAAAATATTCTCGAACGCGGCCGAGCCATGGTTCCATCCCAGGTGCCTTTATTTCGATGATTGGCGTTGATCAGAGGTTTCAAGGGAATGGACTAGGCGGCATTTTGCTCGTTGATGCTTTGAAAAAACTCGCTCGTGCATCCGAGACGCTCGGGATTGCTGTTGTGCTCTTGGATGTTTTGGATTGTGGTGACCAGGAAGCAACCAATCGGCGACTAGCTCTGTACACAGGTTACGGTTTCACAGAGCTCGAAAGCGCGCCACTTCGTCTCTTTTTACCCATTCAAGATGCGCAGGCTTTGCTGATCGAATGAGATCTCTGCCCTGAGCGAAGCCAAGCTTGTTCAGGCATTAATTTCGAAAATTTATTAGTCGCGATCCTTAATAAACAAAATTGGCATTTTCTTTACTAAGAATGAAACAGCTTCTGATTTTGATTTGCTCCATATCACATGATGAAATGCTGCCTCAGGTCTCAGCTAATTCGGCCGCAGGATCAACAAGTTGGCGATGCTCCAAGGCGTTCTCTCGCAATATCCCCGGCGTCACTCTGATGTGTTCCCGCCAAATGCCCTCGGTTTGAATTAGAGTTTTCCGCTGCGCCTATCCCCGAAAACTGGGTCGTTATTGATTGGAGTTTTCCGCGTTAGGATCCCGGCTGGAAGCAGCCCGTTGACACGAACTCGTCATCTTTCACTTCTGCATTAGTCCAAGAATTGCAATGCAGGCTACGCACCGCGCAGTTTCAGCGAAAATTACGACCTCAAGCAACGGCAATCTGATGGCACATTAAAACGCCGCAATTTGCTAACCTTTGGACCAGGCGCGCAGGCGTCGGGCGGCGGTTCGACCGATGATCACGGGTTCGGTTTGACCACGTAATGTGACTGCCTGCTTGCCACCAACGTCATGTTTGATGGCCTCAATGGTGCTGCTGTTTATGATAATCGAACGGGAAATGCGCACCAGTTCGCAGTGTTCGATCTCGACCTCGAGTTGGCCCAATCGTCGGCTCACAAGGATTTCCCGGCCGCGCGTCAGATGAACCCGAGTATAATCACCTTCTGCTTGCAACATTGCAATTTCATTGAGCAACAAGAACTGCGTCGCCCCATCCACACGAATTGCTATGCGTTCTTCACTGGCACCTGGCAAGACTGCACGCCGCTCCCTTTGTCGTGCCAGGAGGCGATCGATGGCCCGCTCAAGGCGCTCGGGCTCGACCGGTTTCAACAAATAATCCGTCGCGCCATGGTCAAATGCACGTACTGCATGATCTGCATGTGCAGTTACGAAAACAAAATCGTACGGATTTTCATCCGCACGCAGTATCGCAAAACCGTCTGGTTTACCCATCCCGAGGTTTATGTCGAGGAAAGCTGCATCAGGAGCGTGCGTTTCCAGCAGTGTTTTGGCTTCCGCCATCGAAGCGCCCGTGCCGACCACTTCCACAGCATCATGGGCATTACACATGCGGCTCAGAAGACGCCGCGCCGGCGGTTCATCATCAACGACAATCACGCGAAGCATGGTTCACCCGAGAGCGTGAGCTCTGCAACAACTTCGTCTCCATCATGACGCAACTGAAATCGGTGACGGTTGGGGAAATGCAGGTCGAGGCGGCGCTGTAAATTTGAGAGGCCAATGCCCGTATCGGTCTTGCCCGGGATCAGTTGACCTGCGTTTCGAACCTGCAGGAGCAGACCCTTATCGTCCTTGTGTGCCGAAACTTGGAGGTTCAGGTCCGACGTGTAGCCGTGCTTGAAGGCGTTCTCAACCAGCAGCTGGAGGGTCCATCGGGGCAACAGGTGTTGTGCCGCAAAAGGAGTGACATCGAGGCCCATCAGAAATGGCACTTCGAACCGGCCTTCCTGGATCCTGAGATAAGTGCGCAAACTATCGATTTCTTCGGCGAGAGAACAGACCGGGCGCTGATGTTCCTCCAGGTTATGGCGCAGGAAAGCCGCGGTGTTGCGGATCATTTCAAGCGCGCCGTCTGGATTATAGTGGATCTCCGCCGCAATCGTGTTCAGCGTGTTGTAAAGAAAATGCGGGTCGAGCTGAGTACGCAGACGATGCAACTCGGCACGTGTTGCATTGGTTTCCGCGAGGATACGGCGGGTTTCAGCAGCGCGCGCCTTGCTCCAGGAAATCATCCAGGCGTAGAGCGAAAACCAGCATACAAAAATTGCGAAATAATAGGCGCCAGGGATCGCGGCAACGCCGCCATCGCGCCAAGGCAAGGTCTTTTCGAAAGAGGCGAGGATCCCTCCGCCGATCAACATCTGAACGCCAGCGGCAACGACGCAGAACGTAAAGCCAAAGAACGCGAAACGAGGGCTTATCCTGACGACCCCAAGGCGGACAGCGGACATATGAAAACCAGCGGTCATCAAGAAACCGAGAGAGTCCAACGTCAGCGTCATCTGCGCGGCGAGAAGCGTATCGTTGTAAAGCACGACGCGGGCGAGAAACCCAATCGAAGCGAGGAAAAGCCACGCGGTCGTATGTGCTTTCAGGAGAGGAAAGCCAACTTCCAGTAGCGCCGTTCCAGGGTTGTCGAATTCATATTCGTCTGCAGGCGCCAGCGAGTTGTCCCAGGGATCGTTCTTCAATTGAGCACCGCGCATCGGTCGGTTTGTTCTCACGTGGGGTCGAAAAAGAGGATCCGCAGTTTTACGTACTGCGCACGCGCCGGGCGAGCATGCGAGGTAATTGCGCGGCAGTCAACACAAAGGGCGCTCACGGTACCTTCAAGCAATGTTGAAATTGCTGTTTCGTCGAGTGTTTTTGTCAATTCATCGATCCAAACTTGCAGTGTGTTCGACCGAAATGAAATGGATTGCGCATTGAGGCTTCGCATAACCGACCCACGCCTATGCGACTGAATTTTGTTTCCGGAGTTCCCTTAAATGATGTGCCGCATGCTGTCCGCTCGCCGTTTTGACGATAACGACAAGAACAAGAGCAACGTTCGCGCCTGTGCAGCCAAGCAAGGAATGTTGGTTTCAACATCTGTGCTTGCTCTCATTTATGCACTCCCTGGCCACGCCAATGATTGTACATATCCCGTACCCAACAACGGTCCGGTGAACTGCACCTTGGACTCAGGCACCACAAGCGGTGTCTCGATCGTCCAGTACGGTTTTGTGTCCGGCGTCTCGATGACACTCGAAAACAATGCGACGCTCTCGCAGAACACTGACGCCGCGAGTTATGAGGAAAACAGCAATGAGCTGTATCTTCATTTCTTCGGCTTGAACGGAACTACCGATAATGGAGTAAACGGCGTTGCCGGACCGTCACTCACGGTCATCAACAATGGCAACATCACAGCAACGGGCACCGCATCTCAGTCAGACACGGTCACTGAAATCGCACCTATCGAGATCCTCAGCAACGGTGGAAGCGGCGCGACGCCGGACGACAATGGTACCGGAGGTTCGGGTGCTAACGGCGGCACCGTGACCATCACCAACAATGCCAGCATCATAATCGACCCATCCGCAACGCAAGACGTCAACGCAGAACTTCGGGGCATACGCGCGCACAGCAACGGTGGCGCCGGCGGCGACCAAAACTCAAGCCTGGTGATCGGTGATCAGTATGGCGGTCAGGCTGGTGACGGGAATACCGTCTCGGTGACGAATTCGGCGAGCGGGACCATCTCGTTCGGCAGCGATGGCGCACCCGTGTCCGGTGAAAATGTGGGCCGTGCCATTGAAGCGGTGAGCCAGGGAGGGACCGGTGGTGACGACAACGGTCCTGGTGGTCAAGGCGGATCCGTCACCATAATCAACGAAGGTACAGTCAACGTTTTTTATAGCGAGCTTGCAACCGGTTCCAGTGGCGTTGCTGGCCTCTATGCCCGCAGCGAGGGCGGTAGTGGAACGGAGTCGAATGACAATAGCGACGATGGTGGTGCGGGGGCGTCCGGCGGGGCAGTCACCATCAACAACAGCGGTTCAGTCCGCGTAGATACTTCGGCCACAGCAAATCCGATCCAGGGCGAGTCTGCTGCATTGCTTGGCATATCGATTGGCGGAGCTGGAGGCGAGTCATCCAACAAGGCCACAGGCGGTGCTGGCGGTTCGGCTGGCACCGTCACAGCCAATCCCTCCGGCACGATCGTGACCGATGGTGACGGCATATCGGGGTTGATCGCTCGCTCCGAAGGCGGCGCAGGTGGTGACGGCGATGGCGATACGGACTCGACCGGTGGGAAAGGCGGTGCCGGCGGTGATATCCAGGTGAGCCTTGGCGGTTCGGTCACGACTTCCGGCGATGAGGCCTACGGTGTCATGGGCCAATCCATCGGCGCGCTTGGCGGAGGCAATGCCGGGACCGGCGGACTAGGGGGCAATGGCGGTTACGTCGGCTTTTATAGCACTTCGGGGTCGGTGACCACGGCCGGTGACTTTGCCTCTGGTATCACGCTGCATTCCGTGGGCGGCGGCGGTGGCACAGGAGATAATTTTACGGGTGTGCTGGCAGGTTCCGGCGGAAACGGCGGCAACGGTGGTGATGCCGGACAGGTGGAACTCTCATCCGGCTCCGCAGTCACCACGAGCGGTGACTATGCAGCGGGCATCATCGCGCAGTCCATTGGTGGTTCTGGCGGGACAGGTGGTATTGGCGCGGGGCTCTTCCTAGGGCTCGGCGGTGACGGCGGTGCTGGCGGTTCTGCCGAACAGGCAATTGTCAACAACACGGGCGTTATTGTCACCAGGGGCTACGGCTCAAACGGCATCATCGTCCAGTCGCTGAGCGGCGGTGGCGGCGTGGCGGGCGTTGATGGTGGTACCTTGTCGATTGGCGGCCAAGCGGGGGCCGGTTCCAACGGCGCGCGTGCTTATGCGACCAACAACAACAACGTGACAACCAGCGGCGATGCGTCGGTGGCGATCGTAGCCCAGTCCATCGGCGGTGGCGGCGGCTCGGCCGCGGGCAGCGCGGGAATATTCGTGGTTGGTGGTTCAGGGTCCGCCGGCGGTAACGGAGGTGAAGTCGAGGTCTATCATGTCGGCGGCGCGCTGAGCACTGCAGGCGAGTTCTCGCATGGCATCACGGCGCAATCCATTGGTGGCGGCGGCGGTAACGGCGGCAATGTGTTGGACCTCTCGATCGGTTCCATCGGCCTTGCTGGTGTTGGCGGCTCTGGCAGTGCCGGTGGCGACGGCGGGTCCGTGTGTGTCACAAATTTCTACGACACCGCTTCCGGTTGTTCGAATGCGCCAAGTGACGATAGGTCCGAGGCACCGGCGACGAGCATGGCGAGTATCCTAACCATTGGCGACTTTGCCGTGGGCGCAATGGCTCAATCCATCGGAGGTGGCGGTGGCAACGGTGGCTCGGCAACAGGTGTGGACATCGCATCGGTCACCAATCTCCAGGTGGGCGCTTCTGGGAGCGCCGGCGGCAACGGCGGCGAAACCCGGCTTTCTTTCAATGATTTCAATGTCGAAACGCGAGGCAACAACGCCACAGGCTTGCTTAACCAGTCTATTGGGGGCGGCGGCGGCAATGGAGGCAATGCGCTTGCAAAGAACGTCTTGTCACTTCTTCCAATGCAAGTCGGCGGCAACTCTGGCGTCGGTGGATCCGGAGACAGCGCGACAACTGAACTAAATCGCACATTTGTAAAAACACTCGGGGCCAATGCGGCGGCCGTCGTCAACCAGTCGATTGGTGGCGGTGGCGGTACCGGGGGATCAGCGTCGGGATATGATGGCAGCGTCGGGATCAGCATCGAGACCGCCGTTGGCGGCAGCGGTGGAGCTGGTGGCAACGGCGGGACTTCCGATGTCCTGCTGGACGAGGGTACCGTTATCGCGACAGGTATCTATCAAGGGGCTGATGGTACGGCCGCCAATCCGTCCGCAACCGACTCTCACGGCGTGATTGCCCAATCCATTGGCGGCGGTGGCGGCGCCGGCGGCACAGCGACGGCGGATGCCTTTACCCTGGCAGCTCCGACCGGTGAAGATGTTTCCTTTGCCGTTACAATTTCCACCGCAGTTGGTGGGTCTGGTGGTGTCGGTGGCAATGGCGATTATGTCAGCGTCGGCCTCACCGGCACGAAGGAACCTTCGGAAATTGCGACAGGCGGTGACGGGGCGTTCGGTATCCTGGCACAGTCAATCGGCGGCGGTGGCGGCGATGGCGGCGGCTCGTCCTCCCTCGCAGACACCATTGGCGATGCCGATACGATTTCGGTCGATGTCTCTACCAGTATCGGTGGCACCGGCGGGTCCGGCGGGAATTCCGATGCTGTTATCGTCGGCATCGATACAGGCTCCAGCGTCCGAACCTATGGAGACCACGCCAACGCAATCGTTGCACAAACCATTAGTGGCGGCGGCGGCAACGGCGGTGTCGGCAGTTCCAGCAGCAACAAAATCGGTGGCGGCTTCAATGCCACGGTGAATATCGGTCTTGGCGGCACAGGTGGAACGTCAGGTTCCAACAATAATGCCACCGTCGAGCTGGACACAGGGTCTACCGTATTTACCAACGGCGCAAACTCTCATGGGGTGGTGGCGCAGGCGATCACTGGCGGTGGCGGCACCAGCCAGGGGGGGAACATCGGTCTGTCGGCCTCCGGGGAGACCGGCGGTGACGACGACGACTCGTCGGATCTTTCCGCCACAGTTACCGTCAACGTGGGGAGCACCGGAGGCAACAGCACGACCGCAGGAACTGCCGCAGTTACCGCCCTGGGTTGGGTTTCTACAACTGGAGGCGATTCCGACGGTATCGTTATTCAATCCATCGGCGGCTCTGGTGGCATCGGTGGCTCGGCCGGTAGCGACGCCGGCGATGATGGTGACGGGGACGAAAACGACGGCGGATTCCAGGGCGGCGACGAAGACACAAGCTACACGCTCACGGCTTCCGTCGGCGGCACAGGCGGCACAGGCGGGAATGGCGGCGGCGCCGTCCTTTCCTTCGGTGGCAACGTAACCACCAAGGGCGATTGGGCCGATGGTATCGTGATGCAATCCATTGGTGGCGGTGGCGGCACGGCCGGGACTGCCGTCGCCGCCGGCAGCGAAGCCACCGCCTCTCTCGATCTCGCTGTGGGCGGCACGGGCGGCACAGGCGGAAACGGCGGTGAAGTTTCGGTAACCCTCACAGACACGGCTGCTTCGGTCGCGACAATGGGCTATGGCGCACACGCCATGCTCCTCCAAAGCATTGGCGGTGGGGGTGGCCACGGCGCGGACGGTTCCGATTCTGCCGATGCCCAGATTGCCGTCGGTGGCGGCATCGGTGGTAGCGGAGGAGCGTCCGGCAACGGCGGCGCGGTTTCTGTAAGTGGCGATTGGCTGTCGGCCAGCACGCAGGGCGATGATGCGTTTGCTCTTTTCGCCCAATCCATTGGCGGTGGCGGCGGCACCGGTGGCGCCGGCAGCAGCGAAGCGTCGGACAACGACGATAGCCACGATCTGAGGCTGTCCTTGGGTGGCGACGGCGGAGGCAGCGGCAATGGCGGCACGGTCACTATCGACACCGGCGTAACCATTAAAACTGTTGGCGACCGCGCCTACGGCATCATGGCTCAATCCATTGGCGGTGGTGGTGGCGTATCGGGCAGTGCTGACGGCGGCAGTATCAGTAGCCTGTCTCTCAACGGCACTGATGGCACGACCGGCAATGGCGCGGAGGTGTCGGTGACCCTGGACTCAGGATCCACAGTTACCACCACAGGGCGCGGAGCGCATGCCGTCATCGCACAGTCGATTGGCGGTGGTGGCGGCTTGATGGGTGATATCAGCGGGGTGTTCAACAACGACTCAATCGGAGTAAGAGACGGCGATGGTACCGGGGGCACTATCTATGTGGACGTCGATGCGGACATCACCACATCCGGCGACGGCGCCTTCGGAATTCTGGCGCAGTCCGTCGGTGGCGGTGGCGGTCTCGCCGGAGACAGCAACGGTGTTTACGCTGGCAGTAGCGCGACTTCGCCTGCGGGTGGCGACGGCACCGGCAGCGGCGGAGCCGTTACAGTCGTCCAGTCCGGTACCATATCGGCGGGCGGTGAAGGCTCGATCGGCATTTACGCCCAAAGCGCGGGTTATGCGAACACGCAGGCCATCAGTGTTCACACAAACGGAACCGTAACGGGGGGAACCGGATCGAACGGCACGGCGGTCCTCACATCGGGGGGCACGACGGACAACACGGTTGAGGTGACCGAAGGTGCGCTCGTTCTTGCCGGCACCGGAGGCGACGCAATTCGACATGAAACACTCGATGACGAAGGCGTCTCTGGAGAGAGTACCCTGCTGGTGGACAACAGCGGTGTCATCGACGGATCCATCAGACTCCACGCGGATGGCGACCCGGTGGCGGGTCTGATCCAGAACAACACCGGTGGCACGCTTCGGGGCGCTACTGTCTATACCGGTACATTGACCAACTCCGGGACGGTGGAAATCGGCGATCGGGGTAACAAAGGCACCACACGGCTCTCGGGCGATTTCACACAAAGCGAGAACGGGATCTTGCAGGTTGGCGTCGATTTTTCTGGCGCGCGGAGCGACCTGTTTTCGATTGAAGGAAACGCGTCGTTTTCTGGACAACTGTCGGTGGATGCCGGCACACTTGCGCCTAATGTTGAGCTCGAAGTCGTGAATGTCGTTGGCGCTCTCAACGGGTCGCTGGAAGCCGCCGACACCGCCGCCGTCGACTACAGTCTCCGCACTGAAGGCGGCTCCGTGAAGGTATCTGTGGCGGATACCCGGTTTGAAAGTGCGTTCAGTGTGTTCAACCGAAATCAACGAAACATGGGGGCTCACCTGGATGCGATCTTCGACGCCGGGAGTGGTCCTTATGGAGGGTTGCTTGCAGATTTGGATCGCTTGTCGAAAAGCGATACCAGCGGTCAGTCTTTTGCAAAAGCTCTCTCCGCTCTTGCACCTGGAGGCTCGCAGGCAGCAGCCGCAGCACAGGCTCAACTGGCCTCGGGTCGCCTCGGTAAAGTATTGAGCTGCCCGGTGTTTGCCGGGGACACGGCAATCCTTGAGGAAGAAGCCTGTATCTGGAGCAAAGTCGGCGCCGCAGCTGTCACACAAGGCGGCAGCCCTGGCTATGATGGCAACGTCTACGGTCTGGCCGCCGGAGCTCAATTCGAGGTGCGCCCCGATTGGTTCGTTGGTTTTGCCGCAGGCTACGAGAACGCCTCGTATGACAGCAATGACGGTTTGTCCAACGTGGAAGGCGACACCGGCTTCGTCGCAGCGGCATTGAAACGGCAATGGGAAGGATGGCTACTGGCGGGCGCGGTGTCGGCTGGCTATGGCACCTTCAACACAATTCGCCTGATCGACCTGCCCAGCTTCAGTGGAACAGCAAACGGCGATATGGATGTTACAACTGTGGCCGGCCGCATCCGGGCCGCCTACACCTTCGGCAATGAAACGGGTTATGTGCGTCCCTTCGTGGACCTCGACGTGATCAACACCTACACCAGCGGTTATGACGAACGCGGGGCGGGAATCTATAACCTCCGGGTCGACAGTGAGAGCCAGACTACGTTCGTGGCGACACCGGCATTGGAACTGGGTGCACGTCTTGCGCTCCAGGAGGGCTGGGTCGCCCGCGGCTTTGTGCGGGGGGGCGTAAGCTTTTCCTCCGAGGACAACTGGACCACCTCGGCCGCACTCATTGAAGCGCCTGTGGGTTCCGGTACTTTCGAAGGCTCTCTTGCTCTTGCAGATGTCGTTGGCCGAGTGGCAACCGGCGCACAATTTACCCACACCTCCGGTTTCGATCTGACCGCGGAATACGAAGGTGCGTTCGGCAACGACTATTCAAGCCACAGTGGTGCGCTCAAGTTTTCCTTCAGGTTCTAGAGCCTGTGAGGTCTTCGCACCGAGCGAATTCTCACTGCCAGATGCCTTCGCGGGAAGGCTGACACGTCCAGTGAGCGAAAGTTGGCGCCGGGTTCTATTTCCCGCAAGCTTTAAGACAGGAGCTGGCAGTTCGGGCTGGAATGAGCGACCTGCCTGTTGATTTTCACCGAGAACTGACCCGGTATTGCCCGATTTTTTCACTGAGAACTGACCCATGTTTAAACCCACCCCTGCGTGATTTCGGCGGGGGACGACGGAGTGATAGACATGGCATTGTTGAGCGTTATCAGGCGCTGGCATTTTCGTGATCAGCTTTCGATCCGGGAGATCTCCCGGCGGACGGGATTGTCCCGGAACACAGTGCGCAAGTACCTGCACGACGATCCGGTTTAACCAGCGTTCAAGGCTCCCGAGGGGCATGTCGAAAAGAAAGTCGTGTTAACCGTGTTTTGAGATTTGGCTGTTGAAAGGGCGCTCCTGTAATTGGAGTTCCGCGTCATGATTCTCAGTGCCATGGTTGAAAACTGAAACGCCAATCGAAGGATGACTTCCAAGGCAGACAGTTCGAGGCCTGGCTGATCATCCAGGCAGTGTCCTGGTATTTGCGTAATCCGCTGAGCTATCAGGACTTGGAAGAAATGTTCCTGGAACGCGGCTTTGAAGTGGACCATAGCACCATCAACAGATGGGTTCTCGCGTATGCTCCCCTGATGGAGAAACGGTTGCGGCGTTTCCGCAAACTGCATTGCGGCTCGGTCCGCATCGATGAAACCTATGTGCGCGTCAAAGGCCAATGGCACTATCTGTATCGGGCCATCGACAAGCATGGAAATCCGGTTGATTTCCTGCTCACGGCAAAGCGCGATCTGAATGCGGCCAAGCGGTTCTTTCAAAAAATGTTGCAGGATGCCCTGTTGCTGTCACCGGGCAAAATCGGCACCGATGGTGCCGGCACTTTTCCTCCGGCTATCGGGGATGCGGTTGACGGCGGCCTGCTTGCTCCGGATCCGGTGCACTATGTGACCAAGTATTTGCAACAGGGTATCGAGAGCAATCATTTCAAGGTGAAGAAGAACATGCCGAAGGTCGGCGGGTTCCGCTCGTTCAATTCAGCCAGAAAATCCATCGCCGGCTTCGAAGCCATGCTGTGGCTCAGGAAGGGCCCCGGCTTTGCCGGTCAGTGGAGCGTCCGTGAACAGAACGATCTGCTTGCGGTGCTCTTCGGAATTGAAAAAGTTAACGAAGCCTGAACGTCCACTCCCATTGCGGGAGGAATCTGTCCGTCAGCGAAAGTTGCGGCATGCCCCGCGAGAGATATAGCTGATTTAGTTGTTCTCGAATCTTTCACCGCACCACAACGTCGTAGTCACGCTTCCTCGGTTTTAGCGTAGACTAGCTATTGCCCGCATTGCGAAGCCACCGATTACGGAAACAAGCATCGATAACAACCAGCGCAAAAAGGTCACGGTGAGTTTTGCACCTTTCTCGAGTAGCTGCTTGCCAAGGAACCGCATAACGACATTCACGAACTCCACAACCCGCTCGGCCGCAGCGAGTGAAGAGGCTGCCATGTTGGTCAGTGCAGCAGCCATTTTATCAAGAACGGTCGCGGCACCAAAAAAGGCAAGGCCGACGACCACCCCGGCGGCATCAAGCAACATTCCTAGGATTTTTTCGATTAGTCTCAAGACGACAATTGAGTGCATGGCGGGCCCGACGGCCGCCGATTGAGCTTGGGAAAGCAAATCGTCGACCGTATCCAGTGAGAAGCGGCGATGAGCAATCACCGGCAGACCCGACCAATCACTCAGGCCGACAGATTTGCGGTACGAAACCAGGAAATGAGCATCTATGCTTACCAGCGTGCCAGGCCCGCGCAGCAAATAAGCCACCTCTCCAACGGGTATGTGGCAAAACGGAAATATCGGCAGCATCGGCACAACATCTGTATCGTGATAGACACGAAAAACATTGCGGGCTCCAAGGCCGGCCGTGACGACCTGTGCATGGCTATCCAATCCAGCCCTTGGCGCACCGTACGTGTATAGCTTGATGCTCGCGGTTCCTATCAGCGCTTCCGCCAGGATTGTGGCAGCTGCGCCACCTAAGCTGTGACCAATGATATGGAGTGTTCCTGGATTTCTTCCGCGCAGTGCGGTTTGTACCTGCCCGAGAATGCTTGCCGCGACATTTCTGAAGCCTTCATGGACGGGGAGCCCAAGTGGACTGCGTGCGGCACTCATGTGTGCATCCGTCATGAGGTCGTGACCGGAAGTTATTTCCGTGCCACGCACGCAAATGAGTGTCTCTCCGTGTCTAGGTGTTCCAGCTTTGCCGTGAGCAACGAAGCCGAAGCCCGTCCTGCTCGAGCCACCGGGTATATTGAGGCCGGAGACGCCGGTGAAACGTGTTCCGGAGGCAATGTCAAACTGCTCGCCACCAGGTCCGGCGGCCTGGGCTGCCGTTAACAGATCCGTATCTAGCCGCATCGCATAGGCGCTTTGCGCCAACCGGACCGTTTGGGCGGGGGACAGGGCAAGAGACAACAGCGTTCTCCACTCTTCGACGCTAAGCGAGCCGGCAAACTCCAAAATCATCGCCGGTATTGCTAGGCGTGTGGTCTAAGTCGCAAATGAAACGGAGTGGGCGATTGCGTTCGCCTTCTCGTTCGTAATTCGTCTTGGTGTTGAGCCAACCGCGGTATTCCTTGCCATCAAATTCGATATTGATTTTCTGGACGATGGTGATTTCCCCAGGAAGGAAGTTGGAGAAACCGGCGGGGCGACTGATCTCAGGAAAAGAAAATTGACCGTTCTTGTCTGTCAAAACGGCTTTTTCCGGAACCTCTCCAGGCTTTGACCACAAGGTAATCTGAAGAACCTTGGCACCTTCGACTGGTTTGCCGTTTTTAATTACTGTTCCGGACACTTCCGAAAAGATAACGTTTGTTCCAAACAGAGCCATGGCATTCGTTCCTAAAACGACCGAAATGACTGCGGCCACCAACAGCACCAGCCTGTATCGAGAAGCCGACGATCGGGCCATCGGGTTAGGTACTCAATCTTAAAAATCCGAAGACAAGTCACTTCGGGTGTAAATGTATCGTCAGACTAAATCATACATGCACTCGAAAAGACAACCTTGTCGACGTCCCAAATGCAATCCACATTAGCCAGGTATCAAAGTACATCAGTCGTGCTCAGGACGTCGGGGCTCGGCAGAAAAGAGATAAGTCAAACTTCTCCCTGCAAGGAAGATTATCCGAAAATGCATGTAGAAAAGCGTTCTATGGACAATACTCCGTGCAGCCTTTTGTGCTCGCGACTTTGTAAGCCGAACAGCACCGTAAATCGCGTTTCGTCGAAGAACACGACCATTCAACTTACAACGCTCAAGGAAAAAAACGGCGAGTTAAAATTCTGAACTGAACTTCGTATCGAATTCAGAGAAAGATACCTAAGTTTCCGAAGAACGTGACTATCGACTTGTATCTTCCAATCAATTGGATCGACTGGCATTTGGAATTATCGAGACTAGCTTGCCAACATTGTGCGTGAGTTGGGACGTGTCTTAGTCCAGCCGCTTCAGTCGGTCTGAAATTGCCCCTTGAACTGAGTCTATCAAAGCCGCCGGAAATCCCTTCGGAAGTACCTTTATCGTTTTTTCAATGGCCTTCGGAGCGTGCTGATGAAGTTCTTCGAATAGGCTTCCTACGGCATCCTTTGATAATCCACCTTGGATACCCGTTTCGACAATATGGCGTCCATAGATGTTTTCGATCTTGTAATGATTGGATTTGCCAAAGCGCATGGCCAGCTTGAAATCTTTCCGCTGGACCTGGCCTTGATCATAGGTTGGCTGCACAGTTAGCACGTCGTAAAGCGGCGTCATGCGGAAGAGACCACCGGGCGTAAGCGCAATGCTGAAGTTCTTCGCATGGCCATCCGTAGCGCCCATCAGCCAGAACAGAATGTTCGCTTTGAAAAAGTCTTGCCGATCCTGCGTTGGCTCATCGCTTCCCCGCAGTCTGTCGATAATATCAACCATGCCGGGACCGCCCTCATTTTGATATTTTCGGGTCGGCGGAATCGAAAGCACCTGACAGAAGTCTTCCTGTGGCAGGCGGATCAGGCGGCCATCCTTCGCCCAAAGGCGATCAAACCTCTCGACAACAAGAGCTTTGCGTTTTCCAAACTTCGCCATTTCTACATTGGCTGTGCGTAAGCCAAACGCCTCAAGAAGTTTCAGGCACAGATATTCGTTTTCAACGCTGTCCGATAAATCCATACCGTTCGGCAGCGTGCTAATTTGCGGCTTGATGATGTGGGTTGTCGGTGTCGTTCCCGATGGCTCAATCCATTGGCCTTCATGGTAGAGCAGCGCGGTTTTTTCTTGCGCACCCGCCACGGAAATCCTGAAATCTCGCTCATTACGGATTCCAAGTGGTGCAACATCGAGGTCGTTTAATATCTCCTCGATTTGCTTGTCGCTGACAGGTTCCCCACTTAGTTTGTTGCCCGGTTGCGGTTCTTCCCCTTCCGGCAAGAATTGCAGTGCGCCTGCACAGTCACGTCCTATTTCCGAGAGCATGCTGTAAGCATCCGTGCCCTGCGCACCGACGCGCTCAGCAACACGCTTTCGAATGTCATCGTTGTCTGGTAGCAGGTTGTCGAATACGGCCATCACGGGTGCGCCGATGTACCGATCCTTGCGAAGGGGCAGGGAAAAGGAAACGGGCATTGCATTTTCCCAATCCAGCCAACTCTTGTCGTAGGCGAAGCTGATCGCGCCTGTGCTCTCACGCGTAAGCGTGCCAACGTAGCGCGTATTCATGAAAACACTTAAAGGGTGATAGCTTCGCCGGCGTCCCATTTAGAACAAGTCCGCCATAGAGGAGGGCACACCCTTGCTGCGCGGTTGCACCTGGATCTCAAGATCCAATGCCGCAAGCAGGTCAAAAAGTGTTTCCAGCTTGGTGCTCGCGACGCCGTTCTCTATCTTGGAAATGGTTTCCTGCCACAGGCCGCTTCTTGAAGCGAGTTCTGTTTGAGATAGCCTGCGCTCCTTTCGCGCTTCGCGAATGGCATGGCCTATGTCTTTGGGTGTTCGCGCTAACTGTTTCATATATTGACTCCTTTTTAGATTATGACTTATGGATCATAAAAAGTCAATATGATTGGTAGCTCATATATTGTGGTTATGATGCATAGATCATAATGAGTCAATATGATTTATGGACCATAAATTGGGTGTTGTCAGGTTAAATCCGTTGGGGTGATATTGGGCAGGCACTCGTTGATCAAGCGGCCACGTCTGCAACGGCTTTCCAATGTGCG
>MRWG01000693.1_pt1 | contig 30341 bp, 31 predicted proteins | sample 1013341 | NCBI WGS metagenome assembly MRWG01 (sample SAMN06117577, study PRJNA244670) | biofilm metagenome | biome: Water; feature: Cathode Biofilm; material: Biofilm; isolation source: microbial consortium enriched at the cathode of a solar microbial fuel cell | place: USA: District of Columbia ... | reverse complement strand
AAGGCAGAGAGAGCGCAGTGTAGCGATGCTACATAAGCGAGCGATAACGCAGCTGAACGCAAACAGGGTCTCAGCCCTATGGGTTGCCCATCGATCGAACACTGCCTTGCAAACGACGGGCCAGTGGCTGCGCAGCAAAACAAAACGATTACCCGCACCGGAAAAACGAATGGCTGATTTTCTCATTGTCGATGACGACGAACTGTTTACTTCCGGAATCGCGGAATTCCTCCGCCTCCACGGGCACGATGCGAGAACGGTCAGGTCGCTGGCACAAGCGCGGCACGAACTCGCGGAGAAACTACCGTCGGTCGTCCTGCTCGATTTGATGTTGCCGGACGGGAACGGTCTCGAACTGCTCGGTGAGTTGTCCGCGCACCCGAACGTGAAAGTCATCATTTCCACCGGCAACTCCGGGGTCACCTCGTTCATCGGACAGCTCGAAGGCGACAACATTTCGTATTTGATCAAGCCGATCAATCCGCGCGATCTGATTGGCATCGTCAACGCGCGCGCGGCGACCGACACCGAGGAGGAGGAAGAACCGCCTGCCAGACGCGCCGCGCATTTTGGCCTGCTCGTGGGCGAATCGCCGGTTATGCAGCGCATTTACGAGAAAATCCGCCAGGTGGGCCCGATGCACTGCACCGTCTTCATCCAGGGAGAAAGCGGCACGGGCAAGGAACTGATCGCCGAAGCGGTACACCGGGCGAGCGGTCGCGGCGGACCCTACATACCCGTCAATTGCGGCGGCCTGTCCAGGGATCTCGTCTCGAGCGAGCTGTTCGGTCACGAGAAAGGCAGCTTCACGGGTGCGGCCAAACGTCATTACGGGTTTTTCGAGCGCGCCGCCGGGGGCACGCTGTTCCTTGACGAAATCACCGAGATGCCGCTCGAACTGCAAACGCAGTTACTCCGCGTCCTGGAGACCGATACGATTACGCGCGTTGGTGGCGAAGAGGAAATTACCGTCGACGCGCGCCTGATCGCGGCGACGAACCGCAATCCGGCCGAAGCGATCGAGGAGGGTAAATTGCGTGAAGATCTGTACTTTCGACTGCAGGTCTTCCCGATCACGCTGCCGCCGCTGCGCGAACGTGCGGGTGATGCCGAAGCGCTCGCGCATTTTCTCGTCGCGGAGTTCAACGACAAATACAAAACGAACAAGACACTCAGCGAGAACGCGCTGGCCGGACTCGATGCGCACACGTGGCCGGGCAACGTGCGCGAACTGAAACACACGATCCATCGCGCGTTCGTCATGACCGAAGGCGACGAGATCGACGCACTCGAGATCGACAATTTCAGCGCGGCGCTCGAGTCGCGCAAATCCACTCCGGCGATCGGCCGCTCGATCGCGGAAATGGAAAAGGACCTGATCCTGGCGACGCTGGAACACTTCGGTGGAGACAAAAAGGCCGCGGCCGCTACGCTCGGGGTAAGTCTGAAAACGCTTTACAATCGTATCAATGACTACAAGATCGGGGATCCTGACTGAGCGCGGATACACCTCGAGCCCGGGCCGCGATGTGGCACGGAACCTGCACCTGACATCGTTAGAGAATCGATGCTGTCGAAAGGGGTCCGCCACGGGGCGCCTGGTGAGCCCGATAACAGTCGCACCGGGCTGTCGGTGCAATAGCTATGAAAATTCTGATTGTCGAAGACGAACACGCCGCGCGCAGCGCGATGGAACAGTACCTGCGAATTTCCGGATTCGAGGTCGCGGCGGTCGCAACGCCCGAAGACGCTTTGGCCACGGCGGCTGAATTCGACGCGGACGCGCTCGTACTCGACTGGGAACTCGGCGCGGACATGAACGGCGTCGATGTTGCACGAGAATTACAGCGTGGCGAAGCGCCGGCGTTGATTTTCATCACCGGGCAAAGCCTGGACGAACTGAGGCGGGAATCCAGCGATCTCCGTGTGCGCGCCTACTTTCAGAAACCCGTTTCGCTGCGCGAGATCGCGCAAACCCTGGAACCCGCGTAGACGCGGCGGTCCGGCCGCCGGGGCAACCCCGTTTCTGATCGTCCGAGAGCTGAGCCGTGCGCGCCCGTGCCGGCGGTTTGCGTGGCGACAAATATCAAAGATTAATCAGGCCGGCGCGAAACCCTGCGGTCAGAAAGCACAGGGATCCGGCGCCGACGTGGCGGGACTGCGATTACGCGGCGGCCTGTGCTGCGCGTGCAGCCGCGAATTGTTCCGCGGCGAAATCCCAGTTCGCGAGTTTGAAGAACGCGTCGACATAAGCCGGGCGATCGTTGCGATAGTCGATGTAGTAGGCGTGTTCCCAGACGTCGCATACGAACAGCGGCGTGCAGCCATCGCGCAGGGGATTGCCTTCATTCGACGTTGCCGTCACGGCGAGCTCGCCATCCGCATTGCACACGATCCACGCCCAACCGGAACCAAACTGACCTTTCGCTGCGTCGCCAAAGGACTTCTTCAGGGCCGCGAACGAACCGAAGGCGCTGTCGATCGCCTGCAGAAACTCGCCCGTGGGCTCAGCGCTCGGCTGTGGGGTCATGCAATCCCAGTAAAAAGAATGATTCCACGCCTGCGCGGCGTTGTTCAGGATGCCCGTATGCTGCGGTTCCACCTTGCACACGAGCTCTTCGAGATTCAGCTTTGCGTAAGCCGCGGGTGCCGACTCGAGCGCTTCGTTCAGCTTTTTGAAATAGCCTGCGTGGTGCTTGCCGTAGTGATATTCAAGCGTTTCACGCGAGATCGCCGGGGCCAGTGCGTCCATTGCGTACGGCAGTTCCGGTTGTTTGTGTTCCATGTTTTCAATACTCCTGGTCTAAACGGATTAATAGCGGGCGCAGCAATAGCGGCCGCGAACACTGCCGGTGTTCGTCCGCCATCGTGTTACCGCTGTTCGTACGGGGTAAACCCGACTACCTGTACGCTGGGCATGAACCAGCCATCTTCACGTTGCGGTAGCGGGCGCTGCGAATTATAAGTGAAGCGAGTCGTGTCGCCGGGTTTCAGATCTTCTGTCAGCGTAATAAATTCCACCCAGCCGGGGTTATTGTGCCCCGGATTGCGTTCGTCCTTCCACACCCAGTCGTAACGCACGACGAGGTCTACAGCATCGATACGCTTGTCACTCGTATTGCGGATCACCGAACGCAAGCCGTTGTCGCGGATCGCCGTGTCGGTGACTTCGATCGTCGCCTCGATCACGGGTTCGTTCACGAGCACGGCGGCGCCGGCGCCCGCCGTCGTCAACACGCAGCCGAACATCGCGGCGCTGCCGATCGCGGCTTTGACCACCGCGGCGATGGTCTTGTCGGTAGTTCCGTCGGGGAATCGGTGTTGCTTCGTCATCGGACAGGTCCTCCATGTTGTACGGGATCGCAGCCGTCCCGAAACGGATTGCGTGCGCCGCCGGGTACGGCGGAACGTGACTCCGGCGGCACCACGCATCGCTTCGAGGCTACTTGTCGTAGTAGCGATGCAACGAGCGTGCCGGATCGGACCGGAACCGGGTCGCCGGCCCCCGGCATGAGCCCGCCCCGGGTCAGGCGACGGACGGAGCGCTGCATTTTTCCGCCCGAGCCCGGCCGCAAGTGGAGGGTTTTGCGCAGGATTGAAAAAATTACACCCCGGCACGCGCGCGACAGCAAAATTTCCCGCTTGCCCGTGATTCGCGCCGGCGTGGCGCCGTTTCGGGTTGGCACGAAAGGTGAATGACCCGGGGAATCCGTGCGGAAGTTTAGGAGTTACTGAAAATGCCTGGTTGGACCGGATTGTTCCTGATCGTCGCGTTGATCTCCGGCCTGTCTGGATTCACCAGTGTTGTGGGTCCGGCGTCGGGCTCGGCGAAAATCGTGTTTCTCGTGGTCCTCGTCATGATCGTCATCGCGCTTACCGCTTCGGCCCTGCGCGGTTCGCGGCGGCGTCTGTAACCGCCGACCCGCTGGCGCCACGCGCTTCTCCCGCGGGGGATTGCCGCTCGCCGCTACGCGGCACTGGCGCAACAGCGCCGCTCCGAATCACGTCGTGTTCTCCTGCCGGCGGCCGTGATCGCGCGGCCTCGCGCCTCGCGGCGCGTTACCGATGATCAGCAATCCGTCACCGCGAGCGAGCGTAACTTTTACGCATCCGCCTAAATTATCGTGCCTTACCGACGATCCCGTGGCGCAACCGGGACCACCGTCACGATTCACCCGCGCATGCGATATGGCACGCAATTCGCATCGTCCTCACTAAGCCTGCTCGAGCGCGAATGTGCTGCGCAGCCGGCAGCGTAAACATCATCTGAGGAAACCACAGGGAGAACTGATATGAAGGGATTGAGCCACGCACTAACCGCCTGCGCTCTCGCATGCACGCTGTCGGCGTGCGGGACCACGCCATCTGAACGCGGTCTGTCCGGCGCCGGACTCGGCGCGGCAGCGGGTGCTGCTGGCGCCGCCATCGCGGGCGGCGGTGTCGCAACCGGGGCCGCGATTGGTGCCGCCGCCGGCGCGGCAGCGGGTGCTCTCACGGATGAAGAAGACGTCGACCTTGGCGAACCGGCCTGGAAGTGATCCCGGCGCGTCATCGAGCAACGAACAATCAGGAGTCATTATTATGAACAATCGACAGCAACCCGGGACGAACCACTGGAAAACCGCCACGCTGGCGATCGGCGCGACGCTCGCGATTATCACCGGCGCCGGAACGGTGATCGCAATGATGAACGACGACGAGCCGCCGGCCTCGATCGCCGAACCGGAATCCGTTGCGCCGCCGACCGCGCAGGCGCCGGCGTCGGTCGCGCATGCGGATGCCACGAGTGAAAACTGCGACAAGTATCTCGCTGGCGCAACGCGTGATAACGCGGCCGTGATCAAAGACGGTCTCGTCGGCGGGGCGGTTGGCGCCGGTCTCGGTGCCGCGGGTGGTGCAATCGCCGACGGCGGCAGTGGCGCCGGCAAGGGCGCCAGCATCGGCGGCCTGATCGGCGGTGTCGCATCGACGCTCAGCAGTAATGAACAGGAACGTGAACGCGTCGAAGCGGCGCGTGCAGCTTTCGAGCGCTGCCGCGCGCGCAAACTGTAGGACATGCCGCGAGTCCGGGTGACGAAATCAATTCGTCGCCCGGCGCCGCGATCCGGACCCGGTCCGGATCCGACACCCCGGCCACCGCCACGCACGTGGCCCCGTCATCCACCGGTCTTGCACCGCGTTTTCGCGCTGCGCGATCCGAACGCAAAGACTGAATTGTGGGCCGCGGGATCGCCGCGTAACGTCCCCTCCCCCTCACACCGGGGCGGAAAGGTTCCGGACACCGCGCTACCCGGGGTTGCGACGGTGATGGCCATTGCAGCGCGCGTTCAGCCCGAGCGTGCGGCGAGTAGCGCATCGCAGCGCGCGATATTGTTTTCATGCACGCGCAGCATCTCCGTCAGGTCGGCGCGCAAGTCCGGATCGTTGATTTGCGGTAACGCCGGGGCCAGTTGTCGCACCACCCAGGCCTGGCCCCGGTTCAGCAGTTGCAGACGTTCGATCAATGTCTCGCTCAGCGCGAGCTTGTCCGCGAACGCGCCCGTGGCATTGCTCGGGGTTCCGCCGAGCCGGACGATATGCCGGTACAACATCGAACAGAAACGTCCCTCGTCAGCCGCGATTTCGCGCAATGCTTCCTCATCCGCCGGTGCCGCCAGCGGCAGACAGGTTTCCGTGATGCCGCGTGCCCCGGCGCGTTCACCTTCGAGTAAGGTGTTGAGCAATGCGAGCAGTTCGTCGATCGGCATGAGCCCGCTGTACGCGGGGTCGACGTCCGCCAGCGCGCACGGCGGTGACGCAAACCGCCGGCGTTCCGTCTCGTCGCCGTTGTCGTTTTCCGGTGGTTCTGTACTCATTCGTCCTCGCTCTCAGTCTCAGCCCCGGTCGCGCGACGGGGGATTCAGTGACTCAGGCTTGCCCGCCGCGACCCGCGCCGTGAGCAAATTCAACATAAGCGTTCTCGGTCACGATGGCATCCATCGGAATATCGTGTGCGTGCGGTCCGATCGAATCCAGTGCCGCGTACGCGTAACCGATTCCCACCGTTCGCGGCCGCGGATGCATCGCCGCGAGCGTCCGATCGTAAAAGCCGCCGCCGTAACCCAGCCGGTATCCGGCGGCATCATGACCGAGCAGTGGCACGAGCAGGAGATCCGGCGTGACCGGTTCACTGCGCGCCGGCACCGGGATATTCCAGACGCCCGGGATCAGACGATCGCCGAGGCGCCAGCGGTGAAATTCGAGCGGCGCGCCGTATTCGACGACGACGGGCAGGGCGAAAACAGTCTCTGATTCGGCGTGCAGGGAGGCCAGCGAGCGGATATCGATCTCACCCCGAAACGGCCAGTAAATACCGACCGTGGCGCCGGTCAAGGCGGGAACATGGCTTGCAATCGAGTCCAGGATCAGCGGCGTCATGCGCTGCCGCCGGGCAGTCGGTATCGCCTGCCGTTCGGCGAGTAAGCGGGCGCGCTCTGCCTTGCGCCAGGCTTGCGTGGTTTCCCGGGGGCGACCCTGCCCCCGGGATTCCGCTGCTTGGGGGGGTGTGGACATCCGCGTACGTTAGGCGATTCGATGATACTCATCAAGCAATAGAAAATGCTGATTTAAATCGATATATTCGATATCAATTCGACTCGCAAGCACCACAGGTCAGCCCGTATGGATACTGAACTCGCACGCACGTTTCTCGCGGTGATCGAGGCCGGCAGTTTCAGCAACGCCGCGGAGCGCCTGCACGTAACGCAATCGACGGTCAGCGCGCGTCTGCGCACACTGGAGAGTTTCCTCGGCACGGCGCTGTTCGTCCGCAACAAGTCCGGGAGTTCCCTGACCGCGGCGGGTCGCCAGTTCCAGCGTCATGCCCTGCTCCTGATCCGCACCGTCGAACAGGCACGCCACGATGTCGGTATTCCCCGCGGCTATCGCGCCGGCATCACGATCGGCGGGCGCTTCGGACTGTGGGAGGACCTGCTCCTGCGCTGGCTCGGCGTCATGCGACGAACCCTGCCCGACGTTTCGGTACGTGCGGAAATCGGCTTCGAGAGCGATCTGATGCAGGGCCTGATCGATGGTCGGCTCGATATCGGCGTCATGTATACGCCGCAATCGCGTCCCGGCATGGTCGTCGAGAAACTGTTCGAGGAAACGCTGATTTTCGTCACGACCGCCCCGTCGGCCGCGGCGGCGCCGACGAACGAGTATGTCTACGTCGACTGGGGACCGGAGTTCTATGCCCGGCACAGTACGGAATTCACCCATGCGGAAGGACCCGCGCTGACCGTGAATATCGGTTGGCTCGCGCTGCAACACATCCTCAGCGAAGGCGGTTCGGGCTATTTCCCGCGGCGTCTCGTCACCCGCTATCTCGACGACGGCCGTTTGCGTAACCCGGCGGACGCACCGACGTTCGCATTACCCGCGTACGCGGTCTATGCGACGGACCACACGGCAAGCCCGGTGCAGCCCGCGCTCGAGGCGATCCGCGAACTCGTCGCGGCGATCACCACCGGCACGCCTGATCACGAGAGTCACTAGAAGCGGTCTCACTCGCGGCGGGCCGCGAACATTTTTACGCGCGCTTCCGGCGGGCCCGGACACGCACCTCGACGGGCACGTTCGCGAACCCGGCGGCAGCGGGCGTGACGCTGCAGCGCCGGTTGCGGGAACCCTCGCGGTTGGAACGATATACTGGGGCGCGCGCGGATTTCACCGCGCCGTCAAACCGGATCCGCGGGCATGCCTGTTGCGGTGCTACCGGGTTCGATCGCGAGCCATCGAGACCATGACGAAAAAGAACCGAACACGGCATAACCTGCCGAAAGCCGAGCGCCAGCAGCAACTGCTGAACTGCGCGATCAGCGTCGCCGCGCGTAACGGACTCGTGCGTACGGTCCACGCCGACGTCGCGCGCGAGGCGGGCGTTGCCGTCCCCACCGTGTTTCTCTATTTCCGCAACCGTCGCGTCCTGATCCTGTCCATCATCGACGAAGTGGATCGCTATTACATGGCCCTCGGCCAGCGCTACCACAAAGGCGATCTCGAACCGATCGAAGCCGTGCGCCAGCATCTGATCGGTTTCGCGGACTCCGTCGACCACGATCCGGAATACGCGCGGATCTGGCTCGAATGGGGTGCGCTGACCCGCAATGAAGACGGACTGTGGGACGCGTTTCTCGATTTCCAGGAACGAATTATCCGCATGCTCGCCGGCTCGATCCGCAAAGCCCAGAAAAACGGCAGCGTCGACCGGCAGATATCGGCGACGAACGCGGCGCGACTGATCGTCGCCTCGTCCTACCCCGTGGCGCAGCTCAAATTCATGCGCCGCGGACCACGCATGGTGCGGCAATACCTCGACCAGGCCTTGCACCTCGCGCTGCACAGCAGCGACCTCTGACCCCCGATCCTTCTGCATCATCCCGCAGCGCACGGGCCTGCGCGCATCGTGATGCGGGTCGAGATTACATGACCGGCGAACACCACTGAGAGCATCGGCGTCGCGCGGTTCGCCGCGCTTGTCGACAATGCCGGTGTTTACCCGGCGAACGCACTGACTCCCCGACCCGCTGGACCCGCGCACACCCGATCCCGGATGTCACGGTCCCGGGCCGTCCCGCGCAGTCCTGAAGCCTCGTTACGGCAAGCGGAAACGCGCCTCCGGGATCCGGCTTGCGCGCAAAATTTTATGATAATATTATCATAACATTTAAGTTTTGTTTTTTAAATTACTGTTTTAAATATTTAATAATTATTAATCATCTCTATTAATGATTTTAAAATCATATTTTCTGAATTTTCGGACATTCGTTCGCGGGGCGATCGCCGGCGATTTTGCGACCACCGGTGCAATAGACCCGAAACCCGTGGTGCGGCATTCCGGGATGCTTTTGTGCTGACGACGTTACTGACGATCAGTGCCTTGATCGCATTCGCCGGCAATTCCGTCATTTGTCGCGCGGCGCTCGAAAGCGGCGCGATTGATCCGGCGAGTTTCTCTTCTATCCGGATCATTTCCGGCATCGTCGTGCTGTACCTCGCGGGTCTGTTTAACCGGAGCGACCGCGGGTCCGCGAACTGCGGGAGCTGGGCCGCGTCCATCGCCCTGTTTCTGTACGTTCTGCTGTTCGCGTATTCCTACGTCGTGCTCGGCGCCGGACTTGGCGCGCTGATCCTGTTCGGTTGCGTACAGGTAACGATGTTGGCGAGCGCTATTTACAGCGGCGAACGTTACACCGCCCCGCAATGGCTGGGCCTCACCGGTGCGATCGCCGGCTTGTGGTACCTGTTATGGCCCGCAACGACATCCGGTAATCATTTTGCCGCCGGGCTGCTGATGGCCGGTGCCGGGGTTGCGTGGGGGATCTACTCGCTGCTCGGCAGAGGCACGAGCAACCCGTTACGTACGACCCGCGCAAACTTTGTTCGCACGCTGCCACTCGCCGTGCTGCTGCCGTTCGTTTCACCACTATCGACCCATGCCACGCCCACCGGCATCGGGCTGGCGATAGTCGGTGGTGCCGTAACGACCGGGCTCGGGTACGCGATCTGGTATCGGGCCTTGCGCGGCCTTACGGCAAGCGAAGCGGGATTGTTTCAACTCACCGTGCCCGTGCTCGCGATTCTCGGTGGCGCGGTCATGCTCGGTGAGCCGATAACCACAAAAGTACTGCAGGCCTCGGCCATGATCCTGTGCGGAATCGCTGCGGTAATTCTGTTTTCCGAACGAAAAATTCGCGCTGCGAACTAGCTGACCGACGGCATGCGCGCGTTAACGATCAACGCCGCAATAGCCGTCCGCGACGCGCACGAAGACATCCATACCGATCCGAACAAGATCCATGAAATCGACCACAACGGCACCTGGTTTCAGGTGCCCGGTCCCCACATGTGCGAACCGTCCCTGCAGCGCACGCCGGTATTGTTTCAGGCCGGCCAGTCCGGGCGCGGGATGGCGTTCGCCGGGCGGCACGCGGAAGCGATATTCGGCATCTGGCCACACATCGAGGCGTGCAAAAAGAACGTCGACAAGACCCGCGCCGTCGCCGTCGAGCAGGGACGCGAACCCGATCAGATCAAGATCTTCGCCGGCATGACCGTGGTAGTCGGCGCCACGGACGCGGAAGCCCAAGCAAAATACGCATCGTATCTGCCCTGCCGCAGTCCCGAGGGCGCACTGGCGCTGTTCAGTGGCTGGATCGGCTATGACCTGTCGCGACTGGACCCCGCCCGGTCACTCGATGAAATCAGGACCGATGCGATCCAGGGCCTCATGGGTTATTTCAGCTCCATTGATCCCAACAAACGGTGGACCGTCGAAGATATCGGGGAGTTCGTGTCCATTGGCAGCATCATGCCGAAAATCATCGGCAGCCCGCGCACCGTCGTCGACGGACTCGAGCGCTGGTTCGACGACGCGGGGAGCGACGGGATCAACCTCGCACCGGTCGTGCAGCCGAGCGGGTTTACGATTTCGTCGACCTCGTCGCCCCGGAACTGCAGCGCCGCGGCCGCCTGCGGTCGCGCCACGACCCGGCAACGCTGCGCGAACACTATTTCGGTCCGGGACATGCGCGCTTGCCGGAAAACCATGCCGCGGATCAATCCCTGCCGCGCTGGAAAACGGACATTCGATAAAGCGGCGTCGATATGCGCGTCGCTTCGATGCGTCGGCGACCGGTGTGACCCCGGTACGCGTAAAGCCGCGCGTAGATCGCGGCGCGGCGATGTCCTGCACGGTTGCCGGCTCACCGCGGAAGACCGCGGCCACGAGCCACGGATCAGGGTTGTGAGCGGGATTTCAGGAGTCGTTCCACGTGCCCCGGCCAGCCGGTGGCGACGCCGGCTGGTTGCGCTTGCGGGCGAACGTGTACGTCTGTCGGGTGACAATTCCGACAGCGGAATCGCGGGCCGATTGCGCGCGGCTGACGTCGCGACGATCCGCAACACGATCCTGGTTGTTCCCCGACCGCTCAGACGCGTGCAGCGGTTCCTTGCTCAGTTGCGAGAAACGTCTGCCAGTCCTGCTCGAGACTCGCCCTGTCGAGGTCACGAAAAATGAACACGAGGCGCGTTCGCCGATCGTCATCGGGCCAGGTTGCGAGTGCGACCGGCACGTGGCTCACAGACTGCACGCCATGCACGACCACCGGTTGTGCGGAATCCGCGACGTTGATAATGCCTTTCACGCGCAGCAGCTTGTCACCGTAGCGGCGTTGCGTGCGACTGAGCCACAGATCGAACGTGCGCCATGCGAGCGGCGCCGTCGCCGTCAACGTAAGCGTCGCGATCCCGTTCACGTGTCGTCGCGCATGCGTCGCATGATCGTGCGCCGCCGCGTCCCCGGCCCCGGGTTGCGACTGCGCCTGCGTGACCCACTCGCCGATCAGCGACGAATCCCCGTCTTCATCGAAGAACGTCGGTGAAAACAACTCAGCCGGGTCGATGTCCGCGTGCACACTCACGGTCTGCCCGACAGCCGGATTGATCTCGCGCAACCGTGCCTGCACCTGGCGCAGGGAATCGGCGCTGGCCAGATCGGATTTCGTGATGACCAGCCGATCCGCGATGCGCGCCTGCTTCAGCGCCTCGGCGTGTCGATCGATCTGCTCCGCACCGAACAGACTGTCGACAGTGGTGACGACGCTGTCCAGCCACAGAAAGCGCGACATGATCGGACTGTCGAGGATTGCCTGCAGCACGTACTCGGGGTCCGCGACCCCGGAGGTCTCGATGATCAGGCGTTTGAACGTCGGGATCTCGCCGTCGTCGCGCCGGCTGAAGATCCGCGCGAGCGACTGTTCGAGATCGCCGCCGGCGAAACAGCACAAACAACCGTTCGCGAGCACGAGCACGTCTTCGGAGCGTGCGACGACGAAATGCTGATCGAGCGCGACATCACCGAACTCGTTGATCGCTACGGCCGTGTCACGCAGCCGCGGATCAGTGAGCAAGCGATTCAGCAGCGTGGTCTTGCCGCTGCCGAGAAATCCCGTCAGCAGCGCGAACGGCAGATGCCGGTCGAAGTGCGCTTCCGGGGCCCAGACCATCGACGTTCAGTGCACGCAAGCGGTAAGCATCGGCAGGTGCGGCGAGTGCGTCAACCGAGGCCGCGTTCCGCGAAGACCTGTTTCGCGGCCATGATCGCGCTCACCCCGGCAGGCCAGCCGGAATACAGGGTCAGGTGCGTGATAATCTCGACGAGCTCTTCTTTCGTCACCCCGTTGTCGAGCGCCTTGTTCAGGTGAAACGGCAACTGCTCGATACGGTACTGCGCGGTCAGCGCGGCAACCGTGATCAGACTGCGGTCGCGTTTCGGCAACGCGGAGCGCTCCCAGATGTCGCCGAACAGCCAATCGTCCGTCATGTCGGCGAGTTTCGGCGCGACGTCACCGTAAAGCTGTTGTGCGGCGGACACGGGGGTTTCTTCACTCATGGCACTCTCCTCATCAGGATGGTCATCAATCGGCGTCGAAATCGTGCACGGCCACCGCCTCGATCTGCACGCGCAGATCGGCGGCGAGCCCGAGCACGAAAGAACATCGCGCCGGATACGGGCCGGGATCGAAAGCCGCCTTGTAGGCTTCGATGAACTCGCCGCGATACGACTCGTCGCGGAGATAGCACGTGGTCTTGACGATGTCGCGCAAGCCCAGGCCGGCCTCGGCCAGGATCTTCTCGATGTTCGCGAGGCAGATCCGGGTTTCCTCACCGATGCTCGCGGCATCGGCGCGGCGTTTCATCGTTTTCGGATCGAGTGCGAGGCCGACTGCGTAGACGAACACATCCGACGCCACCCCGGACGACAGCCCGGCGCCGGAGAAGTCGCCGAGTTCCTGCGGATTCAGATAATCAGTCATGGTTTCACCAGTAGATCAAACGGTCGGTTGTAGAGAATGTCTTCGACGACTTCGCGCGGAATCGGCAACGGCATGTTCAGTTCCGCTATCTCGAGAAACTGATCGGCCGCCGTGCGCGGCTCGAACGACGGGAAGTCCGAGCCGAACAGCAGACGATCCGTCACATGCCCCTCGATCGCGAGTCGCAGGCCCGTGTAGAGCTGCCACGGCTTCACGTTCAGGGTCGACACGTCCGCATAGACATTGCGGTTCTTCATCATCAGTTCGACGCACTCGTTCATCCACGGTTTGCCGAAATGCGCGAGCATGATCTTCGTGCCGCGAAAGTCGCGCGCGACCTTGTCGAGCAGGCTCGGACTCGCGAATTCGTGAAACCCGTTCGGCACGAACACGCTCGCCTGATGGAACATCATGAAGATGCCGAGGTCCGCGGCCGTGCGGTAGACGGCATAAGCCTCGTCGGAATGCGGATGAAAGCCCTGGTACGGCGGCGACAGTTTCACGCCCTGCAAGCCCCAGCGTTCGACCGCGCGGCGCAGTTCCGCGGCGGCGTCGGGCTGCGTCGGATCGACGCTGCCGATGCCGAGCGCCCGCTCCCGGTTCGCGGCGAAGTGCTCCCCGATGTAATCGTTCGGCACCATCATGCCGATGTGATGGATCTGCAGGCCGACGAGCGCGAAGCGGTTCACGCCGGCGGCGGCCATCACCTGCGTATGCTCAACGACATCCGCCGGACCGAAACCGGGACGCCCGACGAGTTCCGTGCCGCGGTCCGTCCACACGGGACCGATGTGCTCGGGCAGGTAGAGATGCGTATGCCAGTCCGTGAATTCGCGATCCGGCATCACGGCTTGGCCTGGGGGCGTACGGCTATCGCGTCGATTTCGACGCGGCAGTCACCGGCGATACCGACAACGAACGTGCAGCGCGCGGGATAAGGACCGGGCGCGAACACTTCCGTGTACGCCTGCCAGAATTCCGCGCGGTAGGCATCGTCGGACAGATAGCACGTGGTCTTGACGACATCACGCAACGTACACCCGGCCGCCTTGAGGATGCCTTCGATCTCTTTCAGGCACAGCTTCGTTTCCGCGGCGATCGTATCGGCCTCCGGCAGGCGCTCAAGTTTATACAGATCGAGCGCCATGCCACCGGCGAACACGTAACCGTTCGTGGCGACCCCGGGGTTCAGACCGTATTTCGGATAGGGCAGGTTCTCCGGGTTGAGAAATTTCGTCATGACTCCTCCTCGTGTGGATGTCGTCGGTGAGATTACAGTTTGCGTACTGCCGGCAGCACTTCGCGCGAAAAAATGCGCATCGATTCTTCGAGTTCCGGATTCCGGATCCCCGGGAATCCCATCTGCAACAACCAGTGCCGCAGGCCATGGGACTTCGTCATGCGTTCCATGCGTTCATACACCGTATCGGGCGAGCCGATGAGCAGATGGTCGCGTTCCATGAGCAACTCCCACGGATCCATGTTCCTGATATACGGATCGTTCGGGTCCTCGTCGGCATCGAGCCATACGTCGAGACTGCGGACCTTGCAGATGAAATCGAAAAACGACTTGATATGCGGCTCCGCGATCCGCCGCGCTTCGGCGTCCGTGCGCGCGAGCAGCGCGAGGCGCAGCACGCCGCAGCGATCCCCGAGCGGGAGCTTTTTGCCCGTGCTCTTTGCGAGTTCCTGCTGATAGGCCTCGAATAAATTCTTCAGCACCTGGCCGGTGGGATACCACGTGATCACGCCGAGATCGTCGCGGCCCGCACCGACAAAACCGGTCATCGTTTCCGTCACGGCGTACGTCGGCGGCGTCGGGGTCTGGACCGGACGCGGGACCAGGCTGAATGCGACGAGGTCGCCGGCTTCGTTCGCGTACTCGTGGTGATACGGGGCGTTATGGGCCGGCATGTATTTGATCCCCGGGGTCGGAAACGTGTGGCGTTTGCCGTCCCAGCTGAACGGATCCTCGGTCCAGGCTTTTTTAACGATCTCGAGGTTCTCCTGGAAAATCTCGCGGCTCACGTCCTGGCCTTCCCAGCGATTCGCGGTCGGGTTCAGGTTGATCACCTCGATCGGCAGGATCCCGCGACCGAACGCGACATCGAGTCGCCCGTCGCTGAAGTGATCGAGCATCGCGAGATCCTCGGCGGCACGCAGCGGATGCCACAGAGTCAGCGACACCGCGGCCATGCCGAGCCGCAGGGTCTTCGTGCGCGCGGCGAGATCAGTGGCAAGCATGACCGGATTCGGACACGCATCGGTACCGTCCGTATCGAAGTGATGCTCGCCGAGCCAGATTGAATCGAAACCGAGATCTTCGGCCATTGCCGCGTGGCGGCGGGTTGCGGTGAGCACCTCCGTCCAGGACATCGCGCCACTGCGGTTGATGAGTGCGTATAACAAATCAATTCTCATGCGTTTTCCCCTGCCCGTTGGCTGCAAGTACGGCGCGCATCACGACGCCGACCCGGGTGCCGCCGGCGCCGTGTAATTTTTCATTAATGGAAAGACTTCGCGGCCCATGCGGGCGATGTCCTCGACGTAATCGGGGAATATCAGCATGTAGCCCGCGACGCCCTCGACCGTTGCCCACTCGTCGAGTTGGGCGGCGATCGTCGCCGGTGATCCGGCGAGAAAATCCGTCGACATCCGCACCGCGTCCGGCATGTCGACATTCACGATGTTGTCCGACGTGCCGCCGCCGGACTTGTCCGTGGACGCCTGCGCGGCCATGTAACGGATCGCCTCGACATCGGGGTGCGTTTCGAAATCCCGGAGCTTCGCCTGCGCCTGTTCATCGGTATCCGCAAGAACGATGCCGAGCGCGGCATAGGCCTTGATCGTGCGCCCGGCGTTGTGGATCTGCGCCTGGAACGTTTCCATCACTTTTTCGAGTGCGGGCTTGCCGCCGAACGCGAGCCGGAATGCGTAATCGGCATGACGCGTCGTGAATTCGATCGCGGTCTTCGACGTTCCCGCACACACGATCTCGATGTGCTTCGGGGGCCGCGGACCGACGCGCAGGTCGTCGTACTGAAAATAATCGCCGTGGAAATTCGTGACTCCCGTCTCCCACAGCTGGTGTAACACTTCGCAGTATTCGCCGGCGTACTGCCAGCGGTTGTGGTTATAGTCGTAACCCGGCCACACGTTCATCACTTCGAGTTCCTTCGGGTGCCACCCGCCGGGTACTATGTTCAGGATGAAGCGACCTTCACTTATGGAATCGATCGTGACGGCCATCCTTGCGGCGACGGCCGGATGAATCGCGAGTACGTTGACCGAGCCGATCAGTTTCATCGTCGTCGTATCGCGCGCCAGCGCGGCCATCTGTGTCATCGATTCGAGCGCGTCGTCCCAGAACCCCGTAGTGCCGCCGAGACCGCGCAGGCACGACAACGACAGCGCAAACGAAAAGCCGTTCGCCTCGCCGGTTTGAATGATCTCGCGCATGTGCGGATACGTCGGCGAATACTGCGGCGCGGTCTCGGACATGATGTAGCCGTTACGGGCGCTTGGGATGAAGATTCCGAATTCCATGTTCAAACCCCTTTGCGCCGGCGGGGGCGCAGCTTGGAGCCGCGAATCGTGGCGGCGCGTGATAACGTGTTTTTCGTAAGTGTAATTAGTGTAATTATTAATATCTAATATTACACTTCGAACGATGTCAAGTATTTTTCGCCAGCGGGACGATTCCCGCTGCGTTCGCGATGAAAGGAGGTACGCTCGATGAGCGCCAAGACAAGCACGGCACCGATAGTCTGGGCAACGGGAGACGGTTCGGAAGAAGCCGCGCTCCTCGAGTCGGTGCCGGATTCGCGCCGCTTGCGGCAAATCCTGAAAGACCTCGAGGCGATCGTTCACCAGGAAGGTTTCATGCATCTGACGATGAACGACATTGCCGCGCGGGTGCGTTGCTCGCATGTCACGCTGTATCGACTCGCCGAGGGACGATCGGAATTATTCGAACTGCTCGTCGAGCTTTACCTCGCGCGTGCCCGGGACAGCGGCCGGCAACGCTTCAGCGCGGCCTCGACATGGCCCGACCGACTCATTGGCTACCTGAGTGCCGGTGCCGAAGCCGCGCGCGACACGTCGTTCGCGTTCCTGCGTGATTTGCAGAATTTTCCCGGCGGACGCCGCGCGCTGCTCGTGCATCAGGAGCGCCGGGTCGCGGATCTCGAAACGATCGTCACGCAGGGCGTGAAAGCGGGCGCGTTCAACAACGTCAATTCCGCGGTCGCGGCCGACATTCTGTTCGTCAGCATGCGACGCTTTATCGAGCCCGAGTTTCTCGCGAAAGTCGGCCTCACGATGGGGGAAGCGATGGACGAAGTGTACAAACTCATTGAGTTCGGCATCATTCGCACGGCCGCGACGGACGAAACCCGCGCCGCGAGGAACCGGCGCCGGGCGCGAACGAAACACGGCTGATCCCGTCCGGTGTGCAAACACGCCGGCGCGGGGTCGGGGCCGGCCCGCTGCGTGGACGGCGCGCGCATCATTGTCCGCCGGCAGGCAAACCGCAACATGCTCGCGTAAAATTGCCGCGGTGAACTGCGCTGCGGGCGACAACGCAACGCTGTGCAATCAACGACTGCGTCGCGATGGCTGCCTGCCGCAGCGTGCGGTTGCAAACATCCGGAAACCGCCTGGTGCAAAACGAACAAGTTGTTTATCTGATTGGCGAGGATCCGGCGGTTACCGAACCGCTGACCACGCTGCTCGACGACTACGCGATTCATGTTCGCGCGTTTCCCGACGCGGAAACGTTTCTGCGCGACGAAGGCCCCGATCCCGGCACGAGTGGCTGCGTCCTGAGCGCGCAGGAACTGCCCGGCATGGACGGCCTGTCACTGGTGCAGCAGATGCGCGCACACAACGCGTGCCTGCCGGTGATCCTGATGACCGAGATCGTGGACCGGGAGTTCAACCGGCAGGCATCGGGGTTCGGCGCGACGGACGTGATCGAAAGACCACTGGTCAAAGCCTACCTGACCCACCGTTCGATCCGTATCGTTCAGTCGGCCGCGACGCGGTCACCCGGCGCAGACGTCACTGCGGCGCCGTCGGACGAACGCGCGATCATGTTTCGCGCGATCGGTCCGGGTGACGCGGATATCGAGCAGGCTTTCGTGCGGGGTTTGTCTGACATCTCGAAAAACCTGCGCTTCTTCTCGGCCATGAAGCAACTGTCGCCGCAACTGCTGGAGCAGTTTACGCACCCGAACTTTCCCGGCGACTACGCGCTGATCGCGACGAGTTCAGACGACGGAAGCGAACGCGAAATCGGCGTGGCGCGCTATCTGCCGACGGAAACCCCGGGGGTTGCAGAATTCGCCGTCGTCGTCGCGGATGCCTGGCAGGGACTCGGTATTGCGAGTCGCCTGATGCACGGGGTTATCTGCGTCGCGGCCGTGGCCGGGGTGCGACGCCTCGAGGGGGTCATACTCAGGGGCAATTCGCGCATGCTGAGACTCGCGCGCAAGCTCGGATTCACCACGCTGGGCAGCAGCGGCGACCCGGCCACCGTGCGGGTGTCGAAAACGCTCGGGTGCCCGCTCGCGCCGTAATTGCGCTCCGCGGGCAGCGGCGTGCCGAACGGGTCCAACCGTGCCGCCGCCGCACTTGCGCCGGTTCAGCGTCCCCATTCGTGGCTGCGGTTTACCGTGAACGAAACGCGCCGGGTCGGGTTGTTCCCGGGTGCGGCCGAACCGGGACGTAACTGATCAGCAATGACGGGTCCGCTTTCGACTACTGGCCGGACGCTGCCGGAACGACATCGAAGCGGCCGACCGTTCGCACATACACCAGGGTCTCGCCCTGCTCATCGCCGACGATACGGTGCACGGCTGGCATCTGCGCGCCAAAATAACTGCCGGGATCCAGTGTCTCCATAGCGGTCGTGCCCGCCGGCCCCACCCGGGGCGAACCCGCGATCACGACCCCACGCAAGCCCGGTTCGTGATTGCGTATCGAGCCGTTGAAGTTCGCCGGCAGCTTCACGAGTGTTCCGTGCAACTCACCCGCCTGCGGCTTGCCCCAGAGAAACGCGATCGCCGGACGATTGCGTGCCGTCGGTGCGCCAGCCCCGTCGATCCAGTCGAGACTCGTACCATCAACCCAGACGAGGTTCGATCGATCGACGTTGACAGCACGTTCACCGGTCTCGGCGGATTCATCGACGGGCAGCACGAGATACGGCCCGCGTTCGATCTCGACATAGGCAAGGTTGTCGGCGCCTGCTGCCGCCGTGATGTGTGCTTCGCCCGCCGGCTGGGTCCAAAACGAACCCGGCGACAACCACATTTTCGCCGCCGCCGGATCATCGTTGTGCAGCGAACCGCGAATGACGATCCCACGGTAGCTGATGTTGTGAATATGCGGTGGCGAGGAAAAGCCGTCGGAGAAACGCACGAGAAACCCCGACGGCCCGGTAACGGTGCGATCGCCCCACAGCGCACCGGCTTGCGGACCATCGTCGCCACGTGCCGGGTTGAGTGGTCCCCACCTCGCCTCCGCGACCCTGACAATTTCGCTCGTAGCCGCAATTGCCTCGTCCTGCGCGCTGGATCCGCATGCACACAGCAGACCTGCGGCTGCGGTGAACAATGATACGAGTGTGATTGATCTGATCATTGTGTCAGTAAGCTCCGATTGCCGCGCATCCGCCCGCTGCCCGCAGTTTGTTCGCCGCAGCGGTGTCGCGTACCCGTTGGTGAAATCTCGTGCCTGCCCGGAAATGACGGCGGTGCATCCTGATGTGTCCGTAACGATCACGACAGCCGGATTCGTGTGCCTGACGGCAGGCAATCGGCATCCCGATACTGGTGATGCGTGCGCGAAAGTCCGCCGCCGTTCATGTCCCGGTGCGCACCGACACGTCATCGCAACTGTAACCGCGACGGAGCATTCATGTAACAGTGCCCTTAGAGACTTGGTGCCGTGTTAGTTCAACATTCGGCCAAAATCATCGCGCGAGCGCCGGTTTTTGTATCCGCACCCGTACGACAACGCTCGACGACGGCAAGCGATCACCGGCGACGCTACTGCCCGACCCGCCCTTTTCCGCCATTGAAAACGGCGCCCGCAGGCGCCGTTGCCGGGTTACAGATTGACGCCGAACTAACTGACTTCGCGACGGCGCATGCCGGTCAAGCCCAGCATCGCCGGGCCGAGCAGCCATAACGCCGCGGGCACCGGTACTACCGTGGCGCCGCCCGTTGCGAGCGTTTCGATGAACAAGGTTTCGCTGACCGGCCCGAAGCCGAAATCGTCGAAAAAGAAGCTGATGAAGATTGAGTCACTGATGATGTCGAATTCACCGGCGCCGATGCCGGACGCCATGAGCATTGCACTCGCGCCGGGTTCGAAAGTCGTATACGCATCAATCATCGCTTGTGCAAAGCCGTCGATGTCGCTGCCGAAGGCATCGACTTCGAGCGTATAGGTGAGTTCGAACGTGACGTTGCCGATACCTTCGAGTTCGTACCCGAGTTCGGCAAACGTCGTTGCACTCGACAAGGCGCTACCGGGACCGGCAAGACCGACGTCGGCCAGTGACATCGACGACAGTCCGTCGCCGAACCCGGCATTCGTCGCGGTGCCTTCACCGAACGGACCCACCTCACTGGCGAACAACTCGCCGTCGCTGAATCCGTCGGGAATGCCCGCGGTTGTGGTACCGAGCGCGGTCAGAAAATCCGGGCCGGTGAAAGTGACAGCGGCAGTGCCGTCCGTCGTGACGAAAATTCCGTCGAGGGTCGCGACCGCCGTCGAGGACACTGCGAGCGCAGCGTTCGATACGGTAGTTGCCGCGATCAGACATGCACTCAAAGACAAGTTGCGGATAAAGGGGCTCATGAAGTAATTCTCCGTGCTGGTAATGGTTGCGCTTAACGCCGCACACGTGGCCGAAGGCCGGTCGTGGCGTGCGGTGCGCGCGATTCGCAATACAACATCTTCGGTGTACGGGCGGTTCGCAGCGTTCGCGCTCCGCCGCATCAGGGGCCCCGCCACTTCCGTGTTGGCGGGGCCCGACCATCATCGTTCAAACCGGACGCCAGTCCCTACGGCGCCGGATAATCTCCGGGCTGCTCGCTGTCGCTCAACTGCTCGACGACGTTGAAATCACGCTGCGCGGAGCAGGCTCGAACCCAGCGGTTCGTCTTCGTGTTGAACGTCATCCAGTCGCTACGCGGCCCGACGCATTCCGGCGGCGCCACGTTCGTGAGGTCGAATTCCCAGATCGCGTCACCGAAGCCGTCGGAATCGCGCACGCCGTCATTGTCGGCGTCGGCGAGATCCGTGCTGGCCGGATGTTGAACCGCAATCGCGAACTTCGTGCCGTCAACCGGGTGAAAAATCATGCCGGTCGCTTCCGACTGATTTACCTGGAGACTCAGGAAGTGATCGATGGATTCCGCCACCCCGTCGTTGTCCGTATCTCGCGCGAACCACACATCGCCGCCGTCGGCACCGACGGTCGTCGTGTTCGGGGAATCTTCGATAACGTAAACGTTACCGAGCGAATCGAGCGCGAGATTGTCCGGCGAATTCAGGCCGGCTGTCGTCGGGGCGAAGCCGAGGTTCTTCGGCGTCGACGGACTCACGAATGTACGCACCACCGGGCCAGTCGGGGTTTCCTCGACCGAATACACGGAGTTTTCCGACGTCGCGGTGAAATACAGCATTTCATTGCCGCTGGCGGCAATTGCGATCGTGGTGTCTTCCGGGCGACCGTAAGGCGTACCGCCCACGTCATCGGCGGCCAGGCGACCGGAAACTCCAGGAGCACCGGCGGGCACGCGCGGATCGGTAACACCGGCCAACGGCGCGCCGGTGGCGTCCGTGATCGGCACCCAGGTGGCAGTGCCCGTCCGTGGCTGACCGGCATTCGCCGCATCGTTCCAGTTCTTCGACGCATCACCGTTATAACCGTCGACGACGAGCACGTAGGTAACGGCACCATCGTTGTACTTGCCAGGGTTCGTGAATACGGCTTTGTAGATCGAACCCGTGTTGTTCTCGTCGATGAAGTACAGCACTTCATCGGGGGAGTTGATCGAGAACGACAGCCCTTCCTGCGACGTCAACGGCAGGTTGTCGAGCACGCGCCAGTCGGCATTGGGGTCGGTGTCGCAATCGCCCGCGACGAGCTCGCTGCCGCCCGTAACCGGGTCGGCAGGGGCCGACGCCAGCGGGTTGCAGATCTCCACGAGGCGACCGGTACCGGCCCACTCTTCACCGGCGATAACCGTGCCGTTAGGCGTCCATCGCGCCGGGTCGAAAGCGCCGAAATCCGTGTTCGCCGCGAAACCCGCCGCGCCGGTTTCATCGCCCTTCAGCAGGATTTCGCTTTTGTCGGTTTGCGTGTCGTAGCGCGATACACCGGCACCAAACGGGGTTTCGTGCGGGATAAAGATGTATCGACCGGTCGGGTCGTAGGCCAGCATATCGAACATCGAAGACGTTTGATTCGCGGCAACGCGAACGATCGACTGGCTCACGTCGGCTTCGATCTCTTCCATGCTGGTCAGGTTCTCCCAGGTCACACCCGCCGGTGCGCTCCAGGGTGCATTGCGTTCATCGACCGAGTCCGCGGGCTCGACGATTTCGCCTTTCGTTAATGGAATGAAGAATGGTGCCGTGCCGGCGCTTGCCGATTGCGCCAGACCAAGCGCGACGGCAGCCGCCAGCGCACTTTTCGTAAACTTCCGCATTGTTTTTTCTCCCGGAGTTCTCGCTTGTTTTTAACTATTTCAAACTGGATACCCTCATCACTTCTGGAGTCGAGGGCCGGGATGAATTCTGGGCACCTACTGTTGCAGGCCGGTAACGGAACCGTGGCGCTTCAGTGACGGATTGGTGACTCATATATTGCGTTTAGATGACAGCCGCGGCGTGCACCGATCGCGCCGTCGGCATGGACTCGCCGCGTGTCCGCGCGCCTGACGTCGTGAACGGGATACGGGTCGGTCGCCGAACGGCGGCAATGACAGAATTGACCCGACCCTGAAACCGGACGCCGACCGGCACCGCCGGCCGACGCCGCACTTCGATGGGCGTGCCGTCCCCTAGCGGGCGGCGTTCGATTGCGGCAGCGAGACGTCGCCCCATTGCAGACGAATATCCCACGGCGTGAACAGCTCCATCGGCAAGGTGGGGGCCGTCGCGTTGTCGATTTGATGATACACATTGACCGGCGGCGTCACGGTCGGATCGCGGCCATAGATATAGTCCTGGTCCTCGACTATTACCCGGTACGCCTTGTTCAGGGTTCTTGCGCGCGCCACCGACGGCGTAATCAGCTCATAAACACTGTTCGCGTTCTCGATCGCGGCGACATTGACCTCGCCGTCCTGCGTGAACCAGCGCGCGTACATTTCCGGATTCGAGCGGAACTCGCCGCCACCGCCGACGCGTTCGAGATACGTGAGGATTTCCCCGCGGGTCTCGCCCATGTTTGGTACGTCCGTCATCGCGCGCAAGTCGATATAACCCCAACCCGCCGCGCCGTCGACCTTGCGCGGGAAGCTGAATGTCTTGTCGATGGTCGCACCGACCGTCGCGTGGCATCCCATGCAGAACAAATTCTCCTCGTAAGTCGCCGTTCGCAGTTCGCCGTCCCGCGCTTCGATAAAGCCGCTCAAAGACCAGCCAAACCCGTTATCGAGACCCCAGTCGCCGATGATCATGTAGTTCGGCAGCTGACCCGCTTCCTTCGCGTAGGCTTCCAGTTGATATGACCGCCCGTAGACCTCCTTCAGTTGCGCGCGCCACTTTTTCATGTAGCGCACTTCCTTCATCCGGGTCGAAACGCCGATTTCGCCGGACGGCGTAATGCCAACGTAGCGCACGGTGTGAAGAAACTCCGTGCCTTCCGGGTACATGTAGGTGTCGATGAACTGTCCGGCGGCCTGGCCGACGTAGTCGTCGACGGCACTGATGCGGGTAGCGACACCGAGTTTGCCGTCACCATCGAGGTCGACCCCAACATTCGATTCCGTAACCGGCAACGCCGAGATCGCTGCGAACCCCTTTACCCGCGCTTCCACGATAGCGAGGTTTGCCTTGTAGATGTCACGTGAATAACTACCGTTCACGTCGAGCCTGAACGGTTCGGGAAGCCGGATCATGACATCGTCGGTGGAGCCGTTCGTCGGCCAGAACGTGCTCGGCAGTGGCTTGTAGTTGAAGGCGACCCAGTGGCTGCCGTCTCTGGCGAAACCTTCATCATCGAACGCTTCCTTGCCCAGGTGCAGATTCGCCAGATCCGGTATCCAGCCCCTGAACTCCGCGGCCTTCAGGCGCGGTGCGAGTTTGCTGTAGTTATCGGTATCCACCCAGCGGTCGATTTCCCCATCGCTGATTTTTGCCACCCGCTCACTGCGATCCTCGAACAGGTTACGCCAGTGATTCGTCATGCCGACGTCGCTGAAGCTGTACTCGAGCTGCAGGGCGCCGTCGGCCATTTTATTTTCCCGGTCCGGTATCGGGTTCTGGTGACAGACGTAGCACGGGTTAAATTGCCCGGCCGTTTTCGTGTAGCACTGCGGCGGGATCACCGCTTCGGCGTTGAACACGGGCAGATTACGTGGCAAATCCTCTAACGGCCGGCTGATCACATCGCGTTGTTCGCGCAATACTTCCAGCACCTGCTCATGCAGCGCCGGTTGTTCGACCTGCTTCGCCTGAAGTTCGAGCGCACAATAGGCGGAGGCGCCGCCGAGTCCGATCAGCAAGACGATTACCCTGGATTTTCTGAACATGCTTGGGGTTCCTCAGGCGGCGAAATGTTCCGGTTTCCAGCGCCAGTTATCGGCGTGGAGGCGTTGCAAGGCATCAACGACGCTGAGTCCACGCGCACCATAATGAGCGGTTGCAGCGCGCAGTTGCTCCCACGTCCGGCGTTCCTGTGCCGTCGCGATGTGCAACTGCGCGTGCGGCACTTTCTGTCCGACGAGCAGCGTGTAGTACCCATCGAGCCGAAAGCGGCAAACGGGATCCTCGAGTGTCAGACGCCACAACTGGCTGGGCCCGTTCGCGCGGTAGAAATCGACTATGCGTTCCGCTCCGCGCAGGTCGACATGCGCGCGGCATTCCCGCCAGAAAGGCGTATCGAGGCGATTGTTGAAGCGGTAATGTACGGCGAGGAAGTCGGCGATCGTGTCCCAACTGCGCGCGTTGTAGTGGTTGAATTCAGCCCGGACCGCGGCGTTCACAGCGCCGCCAGCCGCAGCCAGCGATTCGGCCAGCGCCCGCGCCGAGGAACAGATCACGGCGATTGCCGTGGCTTCGAGCGGCTCGACAAACCCGGCGGAATTGCCAATCGCGACAACGTTTCCCACCCACCCGCGCTCGAACCGTCCGCTACGAAAGCGCACGATTGACGTCTCCGTCACCCCGGGGTTTTGTTGCCGGAACTCGGCTTCGGCGTCGGCGTCGCTGATAAATTCCGAGGCGTAAACGTAGCCCCGGTTAATCCGCGTTTCGTGTTCGATCTGCCAGCACCAGCCGGCAGCCATCGTTTCACTCGTCGTGTACGGGTGCAGCGGTTCGTCGCGTCGCTCCCAGCCACCGATCACCGCACGGTCGCAGTACAGGCTGTCGCGGAAGCTCACGTAGGGTTCAGCCAGGTGCTTGCCGAGAAGCAGCGACGCGAACCCGGAGCAGTCGACGAACATATCCGCGTGCAGATCCGGCCCGGACTCGAGGCGCAGCGAGTTGATGTGCTCACCATCACTGTCGACCCCGGTGACGAGATCATCAACGATACTGATCCCGCGCTCACGCGCGCAGGTTTCGAGAAAAGCGGCGAGGCGGCGGTTGTCCAGGTGGTAACCGAAATCGTCGCCGATGACCGGCTCGCCGCGGTCGTCAACGAGGAATGCGAGATCGTTGCGCATCAAAACGGAGGCGACGCAGTGATTCTCCATGTCGTCGAAGCAGTAGTACCCGGTCGGGCGCGGCAGGTCCGGGTGTGGATACACCGTGTCGAGTTGGGGGGCAAACGTGTAGTTGAAATCGTCGCGTTCGCCCCACACGAATCGAATGCCGAGCTTCAGGGTCGGACGTACCTCGGCGAAGAATCGCGCGGGATCGATACCGAGGTAATCGTGAAGAAAGCCCGGTAACTGCCTGAGGCTGCCTTCGCCGACACCGATCACGCCGAGCTTCGACGATTGCACGACCTGGATCGTTGCCATCGGGAGACGTTTGCGCAACGTCAACGCGGTCAGGAATCCGGCAGTGCCACCGCCGAGAACCACGATCGCCGGCTGCTTCGAGGAAACATTCATCAGACTTCATTCGATTACGGCGGGACCACACGGAAGCGCCGGTAGTTTATTTTCAGCGCCGAACATTCACGGCATTGCGGGATTTATATCGATAGCGTGTGACATCGACGTGACATCGCAGCGGGGTTGACCCGGGGTCGCGACGATCAGTGCCCCCGGGAGCGGGGTCGGGACACACGAGGTCGTTTACAGCAAGTGGAAGTCATTGCGATCAGCTGCGGGCATTTTGATTCGCATCGAAACGGCGGACCACCGCGCCGCATGCGCGAATTCGATGCGGGAAACTGACGTTGGACTCGCACTCAGCTCCGCGCTTTCGGGCCGAAATAATTTTCGATGCCGTCGAGGTCCGTGAGCAGATCTCGCCACTCGCGATCGAGACGGGTTTTCAGCTCGGCCCATTCAACCGACGCCACCGTCGCATCAACCGTATCGCGTTTCACGGTCTCGGCAATCGCTACGGTACGCTGTCGCAGTCGGTCGAACTGCCCGGCATACAGCAAATACTGACGCGTATCGGCGGTCGCATGGCTCGCCCTTTGCTCGAGAACCTGGAGATTCTTGTCGAGGTCCGCGAGTTTCGAGCGCAGGTCGGCGATGTACGATTCTCGTTCCCGATGCGAATCCACCGTGAATTCTCCCGTTTCCGTTGCAGGTGCCAGGGGTCGCAACGAATGCGGTGCAAATTCTGTTCCGGGATCCCGGCTGTGGCGTCCTGCGACCCGACCCGATGCGCCGCAGCGCGAAGCGCGTCGCCGCAGGCTGCGGGGCGCATCGCGGCGTGCGATATGAATGCTTGAACGATTCGCAGCGAGATCGATTCCCCACCCGCGCGACCGACGCCTGCAGCGGTGCGCGAGCCGCCCGCCGCGGCGAATTTATTGCATTCGCTTGTAAAATGTACACGCCGTCACGCGCGACGACACCCGTCGCCATGGACTCTATACTCGTATGACGCGTGCCCGGTGCGTGCGCCGGCGTCGGATGGAACTGGCCCGTAACTTGCTCGTAACCCATCGAGCCCGTCACGCTCGACAGGCGCGATCGATCTGACAATCAATCACGGAGGCGAGGTCCATGACCGAAAGTACAGGCACGCACAATAAACTCGTTGGCTACGTCTTCTGGATCTTCGGCTTCATGGGCGCCCACCGGTTCTACTACGGTCGGCCGGTGAGCGGCACGCTGTATTTCTTCACACTCGGACTGCTGCTCGTCGGCTGGATCGTCGATCTGTTTCTGATCCCGGGCATGGAACGCGCCGCTGAACGGCACTACATCGATGGCCCGAAAGATTACACCGTGAGCTGGATTTTGCTGACATTCCTCGGGGTATTCGGGATCCACCGCATGTATCTCGGCAAATGGCTGACGGGAATTCTGTGGGCGCTGACCGGCGGGCTTTTCCTGCTCGGCTATTTGTACGATTTATGGACCCTGAACGACCAGATCGACAATGCAAACCGCATGCAACCGAAGTTCGGCCCGCCATCGGATAATACCGACGGCCCGCGCCCCACAGGCACGCTGCCGCGGGTTTGAGGGGGCGGACCCCGCGTTGTCAATGCCGGAAATTTAGATCCCGCAGCGTCGCGCGGACCTGACTGTTTATCGTTCGGGTATGCGAGCGCGCGGTGGCTTGCTGCAGCCGCAAGCCTGCATCCGGTACGCCATCTGACCACCGGGCGGCAACAATTCCAGCCATGAACACGCAAGACGAAAAACCGGGCTCAACGCTGCGCTCACTGCTCTCGCCGTTCGAGTCGTTCATTCGCGATACCAGTATCGCGAGCCTGTTTCTGTTTGCCTGCGTCATTTGCGCACTGGTCATCGCGAATTCCCCGTTCGCCGCAACGTTCAATCACCTGCTTGAAACGCAAGCATCCGTTTTCGTCGGCGACTTCGGGATCCGCGGTTCGCTGCACCACTGGGTGAACGACGGCCTCATGGTCGTGTTCTTTTTCCTGCTCGGGCTCGAGATCAAGCGTGAAGTACTCGTTGGAGATTTGAAGGATCCGCGCCGCGCGGTCCCGGTTGCCGCCGCGGCGCTCGGCGGCATGCTCGTGCCGGCCGCGATCTACCTCGCGTTCAATGCCGGCGGCGACTACGCGCACGGCTGGGGAATTCCGATGGCGACGGACGCGGCGTTCGCGCTCGGCGTCCTGGCCCTGCTGGGTCGCGACAGTGTCCCGGGTCTCGCGGCGTTTCTGACCGCGCTCGCGATCGTCGACGACATGGGCGCGGTCACCGTGATCGCGGTGTTCTATTCTGACGATATCGCGCTCATTGCACTCGTGATTGGCGCCGCCATACTCGCTTGCCTCGTTGCGCTGAACATATTCGGCGTGCGCCACCCGGGGTTTTACCTGGCCGGCGCCATCGCGCTGTGGATCGCGATGCTCGGCTCCGGCGTGCACACGACAACGGCCGGGATCCTGGCTGCGCTCGCGGTACCCGCGCGGCCGCGAAAAGTCGGCCACTGGCTTACGCGCAGGATTCGTCGCTTGAGCGATGCATTCGAACAAATCGAAGAACGTCGCGCCGCCGGCCTGTCGATTCTCGCGAACAAGGAACAGCACGCGATCATCGAGCGCCTCGAGTCGGCCGCCGAACAGGCCTCGACACCGCTGCAGCGCTGGGAACGTGTACTCGAGCGCCCGATTGCGTACTTCGTTCTGCCCCTGTTCGCGCTGATGAACGCCGGTGTCGCACTCAATGCCGCCACGATTCCCCGCGTGTGGTCGGAACCCGTGGGTCTCGGCATCATGTTCGGTCTTGTCGCGGGCAAGGTCATCGGGGTCGTTGGCGGCACGTGGCTGGCTATCCGGCTCGGGCTCGGGAAATTGCCGGATGGCATGAACCTGCGTCACACCGTCGGGGTCGGCCTGCTCGGCGGGATCGGGTTTACGATGTCGATTTTCATTGCGAGCCTCGGTCTCAGCCCCGGCAGCGCGGCGCTGGAGACGGCGAAGATTGCGATCCTGTCTGCTTCTCTCCTCGCCGGCACGAGTGGCTACCTGTGGTTGAAGTTCGCCTGCAGGAGCGCGGACGGCGCGTGATTTTCGTCACGGCACGCGACACAAGCGCCGGAAAGACGGTGTCGAGCCACATGCGGGAGACGAGGCCGGCGTAAGCGGTGCGATTCAGAAATTCGAAATTCCGGTTGGCCACGCCGCCCACCTTGCTACTGGTGCGGTGGCATCATCTCCGCCCGGCGGCGCCGGCGCAGGACGCCGCGCGAAGGCTGCATGGAGAGTTCCCGCCTCCGGATTGCGGGGTTCGGTTGCGCGGTCCGTCGCGACCCCCGCTTATCCGTGCCGGCCAGGCTCTCCATGCGGTTCGAACTACCGGGCAAGATCCGTTGTATGTTGCATGTCGCGCTTTCGGGAACGAACGGATTCATTGCACGGCGAATCGATTGCCTGCGCGAAGACAGCGAACCTCGAACCGGGCGGGTTATGCCGGATAACACGCAATCCCTACAAGGCGTTGTAGAGTTTGCAAACAACCGGCGGCGATGATCTCCCGTGTGCGAATGGCACCCGGACGGCACATGACGGTTTGCCGTTGTCGATCTACCGCACGCGCTGTGTGCTGCTGACGCGGCCGACAGCCGATATTGCGCCTCGGCGCGACGGTACGGTTGTTTCCGTGCGCGAGCGAACCCCTGCGCGATGCGTGCGACGCGATGCGGCATGTGGACACGAGCAGAACGAGGCAACGGCACGCTACTTGCACGTATCCGGGTACATGGAAAATGATTTCAGGAGGATCCTGCCATGAACCGATTCAAATACACGCCCATCGCCGTGGCAATGACATTCGCCGCGGGGACGGCACTGGCCGCCTCACCCGGTGCGCAGCTGCCGGCCACCGAACACCAGGCCGAAGCGCTTGCCGCCGACGCCCTCAGCGTGAAACAGAAATCCCCGGAACAACCCGACACGCAACAGGGAATGCCGGTCACGGCGCACCAGCAAGACGTGCTGAAACGCTTCGACGAAGCGGACACGGATGGCGACGGCATGTTGTCGCGCAACGAGTATCGCGCCCACATGGAGAGCGCTGCCGCAAGTCACTGGAAGCGGTCGCAAAAATAAGTAGCGTTGCGTTGAGTCCTGAAATCGGTGGTGACAAGGCGCCGTGCGCAGGGAATGGTGGTTCCATTTTCAAGCAC
>MRWG01003811.1_pt1 | contig 30344 bp, 29 predicted proteins | sample 1013341 | NCBI WGS metagenome assembly MRWG01 (sample SAMN06117577, study PRJNA244670) | biofilm metagenome | biome: Water; feature: Cathode Biofilm; material: Biofilm; isolation source: microbial consortium enriched at the cathode of a solar microbial fuel cell | place: USA: District of Columbia ... | reverse complement strand
ACGAACCAAAACCAAACGCCGAAGGCGTGGCGTATGATCGCTGGCTGGGCAAAGTGCCGGCGTTGATTGGCCCGATCAAGGCAAATGGACGGCTGATCGGTCTGTTCTATGCCGACAATGCAGCCGATGCTTACCTGCCCTCAAAAGAGCAGCTATCAGCGTTCGGCCACTTTATTCAGAACGCGCAGCTGTGCCTGACCTTACTCTCTACCCATTAGCATTGACTCAGAGCTCGTAGAGCCTGGTGACGGGCAAGGCCTTTGAGGGAGCCCTGAACATATTCCGCGGCAAGAATCTCTACGCGTTCGAGTGCTTTTTTCTTCGTTCATGACACCTCTTCAACGCCATGAGTCCCCTTCGGATCCAGCTCTTCACCGTGCCTACCGGCGAGTTCAGGGTTTCCGACAACTCATCGTGAGTGAAGCCCCGGTAATAGGCGAGCAGGATGCTGTCCCGCTGCACATCACTGAGTTCTTCCAGGCAGCCTGGCGGAAGTTGCGCTTATGCCGAAAAGATTTTTCCAACGACTGAAACTTTTCAACGGGCCCACTCGTTCCTTCCTCCGACGCACCCAAACACAAAGAGGAAAGCGACATGAAAACAATTCTGAAACGGTCCAGCCTCGCTATCGCCGTGGCCGGAACCTGCCTCGCCACCGGCCTGGCCCAGGCTTCGAGTCACCGTGAAGCGCCCTTCATCACCGAAATCCCCAAGGTCGACGGCACTGACTTTTATATGTTCCGGAGCTACGAAAGTGGCAGAAGCGACTTCGTAACCCTGATTGCCAATTACCTGCCACTGCAGGATGCCTATGGCGGTCCCAATTATTTTGATCTGGATGACGACGCCATCTATGAAATTCACGTCGACAACGACGGCGATGCCGTTGAGGACCTGACGTTCCGTTTCCAGCTGGAAGACAACCTGAACGACATTCAGTTGCCGGTCGGGCCGGATGGCGACCAGCGGATGGTATCTGTGCCCCTCAAAAACATTGGCGATGCAAGTGACGGGGCCAACGTTCAATTGCGACAAACCTACACAGTGGATGTCATTTCCGGGGATCGTCGCACCGGTTCCGTGCAGGCAGCCACCAACGTGAACACCGGTACCGAAGTCTTTGACAAACCCCTGGATAACATCGGTGCAAAGTCCTTTGGTGATTACGCCGGCTACGCCAGCCAGCACGTGTTTAACATCGCCATTCCCGGCTGCGGAACCAACGGTCGGGTATTTGTCGGGCAGCGCCAGGAGGCGTTTGCGGTGAACCTGGGTGAAATCTTCGACCTGGTTAACACCAACCCGCTTGGCCCCCGGAATGGTGAAGGCCCCGGTGATCTGGCTGACAAGAACGTCACCTCCTTTGCCCTTGAGGTGCCTACCGATTGCCTGACCGGCACCGCCATGAACTCCAACGGCCAGCCCGTAATCGGTGCCTGGACTACAGCGAGCGTCCGGCAGGCACGTATCATCAACCCTGCTCCCAGCACCGCAGGCCGGGGCGCAACCGTTGAAGGTGGTGCCTATACCCAGGTTTCGCGTCTGGGCATGCCACTGGTAAATGAGGTGGTTATCGGGCTCAAGGACAAAGACCGTTTCAACGCCAGTGAACCAAAAGATGATGGGCAGTTCGCCACCTATGTCACACACCCGACACTGCCGGAGCTTCTGGAAGTGCTGTTCCCCGTAACTGCACCGAACAACTTCCCGCGCAACGATCTTGTCACGGCATTCCTCACCGGCGTACCGGGAGTCAACATGCCTGAGGGCGTAACTGCCTCCGAAATGTTGCGACTGACGCCCGCCGTTGCACCAACGCCGCTGAACAGCCAGAACGATCTCGGTGTTCTGGCGGGTGACAACGCCGGCTTCCCGAATGGCCGTCGGCCCTACGATGACACCGTCGACATTGCGCTTCGCGTCGCCATGGGTGTACTGGCAGACCCCGCCGATGCGCCTGATGGCAGCCTCGAGTACACCGACGGCGTCCAGCTGGCAGCGGATCCTACCAGCCTGCCCGCAGACTATGAGTCGTTCCCTTACCTGGCGACACCCATCGCCGGTTCACCCAACGAATAACCGGGAGGTAGCCATGAGGTCCCTCACAAAACTTACGGCCGTCTGCGCGATTGCGTTATTGATGGCAGGTTGCTTCGACGGCTCCAACAGCCGATCGGAAAGGCCGGCTGTGACCGTCGACTTTACAACGTTTGTTAAAACCCAGTTCGCCCGGACAAGCGACGACGCCCAGCCGGCGAACGTCAACGGCATCGACCTGAGTTTCAATGACCAGAATAATCCACAGGCATTCGATGACCTGCTTCAATAACACTCCACTTGGCCGGTTTCCCCGTTGTTTCGGGCCGGCCTTATCCTTGCCTGCCCTTCGGGGCAGGATTTTTTGGTTGATCGCGATTTTCGCGCCCTGCCAGATACACGCCGCCCCGGATCCCATCATCACGGAGTTCAATGACAATGAAATACTGACCGAGTTACCCGGCGCCGCTAACGAGCTCTTACGGGAGACGGATTCCCCCGAAGTGGTTGGGGACCGTCTGCAAATGCTGATCACACAGGCCAGGGCCAGTGGTGATCCGAGATACATGGGGTACGCCCAGACATTGATTAACCGCTGGCCGGACGAGCAGCTGACCGACCGGCTGCGAGTGCTCCGGGCAACCCTGCGCCAGAGCCTGCATCAATTTGATTCCGCCCGCGCCGATCTTGAACAGGTACTTTCAAGCTCTTCGGACAATCAACAGCGTATCCAGGCTCGCCTGACCCTTGCCAATCTCGAGCTGGTTCAAGGTCGTTACACCGAGGCCGGGCGGAATTGTCAGGCACTTCAGTCGGACTATCCCGGCCTGATAGCGAAGAGCTGCCTGGCTTCCGTGCAGGCGAGGACAGCCGACCCTCAAAAAGCCTACCGGAATCTTGCGCAACAACTCGCCGAGGCGACAGGCCGCCAGCCTGCTGATTCCACCAGTCGACTCTGGACCGAAGGCACACTTGGCGATATCGCGGCCCAGGCAGGCCTGCCCGAAGCCGAACTGCATTGGCGAAGGGTTCTGCAGGCATCTCCGAGCGACCTGTATATCCGAGCCCAACTTGCCGACTGGCACCTTGAGCAGGACCAGTTCGAGCGCGTTTTGACACTCACCCTGGGATTCGAGGCCGTTGACACACTGGCCGTGATTCGGGCCATCGCCATGAAACGCTCCGGCCACCCGGGCAGTGACGAACTGATCGGTCGTTTACGGCAACGATTTGAAGAGGCCCGGTGGCGAGGCACTTTACTGCACGCCAGAGATGTTGCCCGTTTCCTGCTGGATGTAGAGAACCAGCCGCACGATGCCCTGAGACTGGCGATCGAAAACTGGGAGAGTCAGAGGGAGCCCCTGGACACCCGGCTTTCGCTCAGAGCTGCTCTGGCTTCAGGTGACAGGGCCCAGCATCAAAGAGTGAGCGAATGGCTCAGTCAGCAGGGTCAGATCGATGCCCGCTATCCGGAGTTCAAACAATGAGGATAACAATAAGAATCTGGCTCGCCTTGACCACAATAGCGCTGATGTCAGCCAGTGGGATGGCAGCAGCACACAAAGCAAGCGACAGCTTTCTTTACCTGAACAGCGGTCCGACGGAACTTCGAATGGATGTTGCACTACGGGACCTCGCGCTGCTCGTGAGCATTGATAGCAACGGAGATAACGAAATATCCGGTCAGGAACTGCGACAGGCAAGACCAGAAATTACGCGGACCATCGAATCCGCGCTCACCTTTTCGAACAGCAGTGGCAACTGCGGTCTGGCCGGTAAGACTTGGGGTATCAGCGAGCACAGTGACGGATTCTATTCCGCTGCCCGTTACGCTATCCAGTGCCCCGATGGTGAGCCGCCGAGAGCGCTTGAGTACAACCTACTGTTTGAACAGGATGCACTGCATCGGGGCCTGGTGAGCCTTGACCATGATGGGCAGAAACGTCTGACCGTACTGGGGCCCGATTCCCGAACGCTGGATCTGACAGGCACGGACACCCCGGGCTATTTCGGTGTGTTTACCACCTTCGTTTACGAGGGCGTTATCCACCTACTTATCGGCCTGGACCACATCCTGTTTCTGCTGGTTCTGGTCATTCCGGCAACGCTGTCCACTGCCAAAAACCAGGCATCCAGCGGCCAGTCACGAGCCTTGCGGGGCCGTCTGCTTGAACTGGCCGGCATTATCACGGCCTTTACCTTGGCGCACTCCATCACGCTGGCGCTGGCCGCCCTCGATATCGTTTCACTCCCCATCGCATGGGTGGAAACGGTTATCGCGCTTTCCATTGGCTTGGCAGCATTGAACGTGGCCTGGCCGATTCTCGGGCACAAAACCTGGAAGCTCGCGTTCGGATTCGGTCTGGTGCACGGTTTTGGCTTCGCCAGTGTTCTGGGCGATCTCACCAGTGGCGTATCCGGGCTGGCGGTGGCGCTGGCAGGTTTCAACCTCGGTGTGGAACTCGGTCAACTGGCGCTGCTGGTCGTGGGATTCCCGGTGCTGTATTACCTGGGTAAAAATCGGATGTATCAAAAGGGCGCCGTGCCAGTGATGCTGGCCGGCATAGGTGCTATCAGCCTGTTCAGTGCGGCGCTGACTTCCGGCTCTTCCAGCAGGTCGGCCAGCTCGCGGTCTACGTTAGTCTCTTCACCTTCTTCCGGCAACGGCTCGAACAGGGTGCTCAGCCAGGAGGCTACGGAGGGTGCTTCGTCCCGTTTGTAATCGGTGGACAGCGCCTTGATCCGGCGGAAGCCGATGATGCGCTGGTGTTTGGGATCCCGAATCTGTTCAAAACCCCGCCAGTAGACGTGATCCCTGGTGTGCAGTTGCACGAACAGGGTGTCGATGGGGCCGTCTGAATCGTCGGCACCCTCGGCTTCTTCCTCAATGGCTTCCGGGGCCGCTTCGGCTTCCACTTCGGGTTTCTTGTGACGGATGGTGGTCCAGGCCGGGTACAGCACGGCCACGGCATCCGCTTCAACATGCTCGCGGGCGGCGCGGAGGATCAACCCCCAGCGGGCCTTGTCGGCATCGGTTTCAAGGGAATTGATGGGCAAGTCATAGCTTTGTTCGCTGGACAGGACGATGGCCATCATGGGGGCGTCTAACTCCCCCATGGCCTCGGCCTGTGCTACTGATACCAGTTCGTCGATTGCCATCGGTTGGTTCATAATACGCTCGCCTCCTCGATGCCATCAGGGTCGTTCAGGAAGAAGGGGTCTTCCTGACTAACAGCATAGCCTGTTCCGGCTACAAAGATAAACGTGGAGTTTCCCCAGCCGGATCACAACCCCGGATACCTCAGAACGCGTCCTCAAGCCTTTCGTAGTTGCTGAACCAGGGATTGGCCTCTTCCAGTTGGCCCGCCAGCTGAAGCAGGGTCGCTTCGGCGCCGTGGGGACCGCCAAACTGGACCCCGACCGGTAACCCTTCGGCAGTCCAGTGCATCGGCACAGACATGGCCGGTGTCCCGGTCAGGTTTGCCAACTGGGTAAACGGCGTCCGGGCCAGGCTTTCCAGGGCCATCTGATCCACCTGTCCAGAGCGATGAACCAGTTTACCGGCCTTCAATTTCAGCATCAGACGGGCAGCGAATTTGAGGTGGGCCGGCGTTTCCAGTTCGCCGATGGCGGCCGGCAACTGCCCGGTGGTCGGGCTGAGGTAGAGATCGTAACTCCCGAAAAACGCACCCAGCGCCCTGGCAAACTCGTTCCACTGCTGGCGCCGCCGGACATAGTCGGACAGCGGCATCGTCTCACCAAGCATGCCAATCAGCCGGGTATCCAGCTCGAAATCGCTGTCGGTGGCGCCGAACTGCTCTTTCGCCTTCGCCATCAGCGCCGACACTTCACCGAAATACAGGCCGAGGTAGCAGCGGGCCAGGGCCATGCCGTCGAATTCCGGCGCAGCATACTCAACCCTGTGACCCAGATTCTCGAGAACCCGGGCCGTTTCCTCCACGGCTGCAACGCACTCCGGTGCTACCTCCGTATTGTAGGGTGAAGACGTGAACACGCCGATTCTTAGCTTGCCCGGAGACCGCTGCATGAGCTCGGAGTAGGCCGCAGACGGCCCGGGAATCTCGAACGGGTCGCCCGGAGCCGGCCCACTGAGCACATCCAGCATCGCCGCACTGTCTCTCACCGTCCGGCTGACCACATGGTCGGTAGACGCACCGGTCCAGGCTTCACCCATAAAGGGACCCGAGGAAATGCGTCCCCGGGACGGCTTGAGGCCAAACAGGCCATTGTAGGCAGCTGGAATGCGGATGGAGCCGCCGCCATCGTTGGCGCCGGCCATGGGTACAATGCCGGCCGCCACCGCCGCGCCGGAGCCGCCACTTGAGCCACCCGGGGTCAGCTCCGTGTTCCAGGGGTTGCGGGTTGGCCCCCAGAGCTCAGACTCGGTCACCGCTTTCAGACCAAACTCCGGCGTGGCGGTTCGCCCCAGGAAAACCAGCCCACCGTCCCGTGCCCGGCGGACAAATTCCGAATCCTGGGGCGCAATATTCTTTATCAGCCCCCGGCTGCCGTAGGTACACGGGTGACCCGCCTGCTCCTGGGCGAGGTCCTTGAGCAGCAGGGGCACGCCGGCAAAAACCGCCTGCTCGGGGAAGTGCTGTGCTGGCGCCTCGGAGAACTGCGGATAGCAGATCGCATTAAGTGTGCTGTTCACGCGGGTTGCCCGCTCAACCGCTGCCTCGCATACTTCCCTTGAAGTGACCTCACCCCGACGGACAAGATCAGCGAGTGCGGTAGCATCGTAACGAAGATATTCAGATTGCTTCATGGCAGGTTCCCTTTGTTATTCTGTTTTGAGGAAGGTCACGGGTATATCGTCTATGGTCAGAATTCTCAAGAGCTTACGCCAGCTTGCCGTGATTTTCATCCTGGCAGCGCCGGTTGCCGTTGCCGCCCAGGACCCGCCGCCAGCGGCCAGTGAAGACAGCGACTGGACTCGCGTGGTCCGGTCCTCGCCCTACTGGGTCAGCCAGGGGGTATTTGAAAACATCCTCACCATCCGGCGCTGGGTATTAAAAGAATCCGGCTATTGCGCCAGTGCCGAGCGCCACGTCCTCTACGATATGCGGGGGCGCTTTCTGGCCTGGATCAGTGATGGCGAAGACCGCGAGGCCACCCAGCGCCTGCTGAACACCACCCGAAAATCACTGTATGAGAATGACAAGGTGGAAGACTGGGTTGCCGGCGAGACCGGCCAGACCGGCTATCCGTTCGCCCTTTCCTGCGACCAACCCCATGTGAACGTCGACGAGGCCGTTGCGCGGTATCTTGGCACCCTGCCGGCGGACCGGATCTGGGGCGCCTGGGACGACCTCAATTTTGCCGACAGCAGTGCTCCGGAAAGCCTTCATGATGCACTGATCTACGTGTACGAGCACCGCAGCAGTCAGAACCGCCTGACTCTGCCACAAGCCTTGCCCCGCTACCTGGCGGGCCAGATCCTGATTGAGAGTGGCGCACAGGCAAGAGCCCATTCCCGGGCAAACGCCAGGGGCATCCTGCAGCTGTCACCTGCGGCTCTGTCCGACTGCCAGATTGCCCCCAACAATTTCTGGCATCGGCTGGCACAGATCGACTGCGCCCTGCGGCTGATGAACCAGAATGCCCGCAATCTGGCACCGGTTTTCGAGCAACGGTTTGGTCATCTGCCAGAAGCCAAGAGGGACCGTCTGTTCACCCTTCTATTGGTTCAGGCGTATCATGGCGGCGCCGGACGGGTTCAGGCGTTGTTGGACGATCCAGTGCTGTCGCAACCAGCAGAGTATTTTGCCGCCAACCATGAACGCTTTACCGCCGGCGATATTGCCTTCGGCCTGATTTTTCACAATCTGGGGCGGGACCGCCTCGGTCTTGCGTCGCTCTACTATGTGGCCGACGTTCAACTGGCAACCGAGGCCCTGTGTCGCACGGCCAAACTGAAATCAACGGAATTCTGCGAATGGAAGTACTCCACCAACTGATACCCGAAAGCCTGAGCCTTCCAGTCGCCGTTTTCCTGCTAGCCAGTTCCACCATCACCTCGATGATCACTGCCAGTCTCGGCGCGGGTGGCGGGGTTCTGCTGCTGGTACTTATGGCCAGCTGGATGCCGCCCGCCGCCATTATTCCGGTTCACGGCATGATCCAGCTGGGTTCCAATGTTGGTCGGGCAGCACTGACCTGGCGACACGTGGACTGGCGGGTCATTGCCGCGTTCCTGCCCGGCGTCATGGTAGGCGCGGCCCTGGGCGCCTGGTTGCTGGTGAATCTTCCGGCCCATATCTGGCAGCTGACCATCGCCCTGTTCGTTCTCTACCTTTGCTGGGGGCCGGCTCTGCCAAAAGGCGCGTTCGGGGCTCCGGGCGTGTTTGTGGCGTCGGCCTTGACCAGTTTTGTCAGCCTGTTCGTGGGCGCCACCGGGCCTCTGGTCGCTGCGTTCATCAAGCAGATCCATAACGACAGATTCAAAACGGTGGCCACCTTCGCCACGGCCATGACGCTGCAGCACGCCCCCAAGGCGCTCGTATTCGGAGCCGCCGGATTCATCTTCTTCGAATGGCTGCCATTCATAATTGCCATGATCATCTGCGGCTTTGCCGGCACCTGGCTCGGACTCCATGTACTGAAGTCCCTGAGCAACCATAAGTTCACACTGATCTTTAATATCGTGCTGACCGCGCTGGCCATTCGTCTGCTGTGGCAGGCCAGTGTCTCAGCCGGCTGGTGGTGACGGGACGACGACAACCGTATTGCGCCCCCGGGATTTGGCGATGTAGCTACCCTCATCGGCCCGTGCCATGACCTCTCTCGGGCCGCTATCTTCCGGTGTCAGTTCCGTGAGCCCAATGCTCGTGGTGACACCGAAGGACCCGCCGTCATGTTCGATCCGAAGCGCTTCAACATCGGCGCGAATCCGTTCCGCCAGTGCCTGGGCCCTGGCCATGCCACAAGCCGGTAGAATAATACCGAACTCATCCCCACCCAGTCTGGCCACGGTATCGGACTGGCGAACCGATTCCTTGAACAGTTCGGCGAGCCGTTTAAGCAGATCGTCGCCGAGCAGGTGGCCGCCCTCATCATTGACCGGTTTGAAGTAGTCCAGGTCAATGAGCATCAACACCGAACGTGCTTCCTGGCGCCCGGCCTCGCCCAGGCAACGGACCAGCGACGCATTGAACGCGCGCCGATTCAGCAAATGGGTCAGGCTGTCGTGGGTCGCCTCCCAGGACAGCCGTTCTTCCTGACGACGGCGATCGCTGTCGTCCCTCAGCACGAAAACCAGACGCTCATCCTCTCGCCCCTGGCGAATGTGCAGCATGGTGAGGTCTATGGGGAAGGGAACGCCCAATGAGTTCCGCAAGGTGACGTAAAGGCTGTCCAGGTCATCCCCGGACAGGAACTCCTGTGCCGTCAGTTCCCGCTCTTCCGTCTCGATGGTAACCAACTGGAAGAAGTTTCTAAGCACGCACTCGCCCTCAATGCCCAGCAGGCGGCAGGCAGCATCGTTGGCAAACCGGATAACCCCCTCGACATCGACCATCAGGACGCCTTCCTGAAGAACGCGGAGTATGGTTTCCGCGCGCTGCTGCTCGGTCTTGAGTGCCTCTTCCACTTCCAGCTCATGGGATATATCGCGAACGACCGTGATGGTGCCGAGAGCCTTTTCAGGCGTCTGGATTGCCGCCGTCATCACATCGGCCCAGATCACCCGATCCGGAGCCGCCAGTCTCAACCGGCCCCGGAAAACGCTCTGGCTCCTGATCGCATTCTTCCAACCGGCAATCGCCTCCTGCCGGTCGGCATTGTCCACACGATCGGCCAGGTAACTGTATGTGAGATCTTCCGCCGGTTTGCCGACGATCGCCTCGAAAGCCGGGTTGGCAAACTCGATACGGCCCAGGACGTCGGTCTGGACAATACCGATGGGCGCACTCTGGGTAAGGGAACGGAAAAATGCCTCTCTTTCTGCCAGAGACACCAGAACTTCATCACGCTCATCGGTCACCGTGTTAAAGATCTCGGCAACCTGGCGGATTTCCTTACCCCCGGCGACATCCACCGGATCGGAACGCATACCCAGGTGGCGCTCACGGAAAGGCATCCACCGTGCGTGTAATTGGTGCAAGGGCTTCCCGGGCAGGCCAGGAGGCGGAAACAAACCAGGGCACCTGGGTCAGCTGCTGTACCGACATGATGGTTCTTTCCCCGTCGCTGCTGCGAGTCTCCAGCGTGCCTTCAAAGCCCTCCATGGCATCCCGGAGCACAGGATTCGCTACCCGCACCGGCGTCATGGCTTCGTCACCCCGCTGATTGACGACCACAAAACCACTCCGGGTTGCCACTCCCAGATAACCGGAAGTTCCTATGCGGATATTGATAAACTGATCAAGAAAATTGTTGCCATCCAGGGCGATGGCGCCACCAATCACACCAATGAAACGCTGGCGGTGGTCGAAGATCGGCGCGGCCACCATGATGGCCGGCTTGTCCTGATAGTTGGAGATGTAGGGCTCGCTGATCACTGGTGTGAGCGTGGAGGAAATCCGGCGAAAATACTCCCGGTCACTGACATTCAACCCCGCCTGGTGGTAATCCTCTGGATGCTCGGCAATAACCAGGCCCTTTTCATCCATCAGGTAGACCGCATCGAACAGGTGACCCAGGGCTGTTTGCCGGCGGATCAGAACCCGGGCTCTTGCGTCCAGAACATCGCTGGACATGGTCAGGTTCTGGGCCACGTGATTGAGTGCTTCAAGACGCAGGGCGAGCTTGTCGTCCAGCTCCCCGGCAATCAGGGTGGCAATCGTTTCCACCTGGTTACGGGCCTGCTGTTCCAGCTCAGAACGGCTAAGCAGGAAACCGGCGACGGTTACCAGCAAGGCTGTCAGGATGATCGGACAACCGGTAATGATCTGACCTCCGTTTTTTCTTTCTTTTTGCAACTCTTACATTTAACTCAATTCTAACAGAGGGCTTTGTGAAGTCAGGTTACACGCTTGCAAATTCAATGATAATCGTTATTATTTAGTTCCATTTTTGCACATTGAGAACTCTTCGCATGACGGACCTAACTCTGCCCCTGAATGCCGGCCCGATCACCCAACTTATTGATATGGGTGGCCCTGTCATGATTGTTCTGGTGGTGCTTGCCGTCATTGGCTTCGTTACCTTCGTGTATCTGATGCTTCTCGGGGCCCTCTATGCACCGCGTTTGTCTGGCCGGCTTAAACAAACCGTAATGAACTGGCAGAAGGATCCGGCGTCAGTCCGACCGTCCGAGGTTCGACATCAGGCCGGACGATGGGGGCAGATGAATCCGCTGCAGCGGCTTGTCACCGATACGATTGAGGCCATTCAGAACGGCCAGGATGATCGCCAGATTCGGGAAACCGCCGCGCGGGATGCGCAACATTCTCTCGAGCCGTTCGAGGCACCCCTCAAGATTATTGAAGTCATCGCAGCCCTGGCGCCACTGCTCGGTCTGCTGGGAACCGTGCTCGGCATGATGGAAGCTTTCAGCGCCATGGCGGCTACCGAAGGCCGGGCCAACGCCACTCAACTCAGTGGCGGCATCTATGAGGCGCTGACCACCACGGCGGCGGGCCTGGTTGTCGCCATACCCTTTGCCGCCCTGGCTGCCTGGATCGAGTTCCGTCTGCGCCGCATCCACAAGACCATCAACAGCACCCTGGTTTCAGTTCTGCATATCGTGCCGGAGCAGACTCTGGAGGCCGCGGACACGTCGTACCAGTCTCCGGCGCAACAGCTTGATACAGAGACAGCCAGCGAGGAGCCTGATCGCTATTCAACCGTCCGGGGTCAGCGATTCGCCCATGCAACTGGTTGAACCGAGACCAAGTCGTCCGATTCCGATCCGGATTACGCCTCTGATTGATGTGGTGTTCATACTTCTGGTGTTCTTTATGCTGACCACCCGGCTACTGCCCGTGGATTACCTGGAGCTGGCCAACAACACCTCGAACCGCAGCCCGATCACTGGCGAGCCGCTGCCCGAGCTGACAGTGACTGCCAATGGCAAGGTGCAGTGGCAGGGACAGGCCATGGCCCTCGACCAGCTCATGACCGAGCTGGGCAACGCCGGTATTACCGAAGTAAACCTCGCAACAACCGGCGACACACCGCTGGGAGCCTTCACCCGGGTGCTCAGCAGCCTGGTTGACCAGGGTATCGACAGCCACTGGAAGCGGACGAACGCGACAACACCATGAGCGATCTGGTTCCACCTCCGTTTACCTCCGGCAAAACCTTGATGGAACGTGTGGAAGATGCACTTCTGCCGTTGATCAACCTTGTGTTTCTGCTGCTCATGTTTTTCATTGTTGCCGGCCAACTGACCGATGACCCACTTCCGGAATTGCCTGCCACGCAGCAGGCGGAGGACCGGCAGTCGCCGCACGCGGACATGATTGTCAGTGCCGAGGGCGAGTGGAAAGTGAACGGCGAGCTACTCGACAGGGACTCCCTGGTTGCCAGACTGCCAGAACCTGGCGAAGAGCAGCCCCTGAAAATCGCCGCTGCAGAACGAATCACCATGGCGGACCTGGAGACACTGTTCCGGTTGCTTGAGGAAGCCGGATACAAGGATATTCTGTTGTTGACGGAGCCTGGCCAATGATGCCGCAACAACCGCCCTTCCGGTGGGCACTCTTGCTGCTGGCATTCATGATCACTCTTGTCGCCCTGGTGTTCGCGTCTCCCGAAAAGACGGTGGAGCTCAACACTTTGGGCGAATCCGCGGTCAATACGGCGCCCGCTATTCGCATAAAGCTGGCCGGTGAACCCGCGCCGAAACCCGAAGCTGCGCCAAAGTCAGAACCCGAACCCCAACCGGAACCCAAACCAGAGCCAGAGCCAGAGCCAGAGCCAGAGCCAGAGCCGGAGCCGGAGCCGGAGCCTGAACCTGAGCCTGAGCCGAAACCTGAGCCAGCGCCTGAACCTCAGCCGGTAGCGGAACCCACGCCCGAGCCAAAGACCGCCGAAGCGCAAGCACCAAGCGGTGAGCCGGCAGAAACTGCAACGGAGCAACAATCACAGGCGACCGTTCCATTGCAGAACGCTGGCGTCAAATCAGAAGTGGACAATTACCTGTCCAGACTCAGCCGCCACCTTGCCCGGTATTATGAATATCCCCGCCGGGCAAGGCGCCTGGGCCAGGAAGGCACTCCTGTCATTGTGTTCGAATTCCAGAGGGATGGCTCGCTGATCGCCCACAGCCTGAGAACCAGCTCCGGACACCAGCTTCTGGACGAGTCGGCACTGGCCATGCTGGAGCAGGCAGCACCTCTGCCTGAGGTACCCGACGAGATTGCCGGACAAAAATTCCGCTACGCCTTGCCAGTGCGCTTCAGCCTTCGCTGAGCCTCGCCATGGCTGCGCCAGGTTGCAGCAGCCTTAACCATTCACGCACCGATCGGGTGCGTCGGATCAGCAATCGCGTCTTCACCCGCTTCGCGCGACATCCCTCTCAGAACGTTACCCTTTTGATTTATATCCGTTTTCCCCGGCAGACCGCCAAGCTGGCACAGTCTCTGCACCCACTCGGTTAGCGGAACCAATGTCGGTTCTGCTCACAGCGACAGATTCATTCAGACGACGGCGTCTACTCGCACCTGCAAATTGCAGGCACCGGGTACCGCCGTTTTTTTTGGCCGCTTGAAAAGTCCGGCCATCCGAGAGAAGTCAGGGGAAACATTATGTCTTACATCGTGCCTTCGGAGTTCGTCACCAAAATGGTCGACGCCGGCGAATCCAAGATCTACATGTCAACGCGGGACACACTGATTCGGGCCTTTATGGCGGGCGCCATTCTGGCGCTGGCTGCCGCGTTTGCCATTACCGTAGCGGTCGAGACCGGCGTGTTCCTGATCGGCGCCATCCTGTTCCCGATCGGCTTTTGCATGCTTTACCTGATGGGCTTCGACCTGCTGACCGGCGTGTTCATGCTCACGCCCCTTGCATTGCTTGATAAACGCCCCGGAGTGACCCCGGCAGCCATACTGCGCAACTGGGGTTGGGTATTCCTTGGCAACCTGGGCGGCGCACTGACCGTCGCCTTCATGATGGCGTTTATCTTCACCTACGGTTTCAATACCGATCCCGGTGCCGTTGGCGCGAAGATTGCCAGTGTTGGTGAAGCGCGCACGCTTGGCTACGCGGAGTTCGGTGCTGCCGGCTGGGCCACCATTTTCATTCGCGGCATGCTGTGCAACTGGATGGTCTCCATGGGCGTGGTTGGCGCCATGATTTCCACCAGCGTCAGTGGCAAGGTACTGGCTATGTGGATGCCCATCATGCTGTTCTTCTTCATGGGTTTCGAGCACTCCATCGTGAACATGTTCCTGTTCCCGTCTGCCATCATCATGGGCGGCGAGTTCTCGGTGATGGACTACCTGTGGTGGAACGAGATTCCCACCGTTCTGGGTAACCTGGTTGGCGGCCTCGCCTTTACCGGCCTGACCCTCTACACCACCCATGTGCGCACCGCGCCCAAGCGCAAGGTTGCGGAAACCTACAACGACGCTGCCCTGGCCCGTACCAACTGAGTCGGGGCGTCCTGCAACTCCGGCTGCCGCACCCGCCGGAGTTGCGTTTTCCTTGATCGAGGAAATGCCGTTTCCCAATGACCAGCTCCCTTTCCGTTTCCGCCGGCCAGTACTCCGACGCTGGCGTCAAACCAGTCAACCAGGACTTCCACGGTTTACTGGTGCCAAAGGGCCACCAGCTGATCACCAAAGGCATCGCCGTTGCCATCGCCGACGGCATCAGCTCCAGCAATGTCAGCCAGATTGCCAGCGAGTCCGCCGTCGCGGGTTTCCTCAGCGACTACTTTTCCACTCCGGAAAGCTGGTCGGTGAAACAGTCCGCCCAACGGGTGCTGCTCGCAACCAATGCCTGGCTTCATGCCCAGACCCGGCAAAGCCAATACCGCTATGACCGCGACCGAGGCTATGTCTGTACCCTGAGCGTGATGGTGCTCAGGTCCGCCACCGCACATCTGTTTCATATCGGCGACACCCGCATCTACCGGGTTCACCACGACCAACTTGAACAGCTCAGCACCGATCACCGGCTCTGGCTCTCCCCGGAAGAGAGCTGCCTGACCCGGGCCATGGGCATTGGCCATCAACTGGATATCGATTATCGAAGCCTGCCGATCCAGCCCGGCGATACCTTTTTGCTGGCGACCGACGGCATCCATGAGCACCTGGATGAGCGAACCATGGCCGGTATCATCCGGGAATCTGGCGATGATCTGGACGCTGCCGCCCGCCGGTTGGCAGCCCAGGCCCTCGAACAGGGCAGTGATGACAACCTGACCGCCCAGATCATCCGGGTGAACTCGGTCCCCGCGGTTCCGGAAAGCAGCGAGCTGTTTCACCAGCTGGCCCAGCTGCCCTTTGCGCCGGAACTTCAGCCGGGCCAACATCTGGACGGTTACCGGATTCTGAGACAGATTCACGCCAGCAGCCGCAGCCATGTCTACCTGGCGGTGGATGAGGAAACCGATACCCGGGTGGTGCTGAAGATGCCCTCACTGGAACAGAGACACGATCCGGTCTACCTGGAACAGTTTTCCACCGAGCAGTGGATTGCCAGGCGAATCAGCAGCGCTCATGTCGCAAGACCGTTCCAGTCCAGCCAACGACCCAGCTTTCTCTACCAGGCCACAGAGTTCGTGGAAGGCTGTACCTTGCGGCAATGGATGCTGGACAACCCGGCTCCGACACTTGATACCGTGCGTGATCTCGTTGAGCAGATTGGTAAAGGCTTGAGGGCATTCCACCGGCTTGAAATGGTGCACCAGGACCTGAAGCCGGAAAACGTGCTGGTGGATCCCCATGGCACTGTCACGCTGATTGATTTCGGTGCCACCCGGGTCGCCGGCCTTGAGGACTCTGAGATCGGCGAACAGGCGGTTCCTCGGGGGGCCGCCCTTTACAGTGCCCCTGAGACCTTTCTCGGCGAGCCCGGCAGCTGGCTATCAGACCAGTTCTCCCTGGGCGTGATTACCTACCAGTTGCTCACCGGCCAGCTTCCCTATGGCGCGGAAGTACCGAAAATCCATAGCCGGAACCAGCTTCGCGGGCTGAACTACCGGCCCGCGAGACACTTACGTGAGAATCTTCCCGCCTGGGTCGACGATACAATTGAAAAAGCGGTTCACCCTCAGGCCCACAGACGTTACCCGGCGCTCTCGGAATACCTGTACAAGCTGCGACACCCATCCGTCGACTGGCACAAGCGTCATCGGCCGCCGTTAATGGAGCGCAATCCCGTGGCCTTCTGGCAGGGTGTATCCGCGTTATTGCTCCTGGCGTTGCTGGCAGCCCTCGGCCTGGGCTGAAGCGGGTATTGCCCGAGCAAGTTTTTGCCCCACCAGCAATCCTTCGCCCGGCGTTCGGGCGCGCGGTTGCCTGGCCCGCCGGGGACATCTCCGAGAAAAAAGATAACCCACTGTTTTAAAAACTATTTCCTCTTCTGGCACAGGCTTTGTAATGAAAGTCCGCGTCCAGGGAACACCCGGGGACACTATTCATTCACAAGTCATGGAGCAGACTATGCCAACTCCTTGGATGCGACCATTATCGACATCAACTGCAACATGCCCCACTGCCAGGACGCCGGCAACGCCGACTTCACCCAGCTGGTCACCGTTTCCCTGTCCTACCGCAAGGTAACCTGGGAGCACGCCGTTGCCGGTACTTCCGGTGCTGACGACTGGCGTTCGCCGATCGAGGCGTAATCACGCCAGAAGGGCCCCGCAGGGGTCCTTCTGCCTTTGCAGGGATGAAAAAAATGGATAGTCAATTGTCGGCCGAAGACATTGATAAAATCAGAGCCATCATGAAGGCGTTCTACGGCCATTCTGTTGCTTCAGGATTCACTGAAAGCAGCGTAACCGAAGAAACCGTGCGCGCTATCGCCCATATGCTCGTGGAAACCGTCGATTGTAGTAGATGGGTTGATGCTGTTCCTTCTCCACAGGACCTACTACGACCAACACGCAGGATCACAAAATGGGCTTTACGCCTGATTCGCGAGGCAGGGAAACCTTTTTTGCAGAACGAAGTGAAGGTAAGCTGGATTTGCCGAACTGTTCGTTCTGGCCAGTTCAGATCCTCTATCGAAACGACATTGAGATGAGACTCCCACCATGGCAAGGATAGCCCTAGCTTTATCATTTTTACTTCTTCTCTCCGGCTGCGCATCCCAATCTTCATTGGTCATTCAACCATACAGCGAACTAGCTATAGAAGTACCAGAAAAGATGTTCTCCTCTGTGAAGATGAGGGATGGCGAGCTTGTATTTTTGAGAAACAACCGGGTCGTAGGTTTTGTCAGATCGGAGGAGATTCCAAGTACAGTAAGCTCAAGTTCAGCGATTGACACCTCAACGACGCTTTTTGAGAGTGCCAATCAGGGTTCAAGTAAACCAATTTGGATGGAGCAAATTCCCGAAGCTCAGGTATTTGGAGTAGTTCAGGGGGACTTTAGAACCGTATTTATTGTACCGAACGGCCAAGCTCAATCGCTTATTACCTTCCAGGGCCCAGTTGAAAGCTCAACGTCATTGCGGATAAATGGCGCGAAGATTTCAGAATAATGCATAGCTACCACTCACCCGAGTCCCGAATTCAGCAGCCTTCCAGCAGCTTTACGTCGAAATACAACCGGTAATGAGAAGATTCATAATTTTAAGGATTGTTTTGGCCAGCCTGGTCTCAGGTTGTGCTGTAACTGACCAGGCATCCATTGAGTTTCGCACCTCCAACGATCTGACGTTCGAACTCAGTAAGAGTCGGTTTGATGCTATCGAAGTGCAGCCTTTCGAAACACAACTTTGGCTTGATTCAGCAATCGTTGGTTCGTTGAGGACTATGGAAACCAGCCCAGATTTTGAAACGGCCGTTGACGAAGTTCGGCAAGGATCTAACGAAACGCAACAATACTCTGGTAAGGTCAAAAAGTTGGATTTGGGTGGCAGCGCCTACGGCTTCTCGGTCACCGTCAAAGGCTACACCACTGCATTTATCGCGACCTCGGAACACCCTTCTTCATGGATTACCATTAGTACTCAGGATGACGTGTTCGGCGAAGTTCTATCTTCTTTGTCTGTCAGTAAAACACGCGAATGATCTATGCTGTCTATGTCAGGTTTTCCAGCTTTTCGGTATGACGGTCCAGCCCATTGGAGCCGTAAATATGCTGCAAGCGCTGCAAAAGTTCTTGCTTGATACTGTCTTCCGAAATAAGACTAGCCATAAGCCTGCCGACTCCATGGACCGGGTGGGCACCAAATTTCCTTGGGCGCGTCCACGTCTCTGCTCAGCATCAAAGGGCCGAGGAACTCAACCACCGCCTCTACTACCTCCGAAAAAGCCTCTGGCACATGTTCTTGGCCAAGGCGCTTACGGAAAGCCCGCCACTGTGGTTGCTTGCTGTCCATAAAAGCGGCAGAAAAGGGACTGGTTTCAGGGATTGCTGTCCCACGCTTTCGGAAGGTGCCCTCAACCGCCCCCTCGAGATTTTCCAACCGGAACTCGTGCTGACGCGAAAGCAGCCAGATATCGTAAAAGTCCTTCATCCGGCTGTTCAGTTCGCCAAGGTTGACCATCGCCTGGAACTTCTCAGCAATCGACGATTCCGGGGTGTAGCACTTAATCCGTGCAGTTGGAAAATCCAGCAAGCCCGGGAACTCCAGCCAGGATGGGAACGGAAATATGGGATCGCCAAAGCCAATGTCCAGTTGCATTGGAATCCTGGCGTTGTCGAGAAAACCGCTGAAGGTCACCCTTAGCCCCTGATAGTCTGCATCTTCGGTAATGGTCTCCGCCTTCAGGGTATCCGGATCAAATCGCAAGCCATCATCCGGCACCTCAGTCGCAATAATCTCGCCCACCTGGGCCAGAATAGCCTCTGGATCATTGCTGGTCTGGCCCGACATATCGATATCCCGTGTCGGTCTGCTGTTCGGCCCCTGCATTGCCCAGAACATCAGCGCACCTTTGAGGGTAAAGCAGCGGTTATGGGGCGACTGACTCAACCGGTAAAGAAACCGCTCCATGGCGTAATACTGCAGCAGTTCATCAAAGCGACGCTTTTCTTCCCGGGACTTATTCAGCAATCTCTGCCGAACGGACGCAGCAGTGTTTTGTGCCACCGTGATCTCCTTTCACTCTTTTTATTCCATCGCCAGGATGATTCTGTTCACAGCTTGGCTTCCAAGTAGGGTGCCATGACATTGGCGACCCTGCAGATTCTGGCATATTCCATCAGTTTTCCTGGACGGAAGTTTTTGCGGGTGCGGTATAGATCCAACGCCTCCAGAACCACATCCATGCCGATTCGATTCCGGAACTTGAAACAGTCGGCCAGGGTTTTCTCCGGGTTGTAGACGTTCAGGGTGATGGCATCCACGTCAACCTGTTCAATGCCTTCACTAAAGGCCCGCCCGGAGAACCGGTACCCGGCTACCGGCGGATAATCCAGCACCGGCAAACGGGCATCCCGCTCCACCGCCAGATGCACCTGATGGGGAATCTGTGTAGTAATGTCGTGCCAGGCCAGCGCGGAAATCAGGCAAAGCACCGCATTGGGAAAACGGGTAGCGGCAGCCACCAGATCCGGGTTCTCTATTGAGGGCAGGTCCGCCAGCCGGTAAATGCCACGGCTGACCGGCTCAATCAGCCCCTCGTCCCGAAGCTGATAGAACTGGTACCGGCTAAAGCCCCGAGCCAGCGCTTCTGTCAGGCGGAGCTGACCGCCGCGTTGACGGAACATGGTTTGGAGTTTTGCCCTGGAAGATCGGGCGGAGTCGGAGCCAGACAAATCGTCACCACTTATTTATATATGGTGACAGTTTGTCTGAATGGCATAGGTCATTCAAGTGTCGGCTTTGGTATTACGCATCCGTGAAGTAGCCAGGTACCCAAGTTTGCAGAAAACGCCCCTACCAACCCAGACCGCCATCAGCCTTGGCGAACTCATGTGCGCCGTCACCCGGGACTGGCTCTGGCAACCGGCGGAGCAATGGGTCCGGGAACGCAATCCGGGCAGCGTCCTGCATTGCCGGGTTGGGTCCGGCCAGGCCACCTATCACCGTTACGATTCTCGAGACCGGCAACACCTGATCACCTACGGTGCCCGCATGATTGCCGCCAAGCACCAGCCGGAGACGGCGAGCGGCTGGCTGTCAGGCCGAGAGATCCGGAAACGGGGGTACTTTGGCGGGGAACTGAGCACTCTGAATCTGTTGGCACACACCTGCTGCCACGAGTTTGCCCATCTCCTGCAGCAAAGTGCCGGCCAGCGATATCGGGGCTCTGTGCACAACCGCCATTTCTATACCATTCTGGATGAGTTGCACGAGAACGGGGCGGCGCAAGCGACCCGTAAGGCCCTGGCAGATGAGGCGAGGGAACAGGGTCTGGCGCTACCGGATACGCCCTTCGAGCCTGTGGACACAAGGCAACAGATGGCCCACTGGCAGGTGGGCGATACCGTGCGTTTTGGTGCCGGCCGGCGGGAACTGCACGGGCAGATCATTCGGGTCAATCGAAAGACCTGCACCGTGGACGGCATCGGGCACTCGAAAGGGGTGCGATACAGAGTGCCTGTGCAGATGCTAAGCCCGCTTACACCACCTCGGTAGAGGCAACCAGGAGGCTCCGTATCTCCGGCACACAGGACCCACAGTTGGTGCCACACTTGAGCTCACGGCCGAGGGCATCGACGCTGTTGGCACCCCGCCCAATTGCCTGCTGAATCTGTCGGTCCCCAACCTGGAAGCAGCTGCAAACCAGGTTGCCAGCATCATCCCCATCGACGGCCTTTGCCGCCAGCAGGCCGCGCCGGCTCGCCTCGTCGAGCTCTGGCTGACTAAAGCAGCTGACCAGCCAGTCCACGGATGGCAAGGCAGCCGCGTCACGATCCACCATGAGTACCGCCTCCAACTGACCATTGCGCAACCGCGCCGCCCGGAAGCGGCCTTCGCGGACATCTTCCATCACCAGCTGCGGCTGGCCGCCGAGCCAGTCTGGCACAGCACTTTTCCAATCCATTTTGCACTGCCCCGCCACGATCCAGCTATCGCAATCGGGCAGAACCTGTTGGGCCCAGTAGTCTGCCTTCCAGCGTTTTGGACGATCCCGTCGCACCAGCAAACGTCCATACCAACGGGCAGGCCAGTGGGTGAGGGTAGCACGACCGTGCTTGGCTTCCGGTTGCCCGGATATCGGGTCTACCAGGCTGTCAGTAAGCGCTGTAGCCAGACCCTGCCCGGTGAACTGATCGTTCCAGTGGATCGGCACAAACACCTCACCACGCCGCTGCTCCGGCGCACTGCGCACCCGGCCGACAAAGTGCCCATGGGCACTCTTCAGTGTTGCCAATGCCCCCGGGGTGAGGGAAAGCGCCCGAATATCCTCGGGATGCACCTCAATGAACGGCTCGGGGCGATGGGCCAGCAACCGGCTGGACCGGGCTGTCCGGGTCATGGTGTGCCACTGGTCCCGGATACGGCCGGTATTCACGATCAACGGAAACGCTTCATTCGGATTCCTGGCCGGTAATCGAGAGGCAACTGGCATCAGTCGAGCGCGCCCGTTGGCGGTCGCGAACCGACCGTCAGTGAACAGTCGCCTGGAATCAGACGCCGCCCCGGTAACCGGCCATTGGACAGGCTCAAGCAACTCGTATTGTTCATTGCTCAACTCCGCCAGCCCGGAAATATCAAAGAAACGCTGACCGGCGTTCTCGAACCCCGACAACCGGGCATGTTCCCGGAAAATGTCCGCGGGCTTCCCATAGTCAAAGCCCGCCTGGTGTCCCAGGGCGCGGGCCACCGCACTGACGATCCACCAGTCGGGCCGGGCCTCTCCGGGCAACGGCAGAAAGCGCCGCTGACGGGAAATGCAGCGTTCAGAATTGGTAACCGTGCCGTCTTTCTCACCCCAACCCGCCGCCGGCAACAGGATGTCTGCATGCCGGGCGGTGTCAGTGTCCCTGACGCAATCAGACACAATGACAGTCGGGCACAGGTCCAGGGCCCGCCGGATACGATGGGTCTCCGGCAAACTGACCGCAGGGTTGGTGGCCATGATCCACAACACCTTGATATCACCCCGCTCAACCGCATCGAACAGATCGACGGCTTTCATGCCCGGTCCATCTGCGACCGCCTCGGTCTCCCAGAACCGGGCCACGCGGTCCCGGGCATCCAGGCTGTCGTAATCCATATGAGCGGCAAGGGTGTTGGCCAGCCCACCCACTTCCCGGCCACCCATGGCATTGGGTTGGCCGGTCAGGGAAAGGGGGCTGGCGCCGGGCTTGCCCACCCGGCCTGTGGCCAGATGGCAGTTGATAATGGCGTTGCCTTTATCGGTGCCGGCCGAAGACTGATTGATGCCCTGGGAGAACGCCGTCACCGTGCGCTGCTCCTCTGCGAACCATCGGTAAAAGGTAATGACATCTTCTACCGGCAGTTCACAGATCCTGGACACCGCTTCGGGAGAGGGTGCCGCGGATTCGGCAGCGCTAAGGCTGGCGTCAAAACCTTCACAATGATCCGCCAGGTAACCATGGTCAACTGCCTGCTGGTCGGCCAGCCAGACCAGTAAGCCATTGAACAGCACCGTATCGGTCCCGGGACGAATGGCCAGATGCAGATCCGCCAGATCGCTGGTCGCGGTTTTACGGGGATCAATCACCACCACCCGGCGGCCGGGTCGCGCCGAAGCCTGCATTCTCTGATAGAGCACCGGATGCGCCCAGGCGGCATTGCTGCCGGCCAGCACCAACAGGTTCGCCAGTTCCAGGTCTTCATAACAGCCAGGAACCAGATCCCCGCCAAAGGCCCTTTTATGGGCAGCGACGGCGGACGACATGCACAGGCGGGAATTGGTATCCACGTTGGGTGTGCGGATAAACCCCTTGGCCAGTTTGTTGGCCACGTAATAATCTTCCGTCAATAACTGACCGGAGAGATAGAAGGCCACAGACCCGGGCCCATGAAGCGCCACTGATTCACGAATCTGTCGGGCCACTTCCGCCACTGCCTGCGGCCAGGCACTTTCACGACCGTGAACAACAGGCCGCAACAGTCGTCCATCAGGAGTCAGCGTTTCGTGTAAGGCAGAGCCCTTCACGCAAAGGCGCCCCAGATTCGCCGGATGTGTCTCATCCCCGCGGGTCGCAGATGGCGTTGCGCTCACTCCACAACCCACACCGCAATACGGGCAGGTGGTTTGAACCGTCGCCGGTTTTTTGTTGGTACCGGTCACAGCACCTCCTCGGGTTTCATAAAAAAAGCCCGCCAATCCGGATGCCTTGGAGGCGCATCAGGGGCGGGCTTCTTTGCCAATGGAATCAGGTTGTCTTGAACAGTCGCATTACCGGCTGCAATAACAGGGCCATTCCGATCAAGGGCGGCTCCGGGCTCTGCCAGACACCGACTATGGCGGCTCTCGAGGATTTCAGCCCCGCATCAATGCGCCAAGGCTCCGGGCCAACCATCAAATCCGGTATCAAAGTGGTGCAAACCTGGCCTACCACGCACTAAAACCAGACGAATGCCCGCTCACCATACCTGCCGCCTCCTCGAAGAACTCTCCTAACTCGTTGTTTTATTGAGACCAGCCGAGATGGCACGGCCCGTGCAAGACTATAAACAGAGACGCGCGTTACGACTCAACAGAAAACTGATCCCCAGGCACAGGCGCCTGCTTTCCGGTAACGGAGAGCGGGCGTTTTTGCATTTGGGCCAAACAGAATGAGGTATATCCATGTACACGCTCACACGAAGAACCGCCCGCTGGCTCACTCGAATTCTGCTAACGGCCACCGTCTGGACAGTCAGCGCAGGGGCTCACGCGGAGATTGGTCCGGCCGAGAAGCCGGACCTCAAGCTTGGCTTTATCAAGCTGACCGATATGGCGCCCCTTGCGATTGCCTGGGAACAGGGCTTCTTTATGGACGAAGGCCTGTTTGTTGAACTGGAAGCGCAGGCGAACTGGAAGGTCCTGCTGGACCGGGTGATTACCGGAGAACTGGACGGCGCCCACATGCTCGCCGGCCAGCCCCTCGGCGCTTCCATCGGCTACGGCACCCGGGCCGATATCATCACCGCCTTCAGCATGGACCTGAACGGTAATGGCATAACCGTGTCCAATGATGTCTGGGACACCATGAGCCAGCATATCCCCGATAATGCCGACGGCAAGCCCGAGCACCCGATCAGTGCCAGTGCACTTCTGCCCGTGGTGGAAGCGGCCCGGGATCGGGGCGAACGATTCCGGATGGGCATGGTGTTTCCGGTGTCCACCCATAACTATGAGCTTCGTTACTGGCTGGCAGCCGGTGGACTGAACCCCGGCTACTACGCCCCCCAGCGTGGCGACACCAGCGGCACCCTGGAAGCCGACGTGCACCTGTCGGTGACGCCGCCGCCGCAGATGCCGGCCACCATGGAGGCGGGCACCATCCAGGGCTACTGCGTGGGTGAGCCCTGGAACCAGCAGGCGGTGTTCATGGGCATCGGCGTTCCGGTGATCACTGACTACGAGATCTGGCCGAATAACCCGGAAAAGGTCTTCGGCGTGACCCGTCAGTGGGCCGAGGACTACCCGAACACCCATCTGCGCCTGCTTCGCGCCATGATTCGCGCCGCCCACTGGCTCGATGAGAACAACAATGCCAACCGGGACGAGGCCGTGAAAATCCTGGCCCAGCCCAGCTATGTAGGTGCCGATGAGGCGGTGATTGCCAACTCCATGACCGGCACCTTCGAGTATGAAAAAGGCGACGTTCGCGAAGTCCCGGATTTCAATGTCTTCTTCCGGTATCACGCCACCTACCCGTATCCGTCCGATGCCATCTGGTATCTCACCCAGATGCGCCGCTGGGGCCAGATACCCGAGGCCAAGCCGGACGACTGGTATATGGAAACCGCAGCCCGGGTTTACCGGGCCGACATCTACCAGCAGGCAGCTCGTTCACTGATTGCCGACGGCACGCTGAAGGCCAAGGATTTTCCGGACTTCGATGCCGAGAACTTTCAGCGCCCGCAACAGGGCGAGCTGATTGACGGTATCGCCTTCACCCCCCGAACACCCAACGCCTATATCGACAGTTTCGAGATCGGCCTGAAAGGTACGCAAACCCCGTAACCGGGTTTGCAAGGAGGTTTGATAACCATGACTACGATTACTTCGGCCAAAAAACCCTCCCAGCCGCCGCGCTGGCTGGGCCAGAGATTCAGGTCCCTCGGTGAGTCGCTGACACCCGGCCAGCTCGCCGCCACCGGGCGCCAGATGTTGCTGCCACTGATAGGTATTCTGGTATTCGTCGGTTTCTGGCATCTGGCGGCACCGCAGGTGGATACCTCACTGGGCAGCTTCCCGGGCCCGGCACAGGTCTGGGAACAATCGGGGCAACTCTGGCAGGAGCACGTCAACCAACGCGAGCGGGCCGACAAGTTCATTGCCATGCAGGAAGAGCGGAACGCCCGGATTCTGGCGGACAACCCCGAGGCTGAGGTCAGGATCCGGAATTACCCCGGTGCCCCCACCTTTCCCGACCAGATCCTGACCAGTCTGGTTACGGTCCTGGCCGGATTCATCGTGGCGACCGCTATCGCCGTGCCCCTGGGCATCGTGGTGGGCCTGAACCGGCACTTCCAGGCGGCGGTCAACCCGCTGATCCAGGTGTTCAAGCCGGTGTCACCGCTGGCCTGGTTGCCGCTGGTGACCATGGTGGTCTCAGCAACCTACGTGAGCGACGACCCGATGTTCGAGAAGTCGTTCCTGACCTCCATGATCACGGTCACCCTGTGCAGTCTCTGGCCCACGTTGATCAATACCAGCGTCGGTGTGGCCGCGGTCAATCCGGATCTGCTGAATGTCTCCCGGGTGCTGCGGCTGTCGTTCTGGACCCATGTCCGCAAGGTGGTGTTGCCTTCTTCGGTGCCGATGATTTTCACCGGCCTTCGGGTGTCGCTGGGCATTGCCTGGATGGTGCTGATCGCGGCCGAGATGCTGGCCCAGAGCCCGGGGTTGGGCAAATTCGTCTGGGATGAATTCCAGAACGGCAGCAGCCAGTCCCTGAGCAGGATCATGGTGGCGGTTCTGGCTATCGGGTTTATCGGGTTTGTGCTGGAGAGCGTGCGGTGGTGTTTCAGAACCATGCGCTGATGCCCTGGCTGACGGTGTACGAAAATGTCGAGCTGGCAGTGCAGCAGGTGTTTCGAAAATCGATGGGCAAGCAGGAGCGGCGCGACTGGATTCATCACAATCTGGAACTGGTGAATATGGCCCATGCGGCGGACAAGCGACCGGGTGAGGTATCGGGTGGTATGGCCCAGCGGGTGGGGATTGCCCGTGCCCTGGCCATGAAGCCCAGCGTGCTGCTGATGGACGAACCGTTCGGCGCGCTGGATGCACTGACGCGGGCCCACTTACAGGACTCGTTGATGGAGATTCAGCAGGAGTTGAACAACACGGTAATCATGATCACCCACGATGTGGACGAGGCGGTGTTGCTGTCAGACCGGATCATCATGATGACCAACGGGCCCGAGGCCACCGTGGGCGAGGATCTCTACATTGACCTGCCCCGGCCGCGCAACCGGGTGACTCTGGCCGATAACCCGGAATACGTGCATTACCGGCAGGAGGTCTTGCGCTTCCTGTACGAGAAACAGCGCAAGCTGGAGCACATCTCGCCACGTCGTTCGGGAAAGCCGGAAGCCTCCGAGGGTGAGCAACCGAAGGCCCGGGCCGCCAGGGCGTGATACGTTTCGGTTACTTCAGCACATCCGCCATGGACACCAGGGCCCGGGCTACCTCGGGCAACTTCCGGCCCTGGTCCATGGCCAGTTTCCTTAATACCCGGTGAGCTTCGTCGTTGCTGATCCTGCGATGCTCCATCAGCAGTAGCACGGCTTTTTCCTGGGTTTTGCGGTCTTCCAGAGCCTCCCTGGCACTCTGCAGTTCATCGGTCATCTGTTGCAGGCGCCGGGTCTGCTCCTGGACCAGATCGAAGATGGAGCGGCCAAACTGCTGACCAATACCATCGCTGGCCCAGGACTCACCGGCCTGTTGTTCGTTTCCGGAATCGCACAGCACCAACATGGGTTGAGAAGCCGGTTCCTGGGCATCCAGGGAAGTAATCAGGGTTTCCTGGTGGGCCAGCGAGTTTCTGGCATCGGCAAAACGCTCGGTGCAACGGGCATGAAAACAGCCCTCCACGGAATCCTCTATCTTTTTGAGTTCGTCCATCCGCTCAGACATGAGCCTGAACCATTCATCGGCCAGGGCCGGATCCAGGTCTTTATAACGACCGATGGCAGTGCCCCGCTGGCGAAGTTTTTCAATTTCGGACTCACGGGGGTTTTCGCGCAGTTTTTCCCACAGGTCCAGGGAACCCTCATCGGCAAAGCTGTTAAACACCTCGAAACAGCGCTCCTGCGCCTCAATCAGGTGCGCCATGCGCTCTGACAGTGCACGATCAAACCGGCCACTGGAAAACCCCGCCGAACCGACAGCCCGCTCCTGTCCACAGAATTCTTTGCCGTTCATCAGGTGCACCATGGCCACCAGAAGCCCCGCTATGGTGGGGTCAACCGCGGTATCGGCAGCTTCAAACACAACCGCAATCAGGTTGTGGATCAGGGTACTGTAATCCTCGGTGGCAGAGGCCGCAGTTACTTTCCGGGCCACCACACACCGTCGCAGTTCGGGCAAGCCCTCAAGGCCGTGAAGGGCGCTCGCAAGCTGGTTAAGCAGGCGGCTACTGACAGGATGCGCCGTCAGTTCCTGGTGTATCTCGGCAAGGGCCTGCTCAAACTCCGAACGGAGCCGATCCGACGTCGCAACCAGGTGTTTTCGCTCCTGGGCAAACTTTTCGCCGGAAGAACCAAGAAACACGTTAGACGCACCTCGCTCGCACTGCAGTGCATGTACCAGATTGCTGATGCACTGGACCAGTTTGCCCATCTGCAAGAAGTACTGGAGGTTCATCAACTCGCAGCTTTTCGAGGCAATCAGGTAATCGCCCGCGGATGGCGATTTATAGGCGGCGGCACGTTTGGTGTTCATAACAGACTCCGGAGGCAGACAGCCTTTAATGCGACAATCACGGTCAGATCAGTCACTCGCGTAACCAACCTCTTGCCAGTGCGCAGCAATTACCGCGCCACCGCATCTGGCCCAAAACCGTGCAATCCGCCCCGTCGCAGGGCAGTTTTCAAGTGTTCGTAAAGGTGATAGCAACCCTGAAAAACGCTAACCGTATGATTTTTAAAGGTTCGAAGAACTGGCACGAAGATCGCTTTGCAATTGGTAAGGACGAACGTCCCGGCCAAGGATCAGGCCGGACCATCAGATCATTGTTGTTGGCATTGGCGCCGGACCATCGACTTCCCCTCGGGAATAGATGCTCCGGCTTTTTTTGTTTGGTCGAAAAGTACGGGTTCGAGCGAAATGACAGGAAACACTGAATCGACACTGGTGATCTGCGGGCACGGCATGGTTTCGCAACGCCTGCTGGAAGCTCTCTGCCGTGGGCGAGTCAGACCGTTTACCCGCATCATCGTGTTCAACGGCGAAGCATCCGCTGCTTACAACCGGATACAACTCTCGCTGCTGCTCGCCGGTGAAACAAACGAAGCTTCTCTGGCCTTGCAGCAGGACGAGTGGTTTCGGAACAACGGCATTGAAGTCTGCAACGGAGAACCGGTAGTCACCATCAATCGGGAAGATCAGACGGTGACCACCGGATCCGGTCGGGTACAGCCCTACACCCATCTAGTGCTGGCCACCGGATCCCGGCCTGCAAAACCGGCGCTACCGGGCGCAGACCTTCCGGGTGTCATGACCTTCCGGGACCTGGAAGACACCAGGACCCTGATTGAGTCTGCTGGCCGCCATCGGCGGGCGGTGGTCGTCGGCGGAGGCTTTCTTGGCCTGGAAGTCGCTGAAGGTCTCCGCCAGCGTGGTATGGCCGTCACCCTGCTGCACCGCAGCGGCCATCTTCTGAACCGTCAGTTGGACAGAATCGGGGGTCAGCTCCTGCAACAGCACATGGAAGAGCGGGGCGTAAATATTCGCACCGGAACGGCTCCCAAAGCCCTGCTCGGGCGTTCCATGGTCCGGGCCGTCCAGCTGGATGACGAAACTCTCGTCAGCACGGATCTGGTCTTATTCGCCACCGGTATCACGCCTGCTACCGAGCTTGCCCGGACTGCCGGCCTGGAATGCGATCGCGGCATTCTCGTGGACGGGCAGCTACGCACCAGCGATCCGGCAGTCTCTGCGCTGGGTGAGTGTTGTCAGTTGGGAAACACCACCTTCGGACTGGTGGAACCCGGATACCAGCAGGCCGAGGTGCTTGCAGGCGTGCTCGGCGGAAACACTCCAGACGCCGAGTATCGGCCGGTGGATACACCAACCCGCCTGAAGATCAGCGGCGTTCCGATTTTCTCCTGCGGACAGATCAGCCCCGACGGGGACACCGAATCCGTGGTCTGGCAGGACCACGAACAGAACCACTATTGCCGGCTGCTGATCCGCAATCAGCGCCTGACCGGCGCCGTACTGCTGGGCGACACCCGGGACGGCCCCTGGTACAGCCAGCGCATTCAGCAGCAGGACGATATTTCCCGCTACCGGGACTTCATTGCATTCGGCAAGAACTACTGCGAGGCGGCGGCATGAGCCGCTCCGGAAAGAGGACAGACCCATGAGCAAGAAAACCCTGATAGTCGTCGGCAACGGCATGGTCGGCCATCACTTCCTGGAACAATTCTGCGCCAGCCCGGCCGCTGCCGATTTCGAGATCATCGTGTTCGGCGAGGAAAAACAGCTGGCCTATGACCGGGTCCACCTGTCCGAGTATTTCGGCGGCTCCAGCCATGCCGATCTCGCCATGGGTACCCTGGAGTGGTACACCGAGCAGGGGATTCAACTGCACCTGAACGAACAGGTAACCGGCATAAACCGGGAAAATCGCACTCTGGAAACGCCCCGTGGCAGCTACCGGTACGACGAACTGGTGCTGGCCACCGGCTCCTATCCGTTTGTACCCCCTATCAAGGGCAATGACCGCCCGCACTGCCTGGTTTACCGGACCCTGGATGATCTGGATGCCATTCGCGCCAGTTCAGAAGGTGCCCGCACGGGCGTGGTGGTAGGCGGTGGCCTGCTGGGTCTTGAAGCTGCCAATGCGCTCAAGAGCCTCGGACTGGAAGCCCACGTGGTGGAATTTGCGCCCCGGCTGATGCCGGTTCAGCT
>MRWG01000692.1_pt1 | contig 30380 bp, 32 predicted proteins | sample 1013341 | NCBI WGS metagenome assembly MRWG01 (sample SAMN06117577, study PRJNA244670) | biofilm metagenome | biome: Water; feature: Cathode Biofilm; material: Biofilm; isolation source: microbial consortium enriched at the cathode of a solar microbial fuel cell | place: USA: District of Columbia ... | reverse complement strand
TATCTGTAGCTTGGGAATATCTTCTTTAGGTCTAATGGCTTTAAGGGTCATACGGAGAAAACGGCCTTTTGTAAAGCCATACTGTTGGACAGCAGCATCATTGACCTTTAGAAAACGAAGCGTCTCTAAATCATAAACCCACATGGGGTGTGGACAAAAATCAAAAATATAGTCTTCCGATAAACTGGAAGCATCTGGAGTGGGGGACATTCCTTTGAGGTTGGTTGAAAAGGTTTGGGATAATTGAAACGGTTAGACAACCAAATCACTGGTAAAAAATTAACTTCTGAGGCATGTTGGCAATTTAGATATTGTTGGTCTATTAAATTAAAATTACAAGGCCCTTGTAATTTTATCCGTAACGAATTTTATTCTCAAATATTATTAAAATTATAAATTAAGTTTAATTAAATCAAAAAAACTTAACAGCTCGTCTCTTAGTTTCTTCACGAAAAAAGCCGATTTAGATCTCCAACATCCCTAATGCCGGCCCGATTGTAATTATGTAAGACTCCTTTATACATTCCAAATAGTATCTTAATCTGAGATATCTTCGTCTTGACAAAAGCATGCCCAAAATAAACCATACTAATCATTAATATCACTATTGTCTTCACTACTTCCTACCTGTTTAATAATAGTATTAACCCTTTAACGGGTTTCAACCACCTCAATAATTCCTTGATGCCCGGAGGTCCTTCCCACTAGGAAAAGTGTGAGTAAAATTTGAACTAAGATGACAACAGAAATCAAAACTGGTTTGTCTGCCAAATAGAACTCTAAACCTTTTATCTGTGGAACGAACATAGTTAGATTGGCAAGATTGAATAGAAGGATAATCCAAAATAATGACTTACTTCCTTTGTAGTACCACCAGCAGAAAATTCCAAATGCCAGTTCTAGGAAAAATGCCACTATAGGTGCCGAAGAATATAACCCCATGCCCAACAAGGAATTATTCGAAAAACCCAAAGGAATATCCGCGGCATGAGTCAATAAATCCAGGACAATATGAGAAAGAAGGGCGAGAGCCATCCAAATGGCAACCCGCCAAGACCTCTTCCATACCAAGAACAAACCACCCCCGACTACTGCTATGATAAACGAGGACAGAACGGAATGGGAGAAAGGCATATAATCCAAATGAATATCACCAACATAGTTTACAGTCTTCTCAGTTACAGTGTTCTCAACGCCCAACAAATTTAATAGCACCCATAGCAGTTCCACGAACTGCACAGATAATAAAACCCAGACAACGGAAACCTTGTTTCTTAACTGCTTTTTAAAAATTAAAGCAGATGCCGCATGATTTATTGCAAACATAATATTGAGTATTAAATAGCAGTAACAACCATTATAATTTTTCACCACTAAATATTTGACATCCCTTCAAAACCCAATGAACCATAGTACTCTACATAACTCAGGCTAAATTTGATTACTTCTATAAAGTACTAAAATAGTATATTTAGTACAAATATAACGTTTATTTGAATTCTCGGGTTAGAAATTTGATTGTCAATAATAAAATTCTTGCTCCATTGATAGATTCTCCAGCTGGAATGGTCGGTTGATTCTTGCCATTAAAGTTTTCTTAGTACATTACCTTCATGAAAAAAGGAACAATAAAAAAAAGAGTTTTAAAATTAGCTTACGAAAAATTTTTGAGACATGGGTTTTACCGTGTCTCAATGGATAGTTTAGTGGAAGAATTGCGCACAAGCAAAAGCAGTCTCTACAATCATTACTCCTCAAAAGAAGATCTTGTAAAGGCAGTTATTGATGAGATCAATAATAAAATTAACACCAAATTGGAAAGTGTCACTGAGAATGAAAACCTGCCATTTAAGGACAAACTTATCATCATCTCCGAATTTACAAAGAACTATCTTTCAAAAGTCAGTGATGCCTTTCTCAAAGATCTTGCAATAAGCACTCCTGGAATTGGGGATTATTATGAACAACAGCGCACTAAAAGAATAAAGAAGTATTATAAACGGCTATTTGAAACCGGTATTTCTGAAGGGGCGGTAAGGAAGGATATCGATCTTGACCTTATTCTTGCTATATATTTGAACCTAACAATGATGCCCCTTAGGCCAGAATACCATCAGTTACTCAATATGGAGAATAAAAACATCTATAGCGATGTTCAAGAAATTTTTATGAATGGCATTTTAAAAGATGAACGGACTTCTGTCTGAACCCATTAAACCTAATCAATCAGCCCTGAAAATTATCTATCATGTAACTAAAAATCTATTAGCTTCCATTTTCTTTATTTTAATTTTTCAATAGAATTTAAAAATTTGGGCCGTAACGGATAGCAATTTCATGGTCAAACCCTTAATGGATTTATCAGACATTTATTACGGCCATCCCACTAAACCCCAATAATAAGAGCCTAATTGGGATTTAATACGTGTATGGGATTGCTACAATTCCCTTTATGGGCCATGAACCCGAATGCTGAATTGGAATCGGGCTCCTCCTTATAGATCAGGTATTCACAGCCTTCGAAAACAATGGTCTCAAAATGGTCCTTGGGAATTCTTGCCGTCTTGCCCTCTTGCCCTCGACCGAATTGGCCAATGAATCCTCGCCACGTTGCCGTTCCAAGCGCAGTTTTTCGTAATCCCTGTCCTGACAGGAGGAAGCAGTGATCATTGCCATTAACAACCCAAAAATGAGAATATTCCTTGAATCAATCATCCTTTAAAAACTTCTTGATATCCTTGTTCGAACCATAGACCACTATGATATCGTCCTTGTTCAAGAGACTATCGGGATTGGCCACTCCTTTCACTTTCGTTACATTTCGTGTCTTTCCCACTACGGTCCTTTCTTCGGTATTGGCAATAGTGGTCAATACCAATAGGTTGTACTCTTCCCTGATATTGCTCTCCCTAATGGTCTTTCCATGAAGTTTCTTTGGTACATCTACCTCTACAATACTGTAATCGTCGTTCAGTTCAAAAGAATCCACAACGCCTTTCAAGCAAAGCTTTTTGGCCCAGCGCTCGGCTGATTCTTCCTCTGGGTGCACAATTTCATCCACGCCGATGGCATGCAGCACTTTTTCATGCAGTTCGTCAATAGATCGGCTGATCAAACGCTTCACCTGAAAGTTCTTGAAAAGGGCCGTGGCCATCACACTGGCCCCTTTGTCCTCCCCAATGGCCACAATGACCATATCTGTATCCTCCAAGGGAAGGCCTGACACCGTAAACTCATCGGTGGCATCCATACAAATGGTATGGGAAATGCGTTCCTTGTAATTGTCCACGCGGTTCATGTTAGAGTCTATACCGATAACTTCATTGCCCTGTTCGGTCAATTTTTCCGATAGTGAGGCACCAAAACTGCCCAATCCCACAACGATATACTTCATATTGATGTTTTTTAGTTAATGGTAAGCTCCTCAACGGGATACCTGTAATTTTTCTGTTTGACCTTTTTGAAAACCGCGATCAACAAGGTGAGCATACTGATCCGCCCAATGAACATCACTGCTATGATGACAAACTTGCTGGCGGCACTTAAATTTGCGGTAATTCCAAGGCTCAATCCCACCGTACTATAAGCGGAAAAACATTCAAAGGCGATGTCCAGCAATTTCTTTTCACTATCAAAAACGGAAATCAGCATAATCCCTGTGCCGATGACCAAGAGCGAAAGTGCTATCACCGCAAAGGCACGTCTTACCGAGATTTCTGCGATTTCCCTTCTAAAGACCTCGATCTTGGCCTTTCCTTTGGCAAGGCTCAAAAAATTAAGGGTAGCAATGGCAAAGGTGTTGGTCTTGATTCCGCCTCCGGTGGAAGCGGGGGAAGCACCCACCCACATCAACAAAAAGATCATCATGATCGTGGAAAATTCCAACGCTGCCATATCCACGGAATTGAAACCGGCCGTCCTTGGGGTAGCAGCACCAAAAAGGGCCGTTACCACTTTTCCTATACCCTGATGCTCCGCCAAGGTATTGTCATATTCATTAAAATAGAATAGTATGGTCCCCAAAACGGTGAGGGAAATGGTCGTTATGAGTGTAATTCGACTGTTTAGGTTCAGTACCCAAGGCCTATACTTTTTTTCTTCCCCGGTTAGGAAGAACAGTTTCCTTAAGACAAAATATTTGAGATACTTTATGATGTTCACCACGATCGGAAACCCCAGTCCACCCAATACAAAGGCAGCAATGATAACCACTTGGAGCGTATAATTGTATCGGAATCCAGTTTCGTAAAGACTGTTGGGCAAGGTGGAAAATCCGGCATTGCAGAAGGCCGATACCGCGTGGAACACCGAAAAGAAAAAGCGTTGAAAAAAAGAGGCGAACAAGTTATTGTCCATGCTCAAATAGATCAATAGTGCCGCAACCAACTCAATTGAAAATGTAATGACCAGGATGCGTCTCAAAGTCGCGAAAACCTCCCCCAGCTTTTTGCTTCCGGTCATATCGCTCAAGGTCAACTGGTTTTCATAGGAGGCACCCCCTTTGAAAAAGTAACTGAAATAGCTTGCCACAGTCAGGATCCCGATTCCCCCGGCCTGGATAAGGCAGAGGATGATCGATTGTCCAAAAACGGTAAAGTAGCTTCCCGTGTCCACAACGATGAGTCCCGTTACACATACAGCACTGGTGGAGGTGAACAAAGCATCCAAAAAGGAAATGCCATTATGGGTGGCATTGGGCAACATCAACAAAAGTGAACCGACCAAAATGATGCCCAAAAAACTGGCAATGAACAATTGCGCGGGATTGAGAAGTGTCTTTTTATAGTTGATTTCCTGCTCTGAAAACTCCCGCACAAACGTAAGGATAATCGCAAATTTCACCCAATTGTCATTGTATAGGAACGATAGGTGCCTATGTGCCTCCTCACCAAAAAAATGGGCGTAGAGTATCATCAGGGTCACCAGAATGGTCACCGCATCAAAAATAACAACGGCACGCTTGATCTGTTTTTGGCGTTCCACGTACCGTAGGGCCGTGGCCAAAATTCCCAGACCGATGACCACAAAATAAAAGGTATTGAACCAAATCTGGACCTGTTGAGATTTATCAAAGCCAAAATCGACAACGAATAGAAAAACCCCAATAATGCTTGTATAAAAGGCCAATTGAAAAAGAATTTTGGAAAACTCCCAATCAAAAAGCCTTGACCCTCCCCATTTGAAAAGCGACATAGAAAACCATAATTCGGTTGGAAACCGTAAAGGTATGGATAGCGTTATAAAGATTTTATAAAGATTGGATGCCCGCTCAAAGGGCAAGTGCGGTTGAGAGGTAAATAATGGCTATGGTTCCAAAGACCAAGACCTTCCTGGGGGAATGATGGGGACAAATGGGCTAAATCGCCAAGTCTTCACTGCCTTTTTTGATCCTCAGCTTGTTCTTTTTGGCAAGAATGGCCAGGCCAAAGGTCAACAGGCCCAGCCTGCCCACAAACATCACAACGATAAGGACCATTTTTCCAAAGGACCCCAAATTCCCCGTTATCCCAGTGCTCAGGCCAACAGTGCCGATCGCTGAGGTGGTCTCAAAAAGTATCTGTTCCAAAGGAAAATTTTCTGTCAGGGACAACAGAAAAGTGGCCAAAAATATAACGGATGCATAGAGCATGAACACGGAAGTGGCCACATAGAGCCTTTCCAAGGGGATGGTCCTTCCCCAAAAGGTTACTTGTCTATTGTTCCTGATCCGGCTCCACATAATCGCGATCAGGGCGGTGACCGTTGTGGTCTTCATACCCCCTCCGGTACCAGATGGTGAGGCCCCTATATACATGAGAAAAACAACGACCAAAAGGCTCCCGGTAGCAAAACCCCCCAATGGGACCGTGTTGAACCCTACCGTGGTCAAGGCGGTCATGGCCTGGAAGAAGGAGGCCATCAACCGATGTCCTGCAAGGTCTTCCACGGATGGCTCGAAACAGTAGATCATCAGGGTGCCAAAGACCAATAGGATGGCCATGGCCCCCAAAATGATCTTGGTGGTGAAGGTGATATCCTTCGTTTTCCCGGAAAGCCTGTTCCAAAAGTCGGTGACCACAATAAAGCCCAAGGAACCACAGATGGCCAAAAAGGAGAGTATGATATTAATAGAGGGATTGTCCGTAAACTGTTCAAAACTGTCATTGTACAGTCCAAAGCCAGCGGTGCAAAAGGCCGAGACACTATGATAGATACTGCTCCACAGGGCAAAGTTATGTTCCACCCCTGCATTGGTAAAGGCAATGTAAAGACATAGGGCTCCAATGACCTCGATGGTGAAAGTGAAAAGGATGACCGACCTCAGAAAATCCTTTACCTGAAACCCCTTGGGCATGGTAAACTCGGCATTGAGGATACGTTGGTGCCAATGGGTGAGATCACTTTTTTTGGAAAGCAGGACAAAGGTAGTAAAGGTCATATAGCCGATTCCCCCTATTTGGAACAGGAGCAAGATAATGAACTGGCCGAACCAGGAGTAGGTATCAAATACACTCACCGTGACCAGGCCCGTAGTGGAAATGGCAGAGGTGGCAATGAACAGGCTGTCCAAGGCATGAACATCCAGTTTATGGGAGAGGGGGAGGGACAAAAGTGACCACCCGATAAGGGTATAGACCAGAAAGCCGTACAACAGGTTTTGTTGGGGGGACAATGTCAACTGAAATTTTCTGTATTTCCTTAACAAGGTGTTCATGAATTATATTTTAAATGGCGTGTTAAAAGATGTTCCAGTTCGGTTACCTCGGAAAGAATGTTGTCCAGGAGTCCCAGAACCTGAGTCTTATTCCCCGATCCATTGGGAACCGTTTCATAAATGGCGATGGTATTCTTGACAAAATCCATGGTCTTGCTTGCTTCCTTGACCAAGCCCCGCATGCCCAAGGCTCCCAACAGCGCATCCATCCGTTGCTTTACATCGGTATGGACCCATTGAAAGAGCATGGCATTTGGTCCGGGCTCATCCATTGATATTTTTTTCAGTTCATTGATGCTGAAACAAAGACTGACCAACAAATCCGCTATCTGCTTGTTGATGATGGCTTGTTTTTCCATGGGATAGGTCTTAGGATGGAGAATTTGAAGCAGCGGAAGATGACAATCCAAATTCCGAGCATAATGATCAATGGATACATGAGATACCTTTTGTCCCTGTACCAACCTTTCACAGAATTGTAAGTGCTACCGGAACCTTCATCATATAAAAAATTCCATATCATCGTTGTTCTGTTCTATTGCAGCAAATTTCAGGGAAAAGGGGTATTTAAAAAATCAAGAAAGGGGGTGGGGGAGTAAAGATTTTATAAAGCTCCTTGGAAACGATAGCCGACCCCACTTTGCGTAATGATATGTTCGGGGTGGTTGGGGCTGTCCTCTATCTTTTTTCTCAAGGTGCCCACGAACACCCGTAAATACTGGGTCTCATTCTGGTGCCCATAACCCCAGACCTCGTTCAGGATATACTGGTGTGTCAATACCTTGCCCTCATTCTTGGCAAATAGCGCAAATAGATTGTACTCGGTCTGTGTGAGTTTGACCAGGGTTCCATCCTTTTTGACCGTTCGGGCCACAAAATCGATTTCAAGATTCCCAAATTGTACGACCGTATTGAGCTCGATGTTGTGGTCCCTGCGCATAGCAGATCGGATACGGGCCAAGAGTTCCCCTGTCCTGAAAGGTTTGGTCAGATAGTCGGTGGCCCCATTGTCAAGTGCCTTTACAATATCCGGTTCATTGTCCTGGACGGACAAGACAATGATGGGCTTATGGTACCAGTCCCTGAGTTCCACCAAAAGGTCATGGCCGCTTTTATCGGGCAATCCGATATCCAATAGGATGACATCGGGTAAATGGCTTGCCGCCAGTGAAGTGCCTTCCTTTGCATTTGCCGCCTGTAAGATCTTATAGCCATTGCTCTCCAGATTGATCTGGAGAAGTTTCCTGATCTGGGGCTCATCGTCTATGATCAATAGTTGTACCTTATCCATTTTCATAGGTGCTTATCGGGGATGCTTCTGCTGGAATGGATATGGTGAACAAAGAACCGCCTTCTTGTCCGTTCTCCAACAGTACCTTGCCGTCCATGGCCTCCGTAAAGCCCTTGACAATAGATAGTCCAAGTCCAGATCCCCCGACCGTGTTGTCAAGACGATAGAACTTTTGGAAAACGGAATCCATTTCATTTTCCGGGAACCCTTTTCCGTTATCCGAGACCCAAACAATGCAACCCTCCCCGGTCTGATCGGCCCCAATGGTTATGATGGAGTTTTTGGGCGTATGTTGAAGGGCATTATGGATAAGGTTGTGCAGAATCTGCTCCAATAACCCCCCGTCCAGTTTAAAAAGAGGAAGATGTTCCTTGGGATTGAACAGGATTGTATGTTCCGTTGCATCCTGCGAGTTTCTTCGCATGGTGGAAAAAATGGTCTCGTTGATATCGCACCAGTCCCTTTTGGGCTGGATGAACCCCGCTTCCAACCTGCTCATGCTCAAAAGATTTTCCACTTGACGGTTCAGTCGGAGCCCCGCTATCTCGATTTCCGCATACAGTTCGTTCCTGTTGCTTTCCGAGAGTTTTGAACGGTTGTCCTTGATGGTGTCCACTGCACCAATGATGGTCGCTATGGGGGTCCTGAGTTCATGGGAAAGGGAATTCAACAAGATGTTGTAAAGGGCAATGGATTTGGTGCGTTCTTCCTCGTCCCATTGCCTTTTTTCGAATTCCCTGATCTTAAAGGTAAGCACGGCATTGATCGACGCGATCACGAAATACATCAGGAACATAAGACCATCCTCAGGGGTCTCAATATGGAAGGTAAGGGTGGGAGGGATGAAGAAAAAGTTCCATATCAGTGCACTCAACAGGGCCGAAGCCATGACAGGGAAAATGTCGAATAGGATTGCATTGAGGGAGACCGCCATCAACAAGATCAGGGCAACGGCACCATAACCGATAAAATTGACCAAAAAGAAACAGATGGCCGAGGTGGCCACAATGAGCAGGATACTTATCGTGTACTGTTTCCTTTTACTGTAGTTCCTTGTTTTTAGGAAATCCAAATCTTTTTTGGTCAAAGTTATTCAGAAGAATATAAAGATTTTATATGGATTTAATATTGGACCGCTATTATTTGATGGTTTTTTGCAGACCAACCATTCCCATTGTTTATTTTTGGTCCCTACAATTTGAAGCTTATGGCGGTCTGGGGGTTTTTCCTTTTGGGAATCCTTATTTTCTTGGCATTGGATCTCGGTGTCTTCAACAAAAAGGCACACATCATCAGTGTGCGGGAAGCATCGATATGGACCGGTATATGGGTGACCATGTCCTTCCTGTTCTCAGGCATTGTCTACTGGCTGTACGGAACCGGGAAAGTGGACAATGTGGATTCCCTGGCACCCATGGAGGCCAGTTTAAAATACATTACCGGTTATCTGATCGAGCTTTCGCTCAGCATTGACAACATCTTTATCATAGCCGTGATCTTCGGTTCGTTCCATATCCCACAGAAATACCAGCACCGTGTGCTCTTCTGGGGGATTTTGGGGGCCATTGTGTTCCGTGCTCTGATGATCTTCTTTGGTGTGGCCCTGATCAAGAAGTTCAGTTTTATGACCTATATCTTTGGGGCCTTTTTGATTTTTACCGCCATAAAGATGTTGGTATCCAAGCAAAAGGCATTCAATCCCAAAAAGTCCTTCATTTACCGAAATTTAAGAAAGGTCATGCCCATTACCACGCACATGCAGGGCCAGAAGTTTTTCATCAAACTTCGCCACATCACCGCAGCCACCCCATTGTTCATCGCCTTGGTGATCATCGAGTTTTCCGATATCCTTTTCGCATTGGACAGTGTGCCGGCCATTTTGGCCATAACCTCGGACCCCTTTTTGGTGTTCAGTTCCAATATATTCGCCATTTTGGGCCTTAGGTCGATGTACTTTTTCCTTTCCCACATGATCAACAGGTTCCACCACCTTAAATATAGTCTGGTGGCCATCCTGAGCTTTGTGGGGGTCAAGTTGATATTCGCACACCATTATAGCTTTCCGGAATGGGCTTCCCTGGGGTTCATTGCACTGGCGCTATCCATTGGGATTTTGGCCTCGTTCAGAAAAGAAAAGGAATAAACCGCACATGGGGAGCTATTGGGACCCTTCGCTCCAACCGGTCTCAACCAAAGAGTCGCTTTGCTTTCCTATCTGCCATCAGGACCACGGAACAAATGGCAGTAAGGAAAAACAATGCCCCAAGCACAACCTGTGAAAGGGACAGGGAGTGATGGAAATACCTGCTCAGGCCATGCCCCGTGATACTGCCGTAAAGGACCATGGCGTGGAGGATATAAATGGCCAATGTGTTTTGCCCAATATCAAGAAGAATCTTATGGTTCAGTATGTTCCTCAATAAAATGAATATGGCAAAGACAACAAGGACCACGCCCAAACGGGCAAAAAGATAACTGTCGTCCAATGCGCTGTGCAAAAAACGTATATCGGCCAGAATCCCCAGATCCCTTATGAACTCATAGGATTGGAAGATCAACAGAGCACCGATGGACAGCACGATCAAAAAGGCTTTGGGGTAAAACCCATGCTTGGCAAGATTGGAAAGGAAAAACCCCGATAGGCACCCACCCGCTGTAGCAAAGCCAAACCAGGGCACCATGGTAAAAACGGAACCGTTTTCGCGTGTGATGTAATTGGAGAACCAGTCGGGCAGGAAGCCATACTCCCATTGGCCCACGGTGCCGCTGGATAGGAAGAGCAAAATGGTAATGGAGCCCAACAAGATCTGGAACAGGTATTTGTTGAACTTATAGGTGGCCAAATAAAGCGCAACGATCAAGATCATCGAGAGTCCCAAACATTGGAGCACATGGACAATATCAAAACTGGCATTGATCGAGCCTTCCAACAAAAGGCCAAACCTGATCTGCAATACATAGCCGATGAGAATGAGGAGACCACCCCTTTTGATCCCCTTCTTGACACGGGGATTTGACCATCCCTTTTCATATTTCTTGAAGAGCAAATAAGTGAATATGAATCCCGTTACGGTAAAGAAAACTGGAGCGGTCACTCCCCTGAGATAAGCCCAGGCCAAATAGGTAGTACCTCCTCCTTCCCGATAACCTTCTGCCAATAAAGCGGACACAAAGTGTCCCTGAAGCATCATCAAAATGGCCCAGGCACGAAGGGCATCTATAAAGGATAACCGCTCAGAATTGGGTCTGTCGGGAAATTTTACGGGTTCAATGTTGATTTGCTCCAATGGTTCAGCTCTGATTGGGTTGAAAGGATCGATATTGTTCTTTATGTACGGAATAAACCTCACCATGGATCGTGTTGACCACGCTTATTTGCAATCGGGAATATGTTGGGGCATGGTGGCGATATGTACATCCCCGTCAACACTCTGAATGAAAAAGCATACTATCTATGGAACCCCGACACGGGAATTGCCACCAAAGCTTTTGACATAACTGGGGCCGACCTCTCGGGTGTGTTCAACATTACCAATAACAACTAAGAAGATTGAATTTAAAATCCCTTCAAATATTGGGGGAAATTATAGTTGTAGATGTTTTCCATTATTAAAAATAACTGGGATTCCGGACATAAGATGTGGATTTAAAATCTGGACTGGCTTGATGATTTCTCGGTCACGATTCTTTAGTGGATAGGTAATAGGTGTCAAAGTAGCCACACAAAGTTCAAGTTTATAGGATATTTTGACATGATATGTATCAATACCGCTTCTTCAAATTAGTTTGTGCTGTTCCTGATTTTTCAACACTTTGACAGGTGTCAAGCTTTATAGTTTATATTGCTTATCAATATTCCCGAAAGGTAAACCCGCAAAATATTTCTCGGACAAGGGACGGCATAAAACCGTTTCTATTGTCACTGCCTACCAGGTCGGCAGACAGGTTTATTCCGTTTCCTTGCCGCTCCAAAATTTTGTCTTCCGTTTGGTTCCCGCTCAAATATTGTTTAACCAAAATCCAAAAATCATGGAAGCACAAACAAAACAAAGAGGGGCCCGAAAGAGAAGCAATGGGCAGGGAACTAAAGCAAAGAGTTCAGAAACAGTCGGAAAAAAGGTGACCGTTCCACAGATCCAAATGCTGGACATCCAATCGGTATCCCCAGATCCCGACCAACCCCGAAAGACCTTTGATGAGCAAAGCCTTCAACAGTTGGCCCAGAGCATTGCCGAACATGGGGTCTTGCAACCGATCACGGTCCGTAAATCAGGGAAGGGTTTCATTGTTGTAATTGGGGAACGCCGGTACCGGGCCAGTAAATTGGCAGGGCAAAAGACCATTCCGGCCATGGTCAGGGCGTATGGGGACAAGGAGATCTTGGAGGTCCAGATCATCGAGAACCTACAGCGCAAGGATGTGGAGCCCACAGAGGAGGCGGAGGCCATCCAGTTCCTGTTGGACCGTTACGAACCTACCGAGATCGCCAAGCGGCTGGGCCGGTCGGAGAACTATATCCGGCAACGCATCAAACTGGCTGGCCTGATCGAAGGGTTCAAGGCCTTTGTCCGAAGCGGGGAAATGACCCTGTCCCTTGGTGTGGCCGTGGCCCTGTTCGAGCCGGGGGAGCAACAGCTGATGTTGGAGAGCCTGGAGGGGGATTTTCAGGCGCATCGGGTCAAGCGGATGATCGACAACCGGACCTTTGACCTGACCAAGGCCTGCTTTGATGTGACCGACAAGAAGTTGGTGCCCAAGGCCGGAGCCTGTGATGTCTGTCCCTTCAATGCCGCCAACCAGGGCAACCTGTTCGGGCAGGGGAAAATGGTCTGCACCCGGACCGCCTGCTTTGAGAACAAAAAGACCAAGACCTTTATGCAGCTCCTGAAGCGGGTAAAGAAAGAAGGGCTGAAACTCATTCCCGACATCAACAAATACTGGGTGGACGAGGAACACAACCAATGGGTGATGGCCCAAATGGAAAAGCAGGGGCTTGAGGTCCATCTGACCGATGGGCTGGACATTTTGAAAGAACCCGTAAAGCCCACCATGGAGACCATCAGGGAGGAACATCGCCATTTTGGACACAGCGAGGAGGAATTGGGGGAATTCCTGAGAGAGGCCCTGGAATCCTTCACCGAGGAGAAGGATGCGTGGGACAATGCCAAGGACCATGGCTTTGAGAAGGGGATTCTCCTACATACCGATACCTACCGTACCGAGGCCATTATTGTTAGGCCAAGGGAAGAGGTCCAAAGTGGAGGCCCAGGTGCCAGGCCCTTGGAAAACCGGAAAATGGCCGAGTGCACCCCGGAGGAACAGATCATCAAGATCAATGCCCGGGAGCTGCGGAAAAAACAGATCGAGAACAACCGCCAGTTCAAGGAAGTGGTGGAGATGGTCAGGGAGACCGATTACATTGACCGGAAGAAGGCCCTCTCCACGGATGAAATGGTGGCCCTTTCCATCTCACTGTTCGAGAACAACATCGGATGGGAGGACCAAAGGGAGCATTTCGAAGGGTTCTTTGGGGATGATCATAATTTGTCCAATGAGGAAGTGGTGGCCCGGCTCAAGGCAAATTTCAAAAAGGAGACCTTCCATAAGCTGCTCCGGTTCCTATTGACACGTCAGGTACACCTCGGGGAGAGCAACCATGCCAATAATTTGACCAACCGGTCCTTTTATGTCGCCATGCAGACCTTTTACAGGGACAAGATCTCGGCCATTGAGGAAACCTTTGCCGAAAAGTGCCAAAAACGGGAAGCACGGATCAAGGAAAGGGTTGCGTCACTGGAACAGCAGGCCAAGGCACTGGAAGATTGATTTGGTTTGGCCAGGGGGCCTGGAAACAGGCCCCTCTTTTTTATGGCCAAACCTTGGTATGGTCATCAATTAAATGCACCCTTTTGCCCTTACGACGTAAGGAAGGTTGGATACTGAACACCCCTAGAAACGGACAATCTGAACCATTGTAGGTTTTGACTTAGAGGTTTGGTTTTCAACTGCTTGTAGCTGATTATGCTATGCTCTATTTTATCGACCAATAGGATAAACCTTGTCCCACACTCCCATACAAACCCAAGCCTTTTTGAAACTATTGGTCAGCCAATATTTAGCTGTTCTTCCGGGCAAGCTAGCCTGAATGACGATTTCATTTGAAAATACGCTTGGGTAACTCTTGTCAAGGCCCATAGCCCTATTTCCTGTTACATCCTTTATCCCATTCTCAGGCCAATGTTCGCATCCATTGTATATTCCCTTAAAAAGGTGATTCAGTGACGCAATGCCCATAGATAACGTTGATTGGTTCAATGAGACAATCAGGTATGGACCTTTCCTCTTGTTGGTACTGTGGCTATTTCTTAAAGCCACGTACCATCAGGTAAACCCTTTCCCTAGCGATCTTAAAAACCCTTTGAATTTTTTGATAAAGCCATTAAGGCTTATGTGTCGGGAACTTCCATTCCCAAAGAAATACAGGTAAGTGATGTGCAGGAAAAGGGCATAGACTACCATGATCAAAGAGATTCCTATCGCCAAAGTTCCCATATCCAAACATTTTAAGGTTTTCCATTTGGTTTATTTCATTTTACTGCGGCATCATCCTCACTGCAACCATTCATCCAACTTTCTGTTGGCATGGTCATAGCCAAGGACAAAGGCCTTGTCGATTCCCTTTTTGTCCAGGACCTTGATGTTCCCCAGTTCCTCCGGTACGATCAAAAGATCGGGGATGTGAAGTTTGTCCATGGCATTGGCGTGCAACATCAAAAGATTGGCCCTTTGGGAAATTTGAAGGGCGCTCTTGATCTGGCCCTTCCCCACCTCCTTCATGGACGAGGCATAACACCCAATGATCACATCGCAGGCACCGGCCAAGGGCTCCACCGGAAAATTGTTCATGATCCCGCCATCGGCAAAGAGCTGTCCATCGATGGATACTGGACTGAACACCGGTGGCAGTGCCGCCGAGGCCAACAAGGGCGCGAACAGTTCCCCCTTTTCGAAGTACACCGGTTCGCCCTTCAATAGGTTGGTGGCCACCACCACAAGCCGCTTATCGAGTTCCTCGAACCGATGGGCGGTGAAAAAGTCATCAAAGAAGGGTAGGTACTTATCCGTATCGAACAGCCCCGGTTTGTTCAGTGTTACAAAGTTGTATTTGAGCAAAGGGGTTTCCTTGAAGAACAGGAGCATTTCCTCAATGGACGCCCCATCTGCATAAAGTCCACCCACAAGTGCCCCGGCACTTACTCCCGAAATCTGGCTTGGATATATCCCGCGTTGTTCCAGGGCCTTGAGCAGCCCAATGTGGGCCATCCCCTTTACCCCTCCACCGGATAGCACCAAGCCCAGTGTGGTGTTGATCAATCTTTCCGGTTTCATATTCAAAAGTTTACTGTCAAGGGGGCATTGCTCCTTTTCTTAAGTGGTTCATTTTAAAAGAAACAAGGTTTGGACAAAGATGGATCCGTATCATTTTACAGACTGTCCCTCTCCTGGACCCCCAGGTCGGAGCGGTACTTTTCCAAGAATCTCTTTTGTCTTTCCATCATTCGCTTTCTGATATTGTCAAGCTCCATAAAGTCCTCCCCGAAATCGCTTTTAAAAAAATCTTCATTGAAGAACCTTTTGCTGAAAAGTGAGTCCGGTTCGAAAAGGTCCCCGAACCCTTGGTCCTTGAACTGGGAAAAGTGGCTGTAGAACTTGGATTCAAAGTTGCTCAAAAGGCTGTCCCTGTCCAGACCGGAGAGGTCGTCCAACGAATCGGAGGACCAAGTGTAGATACTGTCATAACGAATGAGGTTTCCGTTCTCGTCAAATTCCCGGTCGACCTTCCAACTGCCCTTGGGTTGGGCCATCTCTTTGTGGTCACCTTCCTTGACCATTTCACTTTCCTTTTTCTCTTGGCCCTGACAACTGGTAAGGGCCAGTAACAGACCTGTTAAAACTAGGGTTTGAATTTTCATTTCTCACGCTTTTTGGGTTCAACATTCTTTTGATCATCGATTCTCCGCTAGGTTTTGAAGATTCCTTTGGTGCCCAACACTTTCGACAGTCGGTTCTGGTGGAATACCCGGGATCTTCGCTGGCCATTGCGGTACCATGTACATTCCACATAGGTGTCCCTGTCCAGGAACCCAAATATGGGTTCCTTCTTGGTGATATATTTGGACACCTCCATTTTGGGGCTATCGGACGCTCCCTTGGCCTTGACCCAATCCCCTGCCTTGAACTTCCGTGCCATATTGTGTCAATTGGTAGAGCATTGAACATCGGGTCAGGCCACTTTCAGCAGGCGCCTGTAGGTGGTTTCCCTTTTGGAGAAACGAACCTGCAAAATCCATTCCCCAAGGTGGCATGTATGCTGTCAGGGGCAACATCCCCCGGGAGCTCCAAGGTCTTGTGGAAGGTGGAACGCAAAAACTCCCTGTGCACACCATAGCCTTCCTTGACCTCACGTGATCGTTCCTTCTCACCGCTGATGATGAGGGTGTTTCCCTGAAGTTCCAACTTCACGTTGTCCGTACCGCACCCGGGCATGGGAATGGAAAGGCCAAAATCGTCCTCCCCGACAGCGCTGCCCGTCAATGGCTTGGCCAACGATCTAGGTTTGCCAATGCCCGGTACACGCTTTGCCCAGTTCTTCATCCGTTTTATGATAGGTGGGATCTGGATTGCCTTGCCCACCTTTTTGCCAAAGATTTTCATTTTTGCAAAAATTTAGGTTCAACAATTAATGGGTTGAATGGAAGGGGCCGGTCTATCGGCCCCGGTCCACATGATCCGACAAAAAATACTTTGCTACGTAATCTTGATGGTCCTGGCTGGTTTTTGCCTTGCCTCTTCCTTTTTCGGAAGATGAATGTTCAGGATACCATCGTTGTACGTGGCTTTGATCTTGTCATCGTCAATGGAATCGGGAAGTGTGAAAGATCGCCGGAACGATGCATAGCTGAACTCCCTACGGGTGTAGTTGTCCTCCTTGTCCTCCTCTTCCTGTTTCACCTCGGTCGAGATGGAAAGCTGCTGGTTGTCCAGATCGATCTGGAAATCGGACTTTTTCATTCCGGGCACGGCCATTTCCACCCAATAGGCATCCGCCGTTTCCTTGATGTTGACCTTGGGAACGGTAATCCCGGTGCTGAAGTTGGAAGTGGACACTGAAGGTAGGTCCGAACCGAAAAAACTGTCGATCCAATTGGACCAGCTTGGGAAGTCCAGATTTGATTTTGCCAAACTTCCATTTTTTGGTACAGAAACTAAATTGCTCATGGTTTAAAAAATTTAAGTTCAACATTATTTTTAACGTATGGGGCTTTTCCAAACCCCAATGTGTGATGGGCAAAGGGCATGCCAAATTGGATCTCTGTCATTTATTTGTTAAGGGATTCTAAATGGCCCTGTCATATTTTCGGAAGGATTGGAGCCTGCAAATATCATTTTAATAAAATATTGACATTAAATATGTCATATTGACATTTTGATTGCCGTTTTGCCAAGAATAAAGTTGAAGAGATCATAGGTTTCCCTCTTTGGAACGGCATTTGCCCTGGTTGAAACGGTATTTTTTTTATGGTTTAACTTTTTTAAAATTTTAGGTTATGGAGAAAAAACCAGTCAAGGTAAGGCTTATCGGAAAAAATGGGAACTCCTATCAGATCCAGTTCCCCAATCTTAAGATCCCCGTCAATGTGGACGAGACCGTGTACAATAAAATGCTCCACAGTAAAGAGTATGAGTTTGGCCATTCACGCCCCAAGATGAAGCAACCTTCCTATTCTGCATAGGGACGCTTGGTTCTTTATTTCGGTAGTTAAACGGGCCACCTTTGGATGCTGGAAATCCCAGAGGCCCTTTGGAAACGAAATGAGGAACGTGTTTCTTTAAGAGCCGATTTTGTCCAGAAGAATACTATGGGCCGGACTTCCCCGTTAGTTTAATATGACGTTGAAAAATAGATCACTATTGCGAGCGATGGGCTTACCCCTGATAGTATCGATCCTTGTCGCTGGATGTTCCACTGATGGGGAATCTGGATCCATGGATGATAATCTTCCGGAGGGAACGGATGTTTCACAAAACCGAAAGGCTGTTGGGGAGTCGGCCCCGGATCTTTTGGACGGCACAAATTTCACCGAGCTTTTCATAGAAATATTCTATGTTTCCGGAATGGAACCCAGTGCGACGGCTTTGGATAATTTTGAGACCTTTTTAAAGGAACGGCTCCACAAACCTGACGGGGTTTCCATTGCGCTTACAGAAATTCCATCCCCGGATCAAGCGATGTATTCCATTACTGATATTAGAAGTCTAGAGGACGAGATCCGAACAGCTTATAACCAAAAGGGTACACTAAAGGTCTTTGGACTTTTTCTTGATGGGGAGTACGCGGAGAATACGGAGAACGGTTCTGTTTTGGGCGTGGCCTACCGCAATACTTCCTTTGTGCTGTTCGAAGAGACCATTAGGAAGTTCAGCGGGCAACCTTTGGCCCCTAGTACCACAGTACTGGAAACCACGGTTCTTAACCATGAATTCGGACACCTGTTGGGATTGGTCAACGCAGGCACCCCACTGCAAAGTGCGCATCAAGATGAAGCGCACGGAAGACATTGTACCACTGAGGATTGTTTGATGTTCTGGACAGCGGAAACCGGTGAGGGGCTCATCAATATGATCAGTGGCGGCAACATTCCAGAATTGGATGCGGCCTGTTTGGCAGATTTACAGGCCAATGGTGGTAAATAATACCTTTGACAATTAAAAAAAGCCCCGTTCTGGGGCTTTTCTTGTTATAATCGATGGGATTGCCTATAACGAAGCGGTCCCTATTACGGTAACATTGGCGCTCAACTGTAGGGCCGATGTGATATTGATGGCCCCAAGGTCGAGACCGGTGGTGGACTCCACTTCCAATTGTGAGTTGAAATAAAATTCAGTACCATCTTGGGTATAGGAAGCAAAGATGAGTTCATATTCCCCTTCGGCCAAAAAATTAAGGCTATAGGAGTTGTTGATGCCACCCACCTCAGCACTGGTAACGGCATTGGCGAACCTGATATTGCTCTCCCCCTGGCCCTGGGTCTCCACTTCGGCATTGTAGGTGCCCTTTTCATAGGCGTACACCACAATTTTATCGGACGTATTTTGGGAATCGTTGACCGTACCCGAAATCTCCCCGGTAGTTTCCTTGTTTACGGTCCGAATACCTGCGGAAAGCTCTGAAAGAGTTACGAAATCAAAGTCCGATTCCAAGGTTCCCTGTTCTTCCTTTATGGTCTTTCGCAGGTCAAAATCAATGATGATCTCATTGGTATTGGTGGCAAATACCTCAAAGGAATCCGTGATGTTCACGGTACTGGAAGAGGCCTCTATCTTGTCCTTGGTCCCATCCGCCATTTCGACATAACATCCAGGACTGTTGCCATCCATGTCATTGGCATAGTCCAGGACCAATTCGATGTTGGAATAAGTTCCTGCTTCCATTTGGAGATTGCCCAAGGTCTTGGTCTGCCCATTGACCAAGGCCGAAAGGTCAAAAGTGGTTTTGGAGAACCCCTCAACGGAGTTTCCATCCACCTTTACATCGGAGACGGTAATGAACACTGCTTCCACATTCGCATTGTCTATCGGGGCATCCGTCATTTTAATGGTTGTTTGATAAGATTCCTTCTCTACATTGTCATTTTCATTGTCGTCACTACAGGATATTATCAAAAGTGTTGTTCCAAAGATAATTCCCAAGTTTTTCAAAAGGGTCTTCATAAAAATTAAGATTTAAGGGTTTACTATTTGTTTCAATAGTATAACAATTGGGTTGCAACAAACCCTACTTGGACCTTGAAAACATTGAGGGACCCCAAACCGGGAAGGTTGTCATCAATTTGAGCCATAGGAGATTACGGGAAAGGGAAGTGCCCTATGAAAAATTTAGGGACGGATTCTCAAAAGGGGATTTAAAGTATCCGATAGAATGGTACTTGGAGGTTTTCTCAAGACATAAAATTATACTTAAGTTATTGCTTAAATACTAAAATATATTATCTTTAGGAAATGAAGGACAACACCTGCATCAGACAGCAAGCGGATCTGGAACAGATTGAACGGTGCCGGAAGACCGCTGCGACCTTGGATGGTCCCATGGACCAACTTGCCGACCGTGTACTGTTATTGGGCAATCCAGTGCGCCTGAAGATCTTGTACCTGCTCCATGGGGAGGGCAGGCTCTGTGTCTGCGACCTGAGTGACATTCTGGGCATGACCGTCCCCGCGGTGTCCCAGCACCTCAGAAAACTAAGGGACCGCGGCTTTATCAAGGCTCAAAGGGAGGCCCAGACCATTTTCTATTCCCTCCAAAGGGACAACGAACCCTTGCTCTTGCCTTTGTTCGGACTATTGGACAGGGATAAAATACCACAACCCATATGATACCGCCGGACCTGACAAGAGAAGTAAAAATATCCCTCAAGACGGCCATGGGCCAATTGGGTTATATTTTGGGGCAAATCGATGATGAAGGACAGGCAGAGAATATACTGCTGCAGCTCAAGGCGGTGAAGGCGCTACTTGACAAAACCACACTGGAACTGTTGGATGGGACCTACCGTAAGGCCATGGCCGAAAAAATTGCCTTGGCACACCAAAATTGCCCAGGGTACTGTGGCAACGAAGCGGCCATCGAACAGTTAAGGAGACTCTTCCCGGACATTCCCTTGGAAGAAGTGCCGGAAAGACTAAAGGAGGCCGAAGCATTGGACGAGCGCTTGAAAAAATATTTATCCAAGAAAAATTTGGACACCCCCCTATCCGGTACGTGATATTTGTGTCATTGTTCAACCTTAAAAGATTATACCATGAAAAAAAGACTCATGATCTTTACGACGATGGGCTTGTTGGCCGTTGCAGAATTTGCATTTGGCACGAATAGGGACCGAACCCTATCATGTCCATGGGAGGGCACCCCGAGTGCCCTAAACTGGGATGCCCTTTGGCCGATACGCCTCAATGTCCCTTTGAAAAGGATGAAACTGCGATGGCCCTGCCGGCCTGTTGCAAAAAGTAAATCAAAAAGGGTGTGGGCAACCAATCCCTTTTCTTGCGAACACCTAACATTAGATGCTTCAAAATTTAATTGAACCAATGATATGAAACATATAGTTATGGCCCTAGGGGCTGCAATCTTGAGCTCGCTGTGCTGCATCCTTCCCGTTCTGGCAATCGTTGCCGGAACTAGTGGGCTGGCCACGACGATTACATGGCTCGAGCCCATGCGGCCCTTTTTGATCGGTGCCACCGTATTGGTCCTTGGTCTTGCCTGGTTCCAAAAACTAAGACGGAGAAAAGAGACCCAATGCCAATGTGAGGCCGGGGGAAGATCAAAGTTTGTCCAAAGTAAACTCTTTTTGGGCATCGTCACCTTTTTTGTAGGTACGATATTGCTCTTTCCCAACTATGTGGACCTGTTCTATCCAAAAGTGGAAAAGCAAATGACAAGCAGTGGGAATATTCATCTCAAGACCGTGTCAATACCCATTGAGGGAATGACCTGTACGGGATGTGAGGCGCATATCGAACATGAGGTGGACAACCTTCCCGGGGTGGTCAAATCGACGGCTTCCTACCAAAACGGTAGTGCATGGGTCGAATTTGATGGGTCAATGACCGATTTGCCCCAAATTGAAAAGGCCATAATATCGGCCGGCTATAGGGTAATCGATAAAAAGAAGGGACAAGAATGAAAGTCCTGTTGCGCTCCAAGATCACCTGTCCCGAATGTGGCCACCAAAAGGAAGAGGAAATGCCGACCAATGCCTGCCAGTTCTTTTATAATTGTGAAGGCTGTGGTATGGTCCTGAAGCCCAAGGCCGGGGACTGTTGTGTCTTTTGCAGTTACGGTTCGGTCCACTGTCCCCCGGTCCAGCAGGGGAACTGTGCCTGTTGATGTTTCATCCGTTTGGCACGCATGGGCAACATGGGTAACACTGCCATTCTCCATTTAGCCAAGGTATCAGAAGAGATAAAACCGGGATAGGTCATCTACACTGCATCTTGTCCTTTTTTCCGGTCTTCCTTCTTTTTTTGTTCCGGTATATGTTGAGCCCCGTCAAGAACAACAGCAAAGGGACCAGACCGGAGACGAAGACCAATATCCTGCCGATGGTACCGGCCATTTCACCGATATGGATAGGGTAGAACTGCGTTGCCATTCGGTTGCTGTTGGGGTCCGTCCTAAAATCACTCACCACCCTAACACGGCCCTTGGCATCGAGCTCCACTTCTTTGGTCCTTCGAAGCCCAACGGTTATGTACCGTTCCCTGATATATCGAAGCCTATAATGGTCCGTTCCATTCTTGGGAAAGTGGATGGCCCGTAAGGCGTAGGATTCATTTGTTTTTGACAGATAATCCTGCAATCGTGGAGAATCCCCAAGTGCCCATGGTCGTTGGCTTTCCAGGCCCGTGCTGTCGCGTTTCCCATCAAAAAGGCCGAGGGCCGATATATAGTAGGAGTTATAGGTAAAATAGGAACCACTGAGGGCCATGAGGAGCAAGGGTGCCATAAAATAGGCCCCAAAGGCCTTGTGCAAATCGAAATTGATTTTCTTTCTTTTTGCCTTCCATTGAATGGTAAAGCCCTCTTTAAAGTTGTTGCGATAGGATGTTGCCCAGATATAGATGCCAGAGGTCAACAGGAACAAAAAGAAAATGATGGCACTGGTCCCCACAATGTATTTGCCATACGTTGGAATGCCCAAGGTCCGGTGAAGGACCAACAGGTTTTCAAAAAAGAGGATGGAAGCTGATTTTTTGCCCAGATAGGCATGGGTCTCGGGGTGGTAATAACTGGTCTTTCCATTATTGAAAGTAATGGAGATCGTCTGTTGTTCCCGATAGGGGAGGAACATACTGTTGATGCTGTCCCCATGAATGGCAACCAAACTTGCCGTGGTTTCCATGATGGTCCTATCGTCCAGATTCCCAAAGTCCTCCACTTGGAGCAGGTCGGGATTGAGAAATACGGAAAGTTCGGGTTGCCAGACATAGAGGGAGCCCGTGAGACCGGAAAATGAGGCGATAAGCCCACAGGTGAGGCCCAGCCAAAGGTGTATTTTCCGTATCGTTCTGTTCATAGTGGTCAGAAGGGTGCCTGATATTGTTTGAAAACGGTGCCAATGGGAACATCGACACTGCTTTCTACGGATTAGAAACTGTACAAAAGGCTCAATTTCGTATTGATGCCTTCCCCGGCTCCGGTAAAGGTGCGCAAGGGCGCTGCCCATTGCGACCTTGCGGGCAGGTAATATTCGTTCAACAGGTTATTGATGGCCAAGGAGACGGATATATTGGACTGCAATCGATAGGTCGCGGACCAATTGAGAAAGGTATAGCCTTCCACTGGAAATTGGGTGTGCCTAAAGGTGTAATTGTCATTGGCATCCAGATAGGGGTCAAACCTGTCCCTGTCCCCCAAATGGGTCATTCGTAGGGAGCTGCCCAATTTGTCCGTTGGTGCCCAATTGACATAGGCCGTCCATTTAGGGGCAGCAATGACATCACCTCCCAAGTAAACCAGATTGTTTTCATTGCCCGCATTATGGGTCACTCCTTCCACATAGGTGTACGAGGTGCCCAGTTGCCATTTGTTGTCCGGGGAAAAATAATCCAGGGCAACCTCCCCGCCATAGATATCCTGGGGCTGTTTTGAAGGGACAAAGGAATTGATGTTCTCATCGAATACAACGCCAGTGCCCAAATTGGAGGTGCTGTAATATCCCACAGCTTCAAATTTGATGTTCTGGAACTTGGACAGGAAGCCGAACTCATAATTTTTGGTCACTGCCGGTTCCAATTGGATGTCATTGATGTTGTCAGCGGTTGCGGACCGGAGCACCGAACCCAGATCGGCAATGGAGAATCCTTGGGAATAGCTCACATAGGGGATGAACTCTTGGTGTTTGATATAACGGAGACCCACATTGAAGGCCAGGTTGTCAAAACCTATCTTGCCACCTTCGACGGCCACTGATGGGTTGAAGTTGCCATCCCCAAGAGGAGAATAGGGAAGTGTATTGTAGTCCTCAATGTCCAAGTTCATGTCATCAAAACGAAGACCGGCCTTCACCACCCAGGTCCCATTGAACTTTGCAGTGGACTGAAGGTAAGGGGCCCAACTGAACATTTTAATGTTCGGCACCCATAACCTGCCATCCAAAAGGCCTTGATTGGTCTTGTCACGGAGCAGGTCCACACCATAGGTCAGGGAGATGTCCGTTGCAGTATTGATGGGAAAGGTCGTATTGAAATTGGGCCTCAGTCCATATTTTTCAGCATTGATGACGGATTGGCCACCATTTTCAAATTTATCGGAATAAAAGAAGATGTTTTCCGTGTTCTGGTAATATAGGTCCGCCGTAAAATCTGTGGTCCCCGAGAAAATTTGGGTCAGGTTATATTTTAGCTGTCCGTTGACAAGTGTCGATCCCGTGGGTTCCTGTCCCTCCACAGAACCCTCGACCCCATATCCAGCCGTGAGGGTATAATCCCCTTCCTCGTTAAAGACCTCGAACTCTGCTGGAACAGGTATGAATGGGGTGTCCTGGGCCGATTTGTATAGGTTACCGCCCAAAGTGATATTTTGGTTATCGGAAATCCGGTATTCCAACTTGGCCAGGGCACTGTAGATCTTCGTGTTATCCAGACCATAAGTGGGCAAGATCACAGTCCCGTCGGCATCATATTTGTTTCCGGTCTTTTCATAGCTCCCGCTGATATAGTACTTAAATCTGTCCAGATTGCCCTTAAGGGACTGGTACAGCCCAAAACCAAGGGCGTCATCTGTCGCCGCTAGGTTGGAGGCGCCCCAAACATTTGTAGTGCCCTCTATTTTTTCGGCAGCGTTCGGCTTTTTGGTGATATAGTTGATAAAACCCCCATTGCCCCCATTGCCAAAAATGGAGGTGGCCCCTTTGATGACCTCGACCCGGCTGATATCATTGGGGCTTATCGATTTTATGCCCAACTGTCCATTCCGAAGTGGGGTGGACTGGGGAATCCCGTCGACCATCACCAAGAGTGAACGTCCCCGTAGGGTCTGTCCCCAATTGGAAAAGGTTCCGGTGGACACCGCAAGACCGGGTACCGTAAATTCCAATATTTCACTGATGTTCGAGGTGGAGTTGGAGAATTCCTGTAGTTTGACCTCGCCCACCACGGTCACGGAGGCCGGGATTTCGGAAAGGTATTCCGAGTTTCTGCTGGCCGATATGACGACCTCGTCCAGACTGTTCAGGTCTTCGGTCAATACGGCCGTGAACGGGATGGTCCCAACTTGTGAAAATGTTATTTGCTCCACACGTGTCCGAAAGCCCAACATCCTGAAAGTCACCTCCCAGGTACCCTCTTTAATGGAAGTGAGTTCAAAGTTGCCATCAAGATCTGTAGTGGTTCCAATTTGTAAAGCTGGGATGTAGACTGTGGCCCCCATAAGGGGCTGGTTTTGTTCATCGGTCACTTTTCCGTTCAGATTCGACTGGGAAAATGCGCCAAAGGTGAATAGTAGTGCCGTAGCAAGCGTAATGGGTTTCATTAATTTGGATTTATTTAAATTAAGGGACCAAAAATAGGGTATAATGCGATAAACACAAATCTTATTTAGATTTAATACAAATAAAAATCAAGAAATGTTTTGCGAGGTAATCTGGTTGATCAGAAATCCGAAATTACTATAAGATTTGAATTTGGTGATTCGTCGTTTATTTGAACTTTGGTAACGCTCTCGGTTATCAATAGTTGTGCGCGTTGACAAGAAACTATATAAGTACACACTAAACTGAGAATCCACCAATATTTGGAGAGGTAGCCCTAAAATGAGCACCTAATTATAGCCTTTATTGAACGGGTTATTCGTCAAACAATCCCGATTTTGCCAGCTGTCGGGCTATTTGATGCAAGTTATTGAGTAAAATTCGGCCTTCACTGTCAAAACCACGGGTACCGAAATACGCGATGACCAAATCACGGCTAGGTGAAATGTACAGTCCCTGTCCGCCACCTCCCTCTTTGAAAAAATCGCCATCGTTCATCACTACATCCCATTGATAAGTGGAATGTCTTGGAGGCTCACCGTCCACTAAATGTTCCGCGGTAATTGGATCATCGTAAATGAAAAGATCAATTGGCCCCGAATTTTTAATGATTTCAGGTCGGCCGCCTTGTTGTATTTTCTTGATGTAAGCTATTGGTATAAAATCATAGGGGGAAATTCTACCCGATGGGGTGAACAAATGTCCGAAACGTGCATGATCTCTCAAGGTAGCACTGAGTCCTCCCATATACATCCTATCGTTCGAATTGGGCAAAAACATCAGTGCATCCGATTCCGCACCCATTCTTTGCCAGATCCTTTCTTCAATCAATTCAACAGCTGTTCTATTTGTAATCCGCTCGATGATCCATCCCAGAACTTCTGTGTTGAGGGAGAAGTATTCATAAATCCGTCCAGAAGGTCCTGTCTTTTTCATTGGAGCAAGTTGACTCGATGGTCCTCCTTTGGATTTATCGTTACCGATCCAGCCATTCTCGTTAAAGAATAGTTGTGCAAAAAGATTATCATCGATTCCCATTCCGGAGCTCATGTCCAATACATCAATAATGGGAACCGCACCCCAGTCCGTTCCTTTCAGTTCTGTTAAATATGCTGATACTGGTTTCTTGACATCTATCTCACCCTCCATCTCCAACAGGGCAATGATGGTAGAAACATAAGGTTTGGTCACTGAAAAACTATGATGCTTGTAATAATCCTTCATGTGCGGATATTCCTCGAACACGATTTTGCCTTTATGCAGAATGATCATGCCGTCCACCAAAGGACTTTTTACATATTCTTCCAGAGGTATCTCCCCTTCCCAGGTTTTGGTGACAAATTTCTTTACATCCTCCCTTAAAAGATAGTCCAATGGTCTGATGGAGCCTGATCGGCTAAGGACTTGGTGCGGCCAAAATTCAGACATGTGAGAATTGATGTACCGTGTGAAATCACCTCCTTTATTCGATTGTTGATGAATGTCAAAATCGGTATGGATGGCTTTTATTTCATTCAAAGTGTGGCCCTTAAATTCTTGGGCACAGATTAAATGAGGCAAAAGAATTGCAAAAAGGACCAATAGTCTTGATTTCATTTGGCGTTTTTAAATTGACCACAACTTGTTTATTTTATATCAATGTAAAATACATCTGTACATTCAAAATGGATTGATATTGAAGTATTTGATTATTGTTTATTCTAACTTTGGCCTCAATTTTTGTTATGATGCCTCTCTTTATGTTGTCTCAATAAATCTTTTCCATAATCATTTCCGTTTGGGGTTCTTACCACCGTATGAATATGGTTTCTTGATGGCTTCCCATCATCGGCATTGGGTACGCCAACGACTCTTTGATGATCAAATTCGATCAATACCACTGGACTATGGATTCGATAGTAAAAAACGGCATTCTCAGAGGTGTTTCCGACCCAAGAAAACCATGTATCATCAATATGTTCCATCACTTCCCTCATTTTTACCTTATCATGCCCCTCTCTAATATTGCTGATGTACAAATAAATTAAGTCCAAAAGTTTTTGCCTTTGTTCATCTGAAAACTTTGAGACTGGAATACCTTCATAATTAAGGGTTAAATTATCTTTATTAGCCTCAGCCAAATTGTTATTGCCAGTTTTGAACGTTGTAATAGTGGCTTCTTTCTGGTTTTCGGACTCTAAGGACTGCATCAGTGCCAATCCCATATTCTGTTCATCCTGAAAAATGGTATTTCCTCTGTACTTTCCTGAAGTGGTAATTATTGGTTCACCGCCCATAAATACGGGTGACATTACAACTTGGTCTCCCAATATAAAGTAGTTGATGACCAGATGGTGTCCATCCAATTGCCATCCCCAAGGTTCAGTACTTGAAGGTTTTCCCATTATGGTCAAGAAATATAATTCTTCATCATAATCCAATGACCCATTATTGAGCTCTTTAAGCGTCTGGTCGGTCTTCATGATGTCCCTACTCAGTTGCAGCCCCTTTGCGCTTAAAGATTCCTGTATTAATCCAAAGGCATTTTTTTTCTGGTTATCAGTTAATTCTTTTAGGCTAACTCCCTGTCTGTCATAAATCCCATTATCCACGTTGCACCATTTCCTCCATTCATCGTCATCAATAGTAAATGTGGTACGTTCTATTTGTGAAGCGGACAGGTTTTTTAAGAATATCTCAGCGGCTTGTTGAATCGGTAAAGTCGAAACCCCAGTGGAACGAATTTGAAATAATTCGGTCGAATCGTCCTTTTTAGTAAAAATACCAGCATATTGCTCTTTCAAGGCCTCCGCCTCCATTTTGGCAAAACGTTCTTTCACAGGATTTGCTTCCTCAGGATTTTCATTTGTTTTGGCATTTCCGTTTTGAACCTTTTTATGCCTGCAACCAAAGACAGTCCATAGTATGAGCACTATGAGTATGTTTTTCATCGTTTATAGTTTTTTAGCCCTGTGAACTACTTAAATGTATGGAAAAAAACAACACCTGAATAGTACCTAATTGGAATATAACCGATTGTCTTTCATTGGGATTGGTTATTTGAACTTTGATAAATGTTGGAATTTCCCAGTTGTTAAAAATTGTGTTTTCGGTTAATAGTGGTCAACCTGTCTAGAGAAACTGAACTTTATTATAGGTGTAATTTATGGTCTAAATGGAAAACCAATTAAGTGTGCAGAAAAGTATACTCTTATTATCAGTGAGCTTGCATTAGGTTAATAGTTCAATTCTCCGGCACAACAAACGGGAAAGGGATCGCCAACTCATCTTTTATCACCTCTAAGGTCAGGGAATGTTGCCAGTAATCCCCGAAATCGTATGGATATTCCAATTTCTGGCCCCTAAACCTGAAGGACATCACCAATTGTTATCGTTTTTGAGTCGATGATCTTATTGGGGGCATTAAAGCCATCGTCTTCAAATTGTTGCCCAATACGATAGCTGTCCAATGTGATTTCGTAAAGGTGATAGTTCTCCCATCCCATTACGATTTGGATGATATGATGGAGTCTATAAAATGTCGTATTGGATGGAACCAAAAAATTCACGCCATATTTTAGGGGAAGTCCCTTCCAGTGCAATTCGAAACTTGAATATTTTTTCAATGTATGGTACTTACGTTATAGAATAGCACTCAATTTTATAACAAAATTGTCATATACTAAAATTGTTTGGGAGGTATTGGCCAAGTGATTTTTTCTTGTTTTCTATCTTTTATAAGGAAAGGGTAGGAGCTATGGAACAACAGGCCAAGGCTTTGGAAGATTAGTTTTGATACAGCGAGGGATCTGGAAATAGGGTCATCCATAGGAAATCGACACTTCCTCATAATCCACTTTGTCCACGATGCCGGGATAATTGAAATCCACCGTTCTGCTGTACAGGTCCTTGGTCACCGGATGGGCCTCCAGTTCCCCTTCCCAAAGATCATCATCAATGAGGTCCTGTACATCGGAGGTCGTATTGCCATGGTGGAGCCAAGATTCCAGGTTCCCGTCGTCGATGATCACCGGTCTTCGTTTTTTATCATTATGGATTTCTTCAAACATTGGAGTTGCATCCTTGGTCAATACGGCAAAGGTCCTGCGTCCATCTGCGGTGTTGGTATAGATGCCACCCAGATAAATGGGATCCCCGTTCTTTCTATGGAAATAAAAAGGCACCTTGAAATCCTTGCCCTTTACCTTTACCTTGGTGTTGTGTGGTTCAAAGAAACCGTCCACAGGGATGATGCACCGCTGGTTCTCCCAACAATACCGGTACAGGAAGTGGTCAAAGAGCTTTTCCGATTTGGCATTCAGCCCCCCAAAGGTCTTGGGGTTCTTGAAATATTGCTTGTAGTCTTCCTGTTTTTCCCTAGGTGGCATGATGCCCCACATCGCCGGGAGGAGGTTGTTGGGCTCTTCCTGGCCCAAGGACCACATCACGGGATGGCTCCAGCCGTTGGCATGGAAATAAATGAGTTCCAGATCGGTGTCGATGTCACCGTACATGGCCTTTACGGAAAGGAGTTTTTCCAGCTCCTTCCGTTCCCGGGTCTGTCTGGTCGAATAGCACATTTTGAGGTTGGATTTTTGCAGCAATAAGATAGTCAAAATTGTTAAAGTTTTGAAACCGATCTCCGCTTTCTGTAATTTTGGATATATTCCAAATAATAGGAAATAATCCAAAATCATACTATGAAACCCACCATCCTCCATCTCGATCTGGATACCTTCTTCGTCTCCTGTGAGCGGCTGTTGGACAGCCGTCTGATGAAGCGGCCCCTCTTGGTCGGTGGGTTGGGGGACAGAGGGGTGGTCGC
>MRWG01001828.1_pt1 | contig 30381 bp, 30 predicted proteins | sample 1013341 | NCBI WGS metagenome assembly MRWG01 (sample SAMN06117577, study PRJNA244670) | biofilm metagenome | biome: Water; feature: Cathode Biofilm; material: Biofilm; isolation source: microbial consortium enriched at the cathode of a solar microbial fuel cell | place: USA: District of Columbia ... | reverse complement strand
TGGTCCATCAGGGCGCGCCGCCGTTCCATGTGTACGGGCTCGTCCTCGTTCACCATGGTCCGGTTCATTGCATAGCCGTAGCCCTTCAGAACCTCCATTGCCTCCGGTGTTGCCGGTGTGATTTTTTCCAGGGCGTTCCGGGGCGAGAAGAGGATGTTGTCACGAAAGACCGCCTTGATGTCATCGTAGCGACTGACCACCCAATAACCGAGCTTGGGACTGTAGAAGACGGGCAACTGCTCCCGCGACCAGCGCAGTGCTTCTGCGGGGTCCGCCTGATAGGGTCCGGCGAACGCATCGAATTCGGCAGCCTTTCTGGAAAATGGGCACTGGGCTTCGGCAGCGGCCGGATTGTCCGGTCTGCCCCTTGAAGACTTACCGCCTGCCATCGCGTCTGCAGGGCTCGCAGTGCGTTCCATTTTCTCCTCCTCCCAGAAAAGTAGTCGGACCGCATCCCCCTTTGAAAAGGTACGTCTGCGGTCTGTGTCGGCTCCGATGCCAGAGGCTTGCCGGCAGATGCCAGATCAAATCTGATCCTACATCTGGTTTGGCAGCAGGAGCACTAGTCCCGGCAGTGTCAGCAAGATGATCAGACGAATGATATCGACCATCCAGAACGGCGTGACGCCCTTGAAGATCGTGGCCGTCGGCACGTCGCCAACAACCGCCCGCAACACGAAGACGTTCAGGCCGACGGGAGGTGTGATCAGGCTGATTTCGGTTACCACGACGACGATGATGCCAAACCAGATCGGATCATAGCCAAGCCCTGTGACGACCGGAAAGAAAATCGGCACGGTCAACAGCAGCATCGACAGGCTTTCGAACACGCAGCCGAGCGCAATATAGATGAGCAGGATCAGCCCCATGACCATCCAGGGCGGCAGATTGTAGGCAGTCACCATGTCGCTGAGCGCGGTCGGCAGGCCTGCGATATTGACGAAGTTGGAGAAGATCCAGGCGCCGATCAGAACTGCAAACAGGCTGGCTGCGGTCATGGCCGTTTCACGCAGGGCTTCCAGGGCATCTGCAAGCGACAAGCGCCTGCGGGCAAGCGCAATCAGAAAAGCCCCCATGGCGCCCATGCCGGCGGCTTCCGTCGGCGAGAAGCTCAGGTTGATCGGCGGCACATCGAAGACACCGTAGAGCCCGCCGATCACCAGAAAGAACAGCAGCAGGACAGCCCAGACATCCTTCAGGGCGGACAGTCTTCCGCTGAGGTTGATGCGTTCACCTGCCGGACCGGCTTCCGGATCGCGCCAGACCGTGAACTGGACAGCAACCAGATAGAGTACGACACCCAGAAGGCCGGGAATGATGCCGGCGACAAAAAGCTTGCCGATCGAGGTTTCGGTCAGCAGACCGTAAATGACGAGGATTACCGATGGCGGTATGAGGATACCGAGCGTCCCGCCGGCGGCAATCGAAGCCGTCGACAGTTTGTCGGCATAGCCGAACCGACGCATTTCCGGCATGGCCACCTTCGACATGGTGGCGGCGGTTGCAAGGGACGATCCGGATATGGCGGCAAAACCGCCGCAAGCAACGATGGTTGCCATCGCGAGGCCACCGCGGAAATGGCCGAGGAACGCGTTGGAAGCGGCATAGAGCTCCCGGCTGATCCCCGCCTTGTTGACAAACAACCCCATGAGGATGAACAGCGGAACGACCGAGAGGCCGTAATCCTGACTGGTATCGATGATCAGACGGGCCGTCATGGAAATCGAGGCGCGGTAGCCCGATTCAATCATGAAGCCGATCATTCCGACAAAGCCCATGGCGAAGGCGATGGGCACTCGCAGCAAGACCAGCACGAGAACCGCTGCAAATCCGAGAAGTCCTTCAAGCATGCCGGGGGCTCATCAATTTCGGTGCGAAAATATGGCCGAGTCCGCGGATAATGAGGACAGCGGCGGTAATTGCCGTGACGATGGAAATGAACCATCCGACATAGTGCAGGGGCAGGCGCAGATATTCCATGACGTCGCCATAGGAGCGGCTTCGTTCGGCCAGATCGAATACGCGCATGGCCGGGAGGACCAGCATCAGGCCACAAAAGAGATCCGTGAAAGCGTTGCGCCAGCGGGTCAGTCCGGCGCGCTTGAACATGCCGTCCGTCAGGTCGACGCAGATGTGGCCATCCTTTGCGGAAACGACCGGCAGAACCGAGAAAACCATGATTGCCATGAGCAGGCGCGTCATGTCGGCGGCAACTTCGATCGGCGCGTTGAACATCGACCGGAGCACCACGTCGCAGAACGTCATGACCATGAGGACGAACAAGGCAAACGAGGCAAGCAGCGCCGGCAGACTGGCCGCAAACTTGAGTAGACGGGACACGTCCAGATCCTTCAGCTGCGGGCGGTCCGGACGAACCGGACCGCCCGGACTCGTTTAGTTTCCGGCCATTTCCTGCTTGACCATTTCGTAGGCGGCTTTCGCGTCCACCCCGGCTTCCTGCAATTCCGCCAGAACCTTGTCCGTGACTTCCTTGCTGATTTCCTCGAACTTGGCGATGTCATCATCGCTCGCAGGCGTGATCTTCGTGCCTTCTGCGTTCTTCGTCGCTTCATAGGCAATCGTGTCGGACTCGTCCCAGGATGCGCCTGCCATCCGGCTCGCGGGCTCACCAAACACTTGCTCGTCCAGGGCCTTCTGGACATCTTCCGGCAGGCTGTCGAATTTTTCCTGGCTCATGATCACGGCAAAGGAGCCGCGATAAAGGCCGCCCGGCATGTCATAAAGATACTTGGCCACTTCGTTCAGCTTGAAGCCGACACGCTCGCCGACATTCATCGCAACGGCGTCGGCCGCACCGGATTCCAGCGTTTCATAAACCTTAGGAGCCGGAACGTTGATGCCGATCAGGCCGAGCGCGGACCCCACATCGCCGGCAACACCGCCGCCGATACGCGTCTTCAGGCCGTTCATGTCGGCAAGACTGCTGACTTCCTTGCTGGAATGGATCTGACCGGGGCCATGGGTGTTGAGCGAAATGACCTTGACGCCGCGATGCTCATTGAGGTCGGCGAGGTATTTTTCATAAACGCGCCAATAGGCGACGGATGCGTCTTCTGCGTTGCCTTCATAACCCGGCAGTTCAATCAGCTTCGTCCCGACGAAACGGCCCGGTTGGTACCCGTGGAAGATGATAGCCATGTCTGCGGCACCATCGAGAACCAGATCCATCTGGGCTGGCGGCGGGGCGAGGCCAAAGACCAGCTCACCCGAGACTTCGCCGCCTGTAGCTTCTTCCATCATGGTGATCAGATTGGCAAAAATGCCGGTATTCACGCTATGGGTTGGCGGCAGCCAGCTTGAAATCTTGAGAACGGTTTCCGCCGAAAGCGCCGAAACGCTGAGGCTCAGTGAAACTGCGGCAGCGCCAACAATCTTGAATAGCGACTTCATCTTCCTCTCCCTTGAATGATGCGTCTGTCTGGCTGGGCTCCTCCGCAGGCCCGAGACCGTTTTTGAATACTTCCATTGATGAGCCTGCCTTGTCAATAAATATGAAACTGCATGTATTTTTTGCAATCGAAAATAGAAAACGCCACCGCACCGCAATCATTTTCACGGTGGATCAACGCTTCACGAAACTCCGAATATTCTTCTTGATTTCAGATATTTATCCAGATTTCTCAGCGCACGACCCGCGTTACGCAGGCAAGGAGTTAACCTCCCGGCGAACAATCCACGTGTTGAAGCCCCTCTGCGATATGTGCAAAATCAAATAAATAAAATTGGGCCACCTTTACGTGGTGAGCCAGCCAGTGGCAGGGAGATACGCATCTTGGACGTTCCATTCAAAACCACCCGCATGCTCAACTTCGGTGATTGCGACATCTCCGGCACAGCCTATTTTCCATCCTATCTGAACATCCTCAACGGTGTGAACGAGGAATTCTGGCTGAAGCTCGGCTATCCATGGCACAAGATTATCTGGGAGGAACGTTGGGGCACTCCGACTGTCCATCTTTCCAGCGACTTCTCAAGCCCTTCCTTTTTCGGGGAAGAGCTAGAGTTCGAAGTAACCGTGAAGCGGGTCGGCCGGTCGTCGGTCACCATGCATCACGAGATCAGCTGCAAGGGAGAGAAGCGCTGGTCGAGCACCCAGGTGCTGGCGGCCAGCGATCTCGACAAGCATTGCTCCATCCCCTGGCCGGACGACGTGAAGGCAGCCCTGCTGGCCTGCATGCCGCAAGATCAAGAAGACAGCTGACGGCTCAGACGCTTCAGAACAAATAGCGTTGGTTTCCCGTCAAACGCGGCTCCCGCTAGTCACCCGAATCTGAAGTTCGTCTCAATTTCCGGCATGCTCCGAACGAACTTCAGATTCAAAAGGGTGACTAGCAAATATATGTTTCTAGTGTGGTTTTCGAATTTGAAATACGCTCTGGCGGTTGCAGCACCAATGAGGCGTATTTCAAATTCACCACACTAGATCGTCAGGGTTCCGACGCTCGCACCGCCGCAGACATAAAGCGTCTGTCCGGTCACGAAGCTGTTTTCCGGATCGCAGAAGAACAGGAAGGCATTGGTCACGTCCCGGACGTTGCCGATGCGCCCGACCGGGATGCGTTTGGCGAGGGCTTCCTGTTGCGGGCTGTCCTTTTCGACGATGCCCCAGAAGTTGTCGGTCAGGATCGGGCCTGGAGCGACCACGTTGACGGTGATGCCATGCGGGGCAAGCTCCAGGGCCCAGGTGCGCGCCATACCGATCATGCCGGCCTTGCTGGCACTGTATGCGGTTCGGGTCGGTGCGCCGAGCGCCGCCCGTGAGGCGTTGAACATGACACGGCCGAACTGGCGCGCCTTCATGTTTGGCAAGGCCGCCTGCAGGAGTGTTAATGCCGATCCCAGGTGCAACTGCGCAAGGCCGGTGATGTCTTCGGGCTTGGCCTCCTCGACAAGGTTGGGCCAGATGAGCCCTGCATTATGGATCAGATGAGTGACGTCGAACTCCGCCGCGATCGTGCCGGCGGCAGCGGCCACGGCTTGTGCGTCGAGAAGGTCAGCTTCCACCGAGTGCAGGTTCGGGTGAGACTTTTCCGGTGCGGTTCGTGCCACCGACACCACCGTGTAACCCTGACCGAGAAGCCTTTCGACCAGATCGGCACCAATCCCCTTGTTGCCGCCGGTAACGACTGCCGTAAATTCACTCATTCCGTCACCATCGCCAGAACCCGAAGCGGGCTGCCGGTTCCATTCTTGATTTTCAGGGGAGCCGCAATCAGCACGGCACCTGTCGCGGGCAGCTGATCGAGATTGGCCAGGCATTGCAGGCCGTATTTTCCCGCGCCATGCAGAAAGTAGTGAGCGGGGTAGGGCGGCACGTAGTGTGCCCCCTGGCCTGCATCCGTTCCGACGGTCTCGGTACCAAAGCCGCGGATGTTCCGCTCCTCGATCAGAAACCGGATCGCCTCCGGCGTCGGTCCGGGCGAATGCGGTCCGTCGGCGCGCATGTTCAGGTAGTCGGCACCTCTGCGCTTGGACCAGTCGGTGCGCATGCCATTTCCATGCCGGACCACGGTGATCGTAGGCGCTTATTTCCTCCATCCGGAAACGCGCGCACTGACCGAACTCGGGTGGCAGCACGATGACCGGAAAGTCCGGATCGAGCGTGTGGGTCAGATCCACAATCCTGACGGCTCCGGTGGCAAGGCCGGAGACCAGCTGGTTCAGACCGCTCATGCGCCTTCTCTCCCTTGCGTGAGTTCACGTTCCAGGACTTTCGGGTCCCGCCGCCAGCGTTCGCGTATCTCCATGGCAACGTCACCGCACCACACGTCTTCAAGCCCCTGCTGCAGGCCCGTGACCACAGACCTTGCCAGAGCCTTTGCATTGACCTTGGGCGGCGGCACCGGCTGGGTCCAGTCGTCTTCGTCCGGTCCGGTGAAGACGGTCATGACACGCAGCCCGGACGCACGGAATTCTCCGCGCAGGGACTGCGACAGCGAATAGGCAGCAGCGTTGGAGGCAGAAAAGCAACCGAAGTCCGGTGAGTTGGACAGGGCGAAGACTGACAGGATATTCACCCAGGCCACCGCCGAGTTGACGCCATCGCTGGTGCGAGCGCACATGCCCGGCCCGAAGGCCTGCGCAAGACGCATCAGACCAAGATAATTGGTCTCCATTTCCTCACGCGCGAAGGCAGTATCGCCTCTTGCCAGAACACCGCCCGGCCGCAGAAACCGGGCATTGTTGACCAGAATATCCGTCTTGCCGCCAATTTCCCCGGCAAGCCGCTCTACCGAAGCGGTGTCTGTGACGTCAAGCGGCAGCACGCTGACCTTTTCAAGCCCGGACAAGAGATCGCGGTTGGCGTGCGGACGCCAGCTTTCGGCCTCGCCGACAAAGACGGTTGAAGCCCCTGCCTCCAGCAGCGACGTCACCAGAGCCGGCGTGTTCGGGTTTCGCAGGTCCGTGATCAGGATGCGCCTGTGTTTCGGGTTGGCTGAAAGGGCACGCATTTGCGGATCGTCTTCCATATTGCTTGTCCTGTCCTTGGGCACTGCCAGCAAAACGCCCTGGCCCGACGCGTCCAGGCGGTTCAACAGTGTAACTTCCCCGCCGCGCTCGCAGTCGCCATGCACATGGCACAAGACCACGGGACCGGCATCCAGTTGCACCGAGCCCATGCGCCAGGGCGTTCTCTCGCGAAAGTAGAGATTGATCGACGTGCGGATCCGGGTTTCTGCCAGCAGTGTGCCCGCCGGCGAGATGTCCTGCCATTCCAGCCCCGCCGACAGGCAGCTTCCGCAAACATCCCGGGGCGGATATTGCACCGTGCCGCAGTCGTCACAGACCTGAAGAGCGAAACGGCCCTCCGCCGCAGCCGCGGTCAGGCCGAGAGCCGCGCGGGATCGGGCCTCCGGGGGACGTAGCGGAGACTGCGTGCGCTTTTGCGGATCTTTCTTGAGGGGAGGGGAAAGCGGTGTGCTCATGCCGGGCTCCCTGTTTTCACAATGGCCGCACTCGTGCAGACGCCGCGGTCGTAATTGATCATGCCGAAGCCGGAAACCATCGCGGTCGTCGCATCTGCCACCTGCGTGCCACCGGCGGTACCCAGCACCTGGCGCAGTGCTTCCACGAGGCCGATGAAACCACCCGCAGCCCCGGCCTGACCGGCAGACAGTTGTCCACCGGAGGTGTTGTGCGGAAAGTCTCCGGAAATTGTCAGGTCGCGGTTCCTGACGAAATCCGGGGCGCCGCCCTTGTCGCAGAAACCGAGATCCTCGATCTGCATCATCGAAATGACGGGATAATCGTCATAGGTCTGCAGGAGATCGATGTCGTCCGGCGAGCACTCCGCCATGGCGTAGAGTTCTTCGACATCGAGCGTCCAGCCGCCACGCAGTTGCACGGGATCCTCGGCATGGGCGTTGTGGCGCTCGATTGTTCCGCCGATCACGGCATAGGGCAGGTTCCGCCGCTCTGCCTCTTCAATGGACATGACGAGAAAACACTCGGACCCGGCGCAAGGCATGACACAGTCGAACAAGGCAATCGGGTCAGCGATCGGGCGGGCGTCGAGATATTGCTCGAGCGTCAGCGGCTTCTTCATCAGCGCGTTCGGATTGCGCAGGGCATTGGCACGCTGCGCAACGCAGATCCTGCCGAAATCCTCGCGTGTTGCACCATATTCCTGCATGTAACGGTCGGTCAGAAGCGCGAAATTGGCATTCGGCCCCCCAAATCCGTAAGGGTAGGAGGCGTCCTGGGCAAAGCGGGAAAAACTCGACAGCAGGTTTCTGAAGCTGTCGATGTGGTTGGTGTCGCCGGCAACGCAGGCCACGATGTCCGCATCGCCCGCCTGGACTGCACGTGCGGCCCTCCGCAGGGCAACCACACCACTGGCACCACCCATCGGAATATTGTCCAGCCACCTGGGGCACAGGCCCAGATGCTGCGTCAGCCCGACAGCCGTATCCGGAAACAGGGTGAAGCTTGCAACCGAAAACCCGTCAATATCCGCAGGCCTCAAACTAGCGGCCTGAAGGGATCCGCGCAACGCGCTTGCGATCCACCAATGGGCCGTTTCGATGGAGTAACGCTGATAGGGAATTGAAACCGGTGCAGTGACCGCAACGCCCTCATAGCTCTGTCGTTTCCTCATCAACTGGCCTGCCGCTTTTTCATGTGACCGGTGGCGATTGTATCGGGATCGTCCAGAAGCTGCAGGGCCAATTCCTTCAAGGCGGCCCGCTGGATCTTCTGGGTCGGCGTCAACGGCAGCTTGTCGACAAAGGCGATGTAGCCCGGCGCCTTGTAATAGGCCATCTGCTCCAGGCACCAGCGTGTGATCGCCTCGGCCTTGTCTCGGCTCGGGTTCTTCACTTTCAGGCAAGCAAACACCTCGTCGCCGCGCACCGGGTCGGGCACAGGGGCAATACCGGCCGCCTCGATGTCGGGATGGCGCATCAGGATCGATTCCACCTCCACGGCGGCGATGTTCTCGCCCGACCGCCGGATGACGTTTTTCTTGCGGTCGACAAAAAACAGGTTGCCGTCTTTGCCCTGGCGGACGATGTCGCCGGTATGGAACCAGCCGTCTTTCCAGGCCTCGTCCGTCGCGGCAGCGTCCTTGTAGTATTCCGAGAAGAAGCCGTAGCGCGGATCCGGCCCCGCGTGGCGCACCAGCAATTCACCCTGAATCGCCTCCTTGCCACTGTCGTCGACAAGCCGCCATTCGACGCCCGTGCTTGGCTTGCCGATGCTTGCCTGGGCCACCAGCCGGTCTTTACCCGAGGCGGCGATTACTGCCCCGGCACCGGTTTCCGTCATCGCCCAGGCTTCAACCAGCGGAAAGCCGAAACGGTCCTCGAAGGCAATCTGCAGCTTCGGGTCGACACCTGCGCCAAAGCCGAAGCGAACCTGATGCGCACGTTCTTCAGGGGAAGGGTCGAACCCCATCAGCATGGACGGCATTACGCCAAGGTAATGCAGACAGGTTGCCCGGGACGCGGCAACATCCTGCCACCACGCACGCGGGTGGAAGCGATCCAGAACGGTAAGACACCCGCCAACCATGACCATCGCCATAAAGGAATAGGCCATTGCGTTCATATGGAAGACGGGCAGGGGCGTGATCATGCGCTCGCCGTCCTCCGTCAGCGTTGCCAATCCGCCGACACCGGCATACCAGCGGCCCGCAAGCAGGAAATAGGTATTGGGAAGGACGCAGCCCTTCGGTTTGCCGGTCGTGCCCGAGGTGTAGAGGATAGCCGCCTCGCGGGCTTCGCCTTCCAGCGGCCGGGCGGTGACCGCCTGGTCGCGCGGCCCGGGGACCGGGTCGCCGGGGGCAATCACGGCCGCCTTGATGCCGGCAGCGGCAACGGCGGCCTCAAGTTCCTTGTGGCGGTCTTCGATCGATATGATCAACGCCGGTTCGGAGTGGCCGATGAGATATTCAAGCTCCGCAGCTCTCAGGTCCGGATTGACCGGCACAACGGAGCCGCCAATTCGGTTTACCGCGAGCCAATGCAGGAAGAACGTGGGCCGGTTTTCCAGAAGCAGGGCAACACGCATGCCTGCACCATAGCCAGCCTGCATCAAGTCCCGCGCAAGTGCGTCGACTTCCTGGCGCGCGGCGCCATATGTCAACTCGCCGGGCGGTATGCCGTAGATGTCTGCAGTGCCGGGCAGAACGTTCAGAAACGGCCGGTCCGGATATTTCTCCGCCGTTGCAGCGAAGGCCTCATAAACTGTTTCAACTGTCATGGCTGTCATGGCAGCAACTGAATATTGCCGAAGGCGGCGTCGCAATTGAGGATGTCGACCCGCTTGTTGGCGATCCTGATCTCGCCATCGACCACTTTCAGTTCGTGCGTTGCCGTCAGCGCCAGCAGGAACTGCTCGTCCAGGCGCGTTTCGACATAATGCATGGATGTGTTGGTGACGATCCTATCCCCGTCCATCTTGTCGATGAAGGGCCGCTGGATGACATGGTGACAACGGCTCTTGGGCTTCTGGCTGAAGGTTCTGGCCCCGTTCAGCCGCTCCACGCGCAAGCGCAGCATGAACAAGTCCTCGTAGAGCAGGGACGTCACCAGATGCGGATCGGTCTGCTTGTAGTCGAGCGGCATCCAGTAGTGGCCGTCTTCCAGCCACAACGACAGCCATTCACTGTAGCGGCCCTCGTCCAGCATTCTTGCTTCGTCATAGATGAAGTCGATGACCTCTTCCCTGGAAACCGCCATCACGCATTCTCCATCGTAGCTGTCATGAATTTCACCCAGGCATCGAACTGGTTGCGCATCTGCCGTTCCGTGGTGCCGTTTTCCACGGCCTCCTCGCCAAAGTCTTCCTCTTCGGTTCTGAGGCGCTGAACATTGACCCATTCCATGCCATTGGACATGAGGCCTTCCTGCGCGCGCTCGTACATTTCCAGATCGTCGTGGCCGACCATCGATGTCGGAGCGTTGATCATCCGGTTGTACATGGCGGTGCGCGCCAGAAGTTCGTCCGGCGCCCCGACCAGACGGTAGATGTAGCTTTCGACCAGTGTCTTGTCGGGCCCCAGCGGAATGAAATTGCGCAGCTGCTGGATCGGTCCCTTGATCATGATGTTCGGGAAATAGACGGTGTTATGCCGGTTCTCGCCGAGAATTTCCTTCGCGCGCTCCTCGCCGTGGGTTTCGCTCAAGGCCTCGAAATAGCCAGGTATCGCGGAATAGTCGGAATGGATCGAGTGATGCACACCCGTATGCCCGTGCCCGTTCGGCCAGGTACGAATGCCCATGTTCTCGAAGAACTCGTAGGGCGACATGAAGGGCGCGATGATCTCCATCGCGGGCGGACGCGGTTCCGGGTTGCCCATCTCCTTCCAGATGTTCACAGCGGTTCCGGCGGAGCTTTCGTGGGCGACCATCGGGTGGCAGGTATCGGTCTGGTTTTCGACCAGCATCTTCCAATTGCACTTGTGCATGTAGCGCAGCGGCGGACCGGCGATCTCAAGCCGTCCTTCCGGCGAGCGGTCGACCATGTTGTCGATGGAACTCAGGCTGTCGCCGAAGTAATTCTCGAAGCTGATGCCTTCAGCAGCCAGGCGGGCAAAGACGAAACCGCGATAGTTCTTGACCGCACCAACGGCTGTCATGCCCTTGGCATTTTCGGTGTTTTCGAAGCCGGTGTTCTCGTACCCCTTCTTCAGCGGGATCGCGAGCAGGCAGCCGTCCGTCTTGAACGACCAGGCGTGATAGGGGCACCGGAAGAACTTGCCCGTGTTGCCTTCCCGGTCGATCGCGATCTTGGTGCCCTTGTGCGGGCAGCGATTGTAAAGAACGTGAATTTCGCCATCGGAGTGACGCACCTGGATGACAGGCTGGTCGCCGATCTGCGTGGTGAAATAGTCACCCTTGTTCGGGGTCTGGCTGTCATGGCCGACAAACACCCAGGTGTTTGCGAACAGATGCTGCATTTCCAGCTTGTAGATTTCCGGGCTCGTGTAGACGTCCCGATGCACCTGCGGCCCCGTGAACAGAGCGGCGATTTGGCTGGCCGTTTGCATGCTGGCTCCTCCCTGGAATGCGAAACCCTAAAGATCGAGGACAAGTCGCGCGGATTTCGCGCGGCTGACACAAATCTGAATGACCTTTCCCGATGCCTTTTCGGCATCCGACAGCACGACGTCGCGGTGATCGGGCGTACCGCTGATTACATCCGTCTGGCAGATGCCGCAGTCACCGCGCTGACAGTCATACATGACGTCGAGGCCGGCATCTTCCAGTGCCTGGATGATGGTCTGGTCCGGGGCGACGGTCACAACCTGTCCCGTGCTGTGTACCTCCACCTCGAATGCCGCATCGCCGGACTGCGCCTGAGGAGCGGTGAAGAGTTCAACATGAATGGCCTCTTCCGCCAGTCCGGCTGCGATCGCGGCAGCGCGCGCGGCATCGATCATTCCCTTCGGGCCGCAGATATAAAGATGTGTTCCGGAGGGCTGGGCTTTCATCAGTGCGGCCAGATCGAGCGGGTCCGTGTCGTCAAGGTAAAAACGGACGCTGTCACCGAAGGCGTTCTTCAGCTTGTCGGCAAAACCCATCCGCGCAGCCGAACGGGCAGAATAATGCAGCTCGAAAGACCGGTCCTGCGATTTTAGCCGGGTCGCCATCGAAATGAGCGGCGTGATGCCGATGCCGCCGGCCAGAAGCAGGACGTGCGGAACATCTTCGGCAAGCGGGAAGTCGTTCTTCGGTTCGCTGACGGAGATTGTTTGGCCTGCGCTCAGGGCATGCATGGCCTTGGAGCCGCCCTGGCCGCTCTCCTCACGCTGAACCGCGACCGTATAGAGGTCATCAGTCTCCGGCCAGTCGATCAGGGAGTACTCCCGTTCGCCCAAAGGACCGAGATCGAATTTGACATGCGCACCGGGTTCATAGCCCGGCAATGACCCGCCGGCTTCCGCCCGAAACCTGAAAACACGAATCTGATCGGTTTCCGGTTCTACACCTTCAAGAACAAGTTTCACCGCAATGCCTCCTCCTGTAAAAAATATGAAATTTCATATAAAATGAGTCAAGCCTCTTTTTTTCCCGATCTGTCCGGGATAAATGACACTTTGAAAACAGGTGCATAGTTGGAGGGGGTGTTGACCCTGACGCCGGAAAAATTCGTTTCTTCTTACCTGCTGTACCTGCTGGCAGCATCAAGCGAAGCGGCAAGCCACCAGTTTCACCTCCGTGTGCGCGAGTTGGGCCTGCGCGTTCCGGAATGGCGGGTTCTTGCCTGCCTTTACGATCAGGACGGACTGATGATCGCCGGGCAGAAGCTGAGCTCCGAAGTGGTCGAAGAGGCAAGGGAACACGAAAGAACCCTGCTGTCTGCCTTGAACCAATCGGATGCGGATCGGATCAAGCCCTCCCTGGAACGGCTCCTGGCATCCCTCAACAGCTGGAACAGCGCCAACGAATAAGCGTCTGGCGCTGGTTGTTCTTGTCGCGACGGACGACGGCAAAGCACATCAGGATCGCCGACAGCCCTGCCGTATGTCTCCTTCAGCGTCGCCGGCGCCTTGACGCCAATGGCCGCAATAGCCGTCGTGCCCGGCTGTCATTCTGCCCATTGCCCACTTAACCCACCGCAATCGCCTGGCTCTGCGTGCACTGCCGTTCCGGTTGCCGTTGGCTGCTGCGGCACACCAGACCGTTTTATCCTTGAGTTGATGGCCGGCTGAACGCTCGGCCCGAACGACAGATGCCGCGCTTCCGGTTCCATTCCCGAAGAATCCCGCACGCACTCGAACAATTCCCTGAATGGATCGGCACGCCCAGCTCGCTGCAGTTTCTTTGCTGCTGGGTCATTGCCTGCGCGGCCTGCGCTAGCGCCTTCCAGTCATGCACCGGGAAGAACAGAGCCCTTGCTTCTAAAAATCATATGTGAATATAGTATTTACATAAGAAATTGGGAGGAACCATGGAAACGTACATAAGAAATTGGGAGGAACCATGGAAACGTCATTCGCACCGACGGTCGGGATCGACAGCACGCTGCCGAAGGATATGCCAGCGGCGCATGCGGCCATCCCGGTCTGGAATTCGGAGAACTGGTTTTACGAAGACTGGCAGCCGGGGCATTGCATACGCTCCCTGCGTCGGACGATAGCCGAAGGTGAAAGCCACCTCTTCAACACGCTGGTCGTCGACATTCACCCTTATGTGCAGGACCAGATGTTCGCAGAAACGGAAGGGGTCTTCGGCAAGAGACTGGTTGCCGGAGCGTTCGTCTTCTCCGCAGGCCTCGGCCTTGTCGCTACCAACTGCGTCAACGCGTTTTCCTATGGCTACGACAAGCTGCGCTTCATCAAGCCGGTCTTCATTGGCGACACGATCTATACGGTCCGGACAAACCTCGACAAGAAGCCGAAATACGAAGAGATGGGCCTCATTCGGGCGTCCTACGAAGTCTTCAAGGGGGCAGGTGAACTCGTCCTCTACTGCGAGCATCTGCAAACCGTGAAATACCGCAATCCGGCCGCTCACGCGGACCGGACAGAACCTGAAAACCGGGCCTGAACCGACATGAATTCCACTTCAGAACTACCGCTCGCCGGGATCACCGTGCTCGACATGAGCCAGTTTCTCTCCGGTCCCTATGCCACTCTGCGCCTGCAGGATCTTGGCGCGCGCGTTATCAAGATCGAACGGCCGGGATCCGGAGACTTGTCGCGCAGCCTCTATCTGAGCGACACGGAAATCGGCGGGGATTCGACCATCTTTCACGCCATCAACCGCGGCAAGGAAAGCCTCGCCGTCGACTTGAAGAAGCCGGAGGACATAGACCGTCTCAAGCGCCTGATCGCCAAGGCCGACGTGCTGGTCCAGAATTTCCGGCCCGGCGTGATCGAACGGCTGGGCCTCGACTACGAGACCGTACGGGCAATCAATCCGGGTCTGGTCTACGGCTCGATCAGCGGTTACGGGGAAGACGGCCCATGGGTTGCCCGCCCAGGGCAGGACCTGCTTGCCCAGGCACGTTCGGGCCTCATGTGGCTCAGCGGCAACGATGGTGACGGCCCGGTACCGATGGGACTTGCTGTCGGCGACATGTTTGCAGGGGCTGCCCTGGCACAGGGCCTTCTTGCAGGCCTCGTCCGGCGCGGTGTTACCGGCAAGGGCAGCCATGTCCAGACCAGCCTTCTCGAAGCGCTGGTCGACTTCCAGTTCGAGGTTCTGACCACTTATCTCAACGATGGAAGGCGCATGCCGAAACGATCCGGTTTCCGCAATGCCCATGCCTATCTCTCCGCGCCTTACGGGGTGTATGAGGCAAAGGACGGGTACATTGCGGTTGCCATGACGCCGATCCCGAAACTGCGTAACCTGATGGAGCTGGAAGCTCTCGAGCCTTATTGCGGCGATCCGGCGGTCTGGTTTTCCGAACGCGAGACGATCAAGAAGCTGATCGCAGGTGCGATTGCCGAACGAACGGTCGAGGACTGGATGTCCGTTTTAGAACCCGCCGACATCTGGTGTGCACCGGTGCTCGACTGGGACAGCCTGCTGGAAAGCGAAGGGTTCAACGGACTGGACCTGCTGCAGCGCGTCGAGCGTGAAGACAATGTCTCGATCCTGACAACCCGCTCCCCGTTGAGAGTGAACGGCGCCCGTCCGAAAATCGCCCGGGCTGCACCGCGCGTCGGCGAACACACGGTCGCGATCGAGAAGGAGTTCGGCCTGTGAGCACCGCTCGCCTGAAAGGCATGACCTGGAGCCACCCGCGCGGCTACGAGCCCATGGTTGCCTGCTCGAAGCTCTGGGAAGAGCAGACGGGTGTCGGGATCGACTGGGACAAGCGCTCGCTTCAGGACTTCGAATCCTACCCGGTCGAAGATCTCGCGCGTCAGTATGATCTGATCGTCATCGACCATCCGCACGTTGGTGAAATCACCACGCAGAACTGTCTCGCTCCACTCGACAGTCACGGGGACCCGCAAAACCGGCAGGCCGTCGCCAATGGCAGTGTCGGCGGTTCTTATGAAAGCTATTTCTGGGAGGGCCACCAGTGGGCCTATCCGATCGACGCCGCCGCGCAGATCCAGGCCTATCGGGCAGACCTCATCGGCGCGGCACCCACACGCTTCGACGAAGTCCTTGAACTGGCGGAAGCGGGCAAGGTGCTGATCCCGATGCGCCCGCCCCATTCGCTGATGACCTTCTTCACCCTGTCGGCAAACCTTGGAACACCCTGCGCGACGACAGGACCGGGCGAGCTTATTTCGGTTGAGAACGGCGCACCGGTCTATGAGCTGATCTCGCGCCTGATGCGGCACGTTCCTGACCGGTGCTATGGCATGGACCCGATCGCGGTCTTTGAGGAGATGTGCAAGACGGACAGCCCGATTGCCTGTGTTCCCCTGATCTACGGGTACGTCAACTACGGTATCGAAGGCTTCAGGCCGAAACGCCTGTCCTTTGCCGATATACCTGCTGCCGGCGACGACGGCCCGACAGGCTCCGCACTTGGTGGCACCGGCATTGCCGTTTCCGCGTTTTCGAACCATGTCTCGAAGGCTGCGGACTTCGCTCTCTGGATCGCAAGCGGATCAGTGCAGCGCGGGCCTTTTGCAGCTGCCGGTGGCCAGCCTGGTCATGCGGACGGCTGGTCTGACGAGACCGTCAATGATGTGACAAACGACTTTTACCGCAACACCCGCCGGACCCTGGACAACGCCTGGGTCCGTCCGCGTCACAAGGGCTACATGGCATTTCAGGCAGCAGCTTCAGAACGGCTGAACCTGGGCCTGCAAGGTGGTGAGACAACGCAATCCGTCATCGGCGACATCAATGCGCTTTTCGCCGGGAGTTTTGAGTAAGCCCTTCCAAGACAATGCGTCTGCGGACAACCGTCCAAACGCGCCCCCAATCACATTGGGGGCGCTGTTCAGTTGATCAAAGCTGCCAGATACGTTTTGCGTTTCCGGACAGCAGCTTTGTACGTTCATCCTCGCTGACGCCTTCCAGCAGGGCGTGGGTCGCAGCAACCCATGCCAGCAAGCCACCACCGAGCGTGCAGACCGGCCAGTCACTGCCCCAGACAACACGGTCCCAGCCGAATGCCTGAATGGTGTGCTCGGCCCAGGGGCGCAGGGTCTCGGCAATCCAGCTTTCAGGATCGGCATAGGCTACGATACCTGAAATCTTGGCGCAGACATTGGGGCGTTTTGCGAGTTCCGTAACCCGCTCCTGCCAGGGCTGGCGTTCGTCGGTGGCGATATCCGGTACACCGCAGTGGTCCAGTATAAAGGTGACGTCGGGAGACGTGCAACACACGCCGGAAACCCTTCACAAGCTCATTTGCCTGCTGCCGCTCCAGATAGGCTGCAAAGCTTTCCTCCTCGGGACGGCAAGACGCAATTGCCCCCTTGATGAGGCTGTTCGGCCGATTTGCCAGAGAGCCGACATATCCTGTCTCAGCTTCGATGAGGGGTTCAGCGACATCGACCTCCATGTGAAGCGTGGTCGAAATGCCTGCGCGCCGCGCATCACGGGCATAGGTTTCGTATGTCCAGTCCCGATTGAGCGGCTCGACACCCGCCAGCCACGGATAGTCCAGAGCCGACCGGTCTATGACATGAAGATGGGTGTCGACGATCATGCTGCTCCTCCTCGCAAATAGCCGGACAATCCTTCCACAGGAAAATAGATTATTCAAATAAGAATTTATTCGACCGATTTACCGTCCGTTCCGGTCAGTTCCGACAACTGTCGCGCGGTCCTGGTCAGAAGTTCCAGCGTCCCGGTGATGTCAGGGGCCTGCGGGGTGTTCACCAGCGTGATGAAAGGAACAGTCAGCGCCGCGATGGCCCGTCCGTCCGGGCTCAGAATCGGAGCGGACAGGTTGTAGACACCGGCAGTCTGGAGGCTCGGCATCATTTCGTAGCCGCGTTCCGAAATCTGGTCGAGCCGGTCGAAGAACTCCTTCTCGACGGTCGGATGTTCGGTGCTGCGGGAATATTCGTTGATCATCATCAGACGCTCCTCTTGTGGCCTGAAGGCCAGAAGAACGTGACCGGAGCCGGTGTCATAGAGCGAAATATTCGAGCCGACGCGGATTGAGATCCCCCAGTAGCTCGGTGCCTCCTGCTGCGCGACGACGACGACCGATCCACGGTCGAAGACGGAGAGCTGGTTTGCCTGGAGCGTCTTTTCCGCAAGGTCTCGCATGAAGGGCGTTGCAAAGGAAACGAGACGGCGGACCGGCGCATGGGACTGCGCCAGACCGAAGAGCTTGAGCGTCAGCGAGTAGCGGTCACCGTCGATCCTTGTGACGTAACCCCGACGCACCAACCGGTCCAGCATGCGGTAGAATTCGTTGGGGCTGCGGCCGAGATGCTTGGCGATCTCCGCCTGGGTCAATCCGCCGTCAATGCCTGCAAGAAGTTCAAGAATATCGAGCCCCTTGTCGAGGGCGGGTGCCCGGTATCGATCCTCTTCCTGTTCCATACTTTTCTCCGTGAAGTGCAATATTCATATACGCACACCCCTCTCGAAAAACAAACAAGAATGCGTCGGAGCAGCTTGACCATAAATGAAGAGCATGTTTGTATATAAATGAACCACTCATTAGTGAGTTGTTTGGGCGGACACCCGCCTTCTTTGAAAGTCTCGGGAGGAGGCTCATGAAAAATCTATTGGCCGGCGCGTCCGCCGGCGTTATCGCCCTTTTTGCCGTTGGCTCTGCGCTCGCGCAGGATCTGCCGGGCAAGTTTGACGGGGTCACGATCGATGCCAAGCTGATCGGTGGCCAGCAGGGCATCTACACCGACCTTGCAGCACTGCTGCCGAAGGAAGAAATCGACGCCTTCGTCGATGCCAACATCTCCGCCTCGACGCTTGACGGAAAACTGGTGATGCTGCCGCGCGCCCAGTTCGATGTTTCCGCGCTCTACTACCAGAAGAGCCTTTATGCGGACGAAGACAACAAGGCGAAGTTCAAGGAAAAATACGGCTACGACCTCACGCCGCCGGACACCTGGGAGCAGGTGACCGATCAGGCCGAGTTCTTCGCCAATCCGCCGGATTTCTACGGCACGCAATTTGCCGGCAAGGAAGAGGCCATCAACGGCCGTTTCTATGAAATGCTGCGCGCGGAAGGCGGCGAATACCTGGATGCCGATGGCAAGCCTGCGTTCAATTCGGAAGCCGGTGTGCGTGCGCTCAACTGGTTCGTGGATCTCTACAAAGCGAAAGCCGTTCCCGCCGGTACGACCAACTACCTCTGGGACGACCTGGGCCAGGGCTTTGCTTCCGGCACGGTTGCCATCAACCTGGACTGGCCGGGCTGGGCAGGCTTCTTCAACGACCCGGGTGCTTCCAAGGTGGCCGGCGATGTTGGTGTCGTTGCACCGCCCAAGGGCTCCTCGGGTGCCCGGACCGGATGGTCGGGACATCACGGTTTCTCCGTCACCGAAAACTGCGAGAACAAGGAAGCCGCAGCTTCCCTCGTCTGGTTCCTAACCAATGAGGACAGCCAGAAGCAGGAAGCAGCCGGCGGACCGTTGCCGACGCGCGACGCCGTCTGGGACTGGGTGATCGCGGAAGCCTCCGACGACCCGTTCCGCAAGGAAGTTCTGCAGGCCTTCCAGGAAGCCGCCAAAGGCGCTTACCCGGTTCCTCAGTCTCCCTCCTGGATAGAGATCTCCAACGCGGTCTATCCGCAGCTGCAGGCTGCCATTCTTGGCGACAAGACGCCCCAGCAGGCACTTGACGATGCAGCGGCCGAGGCCACCGAAATCCTGCAGGATGCCGGAGAGCTCTAAGCTCGCTCAAGGACAGGCGCGGCCCTGCCGCGCCTGATCCCGCCGGGTTTCCCGCGCGCGACATTCGCGGGTCGGCTAGCTCCTTTCGTAAAACGATATGAGGATAGAATGAGAGGCTGGAAGCCCGCGCCGCATGTGCTTCTGCTGCTGCCGGCGTTTATCGTCCTGGCGGCAGTTGTGGTCGTGCCACTCCTGTTGTCACTGTATTCAAGTTTCACGCCGTTCCGCCTGACCCGGCCGGACACGATCTATACGTTCATCGGCTTCCGCAACTACGTGCGGCTTCTGACGGACATGGATTTCTGGGTCGCCTTCGGCCGCACGGTGCTGCTGCTGACCTTCGCGCTCAACCTGGAAATGCTGCTCGGCCTGGGCCTGGCGCTACTTGTTGAAAAGGCCACACGCGGACAGCGGATCCTGCGCACCATCATGATGTTTCCCATGATGTTTTCGCCGGTTCTGGTCGGCTTCCAGTTCAAGTTCATGTTCAACGACAACATCGGCGTCGTGAACAACGCGCTGCAATCGCTCGGGCTCACGGATATCGCCATTCCCTGGCTGATCGACGGACAGCTTGCCTTCATTTCCATCCTGATTGCGGAAATCTGGTCGTCCACCGCGGTCTTCGCGATCTTCATTCTGGCGGGCCTGATGGCCATGCCGCGCGAGCCGCTGGAAGCGGCCAAGGTGGACGGTTGCACCTCGTGGCAGAGCTTCCGCTATGTGACCTGGCCGTTCATCATGCCCTTTGCCTATATCGCCATGACCATCCGCTCGCTCGACATCGCGCGCGCCTATGACATCGTCAAGATCATGACCGATGGCGGCCCTGCCGGGCGTACCGAGATCCTCTGGACGATGATTGCCCGCACCGCCTATTCCGACGCGCGCATGGGGCTGGCCAACGCCATGGCCTACATCGCCATTCTTCTTTCAATCCTGTTCACGGCGGTGTTCTTCCGGCAACTCGCGAAGGCCCGCCAGCAGATCGGCGCGGAGTGGTGATCATGGACGAGAATACCGCACATCGCCTCAAGGGCCGTTTCCTGAAGGCCGGCCACCTGATCGGACTGTTCCTCGCCATGACGATCATCTGTCTGCCGGGGGTCTGGATCGTTCTTTCCTCGCTCCGCCCGACAGTCGAGATCATGGCCAAACCGCCGGTCTGGATCCCCCGTGAGTTGTCGTTCGACGCCTATGTGGCAATGTTCTCCGGCGTTGGCCAGGGCGGCATTCCGGTGCTGGAGTATTTCCGCAATTCACTGATCATCTCGGTCACCTCGACCGTGATTGCCCTGGCGGTCGGCATGGCCGGTGGTTACGCGTTTGCGCGTTACCGCTTCCGCGGCAAGTCGGCGATTTTCCTTGGCTTCATGCTCACGCGGACCGTGCCTGGCATCGCGCTGTCACTGCCGCTGTTCTTCGTCTATGCCAAGATCGGCATCATCGACACCCACTTCGGACTGATCCTTGCCTATGTGGCACTCAACGTGCCCTTCACGGTCTGGCTGATCGACGGTTTCTTCAGACAGGTCCCCCGGGATCTTGCGGAAGCGGCCCAGATCGACGGCTGCACCCGGTGGCAAGCCTTCTGGCAGGTTGAATTTCCGCTGGCGCGTTCAGGCATCGCCTCCGCGGGTATCTTCGCCTTCCTGATTTCCTGGAACGAATTCGCGCTGGCATCCCAGCTCACCCGGTCGACCAATTCCAAGACGCTGCCGGTCGGTCTGCTGGATTACACCGCCGAATTCACCATCGACTGGCGGGGCATGTGCGCGCTGGCCGTGGTCATGATCATTCCGGCACTCACCCTGACATTCATCGTACAAAAACACCTCGTCTCCGGCCTCACCTCCGGCGCAGTGAAGGGATAGACATGGCTACCGTCTCTTTGAAAAACCTGGTCAAGAAATACGGGCAACTGGAGGTGGTTCATTCCATCAACCTTGAGGTCAAGGACCGGGAGTTCATCGCGCTGGTCGGCCCGTCCGGCTGTGGCAAGTCGACCTCGCTCCGCATGATCGCCGGGCTGGAGGACATCTCGGGCGGTGAAATCCACATCGGCGACCGGGTGGTCAACGACCTGCCGCCGCGCCAGCGCAACATCTCCATGGTCTTCCAGTCCTATGCGCTCTACCCGCATATGACAGTTGCAGAGAACATGGGATTTTCGCTCAAGATCGCCGGAAAATCCCAGGTGGAGATCGATGCGGCGGTCGCGGAAGCAGCGCGCACGCTCAGCCTCGAGGCCCTTCTGGAACGACGGCCGTCCCAACTTTCCGGCGGCCAGCGCCAGCGTGTTGCCATGGGCCGCGCCATCGTGCGCAATCCGGATGTGTTCCTGTTCGACGAACCGCTTTCCAACCTTGATGCCAAGCTGCGCATGCAGATGCGCACGGAGATCAAGAAACTGCATTCCAAGGTCCAGTCGACGGTCATCTACGTGACCCACGACCAGGTGGAAGCCATGACCCTGTCCGACCGGATCGTGATCATGCGCGACGGCCATATCGAACAGGTCGGCACGCCGGAGGAAGTCTTCCAGCGGCCAAGGACCCGCTTTGTCGCCGGGTTCATCGGTTCGCCGACCATGAACCTGCGCGAAGCGGTCATCGACGATGGCAAGCTCGCCTTCGCAAATGGCGCCAGCCTGCCGCTGCCGATGCAATTCCGGAACGCGGTCAGCGTTGGCCAGAAAGTCGTGTTCGGCCTGAGACCGGACGATTTGTATCCGGCAGGACATGGCCTGCATTCCGGCGAGGCGCATGACGTGCACACGACGCAGGTGCCTGTCTCGATCACCGAACCGCTCGGCAACGAGACCCTGGTCTTTGCGGAATTCGCAGGTGAGGACTGGATTGCGCGCATGCTCAACCCGAAGGCGCTGCACACCGGTGACAAGATCGATCTCAGTTTCGACCTCAGCCAGGCACATCTCTTCGATGCCGCCACCGAACAGACCTTGAGGAGCTGAACGCATGGCACGGATTGAAAAAGTCGAACTGCGCATGGTCGACCTGGTTCCGAAGGTCAAGCGAACCGATGCGATCCAGAGTTTCGTCAGCCAGGAAACACCGATCGTCACGATCACCGATGCGGACGGTGCGACGGGCACAGGCTACAGCTATACGATCGGTACCGGTGGATCGTCGGTCATGCGGCTTCTTGCGGACCATCTCGGCCCGGTTCTGATCGGCCGTGACGCAGACATGATCGAGGGCATCTGGCACGAACTGGAGTTCTTCACCCACGCCACCACGATCGGCGCCATTTCCTCCATTGCGCTTGCCGCCATCGACACGGCCCTCTGGGACCTGCGCGCGCGCAAGATGGGGCTGCCGCTCTGGAAGCTGGCGGGTGGAGCCAAGGACCGTTGCCCGCTGTATACGACCGAAGGCGGCTGGCTGCATATCGAAACCGAAGCCCTGGTCGAGGATGCTCTTGCGGCCAAGGCAAAGGGCTTTACCGGATCGAAGGTAAAGATCGGCCGCCCCCATGTCTCCGAGGACTACGAGCGGCTCGCCGCCGTGCGTGCCGCCGTCGGTGACGGCTATGAGATCATGACCGACTGCAATCAGGGCTTCACCGTCGATGAAGCCATCCGGCGCGCCGACCGCCTGCGGGACCTGGACCTTGCCTGGTTCGAGGAACCGCTACCCGCCGACGACATCGGTGGCCATGTGCGCCTGTCGCAGAGAACCTCGACGCCGGTCGCTGTCGGCGAGTCGCTCTATTCGATCCGGCATTTCCGGGAATACATGCAGGCCGGAGCGTGCTCTGTGGTGCAGGTCGATGCCGGACGGATCGGCGGCATCACCCCCTGGCTGAAGGTTGCCCATGCTGCAGAAGCCTTCGACATGCCGATCTGTCCGCACTTCCTGATGGAGCTGCACGTCAGCCTGACCTGTGCCGTGCAGAACGGCAAATACGTCGAATACATTCCGCAGCTCGACGAACTGACCAATAGTCGCATGACAATTGAAAACGGCCATGCGCTCGCACCCGTCGAACCGGGCATCGGCATCGATTGGGACTGGGACGCAGTCCGCGGAAAGAGCATTCCCGAGTTCACCAGCACAATCACCCGGCAGGAGGCGTAGGTCATGCAGCGCATGGGCATGGTGATCGGTCTCGAGCCGGGGAAAGTCGCCGAATACAAGCGGCTGCACGCCGCGGTCTGGCCGGAGATCCTCGACATGATCTCCAAATGCAACATCCGGAATTATTCCATCTTCCTGAAGGAGCCGGAAAATCTGCTCTTCGGCTACTGGGAATATCATGGCACGGACTTTGAGGCCGACGCGGCGAAGATGGCCGCCGATCCGAAAACGCAGGAATGGTGGGACGTCTGCATGCCCTGCCAGAAGCCGCTCGACACCCGAAAGGACGGCGAGTGGTGGGCGATGATGGAAGAGGTCTTCCATCATGACTGAAGCTTTCGATCCGGCCAGCCTTTCCCAGGATTGGCCAAGGCCCGCCAATCCACACCCCATCGTGACTTTCGGCGCAGGCTCCATCGTCGGTGATGCCCATTTCCCCGCTTACAGGAAAGGCGGCTTTCCGATTGCGGGGCTTTATGACCCGGATGCCGGCAGAGCGCAGGCTCTGGCGGATCAATGGGGCATCAAGGCCTTTGCCAGCGCGGAGGAAGCAGCCAGTGTGCCGGGCGCGGCCTTCGACCTTGCCACCCCGCCACAGGTGCATGCCGATGTCCTCGGCCTGCTACCGGAAGGGGCCGCGGTGCTGATCCAGAAGCCCATGGGCAGCGACCTGGACCAGGCAACGGATATTCTCAGGATCTGCCGCGACCGCAAACTGATCGCCGCCGTCAACTTCCAGCTCCGCTTCGCACCGATGATGCTCGCCCTCAAGGACGCCATCGCCAAGGGCTGGCTTGGAGAAGTTGTCGATTTCGATGCCTGGCTGGCTCTCGCCACGCCCTGGGAGCTCTGGGCCTTCTTGAGAGGACTGCCCCGGATCGAGATCACCATGCATTCGATCCATTATCTCGATCTGATCCGGCAGGTGCTTGGGGACCCGAAAGGCGTGCACGCGAAATCGCTCGGCCATCCGTCCCATGAAATGGCCCAGACGCGCACCAGCGCCATCCTCGACTACGGCGAAAAGGTGCGTTGTGCGCTCTCCATCAATCACGATCACAAGTTCGGCCGCCGGCACCAGGCTTGCGAGTTCCGAGTGTGTGGCACGGAAGGCGCTGCCTATCTGCAGCTCGGTGTCAATCTCGACTATCCGAACGGCGAACCGGACATCCTGGAGATCCGCCCCAAGGGTGGAGACGAGTGGATCTCCGTTCCCCTGAAGGGGGCCTGGTTCCCGGACGCTTTTGTCAGCCGCATGGCAAATCTCCAGCGCTTTGCGTCCGGCGAGGACGCCGAGCTGGTGAGTTCGGTCGAAGACGCCTGGAACACGATGGCTCTGGTGGAAGCGGCCTATGCCTCCTCCGCGTCCCCTGCAACTCCACTCGCACAAAGACCATAAGTCATGGAACAAACGACCTATTTCGAAGACTATGAGCTCGGCCATGAGCGCATCACCTATGGCCGCACGATTACTGAAACCGACTTCGTGGTCCACGCAGGCCATACCGGAGACTTCTTTCCGCATCACATGGACGCGGAATTCATGAAGACCCAACCCTTCGGCCAGCGGATTGCCCACGGCACCATGGTGTTCGCCATCGGCGTCGGCCTGACCGCCAGCGTCATAAACCCGGTTGCCTTCTCCTATGGCTACGACCGGATGCGCTTCGTGAAGCCGGTTTTCATCGGAGACACCATCCGTTCGCGCGTGACCATCGTTGCCAAGGACGATGACCCGAAACGCCCGGCATTCGGCCGCGTGGTCGAGCGGACGGAAGTTCTCAATCAAAGCGACGAAGTGGTTCTCGTCGCCGATCACATCCACATCGTTGAACGAAAGAACAAGCCCGCCTAAGGGGCAGATGGAGCCGACATGACAGACTGGGTGAAGGACAAGACCGTTCTGGTGACAGCCGCGGGACAGGGGATCGGACGCGCGACGGCGCTCGCCTTTGCCGCCAGGGGCGCGAAGGTTGTGGCAACGGACATCAACGAAACGGCCCTATCGGAACTCGAAGGATCATCGGGGATCGAAACCCGTCGCCTCGACGTTTTGAAGGATATGGACGTACAGACCGTCGTTGCCGAGACCGGCCCGGTGGACGTCCTCTTCAACGGAGCGGGTTTCGTTCATGCAGGCTCGATCCTTGACATGAAAGATGAGGATTTCGACCTTGCGGTCGACCTCAACGTACGCTCCATGATCCGCACCATTCGGGCCGTGCTGCCGGCAATGCTGGAACGGGGAGGCGGCGCCATCATCAACATGGCATCCGTCGCAAGTTCCATGAAAGGCGTGCCGAACCGCTTCGTCTACACCACCACGAAAGCGGCCGTGATCGGCCTGACCAAGGCGGTTGCCGCCGATTTTGTGGCGCAGAACATCCGTTGCAACGCGATCTGCCCGGGCACGGTGGAAAGCCCTTCGCTGCAGGACCGCCTGCGCGCCCAGGGCGACTATGAAGCCGCCCGGGCCGCCTTCATCGCGCGCCAGCCGATCGGCAGGATCGGTACGCCGGAAGAGATCGCTGATCTCGCGGTTCATCTTGCCAACGCGACCTATACCACCGGACAGGCCTATGCCATCGACGGCGGCTGGACCATCTGACATTTCATCGAGGACGTGAACCCGTGACGACAATCACCGGTCTGAAGACATACGATCTCCGCTTCCCAACGTCCGAAACCCTGGACGGTTCGGACGCCATGAACCCCGATCCGGACTATTCCGCGGCCTATGTCGTCCTTCAAACCGACGACGACGGCCTTGAAGGCCATGGCCTGACCTTCACCATCGGGCGCGGGAATGACATCTGTGTTGCCGCAATCGAGGCCATGCGCCACCTGGTGACCGGGCTTGATCTTGCCTGGATCTCCGAAAATCCCGGCCGCTTCTGGCGTCACGTGACCTCGGACAGCCAGTTGCGCTGGATCGGACCGGACAAGGGCGCCATGCATCTCGCCACCGGCGCCGTCGTCAATGCCGTCTGGGACCTCTTGGCCAAACAGGCCGGCAAACCGGTCTGGCGTCTTGTCGCGGACATGAGCCCGGAAGAGATCGTTTCCATCATTGATTTCCGCTACCTGACCGATGCAATCACGCCGGAAGAGGCACTTGCCATTCTGAAAGCGGCGGAACCGGGCAAGGCGGAACGGATCGCGCAGCTCGAAGCACAGGGCTATCCCTGCTATACCACCTCGGCGGGCTGGCTCGGCTATCCCGACGAAAAGCTGCGCCGGCTGTGCCGGGAAGCGGTCGAGGCAGGCTACACCCATGTGAAGCTGAAGGTCGGACGCGATCTCGCCGATGACATCCGCCGGCTGAGGATCGCCCGGGAGGAGCTCGGGCCCGACCGGTTCCTCATGATCGATGCAAACCAGGTGTGGGACGTCGGACAGGCCATCGACTGGGTACAGCAACTCGCGTTCGCCAAACCCTATTTCATCGAAGAACCAACCAGCCCGGATGACATCGCCGGCCATCGCGCGATCCGCGAAGCGGTAACACCGGTGAAGGTGGCAACCGGTGAAATGTGCCAGAACCGGATCGTCTTCAAGCAGATGATCGCAGGCGGTGCCATCGACATCGTGCAGATCGACGCCTGCCGGATGGGCGGTCTCAACGAGGTTCTCAGCGTTCTGCTGATGGCAGCCAAATTCGGCACTCCCGTCTGGCCGCATGCCGGCGGCGTCGGTCTTTGCGAGTATGTGCAGCATCTGTCGATGATCGACTTCGTTGCGGTTTCCGGAACCAGGGAAGGGCGCGTGATCGAATATGTCGATCATCTCCACGAACATTTCGTCGATCCCTGCACCATCCGAAATGCCGCCTATATGCCGCCGCAGATGCCGGGTTTTTCCGTGGAGATGAAACCGGCCTCCATCGAACATCACATCTTTCGAGACGGTGGCGCAGACGCCGCCTGATGTCACAAGCCACACATCAAAACCAAGGATAACCCCATGAAACTTCTCCGCATTGGAGACGCCGGACGGGAAAAGCCCGCCATTCTGGACAGTGATAACCGGCCGCGGGATCTCTCCGCTCTCGTTTCCGACATTGCCGGCGACACGCTGACGCCGGACGGGCTGGCGAAAATCGCATCCGTCGATCCGGCCACCCTGCCGTTGCTCGAGGAAGGCCGTATCGGTCCCTGCGTGGGTCATGTCGGCAAGTTCATCTGCATCGGCCTCAACTATTCCGACCATGCCGCCGAAACCGGTGCGGAAGTGCCCAAGGAACCGGTGATCTTCCTGAAGGCGACAAGCGCAATCTGCGGCCCCAATGACGACGTGAAGATCCCGCGCGGATCGGTCAAGACCGACTGGGAAGTCGAACTTGGTGTCGTGATCGGCAAGGGCGGCAGCTACATCGAGGAAGCAGAAGCCCTTGACCACGTCGCGGGATATTGCGTCATCAACGATGTTTCCGAACGCGAATTCCAGATCGAACGCGGTGGCACCTGGGACAAGGGCAAGGGCTGCGACACCTTCGGCCCGACGGGACCCTGGCTGGTGACCCGGGACGAGGTTTCCGATCCGCAGAACCTGAAGATGTGGCTGGAAGTCGACGGCAAGCGCTATCAGGACGGGTCGACGGAGACCATGGTCTTCGGTGTCGCCCACCTGGTCAGCTATGTCAGCCGGTTCATGAGCCTTCAGCCGGGCGACATCATTTCCACCGGCACGCCTCCGGGCGTCGGCATGGGACAGAAACCACCAATCTATCTGAAGGGCGGAGAGGTGATCGAGCTGGGCATTGAAGGACTTGGCGTCCAGCGGCAAAACGTGGGCAAGGCTTAACGTAGCTTTTGCCGTGATGGCGACGCTCTCCAACAAAGGGTGTCGCCTGACAGTCCAGATGCCCGCATCTGATAAGGAAATCATGATGCCAAACGATACCTACCGCCGGCACGTCATCCTGTCCGGATGTTCGGGTGGCGGAAAGTCAACGCTTTTGGCGGAACTGGAACGACGGGGTTTCGAAACCGTGCCGGAACCCGGCAGGAGGATCGTCGCCGAAGAGCAACAAGCTGAGGGGAGGGCGCTTCCCTGGGTCAATCTCGAAGCCTTCGCCAGAAGAGCGATCGACATGTCATTCCGTGACAGGGAGCGATTGAACAGCGCTGAAGGATGGGTCTTCTTCGACCGGGGTCTGATCGACGCAGCAGTTGCCCTGGAATTCGCGACCGGCGTAGCCGTGTCAGACACCCTCGGCAAAACGAGCCGATTTCATTTTCAGGTCTTTCTGACACCGCCCTGGCCGGAGATTTACGCCATAGACGCCGACCGGCAGCACGGCCTGGATGAAGCTATCGGAGAATACCAGCGACTACTCGATGCCTACGGCCAACTTGGCTACGAGAAAATCATCTTGCCGAAGACGGATGTCGGGAAGCGAGCGGATTTCATCCTGGATTGTCTTTCCAGGCACCAGGAGACGCAGCACTAGATCGACATCGGCAATCGTACTGCGTACCTATTCTTCGCTCGGCTGCTCTCTCTTGCCGGCCAGGATCTCGCGCTTCCCGACGTGGTTGGGCGCACCGACAAGGCCTTCGTTTTCCATTTTCTCGACCAGGGTAGCCGCACGGTTGTACCCGATGCCGAGGCGGCGCTGGATATACGAGGTTGAGCAGCGCTTGTCGCGCAGGACGATCTTCACCGCCTTGTCGTAGAGGTCATCACCGTCTTCGGACGCGATGGCACCCTTGTCGAAGACAGCTTCCTCTTCTTCCAGCTCTTCCTCTTCTTCCGCGGTTACGGTTTCAAGGTACGCGGGCCGCCCCTGGCTTTTCAGGTGGGCGACAACCTGTTCGACTTCCTCGTCCGAGACGAAGGCGCCATGGACACGGTTGATACGGCCGCCACCCGACATATGCAGCATGTCGCCCATGCCGAGCAGCTGTTCCGCACCCTGCTCGCCAAGAATCGTGCGGCTGTCGATCTTCGAGGTGACCTGGAAGGAAATCCGGGTCGGGAAATTTGCCTTGATCGTGCCGGTGATCACGTCGACCGAAGGACGCTGTGTCGCCATGATGAGATGAATGCCTGCGGCGCGGGCCATCTGCGCCAGACGCTGGATAGCGCCTTCGATCTCCTTGCCGGCGACCATCATCAGATCCGCCATCTCGTCAACGATGATGACGATGTACGGCATCGGAGCGAGGTCCATTTCCTGCTGCTCGTAGACCGGTTCCCCCGAATCGCGGTCGAACCCGGTTTGCACGGACACGATAACCGGTTCACCCTTCTGACTTGCAGCGGCGGCACGCTGGTTGAAACCGTTGATGTTGCGCACGCCAAGCCGTGCCATCTTCCTGTAGCGATCCTCCATTTCGCGCACAGCCCATTTGAGAGCTGTCACGGCCTTTTTCGGATCGGTGACGACAGGCGTCAGCAGGTGCGGAATGTCGTCGTAGATGGACAGTTCCAGCATCTTCGGATCTACCATGATCAAGCGGCACTCTTCCGGCTTCAGGCGGTAGAGCAGCGACAGGATCATCGTGTTGATGGCAACCGACTTGCCCGAGCCGGTCGTTCCGGCAACCAGCAGATGCGGCATCTTCGCAAGATCCGCAACAACCGGCTCCCCGCCAATCGTCTTGCCGAGGCTAAGCGCAAGCTTGCAACTGGTCGCGCGGAAGTTGGTCGAATCGATCAATTCGCGGAAGTAGACGGTTTCACGCTCCGTATTCGGCAGCTCGATCCCGATGACGTTCCGGCCCGGAACGACCGCAACACGGGCGGAGATGGCCGACATGGATCGGGCAATATCATCGGCGAGGTTGACGATGCGTGAGGACTTGATGCCCGGGGCCGGTTCGAACTCGTAAAGGGTGACCACAGGCCCGGGGCGCACGTGGATGATCTCGCCGCGCACCTTGAAGTCTTCCAGAACGCTTTCCAGAAGCCCCGCATTCCGTTCCAGTTGCTCCTGCGTCATCTGGAAGCCCGGACCATCCTGCGGCAGTTGCAGCAGATCGCCGGACGGAAACTCGTAGCTGCCGAACAGCGACT
>MRWG01000691.1_pt1 | contig 30453 bp, 32 predicted proteins | sample 1013341 | NCBI WGS metagenome assembly MRWG01 (sample SAMN06117577, study PRJNA244670) | biofilm metagenome | biome: Water; feature: Cathode Biofilm; material: Biofilm; isolation source: microbial consortium enriched at the cathode of a solar microbial fuel cell | place: USA: District of Columbia ... | reverse complement strand
CTCCGGCGCCACTCACACAAACACATAAAACCCCGGCTCCGGCCGGCATCCCGCACATCCTCATACCGCCAGGCGAAACCGCCGTGGCGCCATACCCGCTTGAAAAGGCTAGATTTCAGGAACGCTCGACCGGCCCAGCGACGGTGTGCCGCCGGCATATTTCACCAGCATCTCGATGCGTTTGGGGATTGGCGGGTGGGTGGCGAACAGGCCCATGAAACCGGTCTTCGGGTTCTCGATGAACATCTCGCGCACCTCGTCCGGCGCCGTCTCGATCTCGGAATGGCCGGAAATCTTGTTCAGCGCGGCGATCATGGCGTCGGGATTACGGGTCAGTTCGACCGCCCCTGCATCGGCCATGAACTCACGGCGGCGCGACAGGGAGAAGCGGATCACGATGGCCAGAAGATAGGCGATCACCAGGATGGCCAGCGCCGCCACGATCACCAGCCCGCCAGACCGGCCGCCGGAGCGACGGTCGCCGCCGGAACGCAGGCCGAACCAGAAAATCCGCCGGAAGACGATCTCGGCGACAAAGGAGATAATCCCCACGAAGATGATCGCGATCACCAGCAGGCGCACATCCTTGTGCCGGATATGCGAAAGCTCGTGCGCCAGAACAGCTTCCAGCTCGGCATCGTCGAGCCGGTCGATCAGGCCGCGCGTCACCGTCACGGTGTACTGCCCCTCCCGCAGGCCGGAAGCATAGGCATTGAGCGCCGGTGTCTCGATCACCGCCAGGTGCGGCATGGTGAGGCCGCGGGAGATGCAGAGATTTTCCAGGAGGTTCCAGACGCGGGTCTCATCCTTGCGGGAGATCCGCCGTGCGCCGGTGGCGGCGTTGATCATGGACTGGTGGAAGAACCAGGCGATCACGAACCAGATCGCGGCAAGGCCCAGCGACCAAGCCGCAATGCCCGGCAGGCGGGCGAGTTCGGCGGCGACGAGATCGGGCTGGGCGCCCTTGCCGGCATAGCTGCCGGCATAAGGGTCTGCCAGGCCGACGGTGAGCCATGTCACCGCCAGCCCGAGCAGGATCAGGAGGATGGGAAACCCGGCCAGCAGCAGGACGGATTTGAGATTATTGTTCCAGATATGGGAGCGAAGTCCGGTCGCGCCCAGAAGCATGGTCTAGAACTGCACCTTCGGGGCCGCGCGCTCGGCTTCGCCGACTTCGAAATATTCGCGCTGCTTGAAGCCCATCGAATTGGCGATCACCACGGCCGGGAATTGTTCGGTCGCCGTGTTGTACTCGTTGACCGCATTGTTGAAGAAGCGGCGGGCGGCGGCGATCTTGTTTTCCAGGTCCGCCAGCTCGTTCTGCAGCGACAGGAAGTTCTGGTTGGCCTTGAGGTCCGGATAGGCTTCGGACAGGGCGAACAGCTGGCGCAGCGCGCCGGAGAGCATGTTCTCGGCCTCGGCCAGGCCCTTCAGCGAGTTCGCATCGATGGCCTGCTGGCGCGCCTTGGTGACGTTTTCCAGCGTGTCCTTTTCGTGCGCGGCATAGCCTTTCACCGTCTCCACGATATTGGGCACCAGATCGTGGCGCTGTTTCAGCTGCACATCGATATCGCCCCAGGCCTGGTTACATGTCTGCCGCAGCGCGACGAGACGGTTGTAGACCATCACCAGGAAGATACCGATGCCGATCACAAGGATCAGAAGGATAATACCGGCGTCCATATGTCGTCTCCTGTCGGCAGGACGTTGAATGTCTTACGAGACTTACCTATTCCGCCTTCGCCTGTGAAGCGAGGAATTCCGAGCCGCGCGGCGCAAAGCGGAGCGAGCGCGGGAAGCCGCGCGGCGCCATCTTGCCGGCCTGCGCCCGTTTGGCGGTCCACAATTGCCAGTCTTCCAGATTGAAACGCCGCCCGGCCCCGTCGAGCCAGGTCAGCCCCTCCTCGGCCGAGAAAGTGGTGGCGTCTGCGAGACGGGCCCCCTTGCCGCCCATCAGCCGCACGCCCTTGCCGCGCGACATCTGGGGGATTTCCTCCAGCGGGAAGACCAGGAGTTTCTTGTTCTCGCCGATCAGCGCGCAGGTGTCGCCCATGGCCGGAATGCACAGCAGTGCCTCATCGCCTGCCATCAGGTTGAGGATCTGCTTGCCGCCCTTCTTCATGGCGACGCAATCCTTCTCCTGGATACGGAAACCGGTATTGCCGGTCGAGGCGACCAGCAGGGTGCGCTCCGGATCGTATTTGAACAGGCCGATCGGCGCGGCGTCCTCGGGCAGGTCGACATGCAGCCGCACCGGTTCGCCATGACCGCGGCCGCCAGGCAGTTTGGAGGCTTCCAGCGTGTAGAACTTCCCGTCCGTCGCGAACATCAGGAGCTTGTCCGTCGTCTCGCACTTCACGGCGAAGGCCGAACGGTCGCCCTCCTTGAACTTCAGCTCGGTAACGTCGTTGATATGGCCCTTGAGCGCGCGCACCCACCCCTTCTCGGACAGGACGGCCGTGATCGGCTCGCGCACCACAAAGGCCTCGATGGGTGCATCGCCGGCAATCTCCGGCGCCTCGCCGAAGGCCGAGCGGCGGCGGCCCAGCGGTGTGGATTGCGCATAATAATCGGCGACCTCGCCGATCTCCTGGCCCACCTTCTCCCACTGGCGTTCCGTGGAACCGATCAGCTCCTTCAACACCTTGCGTTCGCCGCGCAGCGCCTCGTCTTCCTTGCGGATTTCCAGCTCTTCCAGCTTGCGCAGGGCCCGCAGGCGCATGTTCAGGATGGCTTCGGCCTGGCGCTCGGTGAGCGAGAAGGTCTCGATCAGCTTGGCCTTGGGCTCGTCCTCGAACCGGATGATGCGGATCACCTCGTCCAGATCGGCATAGACGATGAGATAGCCGGCCAGCACTTCCAGCCGGTCTTCCACCTTGGCCAGGCGCGTCTCGGCCCGGCGAACAGCCACCTCGCGGCGGTGCTCCAGCCAGATCTGCAGCACTTCCTTCAGCCCGATCACCCGCGGCGTGCCGGTGGGATCGAGCACATTCATGTTCAGCGAAATGCGGGTTTCCAGATCGGTGAGCTTGAACACCGACTCCATCAGCATGTCCGGATCGACGAGCTTGGATTTCGGCTCCAGCACGAGGCGGATATCCTCGGCGCTTTCGTCGAGAATATCGTCCAGCAGCGGCAGCTTCTTGGCATCCATCAGCTGGGCGATCCGCTCGACCAGTTTGGACTTCTGCACCAGATACGGGATTTCGGTGATCACCACGCGCCACATGCCGCGGCCGAGATCTTCCTTCTCCCACTTGGCGCGAACGCGGAAACCGCCGCGGCCGGTCTCGTAGGCCTCGCGGATCGATTCCGGCGTTTCAACGATCGTGCCGCCGGTCGGGAAATCCGGCCCTTTCACATGTTTCAGGAGCGCGTCGGTTTCGGTCTCCGGATTGTCGATCAGCGTCAGTGCGGCCGCACAGATCTCTGCGACATTGTGCGGCGGGATCGAGGTCGCCATGCCCACGGCGATGCCCGTCGAGCCATTGGCCAGAAGGTTCGGGAAGGCACCGGGCAGGACCAGCGGTTCGTTTTCGGAACCGTCATAGGTTTCCTCGAAATCCACCGTGCCATGCTCGATATCGCGCAGCAGGAGTTCGGCGGCCTTGGTCAGGCGGGCTTCGGTGTAACGCATGGCGGCCGCGCCATCGCCGTCGATATTGCCGAAATTGCCCTGCCCCTCGACCAGCGGATAGCGCGAGGCGAAATCCTGGGCCAGACGCACCAGCGCCTCATAGACCGACTGGTCGCCATGCGGGTGGTATTTACCGATCACATCGCCGACCACGCGGGCCGATTTCTTGAAGGCCTGGTCCGGGTTCAGCTTCAGCTCGCGCATGGCGTAGAGCAGGCGCCGGTGCACCGGCTTCAGCCCGTCGCGCGCATCCGGCAGGGCCCGCTGGGTGATCGTGGAGAGTGCGTAGGCGAGATAGCGCCGCGACAGCGCGTCCTCGAACTTCTCCTCGATAATGTGCCCGCCGTCCGGATCGAAATGATCGCCCATGCCTCAACGCCTCGTGATTCGGAGACGGTCAGTATAGCGGATGGGCGCAAGCGAGCAGGGTTTCGGCACAGGATTTACTGTGGGCAAACGCCGTCAGGCCACCGCGGCCTGCGTCTCCAGCAAGGTCGACACATAGCTTTGCTTCCTGAGGAGGAAGGCCCGCAGCAGTTCGGGATAATCCTCGGCGACCGCCCCGCGCACCGAAGCCCGCTCCGCCAGTGCCCGGCGCCAGCGCGCCACCTTGCCCAGCCCGGTGAAGATACCGAAATCGCCGATCGCATCGAACGTGTCGAAATAGCGGAAGATCGGGCCGTAGACGGCATCGACCAGGCAAAAGGCTTCGCCGGCGAAATACGGCCCCTCGCCCAGCACGCCTTCCAGCCGCGCAAAACCGAGGGACAACGCGTCGGCCTTGTCTTGGAAAGCCTTGCGATCCGGGGCGTTGTAGAGGCCGGCAATCAGATTGAGCTGGGCCGAACCGAACTCGATCCAGGAGCGGTGACGGGCGCGTTCGAGCGGGTCGCCGGGGTGCAGGGCCGGCGCGAGCGTATCCTCAAGATACTCCAGGATCACGGCAGATTCGAAGATCGGCGTGTCGTCCACCAGCAGAACCGGGACCTTGCCCAGCGGGGAGATGTCGAGGAACCAGGCCGGCTTGTTGGCCAGATCGATATCGACCCGTTCGAAGGGCACGCCCTTTTCCGCCAGCGCAATGGCGGCACGCTGGACATAGGGGCAGAGCGTGTGACTGATCAGGCGGAACCGGGGGCGAGCGTCGGTCATGGGACTTCCCTTTTCATGCAGATGCATGAAAAATGGGATCCAGCAAACTATATGCAAGTGCATGGATCAGAAAATTTCCACCACCTCCGCCCAGATCCGCGCCTGGATCGCACTCAACCGGGCCTGGACCCGCGTGTCCGGACGTGTCGAGACACGACTGAAACAGGCCGGGCATCCGCCGCTGGCCTGGTACGACGTACTCTGGGAGCTGGAGAAGATGCGCGATTGCTGCCTGCGTCCTGTGGAGCTGGAGGCGCGCCTGCTGATCCGGCAGCACAATCTCTCCCGTCTCCTCACCCGGATGGAAACAGCCGGAATGGTGGAGAAGCTTCGCTGTCCGGAAGACGGGCGCGGCCTGCAGATACGGCTGACGGATACCGGCCGCGAAGCGCGCAAGGCCATGTGGGAGGTTTATCGCCCGGCGCTGGATGAAGCGCTCGGCGACATGTCGCCAGCGCAGGCCGAAGCTCTTGCGGACCGGCTGGATGCGCTCGGACGCTAGAGCCGCCCGATCCGCTCCAGCTCGGCGATCAGCCGGGTGCGGGCTTCGGGCAGCTGACGGTCGACGGGCCAGAGGACGCGGCGTTCGAGGAAATAGCCGGTCAGGTCCAGCCCTTTCGCGATATCGCCTTCGGCAATCTCGCCGGAGCCGCGCATGAAGCCCGGCAGTTCCAGCAGCTTGGCCGCATAGGGCGCCGCTTCTTCGCGGCACACGGCGCGGCCGGTGCGCGGCGAGACATGGCTGAGATCCCCGGTCTCGCCCGTCACGGCGCATTTCTTGAGATCGAGCCCGTAGCCCAGATCCGACAGCACGCCGGCCTCCCAGCGCACATAGAGCGCCGGCCAGACGTCCTCGTCCCCGAAGGCGGACAGCAAGAGCTCGAACCCGGCATGCACCGCCGGATGCGCCTCGCGCTCCGGCAGGGCCATCACGGCCAGCGCGCAGGCCGCATTGAGACCGGCGAGCGCGGCCCGGTCCTCCATCACGCCGCCGGCGCCAAGATGGTCGGCCTCGATCTGGAACATGCCGAGATGCTCGGCCAACCGGGCGCGCCAGCTCACCGTCACCTGATTGCCCGGCTGCAGGATCGGCCGCATGGATTTCGAGCGTGCACCCTTGACCAGGCCGGCATGCCGGCCCTGGCTCTCGGTCAGGATTTCCACGATGGCACTCGTCTCGCCATGCGGCCGCACCGCGAGGACAATGCCCTTGTCACGCCATTCCATGACCGCTTGCTATCCGGCTTCGCGACCGCGGACCAGCGGTCTTGTATCAATCGACACCATCACATCCTCCCCCGAACCGGGGAGTGCGGCACCTGTCCGGCGACGGCACCCTGCAAGGGCAAGGACGGACAAGCGGGAGGAAGCGTCATGCCCCTCAAGGCGACAGCACAAACCCTGATCACCACAATCGCGCTTCTTTTGCCAACAGGCACAACTCTGGCGCAGCAGCTCGACGACGAGCCGTGCCGGAACGCGGTCTACCATATCGAGGATGCGGTCACGAACCCGGCCTACTACGCCCGCTTCGCGGCGCGGGCGACGGGGGATGTGATCTGCAATGTCGAGGACGGTCGCAGAACCTGCATGTCGGGTCCGGAGAATGCCCGCATTTTCTCGGACTTCATTCGCGAGAACGGAGTGGAACATCTCTTCCTGTCGCGCCTCGCCCTCGTCCCCGAAGCATTGGGCAAAACCCGCTATGCCTGCATTCCCCAGGGCGAGGGCCGGTACGAGCTGGGACTGGCGATCGAGCGGCACCTCGTCTTCGCCAACCGGAATGTCATCCAGACGGACCTCATGCTCTACACCGTCGATGTCGAGCCCGATGGTCAGGTCTATCTGGTCGATTCCATCCGGCACGCCATGGCCAATGACCGGTCGGATATCTGGGGCCGGCAGCAATTTGTTTTCGACCGCCGCAACGGGACGTCGCGCACCTGGTTCGCCGCCGATCCGGTCGGTGGCCGCCCGGTCAACGGTCTGGCCTCGCTCTATCCGAATGGCTACCCGTCGAGCAGCAGCCCCAGCAGCAACGCGAGCACCGGCTCGAGCGGATCCGGCTATTCCGGGAGCGGCGCCGCAGGCGGTGGCAGCCAGGTCATCACGGTCACGCGATCGGGCACTTCGGGCCTGGCAAGCTCGTCCAGCTCGGCGTCCAGTCAGGCCCGCCGCGCCGCAGAAGGGGCTGCCCGGACTGCATGCCAGAACCAGGGCGGACATGTTCTGGGTCTCAGCTCGCGTCCCCAGGGCGCTGCCAGCCGCGTCACCGACACGACCTATCGCGCCAGCTATTCGGCCACGGCCCGCTGCCGCATCGGCGGCTGATCACGGTTGCGGTTAATCTGCGGTTAGGCCGGCTATCCTAGCGTGCGCCCCGGGACAAATTGGGGGCCGTCATGCGCGCATTCCATCTGCTTGCAGTTTTTGTGATTCTGGGTCTGACCGCTGGTTGCGCCAGCCGCGATGCCGTGGGCGCCCACCAGATCCCGGGCCCTTACTACGGCGCCGGCGTGCATGTCCCCACCACCTCGCCCTATTCCCGCCAGATGGCGCTGGGCGCCGTGACGGGCACTTCACAATTTTCCTGGTTCCTGCCGGAACCCAACCGGTCGGTCTTCCGTCCGCGTTTCCAGGCGGCTTTGGAATCAGCCGGGCTGGCGGCCCCGGATCCCGCAGCGGCACGCTATATCGTCAGCTTCCATTTCACCGATATCGACGGCCCGGCAATCGGCTCGCACATGGATGCCGAGATGATCGGCCGGGTGACGGTGGTGGATCGCGCTCGCGGCATACGCATTTTCGACGAACCCGTCGCCGCCTATCGCGAAGCCTACTGGCCGGGCATTTTCGAGGATGACTGGCGCACGCTGGCCCCGCTGCACGTGCTTAGCATCTTCCCCTTCTTCTTCGACAGCCCGTGGCTGAGCGTCGGTCCGCGCAGCGATACGGTCTATCCGCCCTACTCCGCTCCGGAATGGGTGCCGCTGGTGCCGATCCGCCTGCGCGAAAGCGACGGCGTGCTGGTGCGGTCGGATACGGGACGCGTCTACGGCGCGCGGTCCGGGGCAGAGCGGGCCTGGCAGGTCAATGCCGCCGTGTCCGACGCCCTGACGGCCGCCTTCCTGCGCGGCTTTGCCGATGCCGGCCATATCGAGGTGGCACGGGTCATCCCCTGCACCGGCGGCGCCGATCTGCGGGCACTGGAACTGGAGCTGATGCGCCGGGGCGAGACCTTCATCACCCGGCCGTGCGACACCGAGTTCGGCGTCCGTCGCACCAATGCCGGCGGCTGGTAGTCCTCAGACGTCGAAATCCAGGCCGACATCCTTGTAGTGGGAGCGGCGGGCCATCCATTTCGGATCGACCTTCACATTGAGGAAGAGGTGGACCTTGCAGCCCAGCACCTCTTCCATTTCCTTGCGAGCCGCCTCGCCGATGGCCTTGATGGCGCTGCCGCCCTTGCCCAGCACGATGGGCTTTTGCGTATCGCGCTCGACGATGACGGACTGTTCAACCCGGATCGAACCGTCGCGCAGCTTCTTCCAGACCTCGGTCTCCACCATGGAGGCGTAGGGCAGTTCCTCGTGCAGGCGCAGATAGACTTTCTCGCGTGTGATCTCGGCTGCCAGGATGCGGGATGGCAGGTCGGCGACCTGGTCTTCGGGATAGTGCCACACGCCCTCGGGCATCAGGCCGGCGAGGAAAGACTTGAGCTGCTTGACGCCGGAACCGGTCTTGGCGGAAATCATGAAGACATCGGAATAGACGCCTGTTTCGTAGAGCTCCTGCGACATGGCCAGCAGATAATCCCGGTCGATCATGTCGATCTTGTTGAGCGCCAGGATCGCCTTGCGGCCGGTCTTGTTCAGTCCGTCGATCACGCGCTGGTCGTCCTCGACCATGCGCTTGTCGCCACTCTTGGCACCGCCATGCTCCAGCCGGGCCCGCGCACCGGCATCAACGACGTGCACGATGGCATCAGCGTCCTCGGCACCGCTCCAGGCCGCTGCCACCATCGACTTGTCCAGCCGCCGCTTGGGCGCGAACACGCCGGGCGTGTCGACCAGAACGATCTGGCTGGCCCCGTCCAGCGCCACGCCGCGCACGGCGAAACGGGTCGTCTGGACCTTGTGGGTGACGATGGTGACCTTCTCGCCGACCAGGGCATTGACCAGGGTCGACTTGCCGGCATTGGGAGAACCGATGACCGCGGCAAAGCCGCAGCGGGTTTGGGGCGTGTCAGACATGCTGTCCTTCGCGTTCGAGAAGTGCGGTGGCCGCAGCGCGTTCGGCGGCCTGTTTGGAACCGCCCTCGCCGATCGCCGGATCGAGCGGCGAGACGGTGACTTCGACGGTAAAGACGGGACGGTGATCCGGTCCCGAGCGTTCGGTGAGCTGGTAGCGCGGCACGCCGCGTCCGGTACGGGCCGCCCATTCCTGCAGGGCGGATTTGGGGTTTTCCGGCTTGGCCTTCAGCGCCTCGATGCGCGGTCCCCAGAAACGGTCGTAAAAGGCCTGCGCCGCCGGACGGCCACCATCAAGATAGATCGCCGCGATCAGCGCCTCACAGGCATCGCCCAGGATCGAGGTCTTGTTGCGGCCGCCGCCGCGTTCCTCGGACCGGCCCATTTTCAGCGCCTCGCCCAGCTCGATCGACCGGGCAACATCGGCACAGGCGTTCTTGTTGACCAGCGCATTGAGACGCGGCGCCAGCGCGCCCTCGCTGGCCTTGTCGAACAGGCGGAACAGCGCTTCCGCCGTCATCAGGCCCAGCACCCGGTCGCCGAGGAATTCCAGGCGCTCATAGGAGCGCACGCCCTTGCGGCCATCGCCATAGCTGGCATGGGTCAGGGCGCGGTCGATCAGGCTCTTGTCCTTGAAGGCATAGCCGATGCGCGCTTCCAGTTCGCTCTGCGCGTCAGCCATGGAGCATGCCGTCCAGATGGTGGCCCAGCGGACGGGCCTCGATCACCACGAAAGCCTGGGCCCAGGGATGATCGTCGGTGATGGTGATATGGGCATGAGCCTCCATGCCCTGCGGCGTCAGCATGCGCAGACGCTCCAGCGCCCGCCCCGTGAAGGCGAGCGTCGGCTTGCCGCCGGGCAGGTTGACGACACCGATCTCCTTCCAGGACACGCCGCGCGCAATCCCGGTACCCAGCGCCTTGGCTCCGGCCTCCTTGGCCGCAAACCGCTTGGCATAGCTGGCCGCCCGCATCCGGCGCGCCTCGGATTTGGCCTGTTCGATCTCGGTGAAGACGCGCTGCACGAAGCGGTCGCCGAACCGGTCGAGCGATTTCTCGATACGCCGGATATCCATCAGGTCGGAGCCAAGACCGATGATCATCAGCTTCGCTCCGCCCGCGCCTCGGCGATCAGGCCGCGCATGGTCTCGACCGTCTCGCGCAGACCGCGGAAGATCGCTTCGCCGATCAGGAAATGGCCGATATTCAGCTCGGCGATCTCGGGAATGGCGGCGACCGGTTTCACCGTGTCATAGGTCAGGCCGTGGCCGGCATGGACTTCCAGGCCGCGGCCATGGGCGATGGCTGAGGCCTCGGCCAGCCGTTCCAGCAGGCGTTGCTGCCCGGCCGTGTCGCCGGCCAGCGCGGCCTCGCAATAGGCACCGGTATGCAGTTCGACCACGGCGGCGCCCATCGCCTCGGCGACGGCAATCTGCACCGGGTCCGGCTCGATGAAGAGCGAGACGCGGATCCCCGCCTCGCCGAGCTGACGCACGAAGGGCGCGATGTGATTATGCCCCGCGGCCACATCGAGACCGCCCTCGGTCGTCCGCTCCTCGCGCTTTTCCGGCACGATGCAGCAGGCATGCGGCTTGTGACGCAGCGCGATCTCCAGCATTTCCGGAGTCGCGGCCATTTCCAGGTTCAGCGGCAGTTCGATCTCGGCCATCAGCCGGTCGATATCGGCATCGGTGATGTGGCGGCGGTCTTCGCGCAGATGCGCCGTGATCCCGTCCGCCCCGCTCTCGGCGGCCTGCCGGGCGGCACGCACGGGATCGGGATGGGCTCCGCCGCGGGCATTCCGGATCGTCGCCACATGGTCGATATTGACGCCGAGACGCACCGTCATGCCAGTCCGCGGCTCCCGGGCTTGATCGCCGGAATGGCTTCCAGTTCCGGCGGCAGCTGGTCGGCCGGATAGGCCGGTACCTTGTATTCGGTCAGCGCGATCAGCGGCACGCCGACATCGGCCTCACCGCCGGAACGGTCCACCAGACAGGCTTCGGCCAGCACGGTAGCACCTGTCGCCTGGATCGCCTCGATGCACTCGCGCGAAGAAAGCCCCGTGGTGACGATGTCCTCGACCACCAGAACCTTGTCATCGGCGGAAAGTTCGAAACCGCGGCGCAGGGTGAATTCACCGTTCTCGCGCTCGACATAGAGGGCTTTCAGCCCCATCTGGCGCGCGGTCTCATAGCCGGGGACGATGCCGCCGACGGCCGGAGAGACGATCACGGTGGGCTGTTCGGAGAGCTCGGCCTTCACCTTGTCAGCGAGCGCGCGGCACAGTTTTTCCGTCCGGGCCGGATCGGCGAACACTTTGGCCTTCTGCAGGAAGACCGGGCTGCGCAGGCCCGAAGACAGGATGAAATGGCCTTCAAGCAGGGCGCCGGCGGCGCGGAATTCGGCCAGAACCTCGTCGCGTGTCATCTATTCCTCGCTCTCTTCGTGATCGGCGCGCTTGCGCTCGGCGGAAACGACCGACGGGCACATGCGCAGCGCCGCCAGAATATTGGCCAGGTGCCGCGTATCGAACACTTCGACATCGAATTCCATGTCGAAAAAGTCGGTCGAGCGGCGCCGCGTCTTCACGCTGGCGATATTGCCGCGATTCTCGGACACGGTTTTGGCGATCTCGGCCAGCACGCCCTGCCCGTTGTGCAGCACCGCCTCGATACGGGCCATGGAGACCGCATTGTCCTCGGCCTCGGCCGTCCAGGCCAGGTCGAGCCAGCGATCCATCTCGTCTTCCTCGTGATCGGCCAGCGTCTCGCAGTCGATCGTGTGGATCTCGACACCCTTGTCGGGGATCAAAAGGCCGACAATCCGGTCGCCGGGCAGCGGCGAACAGCAATCGGCAAAGTGCAGCGTCACGCCCTGTGTGAGGCCGCGGCCGCGCACGAAGAGGCGCGCCTTGTCGTCCTCGATCAGTTCGCGATCGGTGACATCGCCGCGCTCGTCGAGACGCCCCGGGAAGACCGCATTGAGCAGATCGCCGGAGGAGACCCGGCCGCGGCCGAGCATTTCGTAGAGCTCTTCGGCATCCTTCAGATCGAGCCGCGCCAGGGCATCGCCCAGATCGGTCTCGACCAGCTGGCGGCCCTCGCGGCGGAAGGCGTGCTCGGCCATGATCTTGCCGATGCGCTGGAATTCGTCGCGCTCGCTTTCGCGGATCAGGCGGCGGATCGCCGCCCGGGCGCGGCCGGTGATGGCCAGGTTTTCCCAGCCCTGCGGCGGCTGGCGCACGCCACCCTTCACGATCTGGACGACATCGCCATTGCGCAATTGCGTGCGCAGCGGACGTTCGCGGCCATTGATCTTGGCCGCCACCGTGGTGTGACCCAGCTCGGTATGGACCGCATAGGCAAAGTCCAGCGGCGTCGCGCCGGCCGGCAGCGAGATGAGATCGCCCTTGGGCGTGAAGCAGTAGACCTGGTCGGCGAACATCTCGAGCTTGGCATGCTCGAGGAATTCGTCCGGATCGCCGCCCTGGTTGAGAATTTCCACGAATGGACGCAGCCGTTCCAGCGGATCGCCACCGGCCGCCTGGGCCGCAGCGGGGTCGTATTTGTAGGTCGAGTTCTTGTAGCGCCAGTGCGCCGCGACGCCGCTTTCGGCCACCGCCTCCATGTCCTCGGTGCGGATCTGCAGCTCGACACGGACATTGTGCGGGCCGATCACCGTGGTGTGCAGGGAGCGGTAATTGTTCGGCTTGGGCAGCGAGATGAAGTCGCGGAAGCGCTCGGGCATGCAGCGCCAGGCCTGGTGGATCACACCGAGGGCGCGATAGCACTCGTCCGGCGTCGTCACGATCAGACGGAAGGCATAGATGTCGGCGATTTCCTCGAAGGTCAGCCCCTTGCGCTCCAGCTTGCGCCAGATCGAATAGGGACGTTTCTCGCGTCCGAAAATCCGCGCTTCGATCCCCGCTTGCTCCAGCCGGTCAGTGATCGCTTGCGAGACGGCCGACACTTCCTGGGCATGCTGGTCGCGCAGGAGTTTGAGGCGCTTGTTGATCGACTCGTGGGCGGCCGGATTGATGTGCTCGAAGGCCAGGTCTTCCAGCTCGACACAGACCCGGTTGATACCGATCCGGCGCGCCAGCGGCGCGTAGATTTCCAGGGTTTCCCGGGCGATCCGCTCGCGCTTGTCCAGACGCGGAATGGCGCCCAGCGTGCGCATATTGTGCAGCCGGTCGCACAGTTTCACGATCAGCACGCGTACATCGGCCGAGATCGCGACGACCAGTTTTTGCAGATTTTCGGCTTGTTTGGTGCGCTTGGAGCGCAATTCCATCTGGCCCAGCTTGGTGACGCCGTCGACCAGGCTGGCGGTCTCCTCGCCGAACTCGCGGGTGATGTCTTCCAGCGTCGCCGGCGTGTCCTCGACCGTGTCATGGAGCAGCCCGGTACACACCGTGGCCACGTCCATGCGCAGGTCGGCGAGGATCATCGCGACCTGGGCAACATGGGCAAAATAGGGTTCGCCCGACTGGCGCCGCTGCGGCCGGTGTGCTTCCTCGGCAAAATCATAGGCGCGCCGCACATAGTCGGCGTCCACCTTCGGAAAATACCGATGGATGCGTGCGACCAGCTCGTCCGCACTGGGAATGGCGGGCGGCGGCGATGCCAGATCGGGTGACGTCGCGCCGTGGCTCAACTCGGTTTACAGACGGCCGTCAGGCGCGCCGTCCCTGTCGTTCTGGAGCGCCTTGAGCATTTCCGCTTCGTCGAGTTCGACGGGCGGAGCCGGCAGGGCTTCCATGTCCTGCTTGGCGTCTTCCTTGGCGGCCTCTTCCTCGTCCTCGCTCGGCAGCACGCGCTGCAGACCGTGCACGAGGCTTTCCTTCAGGCTGTCCATGTCCAGGGTCTCGTCGGCGATTTCGCGCAGCGCCACGACGGGATTCTTGTCCCGGTCGCGATCAATCGTCAGCGCCGAACCGGCCGAAATGTTGCGGGCGCGATGCGCCGCCAGCAGGACGAGGCGGAAACGATTGGGGATTTTATCGATGCAATCTTCGACGGTGACGCGAGCCATGCGCGCGATCTCCTTGAACCAGCGCTGGAGTTGGAACCGCGTTTCCTAGCTCTGCCGCCCTGCAAAAGCAAGGCTTCAAGGCGCTTTCTGCGGAACCGTTTGCAGCTTTGACATGGCATCGCGGTCGGTCCGGGGCAAGGCCTCGACCAGATCGGCAATGCTGCGGCCGCTCACAGGATCGTGCCAGCCCGGCGCAATCTCCTGCAGCGGCAGGAGAACAAAGGCCCGCCGGGTTGCCCGGGGATGGGGGATTTCCAGCCCGTCCTCGCCTTTCATGACGGTGCCGCGATGATCGATCAGGTCGAGATCCAGCGTGCGCGGCGCATTGCGCTGACTGCGTTCGCGGCCGAACCGCGCCTCCACCCGGTGCAGAAGATCCAGCAGCGCGCGGGCAGACAGCGCCGTCCCCACCTCGGCGGCGGCGTTCACATAGGGCGGATCGGACGGATCCGGCCAGGCCGGGCTCGACCAGTCCGACGAGCGTGCGACCACAGATACCCCCTCGCCCGCCAGCGCCTCGAGCGCCACGGCCAGCGTTTCCTGCGGCGTGCGGCCGCCTTCTGGAAGGTTGGCGCCAAGCGCGATATAGATGGCCTCAGCAGACATTTTCGATCCGTGATTTTTTAAAGGATACAATCAGATGGCATTTTATCCCGACGAGCGCATCGGTCTTTTCATCGACGGCGCCAACCTGTTCTCCACCACCAAGGCGCTGGATTTCGACATCGACTTCAAGCGCCTGCTGGATGAATTCCGCAAGCGCGGCAAGCTGATCCGGGCCAATTACTACACCGCCCTCCTCGAGCAAGAGGACTACAATCCCCTGCGCCCGCTCGTCGACTGGCTGGACTATAACGGCTTCTCCGTCATCACGAAGCCGGCGCGCGAGTTCACCGATGAAAGTGGTCGCCGCCGCATCAAGGGCGACATGGATATCGAGCTGGCCGTCGACATGATCGAAGCCGCCGCCTATCTCGACCACATCATCCTGTTTTCCGGCGATGGCGATTTCCGCCGCGCCATCCAGGCCGCCCAGTCCCGCGGCGCCCGGGTGAGCGTCGTCTCCTCGCTGAAAACCCAGCCGTCCATGGTGTCCGACGATCTACGCCGGGCGGCCGACACCTTCATCGAACTGGCCGATCTGGAAGGCATGATCGGGCGCAACGGAGGCGGTTCGTGAGCGCAGCCTGTCCGGCCGAAGCCCCGCTCGACTGCCCGCTCTGCCCGCGCCTCGTCGCCTTCCGTGAAGCGACGGCCCGCGATCATCCGGACTGGCACAACGCGCCGGTGGAATCCTTCGGCGATCCGCAGGCCCGTCTGCTCGTCGTGGGCCTGGCGCCCGGTCTGCGCGGTGCCAACCGCACCGGCCGGCCCTTCACCGGCGACTGGGCCGGCGATCTGCTCTACGCCACGCTGGGCAAGTTCGGCTTCACCCGCGGCACCTATGACAGCCGGCCCGATGACGGGCTGACGCTTGTCGATGCGATGATCACCAATGCCGTGCGCTGCGTGCCGCCGGAGAACAAGCCGGTCGGCGCGGAGGCGAATGCCTGCCGCCCCTTCCTCACCGCGCGGATCGCCGCCCTGCCGCGGCTCGAGGCGGTTCTCTGCCTGGGCAAGATCTCGCACGACAACACGCTGCGCGCCCTCGGCCACAAGATGAAGGACGCCACGTTCGGCCATGGCGCCCGGGCGAGACTCGACGGTCCCAACGGCCCGCTGCAGCTCTTCGACAGCTATCACTGCTCGCGCTACAACACGAATACCGGCCGGCTCACCGAAGCCATGTTCGACAGCGTGTTTGCCGATATACGCGCCTATCTCGACGCCGGCTGAACCTCTGCCCGGGCCGCATCCAGACGATCGAGCAGGACCTCGATATCATCGGGGCCGGTCAGATAGCTGGTGATACAGGCCCGCAGCGCCGGCCGGCCTTCGAACGCGACATGTCCCAGCCAGGTCTGCCGGTCGGCTTCCAGCCAGGCCGCGAGTGCTGAGCTGTCGCGGCCTTCGGGATCCTCGAACAGCACCACCGGCAATGACGACGCGTTCCGGATGTTCCAGCCGCGCGCCCTGAGCCCGTCACGCAGAGCATCGGCCAGCGCGAACTGGCGATCGAACATGGCGCGATAGCCCGCGACCCCGATCGTGCGCAGCGTCATCCACAGCCGCAGACCGATGAAGCGGCGCGACCACTGATAACTGGTCACATAGGCATCCACCCCGTCACCGGCGGGCATATAGCTGGTTGTCACGGCAAAGGCGCGGGACAGGGCCTCGGCATCGCGCACAAAGACCATGCCGGCCCCCATCGGTACGGCGAGCCATTTATGGGCATCGACGGTCACGCTGTCGGCCCGTTCGATCCCGTCCAGCAGCGGGCGGCGGGTTTCGTCGACAATCAACGCCCCCGCCCAGGCCGCATCGACATGAAGATGCAGGCCTGTCTCCGCGGCAATGTCTGCGCAGGCGTGCAGCGGATCGATCATGCCGGCATTGGTGGTGCCCGCCGTGGCCGCGATCATCACCGGAACAGCGCCCGCCGCCCGATCTGCAGCAATCGCGCTGCGCAAGGCGTCCGGATCAAGGCGGCCGGCCCCGTCCGTCGGGATCAGCGAGACGGCATTGCGCCCCAGTCCCGCCGCCCGCGCCAGCTTGATCCAGGCCAGGTGGCTGTCGGCAGACGCATACAGGCGCGCCGGGCCTGGCAGGGCCGCGGCGCCCTCCGTGTCATAGCCGGGAAACAGCCGTGCCAGCGCGACCTGGAGGCCGGTGGCATTGGCTTCCGAACCACCGGAGGTGAAATGGCCGGTCGCGTTTGCCGGGAAACCCAGCGCCGCGTTCAGCCAGGCAATCAGCTTGCGCTCCATCATCACCGAGGCCGGGGCATGGCTGACGACGCAGAGCTGCGGATTGCGCACGGCGGAGAGAAGGTCGGCCAGCACACCCGGCCAGGCCGGCGTCGGGTTGAAATAACCGAAACACCGGGCATGCGCCGAGAGGAGATCACCGTCAGCCATGAGGGATGCCGCCTCCTCCAGCGCGGCCTCTGTGCCCTGCCCCTGTGCCAGATCGATCAAACGCAGCCGTCCGGATATCGCTTCAACACCCTCGGCCGGCGCGACCGGACCGTTGACCATGGCAGAAAATGCGCGCTCGACCGCTCGTCGCGCGACATCGAGCCCGGTCGCGATTTCCTCGCCCTGACTGGATCCCAGAAGGTCCTGAGATGCGTTATCAACAGACTTCATTTCTTGTTAACCTCAGTTTCGTCCACGGCTTTCCCGGGCTCTATCAATGCATCGAAAAACTGCAGCGCCACCCGGAACTTGTCGCGGCAACCGGGGTTACAGAAGCCGACAGTGTGTCCGCGGTACGCGACCAGGCTGTCGGCCGCCACCGGCTTGCCCGACCAGGGGCAGGTCTCGTTCAAAACTTCATCCAATCGCGCAGATTGCATCGCTCTCTTCCTTCCCGCGTCGCTTTGCGGTTTGATATTTCGAAGAAGCGATGGCACAAATGACGTTATGCCCACATTTCCTGCCAAGCCCGAACACATCGAACGACACATCGCCTTCCTGACCTATGAGCGGGTCAAGCTGCTGGACGTAACCGGTCCGCTGCAGGTGTTTTCCGATGCCAATGAGCTGCTCGGCCGGGATGCCTACAACACCACCCTCGCCTCGCTGTATGGCGGTCCGGTGACGACCGACACGGGCGTCACGCTGAACACGCGGCGCCTGGCCGGTGTGGGTCTCGACATCAGCGACACGCTGATCGCCTGCGGTGGCGACGGGGTCTATGCGGCCAGCCGCGACAACCGGCTTGTGGCCGGCATCCAGCGCGCGGCTGAAAAATGCGGACGCGTGGCCTCGACCTGTACCGGCGCCTTTCTGCTGGGCGCTGCCGGATTGCTCGACGGCCGCCGCGCGGTGACCCACTGGCAGCGCTGCAACGATCTGGCCCGCATCTGCCCCAAGGCCGATATCGATCCGGATCCGATCTTCATCGAGGATGAAGGCGTCTGGACCTCGGCCGGCGTTACCGCAGGGATCGACCTCGCCCTCGCGCTCGTGGAAACCGATCATGGCCGCGACCTGGCCCTCGAGCTGGCGCGCAACATGCTGGTCTACGTCAAGCGGCCCGGCGGCCAGTCACAATTCTCCGAAGCCCTGAAACAGCAGACACAGTCGGCCACGGGCAAGTTCGACGCGCTGCATTTCTGGATGAAGGACAATCTGACAGCCGATCTTCGGGTCGACGCCCTGGCCCATCGCAGCGGCATGAGCCCGCGCAATTTCGCCCGGATCTATACCGAGGAAACCGGCATGACGCCGGCCCGCGCCGTCGAGCAGATGCGCGTCGAGGCAGCCCGGGCGATGCTGGAAAATCCCGGCGTCAGCATCAAGACGATCGCCATGCGCACCGGGTTCGGCAATGACGAACGCATGCGGCGCAGCTTTGCCCGCCAGCTGGGTATCACACCGCAGGCCTATCGGGACCGGTTTGCCGTGGAAGTCGTGGACAGCGTCGCGGGCTAATCGCGATCAGCCGTAATTCTTCAGCAGGCGGGACTTCTGCTTGTCCCACTCGCGGCGCTTGATCGTCTCGCGCTTGTCGACCGTCTTCTTGCCCTTGGCCAGACCGATCTGAAGCTTGGCGATACCGCGATTGTTGAAGAAGAGGCGCAGCGGAATGATCGTCCGCCCGTCGCGCGTCACCGCACCGGCCAGTTTTTCGATCTCGTTGCGCTTGAGCAGGAGTTTGCGATGCCGGCGCGGCTCGTGATTGAAGCGGTTCGCCGGCCCGTAGGGCGGAATGTCGGCATTGACCAGCCAGATTTCGCCCCGTTCCGGGCTGACATAGCTCTCGGCGATATTGGCCCGGCCTTCGCGCAGGGATTTGACCTCCGAACCCATCAGCATCAGGCCGGCTTCAAACGTCTCCTCGATCTCGTAGTCGAACCGGGCGCGCCGGTTGACGGCGACGGCGCCGGTCTCTGTCTTGGGTTTGCTCATGGGCGCAACATCTAGGCAGCGTCCAGCAGTCCGGCAATGACCATCGCCTCGCGGACTGCAGCCTTCGACGCCTCATTCGGCCCGGTCAGCGGCAGGCGCAGCTCGGTATTCATCACGCCGAGCAGCGACATCGCATACTTGGTCGGGCCGGGGCTGGCCGAGGTAAACAGGGCGTGGTGCAGCGGCAGCAGCGTGTCATTGATCGCGCGCGCCGTTTCCCAATCGCCGGACAGGGTCGCGGCCTGGAATTGCGCGCACAGGGCCGGCGCTACATTCGAGGTGACGGAGATCGCGCCGACACCGCCGGTCGCATTATAGCCCAGCGCGGTCGGATCATCGCCGGACAGTTGCACGAAATCCGTCCCGATCAGGCGGCGGTGCTGGGTCACGCGGGCGACATCGCCCGTGGCATCCTTGATGCCCACAACGTGCTCCAGCGTCGCGATACGGGCCACGGTGTCGGCCTGCAGGTCGATCACGGTCCGGCCCGGCACATTGTAGACGACGATCGGCAGATCGACGGCGTCATTGATCGCCTTGTAGTGCTGGTACAGGCCTTCGGCATTCGGCTTGTTATAGTAGGGCGCGGCAATCAGGCCGGCATCGGCACCGAGTTCCTTCGCACGCGCCTGGTTCTGGATCGCGACGGCGGTATTGTTCGAGCCCGTGCCGGCGATCACCGGGACACGGCCGCGCGCCGTCTCGACGACGATCTCGACGACACGCATATGCTCCTCGAAGGTCAGCGTCGCGTTCTCGCCGGTCGTTCCGCAGGGCACCAGTCCGTGCGAACCGGCCTCGATCTGGCGTTCGGCCAGCGCGGCAACGGCCGCCTCGTCGACGGCACCATTCTTGAACGGTGTGACCAGCGCAGTGATGGACCCTTTGAACATGTTTCAATCCCGGAAACCGAAAAGCGAGCGCGAGACCATATCGGCGGGCACAGAAACGGCCAAGTCTTGTTGTCAAGTCTGGACAGTGAGCCGGTCTTGCAGCGATGATGTCATGCCCCTTCGGTCAGAAAGTGTCCTACGATCCATGATCGCTCGTTGCCTTTCCGCGCTGGCACTCATTGCCCTTGCCATGCCGGCCTCTGCCCAGATTCCCACGCCGCGCATGCGGCCGGATCCGGTGAATTTCTCGCAATACCTCTCGGACGCCGATTTCACGCGCTTCCAGCGCGGTCTCGACGCGGCGGACGACGAGGACTGGATCCGCGTGCGCGAGATCCGCGATGAACTCACCGATACCTCGGCCCGCGATGTCCTGCTTTGGCGCATCGCCCTGGGTGACGCCCGCGCGAGCTTCCTCGAGCTCGACATGGCGCTGAACGAGCTGGACAACTGGCCCCGCGACAGCTTCATCCGCTCGGAAGCCGAATCCAAGATCGATGAAAGCGGCATGACCGCACCCTTCATCATCTCCTGGTTCGAGAACAATCCGCCAACGACCGGCCGCGGCACGGTGGAATATGCCGAAGCGCTGATCGAGACCGGCCGCGTCGAGGAGGGCGAGGCCCTGCTGCGCGAGACCTGGCGCAATGAATTCCTGCCGCTCTCGGTGCAGAGCGAGACCTATCAGGCCCATCGCGACCTCTTTACCGAAGACGATCACATGGCGCGGATCGACTATCTGATCTGGTCGAACCAGCGAACGGCGGCGCGCCGGGTCCTGCCGCTGCTGTCGGGCAATAATCACGATCTGGCCGATGCCCGCCTGCGCCTGGCCGGCCGCCAGAGCGGTGTCGATCGCGCTGTCGACCGCGTGCCGGCCTCGCTGTCGAACGATGCCGGACTGGTGTTCGAGCGCGCCCGCTGGCGGCGCCGTGCCGGCCTCACCGACACCACCCTGCCGCTGCTGCTGCAGCTGCCGGACAGCTACGGCAATACCGATGCGCTGGAACTGATGTGGACCGAGCGCAAGCTCATGATCCTCAACCTGGTCCGCGATCGCGAGTATGAAACGGCCTATGCCCTCGCCCGCGCCAATGGCATGAGCGAAGGCGCCGATTTCGCCGATGCGGAATTCGTCGCCGGCTGGCTCGCCCTGGTCCATCTGGACCGCCCGGAAGAAGCCCTCGCCCACTTCACGCATCTGCGGGACAATGTCTCGACACCGGTCTCGCGCTCGCGCGGTTCCTACTGGATGGCCCGCGCCGCTGATGCGCTCGGCCGCCATGAGGAAGCTGCAGCCTATTATGCAGAAGCCGGCGAACACTCGACCGCCTTCTACGGCCAGCTGGCCCTGGCCCAGCTGCCGGATGCTTCCGGTGGCGGCGTCATGGCGCTGGAGCGCGAGCCGGAGCCGGACGAAGCGACCCGGGTGCGCTTTGAAGCGCGGCCGCTGGTGCGGGCGATGCGGCTTCTGGCCGAGCAGAATGAGGAATATTATTTCCGCCTGCTCTCCTACCGCCTCGACGACCAGCTGACCGATCCGGCGGAATCCGTGCTGCTGGCGCGCCTGGCGAGCGAATATCTCTACATGCGCCAGTCGGTGCGCGCCGCGAAGGCCGCCCGCCAGCGTGGCATCATCCTGCCGCAAAGCGCCTATCCCACGATCACCCTGCCCCAGAGCGCGGCCCTGCGTCCCGAGGACGCCCTGACCCACTCCATCATCCGCCAGGAAACCGAATTCGGTCAGCACGCCGTGTCCGGCGCCGGTGCCCGCGGCATGATGCAGATGATGCCGGCCACGGCGCGGCAGACGGCACGTCAGGTCGGCGTGCCCTACCGTTTCAGCTGGCTGACGGACGATCTCGACTACAATCTCACCCTCGGCATGCATCACCTGGCCGATGTGGTGGAGGATTTCGACGGGTCCTACGTGCTGGCCCTGGCCGCCTACAATGCCGGTTCCCACCGCGCCCGCCGCTGGATCCAGGATTATGGCGACCCGCGCGATCCGGACGTCGATCCGGTCGACTGGGTGGAAAGCATCCCCTTCTCCGAGACCCGCAACTACGTCCAACGCGTGATGGAGAATCTGCAGGTCTACCGCTCGCGTCTCGACGACGACGCGGCCGTGCCGCTGCTGATCGAGGAAGACCTGCGCCGCGGGTCCGAACCTGTCCTGATCTTCACGGACGAGGCCGGCATGGCCCGCCCGGTCAATGTGGAAACGGACGAACTCGAACCTGGCGAAGCCGGTCTTGACATCGAAGGCGCTGAACCCGGCGACGAGCCCGGGCTTGAGGACGACAATTTCGAACAGGCCGACGAATCGGATCGGTAGGGAAAGGCGCGCAGGTGCAGGCCGGCGCCAAGGCGCCGGCCTGCACCTAGAGGCTTTCCAGCGCGCGGGCGAACATGGCGCGGTCGACATTGCCGCCGCTGGCAATGACGCACACCGTCTTGCCGCGCGTCTCGACGCGGCCGCTCAGCACAGCCGCCAGGGCCACCGCCCCGCCCGGTTCAACCACAATCTTCAGATGCCGCCAGGCAAGGGCCACAGCAGCCAGCGCCTCGTCATCGCTGACAGCGGCACCGCCGGCCAGCTGGCCGGAATTGATCGACCAGGTCAGCTCGCCCGGTGTCGGCGTGATGATCGCGTCGCAGACCGAACCCGTCAGCCGCTCATTCACTTCGCGCTGACCGCTGGCAAGCGAACGGCGGAAATCGTCGAACCCGACCGGTTCGGCTGCCCACACCTGGACTGCCGGGTGATGGTGCAGCATCGCCATGCCGGTCCCGGCAATCAGACCGCCACCGCCGGCCGGACAGATCACGATATCCGGCACGGCCCCGGCTCCGGCCAGCTGCTCGCTGGCTTCCAGTGCGGCCGTGCCCTGGCCGGCGATGATGAAGGGGTCTTCATAGGGCGGCACCAGGACGCGGCCCTCGGCCTCGGCAATGGCGCGGCCCATCTCTTCGCGGTTCTGGGTGCCGCGATCGTATTCCACGACCTCACCGCCCCAGAATTTCACACCCTCGACCTTCGAGCGCGGCGCATCGGCCGGCATCAGGATCTTGGCCGTCGTGCCATTGATGCGCGCCGCCGCCGCAACACCCTGGGCGTGATTGCCCGAGGAGTAGGCCATGACACCGCGTGCCTTTTCGTCTGCATCCATACGCGAAATGCGGTTGAACGCGCCGCGGAACTTGAACGATCCCGTGCGCTGCAGGCATTCCGCCTTCACGAACACCCGGGCACCGGTGCGCTCGTCCAGCACGTCATTGCGCAACAAGGGGGTGCGGACCGCATGTCCTGCCAGGCGTTCCGCTGCGTCGGCGATATCGGAATAGGACGGCGGGGTCAGCGGGCTGGACATCGGAACTCTCCCGGTATGAGACGCAGATTTGGCTGGCGAAAGCCGTCAGGACCCCATAGGCAATTCACATCGATTGAGCAAAGGGATTGCGCCGCGGCCCGGGAATTCGTTTGATGGGGAAAACACCACAACAACGCAACGGTTGACCAGTTAAGGGGAGAGAGCATGACATTCCGCGCACACATGATGGATTGTCCGTTGATGATTTCGGACATTCTTGTCCACGCGGCCAAATGCCATGGCGGCCAGGAGATCGTGACACGCCTGCCGGAGACGGGCGAGATTCATCGCGAGACCTATGCCGAAGCACATACGCGTACAAAACAGCTGGCGAATGCGCTCAAGAAGAAGCTGAAGATTCGCGAGGGCGACCGGGTCGCCACCATCGCCTGGAATTCGCATCGCCATTTCGAGCTCTATTACGGCATTTCCGGCATGGGCGCCGTGGTGCACACGGTCAATCCGCGTCTCGATCCCAAGCAGATCGTGTGGATGCTGGAGCACGCCCAGGCCAAGGCGGTCTTCTTCGACAAGCAGTTCGCACCGATCGTCGACGGCATCTCGAAGATGTGCAAATCGGTGAAGAACTGGGTGCTGATGACCGACAAGTCGGACGCCGATGCGGTCAAGACCAAGTGCAAGACCTATGAGGAACTGATTGCCGAACAGTCGTCCGATTTCGACTGGCCGGTGTTCGACGAGTACACCGCGGCCGGCCTGTGCTACACCTCCGGCACGACGGGCGACCCCAAGGGCGTCCTCTATTCCCACCGCTCCAACGTGCTGCATGCCATGGCCTGCTCGGCCTCGGACGTGATCGGCGTCGGCGCGCGCGGCACCCTCCTGCCGGTGGTACCGATGTTCCACGTCAATGCCTGGGGCATTCCCTATGCCGCACCGATGAACGGCGCCAAGCTGGTCATGCCCGGCGCGCAAATGGACGGGAAGAGCATTCACGAGCTGATCGAGGGCGAGAAGGTCAATTATGTCGCCGGCGTGCCGACAGTGTGGCTGGGCCTGCTCAACTATCTCGAACAGGAAGGCAAGCGCATCGACTCGATCGATCGTGTGCTGATCGGCGGCTCGGCCCTGCCCGAAGCGCTGCTGCGCGCCTATGAGGACAAGTATGACGTCGTCATGCAGCAGGGCTGGGGCATGACCGAGATGAGCCCGCTGGGCACGGTCAATGCCTCCCTGCCCAAGCATGACGCGCTGGACCGCGAAGAGCAGATCAAGATCAAGCTCAAGCAGGGCCGCCTCGTCTTCGGTGTCGGCATGCGTATCGTCGACGATGAAGGCAAGGAACTGCCCTGGGACGGCAAGTCTTCCGGCCATGTTCAGGTGCGCGGTCCGTGGATCGCCTCGGCCTATTACCGCGGCGCCGGTGCCGACAGTTTCACCGAGGATGGCTGGTTCAAGACCGGCGATGTCGCCTATCTCGACGGCGATGGCTACATGACCATCACCGACCGCTCCAAGGACGTGATCAAGACCGGCGGGGAATGGATTTCCTCGATCGATCTGGAGAACGCCGCCATGGGCCATCCCGATGTCGCCATGGCGGCCGCCGTGGGCATGCCGCATCCGAAATGGCAGGAACGCCCGCTGCTCGTCGTCCAGCCCAAGCCGGGCATCACGCCGGACGCCGAGTCGATCCTGGAATATCTGCGCGGCCAGGTGCCCAAATGGTGGGTACCGGATGCAGTGGAATTCATCGACGAGATGCCGATCGGCGCCACCGGCAAGATCCTCAAGACGAAGCTGCGGGAAATCTACAAGGATTACGAATTCCCGACCGTCGACGCCTGATCGGTCCTTGCCTTATTGACGCAATGTGCAACGCCCGCCCCTCCCGGGGGCGGGCGTTCGCGTTCGGGATCAGAGCGCCTGCCCGCCCGAGACCTCGATCCGCTGGGCCGTCAGCCAGCCGAAATCGCCGGTCAGCAGGCTGGAGATCGCGCCGCCGATATCGTCGGGCTGGCCGACCCGGCCCAGCGCCGTCACCGAGGCGATTTCGGCATTCATCTGCGCATTGTCACGCACCATGCCGCCGCCGAAATCCGTCTCGATCGCGCCGGGCGCAACCACATTCACGCGGATCCCCCGCTCGCCCAGTTCGCGGGCCTGATAACGGGTCAGCGCCTCGATCGCGCCCTTCATCGCGGCATAGGCGGCAAAGCCGGGCAGCGTGATGCGGGTCAGGCCCGAGGAGATGTTCACGACATGCCCGCCATCGCGGATCAGCGGCAGCAGCGTCTGGGTGAGGAAGAAAACGCCCTTGAAGTGGACATTCACCAGCCCGTCGAACTCGGCTTCGGTGACTTCGGCGAAGGGCTTGTAGACGCCATGGCCGGCATTGTTGACGAGGAAGTCGATCCGGTCGCGCTGCCAGCCCTCGGCCAGGACCGATTTCACGGCCTCGGCGAAGCCGGGGAAGCTGGCGACATCGCCGGTGTCGAGCTGCAGGATGGCCGCCCGGCGGCCCAGCGCCTCGATCTCGGCCATGGCGCTTTCCGCCTCCGCGCGATTGCCGCGCCAGGTCAGGATCACGTCGACGCCCTTGCGGGCCAGGTGAAGGGCGGTATTGCGGCCCAGCCCGCGGCTGCCGCCGGTGATCAGGGCGATGGGTGTGGTTGATTGGGTCATGGGAAAGGCTCCGATGTTCAAGACGCCCCTCATCTAGCGGCGGCCGCAGGATGCGGCCTGCCGCATACTCCGGAAAACCTGCCCGATCCTCCGGAACTCCGGCTCGCACGGCTTGCGCGGCAAACGCCCCGCGCGTAGTCCATACCGGCAGGAGCACCGCATGACCGACCTCGACAGCCTGAAACGCGACATAACCCGGCATGCCGACCTGCTGGGCTTCGACGCCCAGCCGAACGCGACCGGTGTGCCCGGACTCGACCTTGTGCGCAGCCGGGCACCGACGCCGCTCGATATCGTCGACTACCGGCCGATTTTCTGCCTGGTCCTGCAAGGCGCCAAACAGACCGTGATGGGCGATACCGCGCTCACCTTTGCCGCCGGCCAGACCCTGATCGTCGGCCTCGACCTGCCGACCACGGCGCGCATCGTCACGGCCAGTGCCCAAGCGCCCTATCTTTCGCTCGGCCTGGAGATCGATATCGCGCTGTTGCGCGAACTCATGGCCGGGCTGCCCGCCGATGCGCTGCCGCCGCCGCGCGAGCAGTATCGCTGTTCGGCCATGACGGTGACGGCCGCCGACCCGGCCCTTGTCGATGCCATGGCGCGTCTTTACCGCCTGCACGACCAGCCGGGCGACCTTCCGGTCCTGGCACCGCTGACGATCCGGGAGATCCACTATCGCCTGCTGCGCAGTCCGGAGGCGCCGCTCCTCGCCAGCCTGACCCGGCCGGACAGTCATGCCAGCCGCATCGCCCGCGCCATCGGGCGCATCCGCCGCGAATTCGACACGGCCCTGCCCGTCGCCGATCTGGCGCGCGAGGCCGGCATGAGTGCCTCGGCCTTTCACGAGCATTTCCGCAGCCTGACCGGCACGACGCCGCTGCAATACCAGAAGACGCTGCGCCTGATGGAGGCCCGCCGCCGGCTGACGGACACGGCCGAAAGCGTCTCGGCCATCGCCTTTGCCATCGGCTATGAAAGCCCGACCCAGTTCTCGCGCGAATACAGCCGCCAGTTCGGCCGGCCGCCGCGTGCGGAACGGGCGCTCAGGGCCGCCTGACGAAGCCGGTTCCCCGGACATCTTCAGGGTCCCGTCAAACAGGCGGGACGAAAATCCGTCCAATCCCCCCTTCCCCGCTATTGCGCTCTTCCGGGGGCGCTCATACATTCATATCGAAATTCGATATGAAGTGGAAACGGAGATGGAGATCGTCATGATGGGTGGAGCGGAGTTCGGCATCATCGCCTTGCTGCTGATGTTCCTGCCGACGCTGATCGCGCTCTTGCGCGGCCACGACAACACCTTTGCGATCTTCCTCACCAACCTGCTTCTGGGCTGGACGGTGATCGGCTGGGTAGTCGCACTGATCTGGTCCTTCACGGCAATCCGCCGGCGCATGCGGGCCTAGGGTTCCCCCAACCCCGAACGGGAAACCGGTTCCCTCACTCCCGGTTTCCCTGGCAAAAGCGCCCCGATCAGATAACGGTTGGTCGGCAAATCTGGCGCCCGGATCCTCCCCCGATCCGGGCGCTCTGTTTTTTTGGGGTCTATTGTCCAGCGAAGGGGCTTTCCCCCTCATCCGCCGCTTCGCGGCACCTTCTCCCCGGGGAGAAGGGGTGTCCCGGCGACATGCTGGATCGAAACTCCCTCTCCCTGGGGAGAGGGTTGGGGAGCGGGGGAAGGCACCGCCATCGGCGGGTTCACTCACAACCAGGTCGTGATCTCGTCCAGTGACTTCTTCACCAGCGCGTGCTCCGGCACGGTGGCGCCTTCGGCCGGATAGCCGCCGACGATCAGCATGTAGGGCTTTTCGGTCACCGGGCGCTCGCAGACCTCGTTGAGGAAGCGCATCGGATTGGGCGTGTGGGTGAGCGTCACCAGCCCCGCCTCGTGCAGCGCCGCCAGCAGGAAACCGCAGGCAATGCCGACGCTTTCATTGATGTAGTAATTCTTCTTGTCCTGCCCCGCGCGCTCGCCGCCGCGCTTCTGGGCGAAGACCGCGATCAGCACGGGCGCGGTCTCGAGAAACGGCTTGTCGGCATCCGTGCCCAGCGGCGCGAGTGCCTCGAGCCATTCCTCCGACGCCTTGCCGGCATAGAAGGCGCGCTCCTCGGCCTCGGCTGCCTCGCGCAGCGCCTTGCGGCGTTCAGCGTCGGTCAGAACCACGAAATGCCAGGGCTGGTGATTGGCCCCGGACGGGGCCGAACCGGCGGCCAGGATCGCCTGTTCGACAATCGCGCGATCGACCGGACGGTCCGAATAATCGCGCACCGTGCGCCGTCGGCGGAGATTTTCCGTGAAAGCCGCAACCCGGGACGACATGTCCTCGGGCGCATACTCGACAAATCCTTCCAGCGGCACGCGTTTTTCGGCACCCATGATCAACTCCAGTCCAGGACGACCTTGCCCGACTTGCCCGCCCGCATGGCGTCGAAACCCTTCTGGAATTCGTCGGCGGCATAGCGGTGGGTGATGATGCGCGAGACGTCCAGACCGCTTTCGAGCATGGCAATCATCTTGTACCAGGTCTCGAACATCTCGCGGCCATAGACGCCTTTCAGCGTGATTGCCTTGAGAACGAGCTGGCCGAAATCCACCTCGATCGGCTTGGACGGCAGGCCGAGCATCGCGATCTTGCCGCCCATCACCATATTGTTGAGCATCGAGCCGAAAGCCTGCGGCGCGCCGGACATTTCCAGGCCGACATCGAAGCCTTCCGTCATCTTCAGCTCCTTGCGCACATCGCGCAGGTCTTCCTTCGAGACATCGACCGTGCGGATATTCGGCGCGACCTGGCTGGCCAGGTGGAGACGGTGCGTATTGATGTCGGTCAGCACGACATGGCGCGCACCGACATGGCGGGCGATGGCCGCCGCCATGATGCCGATCGGCCCAGCACCGGTGATCAGCACATCCTCGCCGATCAGGTCGAACTGCAGCGCCGTGTGCACGGCATTGCCCAGCGGGTCGAGAATGGCGCCCATCTCGTCGGGCACTTCTTCCGGCAGCGGCACGACATTGAAGGCCGGCAGTTTCATGTATTCGGCAAAGGCGCCGGGGATGTTCACACCGACACCGCGCGTGTCGGGATCGAGGTGGAAACGGCCCGCCCGCGCCGCGCGCGAGGTGGCGCCGACAACATGGCCCTCGCCGGACACACGCTGGCCCACTTTCACGCGGGTCACATTGCCGCCGACCTCGACGATCTCGCCGGCATATTCATGGCCCACCACCATCGGCGTCGGCACATTCTTCGCGGCCCAGTCATCCCAGTTATAGATGTGGATGTCGGTGCCGCAGATGGCCGTCTTGGTGATGCGGATCAGCACGTCGTCCGGGCCGATCTGGGGCATCGGCACGTCGTCCATCCAGATGCCTTCTTGCGGCTTGGCCTTGACCAGGGCTTTCATGGCGTTTCCTCGACCTTTGCTAGCGGGTGCCCTTCTTGCGGGACCCTTTGGGCTTGGCGAGAAAATACATCACCGCGGCGGCGGGAAAAGTGAGCATGAATGGAATGAGCAGTATGCTCATGATTTCCGCGACATGCCCGTTCGAGCCGGTGAGCCAGGTCAGGCAGATCGCGAAGCCGGCCAATGCAGGCGGCACCGCCAGCCAGCGCCGCCACTCATGCCAGACCGGCCGGCCGGAGAACCATAACAGGGCCGACAGCAGCACCGCATAGGTCGCCATCAGCGCCCATTTGATCCAGGTGTCCTCGCGCAGGAATTCGATCCGGATCGGCAGGAAGCTGTCGAAAACGAAGGAGGCCAGTTCCAGCGCCGGCGAGGCATTCTCGAACACCTCGTCCGACAGGCAGTCGCGCAGGACCGGATCCCCGGCCTGGTCGTCCGGCACGGTCTGGGCGTTGCAATGCGGGTTCTCGATCTCGTCGAGAATATCGTCGATCGTGGCGTTCTCCTGCCAGTCCGCAACGATGGTCGCCACCGCCAGGCCGACACCGAGAACGGCGAAGACATTGCCCCGCATCGCCATGCCCAGGAAGAGGCAGGCGGCCATACCCGCATAGGCGATGGGGAAGAAGACATCGATGAACTGCACGTGCCGGATATAGTCGCGCATTTCCGCGCCGGCCTCGCCCTGCAGGAAATCCAGATGCGCCACCTGCGTGGCGAATTCCAGGGCCAGGATGGGGGTGCTGAAACCGGAGTGCAGCGGCACGGCCGGCTCCGGCGGTGTGCCGAAGGCCAGCGTCAGCAGGGTCGTTGCCAGCGCAAACAGGATGCAAAGCCCGAAGGCCCAACGCGATGGTGTCATGTCAGCCTCCCCGTCCCCGGCGGGATTTGGGCATGATCGGCGCGCCGCGACAAGGCAAAGAATATGCCTTTCCCTTGATGGGGAAGGTGGGCCGGCGCGCAGCGCCGGGTCGGAAGGGGTGAACCCCGGTGCCGGGTCTTTGAACGTATAGCCGGCAGCACCTCGCCCCC
>MRWG01000690.1_pt1 | contig 30466 bp, 31 predicted proteins | sample 1013341 | NCBI WGS metagenome assembly MRWG01 (sample SAMN06117577, study PRJNA244670) | biofilm metagenome | biome: Water; feature: Cathode Biofilm; material: Biofilm; isolation source: microbial consortium enriched at the cathode of a solar microbial fuel cell | place: USA: District of Columbia ... | reverse complement strand
CGCCCTTCCAGCGACCCGCCGTAGGCATCGTTGCGCCGGTTGGAGACCGGCGACAGGAACTGATGCATCAGATAGCCGTGCGCGTTGTGGATTTCGATGGCCTTGAAGCCGAGCCGGACGGAACGCCTGGCGGCCTCGACGAAGCTCGTCCTCACGCGGTCGAGGGTTTCGTCGGTCATGGCGTCGGGGGTGTGCCAGCCGTCGGCATAGGGTTCAGCCGACGGGCCGACGGTCTGCCAGGCGCCGTTGTCGGAGGAAAGCGGTTTGCCCCCTTTCCAGGGCACGTCGGCACTCGCCTTGCGCCCGGCGTGGGCCAACTGGATACCGACCGGGGTATTGCCGTAGGCGTTGCAGAAATCGAGAACGCGCTTCAGCGCCGCCTCGTTCTCATCGGACCAGAGACCGACGCAGCCCGGCGTGATCCGGCCCTCGGGCTCGGTGCCCGTTGCCTCGACGAACAGCAGCCCGTTGCCGCCGACCGCGAACTGGCCCAGGTGCATCAGATGCCAGTCGTTGACCGTGCCATCCGTCGCCGAATACTGGCACATCGGCGCGACGACGATGCGGTTCGGCATCTCCAGACCGCGCAGGTTGAAGGGCGTGAATAAAGCGCTGCTCATGAAATCCCCCGGGAAATAACTGGATGGTGGTGAGGATTATGTTGGCACGCCCCGCCCGTCCGTCAATGTCCCAGGGGACCCGTGAGATCTAAGCGGCGAATTTGCCTTGCCCGACAGCGGCGGTCTGCGCATCGACAGCCGGCGGCAGCACCGGTTCGCCGTTGGCAGCCCGGTTCTCGATCAGCGCCTTGTGCAGCACCTTGACCGCGTCGCCATAGCTTTCGTCGGAGAAAATGAACTGGATGTCGACACCGCGACCCGAGGCGTGCGTCGCCAGCAGGTCGAGTTCGCTCTCGCCGACGGCGGCAACGGCTTCCCTCAGGATATCCTTGTCGCGCATGTTGGCACCGATGGCGGAGACGATATCGACCTTGCGGGTCTGAATCTCCGCTTCCGGCTGGCGCTTCTGGATTACCTCGATCACGCGGCGCACCTGTTTCAGCGGCGCCTCCACGTAGAACGTCATGGTGTTGGCGTTGAGGCTCCAGCTCACCAGCGGCAGCTTGAAACGGCGGAACGCGGCAACCGCATCCTCGCTGGCGCCCGGAATGCCTACCATGTCCTGATCGAAGACCTCGACCTCGATGGCGTTCTCGAGACCAGTAACGATCTCGATCCGCGGGTTCTCCGGCGTCCAGTCCTCGTCGATTACGGTGCCCGGATGATCCGGCTCGAACGTGTTGACGATGCGGAGCGGGATGCCCTGCCGGCGCAGGCCCTTGGCGGCACGCGGGTGGATCGCCTCCATACCCATGTTGGAAAGCTGGTCGGCGACGTCGTAGTTGGTGCGGCCGATGGGTTGAACCTTGTCGATGCCGACGATCTTCGGGTCCGCGCTCGACAGGTGGAATTCCTTGTGGATGACGGCCTCGCGCGCACCCGTCACGCAGGCAACGGCGGAGAACGTCACTTCCGAATAACCGCGGCCGAAGATGCCCATCAGGCCGTCGCCGGCCTGGGTGTAGCCGGTCACGATCGGCAGCACCTTGGTGACGTCGATGTCCGCGAACCCCTCGCGGATACGGTCCTCAAGGCTCATGCTTTCGCTTTCGCGCCAGCCCGAAAGATCGACGAATTCGGCTTCGACGCCACGGCGGCGCAAAAGCAGCATCGTGTTGTGAGCGCTGTGCGCCTCGCCGATGCCGCTGATCATCTCGCGCACGGTCATCAGGTGCTCTTCGAGCTTGAAATGCCCGTAGCCGCAGATGCGCTGCAGGTCGATCAGGCAGTTGCGCACGCCCTCGACCCGTTCCTGCACGAAGCGGTCGGCAAGCTTGCGGTCGGCCTCGTCGGCGAAGGCGTCGGCGTTGATCTGCAACATGTGATCGAGTACACGCGTCAGTGCATCGCCCCACGCCCAGTCGTTTTCGGAGCCTGCGTAGAGTGCATAGACGCCGGGCTCGCCGGTTTTCTTGTTCTCCAGCAGCATGTCGGTGATGCCGCCATAGGCGGAGACGACGAAGATCCGGTCGTAGAGATCGTCGCCGGTGCGGTTGCCGATCAGGATGTTGTTGAGCACCGTGTCGACGTCCGACATCGACGTGCCGCCGATCTTGTGGACGGTGTGCGTCTTCTGCGGCGTCTGTTCTACGGCAGCCTGGGGCTGAGTGGCTTTCTGACCAGTCATGGATTTTTCCTCCTCGCCGTACGCCGTCAGGCGCCGGCGAGCGCTTCTTCGTTGAGTTTGTAGGCGCCGTCCTCGTCGTGGACCTCGCGGCCGTTAAGCGGCGGATTGAACACGCACGCGAGGTGCATGTCTTCGGTGCCGCCGCGCAGGAGGTGCTTGTCGTTCTTGTCGAGGATGTAAACCGTGCCCGGTTCGATCTTGTAGACCTTGCCGTCGTCGACGGTTTCGACCTCGCCGTTACCGGACATGCAGTACACCGTCTCCAGATGGTTCTTGTACCAGATCGGCGTTTCCGTCCCGGCATAGATGGTCGTGATGTGGAACGAGAACCCCATCTTGTCATCGGCCAGGGACAACCTGACGCTCTGCCAGGTGTCCGTCTTCACGGTGCGCGGGGTGTCTTCGCATTCTTTGAGTGTGCGAACGATCATTTTGACTTACCTCCGAGGGGAAATGTCGTTTGTGTCGGCCGGTTATTCGGCGGCGACGGACGGCGCCTCGGCGGTGGCCGCGGCGAACGCGTCATTGAGAATGTCGAGGCCGCGTTTCAGTTCGTCCTCGGTGATGGTCAGCGACGCCAGGCATTTGACGACTTCGTCGTGCGCGCCCGACGTCTCGATCACGAGACCTCGTTTGAAGGATTCCTCGACGATGCGGCCGGCGAGATCGCCGGACGAAACGACGATGCCCTGCATCATGCCGCGGCCGCGCAGCTCGACGACATGGTCGCCATGGTTGGCCTGGATCGCCTTGAACCCGTTTGCGAGCAGCTCGCCCTTGTCGCGGACGGACTTGGCAAAGACATCGTCCTTCCAGAACTTCTCGAGCGCCGCGGTGGCGGTCACGAAGGCATGGTTGTTGCCACGGAACGTACCGTTGTGCTCGCCCGGCTCCCAGGCGTCGAGATCGCGCTCGATGAGCGTCACCGCGAACGGCAGTCCATACCCGGAAAGCGACTTCGAGAGCGTCACGATATCCGGCTTGATGCCGGCGGGCTCGAAGCTGAAGAACGTCCCGGTACGACCGCAGCCGGCCTGGATGTCGTCGACGATCAGCAGCACGTTGTATTTCCTGCAGACCTTTTCCAGGTTCTGCAGCCATTCCATTCGGGCCGCGGAAAGGCCGCCCTCGCCCTGCACGCATTCGACGATGACGGCGGCCGGATGATCGACGCCGCTGGACGGGTCGCCGAGTACCTTGTCGAGGTATTCAGTGCTGTCCACGTCCTCGCCGAGATAGCGGTCGTACGGCATCGGCGTGGTGCCGGGCATGTCAACGCCGGCAGCGCCGCGATGATGTTCGTTACCGGTCGCGGCGAGCGCGCCCATGGTCACGCCATGGAAACCGTTGGTGAACGAGATCACGTTGCTGCGTCCGGTGATCTTGCGCGCCAGTTTCAGCGCCGCCTCGACGGCGTTGGCGCCGGTCGGCCCGGTGAACTGCAGCACATAATCCATATCGCGCGGTTTGAGGATGATTTCCTCGAACGCCGTCAGGAACTTCTCCTTGGCGCGGGTATGCATGTCGAGCCCGTGCGTGATGCCGCCGGAGCCGATGTACTCGACCAGCGCGTCACGCATGTCCGGGTCGTTGTGGCCGTAGTTCAGGCTGCCGGCACCGGCCAGGAAATCGACGTATTCGTTGCCGTCCTCGTCGGTCAGGATCGCGCCATGGGCCTTGTCGAACGTGACCGGAAAGCTCCGGGCATAGCTCTGAACCTGTGACTCGCGTCGTTCGAAAATAGACATAATTGAAGACCTCGCTTCTTTTCGTCTGTGAATGTTGGTTGCCTTTAGCGGCGCCGGCGGCCTCGCCGCCGCGCCTATACAATGCAATTCGTTGATCGGGTATTACGTGACGGTCAGGCCGCGCTCATCAGGGCCGGCATCAGGTCGGCCCGTTTGAACGGTCCGATGTTCCACAGCACCTCGGTCTTCTGCTGACCGTCGAAATGCTGTTCGGTGTCGAACAGGACGTCGCGCTCGATCTCGGCGCCGAGTTCCTTGGCCACCGACTTGAAGACGCCGTGCGACGCCTTGTTATCCGGCGTAATCGTCGTCTTGATGTTGCGGATTTCCTTTGCCGCGGGGCGGCGCAGAATATCGATGATCATGCGCTTGGCAAGCTTGAGACCGCGCGCCTCGGGCGCCACGGCGACCTGCCATACGAACAGGCTGTCCATCTCCTCCGGCACCACGTAACCCGATACGAAACCGACAAGCTCACCGTCGAGTTCGGCCAGCGAACTAGTCTCCGAAAAGTGCGAACACTGCAGCAGATTGCAGTAAACCGAGTTCTCGTCCAGCGGCTTGCACTGTTCCACCAGTTCGTTAATGGCGATCCCGTCCTCGGCGGTCGGGCGCCTCAGGATCAGGTCGCGGTCGTCGCGGTCAAGTCGTCCGGAAATCGTCATTGGTCTTGCTGTTCCTCTTTGTATATATCAAAGTTCGATATAATTTTGTTGCGCATTACATAGACAATGGCTCCCCCGACGTCAACCGGGCGACCTTAATTTCATGGATTAATTTAAAAAACTCACGATTCCGCAACAATCTAACAGAATCCTAGACAAAGACGACATTTAAATTCCATTGATTATCTATGTAAATTAGCCTATCTCCCAAAATCATGGAAGGTAGCATGTCACATTTGGGTTATGTATCGTTGTCCGGTCGGGACGACACCGATCCGGGGGCAACGAACATGGATAAGCTCAACGAGGCGCTGATCTCGATTCGCCGGATTCTCCGGGCCACGGAGTTGCACGGCAAGGCGTTGCGTATCGCCACCGGGCTCAAGACATCGCAGCTTCTGGTGCTGCAGGCGCTCGAGGAGAAACCCGAGCTTACCGTCGGCGAGATCACCGGTCACGTCCACATGGCACAGGCTTCCGTGACGACCCTTGTCGCGCGCCTGGAAGAAATGGGCCTCGTCACCCGCACCCGCGGCACCAGCGACAAGCGCAAGGTTTACGTCAAACTGACCGATGCCGGTCACGACATTCTGGAGCAGGCGCCCGAGGCACTTCATCACCGCTTCGCCGAGCAGTTCGAGCCGCTCGATACGTGGGAAAAAACCATGCTGGTGGCGTCCCTGCAGCGGGTCGCCAGCATGCTCGATGCATCCGACATCGACGCCGCGCCGATCCTGCAGTTCGGCCCGGCCGGGCATACCGACGAATAGATCAGTCTTCCGGCAACTTGCCCGAATACCCGTTGCGCCGAAGGTGCTGGATCATGCCGGTCGAGAGAACACCGCGATCGTGCGCCAGTTGATGCAGGTTCAGATCCCCGCCCCAGTTGACCTCGATCGCCACGGGCCCGCGATTCGTCAGCGCGATATCCCATGACTGCGTCCTGAGTCCCGGCAGCGCCATCGCGGCGCGTCGGCACATAGTTTTCGCCGCATGCCATTCCGGCAACTGTAATCCGACCAGTTCGGCCTCGGTCATCGGATGGTGCGTGAGTTCGCGAAGTTCCGCGCCGGTGCCCGTGGTGACCCGGGTGATACGGCCGGTCTCAATATCCAGCGCACCCAGCATGTTGCCCGTACGCCAATAGTTGTCGGCGATGTTCGACGCCTGCGGGATCTTCGCGACCGCACTTTCGATGACCGGGCCGTCATCGCCGGTCAGTACCAGGAACCGCACCGTCCCCAGTGTGCCGCCCATGGCGGGATGCAGGTCGGGATGCGGGTTGAGGGTCCGCTGCAGCAGGTAGCCTTCCGAACTCATCCGGTTCATGTATCCGGCGATCTCGCCGATCGGCACCTGGCCGACGCCCTTGACGTGCGCCCAGCCGTCGCCGCCGTCGGTGATCGAAAGCGCGCCGACGCTGTACATGCCGTCGATGGGCTTGGCGAATACGGGATACGTATCCGGCAGTTCCAGCAGGGTTTCCAGGGCTTCCGTGCGGGTGATCAGCTTCGGATGCTCGCGCCAGCCGGACGGGTTATAGACGGCGACCGTCTCCGCCACCGGCACCCCGGCCCCGTGCATCACGGTCAGGAAATGCAGCTTGTCGAGGGCGGCCGCGAACCACTTCGGATCGCAGCACGCGCGGTGCATCTTCGCCTGCGCCGCCTTGCCGACGAAACGCTGCGTGTCCGCGGCGCTGCGCCCGCCCGCATACAGGCGGTAATAGAAGTACTCGCTCGCGGTGAGCTTGCCCGGACCGCTCAGGCAACGCCAGAAATCCTTGAGCCAGGACGTGCCGGACCCGGTTTCCCGGGTCGCGTGGCGGATTGCTTCGGTGAGCGGGAGTTCAGGGGGCCGGTCGAGTTCGGCCCGGCGGGCCAGGTCGTAATCGGCATCGAATGAAAACGGCTGGACGTCTTCTTCGGACGTATTCTGGTCGAGCATGCATATCTCCATCGCCACGTACACACCATCTGCATCGGAGTGTAGGCGCGACGGCGCGGCCCGCCTGTGTCGCAGGTCACATCGCGGAACCTAAACTTTACCAGCAATTTTATGGGTTTACGCGGAAAATTGACCGCTTTCCCGGGCTATCCCAGCGATTCCTTCAGCGCATCGCCGACGTGTACGGGCGTCGACAGCACGTTGACCCCCGCGCCTTCGAGCGCCGCCTTCTTGGAGGCATAGGTCCCCTTGTCGCCCATGACAATGGCGCCGGCATGGCCCATCTTCTTGCCCGGCGGCGCGGCGCCGCCGGCGATGAAGGCAAACACCGGCTTCGACATGGTCCGGGCGTACTCGGCCGCGTCCTCTTCCATGGCGCCGCCGATCTCACCGACCATGACCACGGCCTCGGTGCCCGGAAAACTGTCCAGCGCCTCGAGCGCATCACGCGTCGTGGTGCCGATGACCGGGTCGCCGCCGATGCCGACGAAGGCGGTCTGACCGTAGCCGGCGCTGACGATGTTCTGGCACATCAGGGTACCGAGCGAGCCGGACCGTGACAGCACGCCGACCGTGCCCTTCTTGAAAATGCGTTCGTTGAAGGCCGGCATGAAGCCCATGAAGGTCTCGCCGACCGTGACGCCGCCCGCGGTGTTAGGACCGACGACCCGGGTACCGGCTTCCTTGGCCGCCGCCATCACGTACATGACGTCGTGCACCGGCACGTGCTCGGTCAGGCACAGGATCATCCTGGCCCCGGCCTCAATCGCGTCCAGCGCAGCCGCCTTCACGCCCAGGGGCGGGATGAACATCAGCGACGCATCGAAGCCGGTTTCATTCTGTGCTTCGACCGCGGACGCATGCACCGGCACGCCGCAGTGTTCGGTCCCGGCTTTCTTCGGGTTCACGCCGGCGACGACCGTGGCGCCGTATTCCTGCATGCGTTCGGTCCAGAACGTCCCCTGCTTGCCGGTAATGCCCTGAACCAGGATGCGCGTTTCCTTGCGGGGAATGATCATCACGCACCCCCTTTCGCGGCATCCACGGCAGCCTTGCACGCCGCGCTCATGTCGGGCAGCGGATCCATGCCGAGCTTTTCCTTCAGCATGCGAATCGCCTCCTCGTCACCGGTCCCGGCGATGGAGAAGAACACCGGGATATCCGGCTTCAGTTCCTCCCACGCGCCCAGCAGGCCTTCCATCATCACGTCGCAGCGCGCGAACGCGCCGCAGAAGTTGACGACCAGGCTTTTGATACCGGGCTTGGCCAGCACCATCTCGAGCGCGAATTTAGCCTTGGTGTAAGCCTCACCGCCGATCTCGCAGAAATTCGCCGGCGCGCCGCCGTGATGGCGGACGACGTCCATGGTGGTCATGGTAAGGCCGGCCCCGTTGGCGAGCACGCAGACGTCGCCGTCGAGCTCGATATACTTGATCCCGGCGCTCTCGCCGCGCGCTTCCAGTTCGGTCAGCTTTTCCGGCGCACCTTTCTTCGCCAGGTCCTCCTGGCGCTTGATGGCGCTGTCATCCAGCGTGAACTTGCAGTCGAGCGCCACCACAGTCCCGTCACCGGTCACGATCAGGGGGTTGATCTCCAGCAGTTCCGCGTCGTTGATCATGTAGGCGTCGTAAAGCTTCGCCAGCGTCGACGCGACACAGTCTTCGACGCCGGCAAGGTCGAGCCCGTCGATCAGCGCCCGTGCATCCTTGACCGTCAGGCCCGTGCGGATATCGACCGCAAGCGTCCTGAGTTTTTCCGGTGTCTCGGCGGCGATCTCCTCGATGTCCATACCGCCCTCTGTCGAGAACATGACCATCGGCCCCTTGGAGACGGGATCGTTGAGCACGGCCGCGTAGTATTCGTGGCGGATATCGGACTTCTCCTCGATCAGGACCTTCTCGACCGTGTGCACGCCGATGGTCATGCCGAGGATCGCTTCGGCATGTGCCCGCGCCTCGTCCGGCGTGTCGGCGAGCTTGATGCCGCCCGCCTTGCCGCGCTTGCCGGTCGGCACCTGTGCCTTGACGACACAGCCGCCGAGTCTCTCCGCCGCCTCCGCCGCCGCGTCGGCGTGATAGACCAGGATGCTCTCGGGCACCCTGATCCCGCTCGCCGCCAGTAGCGGCTTGGCCGCGTATTCCTCGAAATTCATTCGGATGTTTCCCTTGGTCGTCGCTTATTAAATCACGTCATCCCCGCGAAAGCGGGGACCCATGCTCGACAAGATCCCCGCCTGCGCGGGGATGACACTCAGGCAGGCCTTCGCGTCACCTCCCGAACTTCTCCCAGTAGCTCCCGAACAGGTCTTCTTCCGAGGGTTTGTCTTCCGGGATCGTCTTCACCAGGTGCGTGATGTTGATGAAGTGGGTGTAATTCAGGTTGTCGGAGATGGAGTTGCCGGCCCAGGTGCCGCCGCCCATCGACAGCGTGAAGTTGAGGCCGTTGTTGTAACCGCCGCCGTTGCCGAAGGTGTGCGCCTGGTTGACCAGCACGCGGACCACGTCGATTTCCTCGGCCAGCCGGGTGGCGTTCGCGGGTTCATTGGTGTGAATGCCGACGGAGTGCCCCTTGCCGCAAACGTCGAGGATCGTATTCAACTGGCGCACCACGTCGTCCATGTCCTTGACCCGGTAGACGGTCAGCACCAGAGACAGTTTTTCGTCGATGAACGGGCTGTCGGCATCGGCTTCCCCCTCCTCGACCATGAAGAACTTGTGGCCCTTGGCCCGCTCGCCGAAACCGAAGACATCCGCCAGCACGTCGGCGTCCTTGGCGATGACGTGGCGGTTGAGGTGCCCGTCGACCCAGAGGTTTTCCTCGACGCTCTGCTTTTCCTGCGCCGTGCAGAGATAGCCCCCGGCCCGCTTCAGGGCCTCGATCGCTTCGTCATAGACACTGTCGAGGATCAGGACCGAGTTCTCCGACGAGCACGAGGTCGCGTTGTCGAAGATCTTCGACATGGTGATCTTTTCCGCCGCATCGTCGAGATCCGCGCTCTCGTCGATGACGACGGGCACGTTCCCGGCGCCGACGCCGATGGCCGGCGTGCCCGACGAATAGGCGCGCTTGACGTTGTTCTGGGACCCGGTGACGACCACGAGGTCGCACTGGTTCATCAGTTCCTGGGTGAGTTGCTTGTTCACGGGGGCGGGCAGCACCTGCACCAAGTCCGCGGGCAGGCCGATCTTCTCCAGTTCGGCGCGCATGTAGTCGGCGGTCTTCGTCGTCGTATTCAGGCCCGACGGCGACGGCGCGATAATCACCGCATTCCGGCCCTTTATCGCGAACATCGCCTTGTTGACGGGCGTTGCGGCCGGATTGGTCGACGGCGTCACGGCACCGACGACACCGACCGGCTTGGCGTATTTGACGAGACCCTTTTCGGGAATTTCCTCGATGATGCCGACCGACTTGACCCGTGACAGGTCGCGCAGACAGCCGAAGGTCTTGCGGGTGTTCTTGATGATCTTGCTCTCGACGTTGCCGAGGCCGGTGTCCGCGACCGCAAGCTCCGCCAGTTCCTCGGCCCGGCCGGGTTCGTAGATCGCCCACGCCAGCGCCGTCACCGCTTCGTCGACACGGGCCTGATCCGCGTTGGCGAACTGGGCCATGGCGGCGCGGGCCTTGGCGATGAGTCCTTGAACGATTTCCTTTTCAGGGCCCTCGGCGGGCGCTTTGGCAGCAGCTTGGGTGCTCATGACGTTTCCTCTGGGCATGATTTTCGGGACCGGAGTCAGCATAAATCATACCGAAACAGACTCAAAAATCAACAATTAATGGGATTTAACGTCTCAAAAAATGGGATAGTGACATCGCTAATCCTGCGTGCAGGCCTGGCAATGTCCGCGCAGTTCCACCACCGCGCGTTCGGTCACGAAGCCGCTGTCACCGGCCAGCGCGCCAAAGGTCTTGGCCGCTTTCGGTACCGGAATCTCGGCGACCTGCCCGCAGTCGTCGCAGATGGCGAACGCGACGGTGCCGGAATGGCCGTGATCGCGACCTTCGCCGGCGTGGTCATGCACGCAGGCGACGAAGGCGTTCATGCTCTCGATGCGGTGCACGCAGGAAAATTCCATCAGCCGCTCGAGCGCGCGGTAGACCTGCACCGGCGCGCGGATACCCTTGGCCCGCACCCGGTCGAGGATGTCGTAGGCGGTCATCGCCCCCGACGCCTTTTCCAGGCACGTTAGGACCAGTTGCTGATTCCTGGTCAGTTCCGGCGTATCCGTCATCCGAGGCCCTCCCGCCGCATGCCGCGCAACCGCGCCGGCACCAGGCTCAACAGGAACATCAGCGCCGCGGCACAGACGATGCTGGGCCCGGACGGCGTGTCGAAAGCAAGCGAGCCCGAAAGCCCCGCCGCCACCGAGATCACGCCAGCGAGCGCCGCCAGCACCGCCATCATCTCCGGCCCGGAGGCAAAACGCCTGGCCGTGGCGGCGGGAATGATCAGCAGCGACGTGATCAGCAGGATACCGACGACCTTCATGGCGATCGCGATCACCGCCGCCATCAGCAGCATGAAGGCGATGCGCGCGCGCTCCGGGTGCATCCCCTCCGCCGCCGCCAGTTCGGCGCTGACGGTGCCGGCCAGCAGCGGCCGCCAGATCGCTGCCAGAACCGCCAGCACCACCGCGCCGCCACCGTAGATGACGAAGATATCGGCCCACGACACGGCGAGAATATCGCCGAACAGGTACGCCATCAGGTCGATACGCAGCCACGTCATCATGGCGACGATGACGATGCCGAGCGCCAGCGTCGAATGGGACAGAATACCGAGCAGCGCGTCCGACGACAGCGGCGCCCGCCGCTGCAGCGCGATCAAAGCCAGCGCGCCCAACGCCGCGATCAGGAACACGGATCCGGTAATCGAGACGTCCATCAGCACCGCCAGCGCCACCCCGAGCAATGCCGAGTGCGCCATGGTGTCGCCGAAGTACGCCATCCGCCGCCAGATGATGAAACACCCGAGCGGGCCCGCAATCACGGCCACGCCGATCCCTGCAAGCAGCGCACGTACGAGAAATTCATCCATGATCATGATGATGCTCCGGATGCGTACAGGCGGAATGATCGTCGTCGCCATCGGTATGGACCACGGTGCCGTCGGGCAGATGCCGGTGGTCGTGGTGATGGTGATAGATGGCCAACGCTTCGGCGGCCCGGGCGCCAAACAGCGAGCGGTATTCCGGGCTTTCGGCCACCGCCCTCGGAGAACCGGAGCAGCAGACATGCCCGTTCAAGCACACCACCGTATCGGTTGCCGCCATGACGACGTGCAGATCATGCGAGATCAGTAGTACGCCACACCCGTGTTTCCGGCTGAGATCCGCGATCAGTTCGTAAAGCGCGATCTCGCCGGTGGCGTCGACCCCCTGCACCGGTTCGTCGAGCACCAGCAAATCCGGCCCGGCGATGATGGCGCGGGCCAGCAGAAGGCGCTGGAACTCGCCGCCCGACAGCAACTGCACGCCCCGGTCGGCCAGTTCGGCGATACCGACCTCGGCCAGGGCCGCATCGATCGCCGTCGCCGGATGCCGGCCGGTCAGCGTCATGAAACGCCGCACCGTCAGCGGCATGGTCCAGTCGATACTGATCTTTTGCGGCACGTAGCCGACGCTGAGCCCGTTCCGGCGCTGGATGGTGCCGGCGTCGTGGTCGATCAGGCCCAAAAGGGCGCGCACGGTCGTGCTCTTGCCGGACCCGTTGGGGCCGATCAGGGTCACGATCTCGCCCGGGTGCACCGTCAGGTCGACGTTCTCGATCAGCCAGCGCGATGCGCCCCGCACGCCGACGCCGCGCGCCGAAATCAGAGGCCGCGCCGTCACATCGTTCGTTTGACCGCCACTATCCATAATGTTATATCATAACATCATCGCGATTACTGCGACAACGACTGATTTTGGGGTGTGACTTGCGGACTTTTTCGATCCCGTTCTTCGGTGCGGCCGCGCTCGCGGCGTGGCTGATTGCCTTTCCTGTGGCCGCGGCGGAACCGGTCCGCGTGGTCGCGTCCATCAAACCGGTGCATTCCCTTGTGGCCATGGTGCTCAACGGCATTGCCGAGCCCTATCTGATCGTCAAGGGCGCCGGCTCGCCGCACGGCCACGCCATGCGGCCATCCGACGCCAAGGCGCTCGCGAGCGCGGACGCCGTGTTCTGGATCGGCCCGGAACTGGAAACCTCCCTGACGAAACCGTTGCAGACGTTATCGGCGTCGGCACGCGTAATCGCGCTGATGAACGACGAACACGGCCACGACAAGGAAGACGAACACGAGAAGAAAAATTCGCACGGGCACGATCACGGCAGCACCGATCCGCACGCCTGGCTTTCCCCGCAAAACGCGGTAGATATGCTCGAGCATATCGCCGAGGTCATGACCGAGGTGATCCCGGCGCAGGCGAAGCGGATCAAAAGCAACCGGGACCGTTCGATTCAGCAACTGATCGAGGTCGACGCCGAAGTCCGGCGGCTCGTCGCGCCGATGCATGATGACTATGTGGTGGTCCTGCACGAGGCTTACGAACACTTCACCGAGCATTACGGCCTCAAGGATTTCATCGCACTCTCGGTGACACCCGAGCACAAGCCGACGCCCGGCAATGTTCGCGATGTACGTCAGAAGATTACCGAGTTCGGGGTGCGATGCGTGTTCGCCGAACCGCAGTTTCCCGATACGTTCGTCCGCGTGCTGATCGAGGGTACGAGCGCCCGCCCCGGCGTGATCGATCCCCTGGGCGCGCAGTTGATGCCGGGGCCCGATCTCTATCCCCAGTTGCTTCGCCTTATGGGGTTCGCAATCCGGGGATGCTACGAAGAAACGTCATAACTGACCGCCGCCTTGCTTGTGGACCGGCAGCCCGTCGTTGAAGGCGTAATAATCGCCGGCGTCCTCGGTGAAGATATGCGACACCAGCTCGAGGCCGGTCGGCGCATCCAGCATGCCCGCCATGATCGAGGTATTGTCCCCGCCCACCGGGCGCCAGAACAGATTGCCGCCGCAGCGGCTGCAGAAACCCCGCTCTGCGGCATCGGACGAGCGGTACCACGTGAGCGTTTCGTCGCTCAGCATCTCAAGGTCCTCGTTTCGGGCCCTGGTGGCGGCGACGTGATGGCCGGAGGTTTTGCGGCATTGCGTGCAATGACACGCCACGACCGGACGATTGAATTCGCCGACACGGAAGCGTACGCCGCCGCACAGGCAACTGCCGGTTACGGGGTCGCTAGACATGGCTGCCTCCTCTCGGATCAGACAGGAATGCGGGCGAAGGTGCGGACCTCGATGGATCGGCGCGCCGGCGCGTCGGCCGGCGTTGCCGGATGCTCGAAGGCCGAATGCGGCGTGAAGCGCGCGCGGCCGTCCTCAAGGCTGTCGTACCCCTTGATCAGGATCGCCTCATCCATGGTCATTTCCGGGAAATAGAACCAGCGCTGACCATCCCGGTGCGCGACGCTGTAGATCCGTCCGACGCGACCGTTCTGGCGTTCGTTGGTGATCGTGGTCTCGATCAGATCGGACGGTTCGGTACTCGATGCGTCCAGGAGCGCCAGCGGCATTCTGAGCACCGGCTCGACAATCGGCCGCCAGACGTTGACCTGCACGAGGCGGTCCTTGAGCCATTCGTCGGCACGTTCGTCGCCGATCATGTCGCGGAGCCGTTTCGGCCCCGACGTATCCGTGTAGTCGTTGTGCGCGTGACTTGCCGGACGGCGATAGGTCGTCTCCGGGTCGGTAACGCGCAGCGTGTGATCGAAGATCTCGACCTCGCTCGCGCCCGTCGCATCGGCAACGATCTTCTTGATCTCGGGGTAATAGACCTGCTCGATCTCGCCGTCGTCCTCGAAGTTCCTGACGGCGCTCTTGCCGGTAACGAACGCGAAGCCTTCGCGGTCGATCGAGAACGTCGCGGCGATATCGCGGCCGCTGGCAATCAGGACTTCGCGGTAGTCGAGGCCGCCGCGGCGGACGGTGCTTTCATCGTTCCTCGGAATGACAACCGTCGGCGCTTCGCCGGCGGGGTCGGCAAACAGCAATTCGGCGCGGACATGACGGAGGTCGTCGACGTGTCTGAGTGTCTTGTTCATGGCGGGTTCTCCCAATGCATCTCTGCTTGCCGGGCAATTTGGACGAATTCCTCTTTTCAGGCAACAGTCAATATAAAAATCGTCAGTGTTGTTCCTTATAGGCACAAATATAAAATACACGTACAATTTGTTATAATTATGTTTCTACGAACACTCATATCACGCGCTTTGAATATGACTGGTCTTGACTGCACAAATGCTTTATAGTGCGTTGCAGCAAATGATTCGCATGACCGATGCCGGGCATCGGCAAGGAAACGATCTCATGGTTGACCAAGCAATGCTCGACGGCGCCACCGAGGCGGCGGATTTTCTGAAAGCCCTCGGTAACGAGAACCGGTTATTGATCCTGTGCCATCTGAGCGAAGGCGAGATGTCGGTCTCGGAACTGGAGACGGCCCTCGGCCTCCGGCAGCCGACGCTCTCGCAACAGCTCGCGAGGCTGCGTACCGACGAACTGGTCGATACGCGCCGCGACGGCAAGACCATCTATTACTCGCTGGCCTCGGACGAGGTGCGCCAGCTCCTCGACGTCATGTATAACCTGTTCTGCTCCGCCGAAGCCAAGGCCGCGCGTGAAAAAATGGCTGCGGCACGCAAGAGCGCCGCAGCCTGACAACACGCCGTCTTCTGTCTTTTCCAGGGGAGATTACTCGCTCGCCGTCTCTTTCATGTAGGCGATAAGATCGCGCACGTCCTCTTCCTTCCGGATGCCGGCGAACGCCATGCGCGTGCTGGCCTTTTCCTTGCCGATAACGCTACCGAGGTAGCCCTTGGGATCTGCCAAAAACTTGGCGAGCGTCGCCTCGTCCCAGACCAGCCCGGTGTCGCCGGCCGCCTTGAAGTCCTTCGAGTATTTGAACCCGTCGAAGCTCGCCGCGGTGCGCCCGAAAACGCCGTGCAGGCTGGGCCCGACCCGGTTCTTCGGACTGTCGAGGACATGGCATGCCTTACACTTGTTGAAAACCGACTTGCCGGCGGCCGGGTCGCCGTCCGGCGCCGCCGCGACCTCTTGCTCCTTCGGTGCCGACGCAGGTTCGGACGCGGCCGCCTGACCGCCCCCGCCTTCGCCCAGATCGGCACCGCCGGTCTCCGGCGTCACGTCGAGCGCGGTCGCCCGGCCGACGACCTCGATTTCGGATTTGCAGTCTTTCATGCAGGGCTCGCCGGAGGCCGGTTGCGCATCGGGGCGCGGGTCCATGAAGAAATTGGCCTCGTTCGGCATCTCGATCTTGCCGATGTTGTCCTGAGTAACGGCGAAGTCCTCGTCGATGATGTCGTTCATGAACAGCAGGTAGGCCGTCAGCGCGTAGGTTTCGTCGTCGGTCAGGGTCTGCGCGTCGCCGAACGGCATCGCGCGCTTGATGTAATCGAACACCGTCGAGGCGTACGGCCAGTAGCTGCCGATGGTCTTCTCGGGCCGCATGTCCTTGAGCGTGCCGTGCCCGCCGATCAGGACGGGATAGCGCCCGCCGCCCTCGCCGAACTCACCGTGGCACGAGGCGCATTTGACGAGGTAGACACGTTCGCCCTCACCGGCGTTACCGTGGCCGGCCGGCGCACCATGTCCGTCGGGCCGGACGTCGATGTCCCAACTCTTGATTTCCTCCGCAGTCGGCGTGCGGCCGATACCCGTATACTTGCGCTCCGCCGCCGAAAGCGGTCCGGCGACGACGAAACTCAGCACCAGCGCGGTGGCAATTCCCTTAAGCCAGGCGGACATTTTCCACCTCGCCGGTCTTGTTGATGCGCCAGGTCTGGATGGCATTGTTGTGATAGATCGAATTGATGCCGCGCACTTTCTGAAGTTCGGTCATCTGCGGCTGCACGTAACCGCTATCGTCGATGGCGCGGCTCTGCATGTAGACCTGCTCGCCGTTCCATTCCCAGCCGTCGAGATAAAACCGGGTCAGGCACTTCGGCATCACCGGTCCCTCGATGCGCGCCTCGGTCCAGTTTTTGCCGCCGTCGAGCGAGACGTCGACGCGCTTGACCGAACCGCGCCCCGACCAGGCGAGCCCGGTAATCACGTTCGGTCCCTTGTGCATCAGCGGGTTTTCCGGGCACGGGCTGGTGATCACGGACTTGCAGTCCATTTCCCAGGTAAAGCGACGGGCGCGACCGTCCGGCATCAGATCGGTGTATTTCGACGTTTCCTCGCGCGCCTGCCAGGATTCGTCGCCGACCTCGATCCGGCGCAGCCACTTGACCCACATGTTGCCCTCGAATCCCGGCACGACCAAACGCAGCGGATACCCCTGCTCGGTGCGCAGTTTCTCGCCGTTCATGGCGAATGCGACCATGCAGTCGTCGAGCGCCTTATCGATCGGCACGGACCGGTTCATGCCGGCGCTGTCGCCGCCCTCGACCATCAGCCACTTGGCCTTGGTACTGACACCCGCTTCCTCGAGCAGAAGCTTGAGAGAAACCCCGGTGTACTGCACGCAGTGGATCATGCCATGCGTATACTGAACGCCGTTCAACTGCGCATTGCGCCATTCCATGCCGCCGTTGGCCGCGCACTCCAGAAAGAAGAAACGCGAGACGCGCGGCAGGCGCATGAGGTCTTCCATGGTGAACAGCAACGGCCGGTCGACCATGCCGTGGATCATCAGCCGGTGCTCGGCCGGATCGACATCCGCGGCACCGCCGTGGTGACGTTCAAAGCAGATTCCGTTGGGCGTCACAAAGCCTTCAAGCGCATAGAGCGGTGTGAAATTGACCGATGATTCGCGGGTCGCCGTCAGCCACTCGACACTGCGCCGGACAACCGTTGCTTCATGACGCGACGGTTTGCCGTAAGGGGCGGCGTCGACGCTGGCGCCGAGATAACGGCTCCAGTCGGGGATATCCAATCCCGCCGCGCCCACCGGCTTCGTGCCGCCCAGCGAACCGGCCGCGGCCAGCGCCGATCCGGCAAGGCCAGCCTGCAGAAACCGCCGGCGCGGCATGACCGCCTGACTGTCCTTGATGGTAACGGATTTCTTTTCGCCCATGGCAATGCACCTCCCGATTGCGTGCGCAACCGCCCTAAAACATATTCGTTAAATTCATTATATAAAATACGAATATGTTGTCCAGAGAATGAACAGGAAAAGAACGGATTTTATCGGCGCGTCTCAGCCCGATTGCCGGGCGCGCACATATTCGTGGAACTTCTGCTTTTCGTAGGCCTTTTCCCGGACGTACTTGAACATCGCCAGGAAATGCTCGGGCTTGAAGTAGCCCGGGATGCGCGCGACCTCGTTCTCCTTGCCGGTCCTGCCCTCGGCGGCGGCCGGGTCACCGGTGAAGAACTGGATGGTCGGCGTGAACTTGACCTGCCACTTGCGGGCGAGGTCACGTTCGGAAAGCTCCTCCCCATCGAAGTCCGTCACGACACGTGAGCCGATGATATTGAGCTGCAGGATCGTGAAGTTGGACCTGATGAAGTCGACGATCTTCGGCTGCGCCAGGTTGACCCGGTGCGTTTCCTTGCAGTACGGGCAGCCCTTGAGTTCCCAGAATACGGCAAAGCGCTTACCGTTTGACGTGGCATCGGCCAGATCCTCGTTCAGGATCAGGAAGGACTCCAGAAACCAGGGCTGGATGATCAGCCCGTCGTCGTTGTATCTGAGTTCGGCGGCGCGGGCCGCCCCCGGCCACGGCAGCACCGCCCCCAATGCGGCGGCAAGGCCCAATTGTTGAAACCGGCGGCGGGAGAGAGAATTGTCTTGCACAGGCAACCTCGGCACGTATTCCGTTTATCGAATGTGTACTTTACTCGCTCCCCCATCCCGCGCCAAGATACCAATTACCAAAAGCGGGACGACAGGGATACGAATGCAACGTCTGATCTTGGGTCTAACACTGACGCTGGCACTCGGCACGGCGGCGGTCCATGCCGCCTCCACGGATGCGTTCAACAAAGCCGTGGCCGAGGCTTATGCTGGCTACCGCGCGGCAGCGAGCTATCTCCGGACGGGCAACGCGGGGCTTGCGTCCCTCGAGCTGGCGAGCGCGCTGGAAAGCTGGGGCAACGTCGTCGTCGCCAACTCGGACTCGCCGCCCCCGCCCTATGCCGACGATCCGAAGTTCGTATCGACGCTGACGGATATCGAAAAGACGCTCGAAATCGCCATGGCAAAGGCGGAAGACGGCGACAGCGAAAGCGCGCTCGATACCCTAGAACCGGTTCGTGGCGCGATCTACGACCTGCGCAAGCGAAACGGCGTCAGACTCTATGCCGACTGCATCACGGAACTGAACCGCGCCATGGAGCCGCTTTACAAGCACCGGCGCGATCCGCCGAACCTCAGTTTCCCGACCGTCCGCGAGCAGGTGGCCGCGGAGAGCCGGACGTACGAAAATCTTCTCAAGGACTGCCGCTCCATGGCGCCCGCGGCATACGAGAAGGATCCCGAGTTCCAGAGGCTTTTCGACGGCACACTGGAATCGGTGCAGTCCATGTATCCGGCGATCGAAAGCCAGGAACCGGAACGGGTCGTCAACGTACTCCGTGAACTCCGGTCCTTCGACCGGATCATCTATTTCCGCTTCGGCAGCTAGAGCCCTTTCGCCATATGCTTCGAGACGAGCGCAAGACGCTCTCCTCAGCATGAGGACACAATCGTTCGCCTCATCCTGAGGAACGGCAAAGCCGTGTCTCGAAGGACGAGGCGATAGCTCAGCCGACCTTACCCAGCACCGGAAACGTTTCCAGCAGCCAATACGCAATATCGGCGATGGAACCGGTGAGGAACAGCACACCGGTCAGGATCAGGAATACGCCGATCCCTTTCTCGATCGTACCCATGTGCTTGCGGATGCCGGGCATCATCTTCAGGAATGGCCCGATGCCGAGCGCCGCGACCAGGAACGGGATGCCGATCCCGGCGGCATAGCTGCCGAGCAATGCCGTGCCTCGGGCGATCGATTCCTCGGCACCCGCCATCATCAGGATCGCTGCCAGTACGGGACCCACGCAGGGCGTCCAGCCGAACGCGAAGGCGAGTCCCATCAGGAACGCACCGAACAGACCAACCGGCTTTGCCGGCCCCTGGAAGCGCGCCTCGCGGTAAAGCAGCGGGATTTTCACGAGACCTAAGAAATGCACGCCCATGATGATGATCAGCACACCGGCGGCGCGGCTGATCCACAGCATGTTCTCGGCCAGCAACTGCCCCAGAAACGACGCCGTCGCGCCGAACAGAATGAAGACCAGGGAAAAGCCGATAACGAAGGTCAGCGCCGACGTGAACACACGCCGGTTGGCGCCCGGCGGCGGACCGTCCTTGCCGGTCATTTCAGCAAGGCTGACGCCGCCGATGAAACACAGGTACGGCGGCACCAGCGGCAGAATGCACGGCGAGAAGAAACTCAACAGACCGGCCAGGAAGGCACCGGCGAACCCGACGTCAAAACCTGCCATGGCTGCTTTTCCCTGTCGTGACGGTTTCCCGTACCGGACCGGCGATCACGCGCCGCGCACGGTCACGGTCTGATTCTCGGGAATGGTAATGGTTTTTTTCTTCTCGATATACCCGGCGACGAGATCATAGGCGGGCGGGCCCTCGGTGCCCTCGTTGACGGATGCCCAGCCGGCGACCACGTAGTCGCGGTTTGGATCGATCGGCTTGCCGTCCTTGAGCGTGGTCATATTGGAAATGCGCGAGCCGATCTCCTTGTCGACGTCGATGGTGTAACTCATGCCGCCGACGCGGACCATGTCACCGCCCTGCTGGTAATACGGGTCCTTGTTGAACAGGTTGTCGGCGACGTCTTCCAGGATTTCCTTGATGAAAGAACCCTTCATCGCCGACCGGTAAACGTTCGGATAGGTGATCGCGGTGTGATGATGCACGTGCTCGACGGTGATTTCCTGGCCCGGCAGCAGCGAGGAGCCCCAGCGGAAGCCGGGCGACAGCGCGATCTCGGCGTCGCGTTCCTCCAGCAGCGCCTGGCAGATCAGGTCATCGAAGGTCCCGTTGAAGTTGCCCCGGCGGTAAAGCGTCGTGTCGGTAACGCCGAGCACCTTTTCAACCTCATCCTTGTAGGGCGCGCGCAGGTTTTCGATCAACGCCGTCATCTCCGGGTCCGGCGCGATCACGTCGGAAAATACCGGCATCAGCTTGAAACGGTACCCGGCGACTTTCCTGTCCTTCACGTCGAGATCGAGACGCGACAGGAATTTGCCGTGGCTGCCCGACGCGACGAGGATCGTGCCGTCGACGATCTCCACCTTCGGCAAGGCATCGTGCGTGTGGCCAGTCAGAATGACGTCGATACCGTCGACCTGTCCCGCCAGCTTGCGGTCGACGTCGAAACCGTTGTGCGACAACAGGACGACGAGCTCGGCACCCTCGGCGCGGGCCTTCTCGACGTGCTGGCGCACCGTCTTTTCGTTGATCCCGAACGACCAGTCGGGAATCAGATAGCGCGGGTTGGCGACCGGCGTATACGGAAAGGCCTGGCCGATGACGGCGATCTTCACGCCGCCGCGTTCGAACCAAGCCGTCGATTCGAAGACCGGTTCCTGCCATTCCGTATCAGTGACATTGCCGGCGAGGAACGGGAACTCGAGCATGTCCTTGAGCTCGTTCACGCGCTCCTGGCCGTACGTGAATTCCCAGTGCGCCGTCATGGCATCCAGACCCATGGCGTTCTGGATCTTCACCATGTCCTCGCCCCGGGTCTCCAGCGACGTGTACGAGCCCTGCCAGGTATCGCCGCCATCCAGAAACAGCGTGTTGTTGGGGCGCTCGGCGCGGACCGCCTTGACCAGCGTCATCATGCGGTCGACACCGCCGACCCGTCCATATTCCCTGGCCAGCGCCGTGAAGTCGTGGCTGGACAGCGCATAGGCCTCGGGTGTGCCGGGCTTGATGCCGTACTTACCGAGGAAATCCTTACCGGTGATATGCGGCGGCAGGCCCTCGACCTCGCCGACGCCGATGTTGACCGACGGCTCGCGGAAATAGATGGGCGTCAGTTGCGCGTGCATATCGGTGAAATGCAGCAGCGTCACCTGACCCATGGAGTCGAAGTCGAGAAGGCTCGCCTGGTCGATCTTCTGTTGCGCCATGAGACGGCTGAACGGCACGGCGGTGCCGGCAACGGCGGCCGTGGCGGCGGCAAGATGGAAGAATTCGCGACGGGATATCACGGCGCACACCCTCTAGGTTCAAAAATCAGAAAAGAAAGAGTGACCGGAGGAACGCTCACGCCCCTCCGGTCGGATTGAGGCTATATCAGTTACGCACGGCGGGCGTTTCGACCGGCAGCCCCTGGCCACGCGATTTCACGTAGAGCTCCAACGCCAGGTACTCGTCCGAACCGTAGCCAAAGGGCTTGGAGCGAACCTGCTTGTTGCAGCCCCGGAATCGGCGGTGAATCGAGCCAACCTTCTGCCATTTCAAGCGATAGGTCGGAAACCCATTGCCTTGTCCCTGCGTGAGCGTATTGGCACGGATGATGCCACCCGCATTGTCCTCGTGACAGTGCTTGCAGGCCATGTCGAGCTGACCGCGGCGCTCATAATAGAACGCCTTGCCCTTCTCGTACCATTCCGCCGCCGGACCGTCGATCTTGACGTCGACCGGCATGCCGAGCGACTGGTGATTGATGAACGTGGTCATCGACAGCATTTCCTTCGATTCCCACTTGTACGGCTCGGCCTGCATGCGGTTTTCGAGGCAGTAGTTGATCTGCGTCTCGACGCTTTGCAGCGTTTTCGCTTCCGCGTCGTAAGCCGGATAACGCGCCGCAACGCCCTTCATCTTCTCGCCGTCGGCGCCGTGGCAGTTGGCGCATGCCTTGCCTGCCTTGCCGTTCGTCTGATCCCACAGTTCGGCGCCCTGCTCGACCCAGATCATGCCCGGGTTCTGGAAGGAGTCGACCTGCATCGCCCGGCTTTCATCGGTCATGTAAGTATAACCGCTGCGGCGGTCTTCGACCTGATACGGCCCCCAGTCCGCGGCATCCGCGGAAGCGGCGAACACGCTCAGGCACACGGCGCAGGCCGCGGACAGGAACGTGAGCTGTTTCCAGTTCGTTTTCATGAGTGTTTGCCTCCCCATTATCCTGTTGCCGCTCAGGCGACGGAAATCTTCGCGGATGTTTCGTACACCGAGCCGTCGTCGTCGGTCCATTTGAAGGCAAACTCGCCGCTTTCCTCGACCTTCGCGAAGAACGACATATAGGGGTTCGCCGAAATGGCAGGATGCCAGTCGGCGGTGAACACCGGCTTGCCGTTGAACGTGACTTCCATCTTGTTGATGATCTGTCGTGGAATCAGCTTGCCGTCCTTACCCTTTCGGCGGCCCGATTCCATGTTGTGCGAGATCAGCGTCTTGATCTCGATGACGTCGCCTTTCGCGGCCGATTTCGGGACGCGAACACGGGGTTTCACATTCTTTGCCATGATACTTTCCTTTCTTTCGCGTCAGCCGCCGCAGCCGCCGATGGTGACTTTGACTTCCTGTTGGGTCCGAAAAACGCTGCCGTCGCTCATCTCGGCGACCGCGACCACGTTCTGGGTACCGGCGAGGCGCATGCGCGTCGCCGCGGAGGCCTTGCCGCTCATCGGCGTGAAGTGCAACGAGGCGACGTCCGGCGCCGGGTTGCCCTCGGCGAACAGATGCACCGACTTGACGTAGTTGTCGGCGGTCATCGGGCTCTCGACGTTAACGCCGACCGGGACCGTGTTGCCGTTCTCGGCGATCTGCGGCAGTTCGAGGGTGATCTTTCCATCAGTCGGCTTCTTGTCGCCGATCAGTTTCATGATCGCTTCGTTCGTCATCTTTTCGTCAGCGTTCGCGGTGCCGCTCTTGAGAACGACTCCGCCGGCCGCGACCATCGTCGCCCCGGCCGCCAGCAGCAGCGCCTCGCGGCGCGTCAGTGCTGAAAGTGCTTGTTTCGTGGACATGTTTGTTCCTCTTGGCTTCTTCGTTATTTGAGGGTCTTCAAATAGGCGACGACATCCTCCACCTCTTGGGCGGTCAGGACCGGCTTATCCTTGAACTTGTCGAGAACCCGGTGAAACCCGTCGGTGCGGTAAAACGCCGGCATGATGGTATCCGGGTTGATCGCCTTGGCATTGACCACCTGCAGGCGCAGTTGCGGTTCCTCGTAACGCTCGGCAACGCCGTCGAGCGGCGGACCGATCTCGCCGTGGAACGGATGCGCCGACAGCTTCGACACCTGGTGGCAGGCCAGGCAGTTACCGAGCTTGCGGTTGACGAACGTCTTTTCGCCGGCCGCAGGGTCCCCGTCCTTGCCTGTCAGGGATTTGGAAATTCCGTAATCGACGACTTCGTACTTCACGAGGTCGTCGGCGGTGGCCGTTCCCGCCAGCAGCGCGGCGGCGGCAATGGCCGGGATCAAAGATTTCAAACTTGGCATAGGGCAATCGCCTCCCGATAAAAGTGCCTCATACAGGAGCGATCGTTTCCCTTGAATACGGAACCGTCATCCGCAGCTTGCGAATCACGATCGTCGCTCCCCTCCAATAATCATATTCAAAAAATACTATATATCAACATTGAATATGATCAGGGCTCCCCCACCTTTAATTTGGACAGGGTTCGGGGAGTTTGACAAGTTCCCGAGCCAGCAGCGGCCAGAAAAAGTCCTCGCCCGGGTATCCGACCAGGCGTGCGACCTCCTTGCCGCCGTCTACGACAACGAACGTCGGGGTAAAAACGATGGGGGAAATTTCTGCGAGATCCGCCGGGCGCGGGTCATCGATATCGACGCGGCGCAAGGGCGCGCATTGCGATTCGGGCGTTTTCGGATATATCGGCCCGACCTCCTCGTGCCAGCGTTGGCACCAGTGGCAGGTCAGGCTTTCGAACATCACCAGTTCCGCACTTTGCGCCGGCGCCATCAACAGGCAAACGACAGCGGCGATTGCGAAACCCGGCCATCGGGATAGGATCGTTTTTGCGCCCATGGTGCCGATATATCAGCTAATTTTTCCGGCGCCACGAATAATGCGCCGGAGAGGACGAGAGATTTCATGACAGGGCTGCCGATGACCCGCCGCGATGCGCTGCTGACCGGTGCGGCGTTCGCCGCATCTGCCGCGCCCGCGTTCGCCGGTGGCGGCCCGGCCGTTACCGGGACCAGGTTCCGCATCGTCGTCGTCGGCGGTGGTTTCGGCGGCGCCGCGGCGGCGCGCGCGGCGCGGGCCATGCTCCCGGATGCCGACGTCACACTGCTCATCGATCAACCCCGGTTCTGGATGTGCCCGGGCAGCAATTCGGTCATCGCCGGATACAGCGATCTTTCGTCCATCGAAGTCGGTTACGATAGCCTCAAGGCACACGGCATCGACGTCGCCCTCGACCCCGCCGCCGGAATCGACGCCGCAATGCGGACGGTGACAACGGCGAGCGGCCGCAAGCTGATGTATGACAAGCTGATCCTGTCGCCCGGCGTCGCCCTCGATTACGGTCCCATCGGCGGCATTTCGCCGGATACCACCGAACGCGTGCCGCACGCATGGAAAGCGGGGCCCCAGACGACGCTTTTGCGGCGCCAGCTTCAGGCGATGCCCGACGGCGGGCTGTTCGTCATGACCATGCCGCCGGCCCCTTACCGCTGTCCGCCGGCGCCCGCCGAACGTGCGTGTCTGGTTGCCGATTACCTGAAACGCAACAAACCCGGCGCCCGGGTCCTGATCCTTGACGCCAAGGACGAGTTCCCGTTCCAGGACCTGTTCACCGAAGCCTGGAACGCCCTTTATCCCGACATCATCGAATACCGCGCCATCGCCGACGACGGCGTGGTGCGCGAGGTCGACCCCGAAACGCTGACCGCCTACACCGACTTCGACGAGATCACGGCGGACGTGCTCAACGTCATTCCCCCGCAAACCGCCGGGCAGATCGCCATCGACGCCGGCGCCACGGACGAGACCGGCTGGTGCCCGGTCGATATCCGCACGTTCGCCTCGACGCTGCTGCCGGACGTCTACGTGATCGGCGATGCGGCGTTCGCGGACCCGTTGCCCAAGGCGGGATCGACCGCCGCCAGCCAGGCCCACGTCGCCGTCGCCGCCATCGCCGCTGAACTCGCGGGCGATCAGGTGCCGGTGCCGTCGTGGATCGCCAACTGCTATTCGCTCGCGGCCCCCGACTACGGCGTCCGACTCGGTGCGACATATATATACGAGAACGATCACGTGGTCCGGAACACGACGAACTTTTCCGAACTCGGTGCGCCCGCGGACGAGCGTGCCGCCGACGCCGAGTTCACCGACGCCTGGCTGCAGCAGATCAAGCACGAGATCTGGGGCTGACGTCACCGCCCTATTCGAACTCCATCTGTACGAAAACCCGGCCCGCGTTCCGGGTCGCCAGTTCCTCGAAGGTGTCCAGGTGTGCATAGGGCGACTGGTCGACGTAATACGCATCCTCGAGCCCGCCGCCCTTTTCCAGATGCTCGGCGATCTTGCCGCGCAGATAGACAAGGTAATCATGCGTGTAACGCCGGACCTGCGCCATGTTCGTCGGATGACCGTGCCCGGGAATGACATACGTCGCCTTCAGCCCCTCGAACGGTCCCTCCCAGGTTTCGACCCAGCCCTTGGTGTTGGTTTCGTCGAAGACCGGCAGCAGACGCTCGTGGAACGCCATGTCGCCGGCGATCACCAGTGAATGATCCGGCAGCCAGACCTGGATGTCGCCGGGGCTGTGCGCCGGGCCGAGATGCAGCACCTCGATCCTGAAATCGCCCATCTCGATCACTTTCTTGTCCTCGAAGGTCTCCGTCGGGCCCTGGATTTTCGTACCCTCGGCGCGGTCCTTGAGGCGTGCCTTGGCGCCATCCAGGATCTGCCGCGCCCGGTCGTCGAACTCGTGCTTGGCGTCGGCGTGCGCCAGGATCGGCACATTCTGCTCGATCCAGTAGCTGTTGCCGAGCATGGCGTGACCCTGTCCGTTTTCGTTGATCACCAGTTTTACCGGCTGGCCGGTGATCCGTTTGATCTCGTCGTGCAGCGCCTTGGCCAGCAGGTATGCGCCGCCGCCGTTGATAACGACCACGCCGTCACCGGTAACAACGAAGCTCAGGTTATTGTTGTGTCCGGCGTTCTCGTAGGTCGGCGGCGCGGTGGCGCCGATCGCCGACCAGACGTGCGGAATCACCTCGACCGGTTTGGAATAGAGCATCGAGCCCGGATACTGGTCCGGGATGTCCTCGCTCGCGGTAGCGGGCATCCCCAACGCGAGCAACAGAAGAAACGGAATGAACGTGCGCATGTTTGCCTCCCTTCCGGGAAGTATGACGCATCAATTAAGGAAAGGCGAATATGAAAATCGAGGTTATTCGGCCGGTTGGACCTTGGCCTGACGGGGCGCGAACTCGCGGCGCACCAGCACATCGCCGATAAAGGCGCCGATCACGATGGAGACGACGGCGAGGATCGAGCCGACGGAAAGCGTGCTCAGGCCGGAAAGCCCTTCGCCCACCGTGCAGCCCAGCGCCAACACGCCACCGAAGCCCATCAGCGCGCCGCCGAGGGTATAACGCAGCAACTGGTGCGGGGTTTCGAAGCCCTGCAGCACCCATTCACCACGAACGACGGCGATGGCGAAGGCGCCGACGATAACGCCAGCGACAGCGACGATCCCGAAGTCGGCGCTGGCGCCGGTGTAGGTCATCAGGTACTGGATCGCGTTGCCGACCGGCGCGGTGAAGGTCAGCGATTCCGTCCGGACCGGCTCGAACTCGTCGAAGCCGAGCACGCCGGTCACGTACCACCCGGCGGCGATCAATGCGCCGACGCCGAGACCGGTCAGCACCGGCCATGCGCGGTGATCGAGGCCGTTCCGGAGCGCGACGGCCACGGCGATGGCGATGAACACGCCGGTCACCGCGAGCGGCACGATTTCCGAGCCGCCCGAAAACGCGGCCAGTGACTGCGACCCGTAACCGAGCGCTTCCAGATCAAGGGTGCCGACACCTTCCAGCGCGGTGCGCGGAATGGCGAGGATACCACGAAGCGTCATGTAGGCGACGATGCCTAGCACGGAAAGCACGACGGCCGAACGCAGGTTACCGCTCGCCAAGAGCACCATGTGCCGGGCGCCGCAGCCGCGCGCCAGGATCATGCCGATCCCGAACAGCACGCCGCCGACGATCAGCGTCAGCCACATCAGGCTGGTGGAAAGATAGATACTTCCGGAAACATCGACGATCCCGGTCCAGACCATGATTTGCGTCGCGGCGATGGCGGTGGCAACGGCCACGGCCCAGGCGCGGACCTGAAAACCGATCCGGCGCGCCAGCAGTTCCAGCACCGCGGAGCGGAAGCAGAACGCGCTCAGCCGCGCGATCACGCCGAAGCCGGCGCCGACAACGAGGGCGCCGATCAGAAGGACGGTGCGGGGTTCAAGTTCGCTCATTCTCTCGCCTTTATGCGTCGGAGGCTTTATCTACAGAATATATTCATAAAACACAATATTAAACTCTATGAATATGTGGAACATAATATTTCACGTATTTTCATTGTTATATTGAAGCCTTGACCCGGTCCCGGGGACCGCCCTTGATACCCGTCGATACCGATAACCCGAGGAAATCCGCCGAAATGACCGAGACCCTGCCGGAAGTCGCCGTCAGCGACGCATCGCCCGAGATCGCCGCGATATACGAACGCATCATGGAGACCACGGGCGTCGGTTCGCCGGCGCTGATCTACCGGCACTTCGCGGTTTATCCGGGTCTCCTGGAATGGGTGTGGGACACGGTCGGCCCGGAACTGGAGAGCGGGCGGGTGATCGCGCATGCGCTCGACGCCGTCCGGCGCACGGACGTGGTGCCGCTGCCGCCGGTCGCTGCGGACGAGATACGCGCGGCGGGCGTCGATGCGGCGGCGCACCGGATGGTCGACGCCATCCTCGCCACCTACAACCGCATGAATCCGGTCAACCTGAGCCTGATCACCGCGGTTCGCGATCTGATCGACCCGGCGGCGGACCCCGTGGCGGCGTCACCCCTGCCCGAGGTCCCGGACGCGCCCGCAGCAACGCCGCGGAAGCTGCCCGCGCCGGTGAATCTGGATGACATGCCGAACCACGTTCGCGAGACCGTACTCGCGCTCTCGGCGGCGATCCCAAGCCCCGGCACGCAGGTCATCCCGACCCTTTACCGGCATTTGGCGATCTGGCCCGATTTCCTGACGCGCCTCGCCCCCGCCCTGCTCGACGCCATGCAGCGCGGCGAGGTCGAGGCGCGCATGGATGAGCTGAACACCAACATGAAGCCGCTGATCGCCGACGTCATCGCCCGTGCCCGCAGCGCGGCAGCGCCGCCGCTGGACGACCCGGCGGCGATGGTCCGCACACTGGATGCGTTTCTCTATACGATCCCGCAACTCGTCGTCGTCGGCACGGCGCTGCGCGCGGCCATCCCCGCCTACGACGCCTGATCGGAAACGTTGTCGATCGTCGCCTGGGAAACGGTGTCGATACGCCGGAACGTCTCCGGCGACGCACGCCGCCAGTGAACGGCGTATTCCGGCGGACAGTCCTCGCGCAGCAACTGCCCGGACTCAAGCGTGTGCATCGACGTACCGCTCAGGTGCGGTTCGCGGAAGTTGATCATGTTGAGCGTGATCTGATCCGGTGACGTCAGGCCCATGGCGCCCAGCATCTCGGCGAGCCCGAGCAGCGTATTGCCGTGGAAGTTGGCGACGCGCCTGGCCTTGTCGCCGACATGCAGCCCCGACTGGCGCATCTGATCCTGGGTCGCGACGCCGGTCGGACAACGGTTGGTGTGGCAGGCGCGGGCCTGGATGCAGCCGATGGAGAACATGAAACCGCGTGCCGAGTTGCACCAGTCGGCGCCGAGCGCGAACGCCCGCGCCATGTCGGCACCGGAAACGATCTTGCCGCTGGCGCCGATCTTGATCCTGTCGCGAACACCGGCGCCGATCAGCGTCATGTTGGCGAAATGGAGCCCGTCCCTGAGCGGCAGGCCGAGGCTGTTCGAGAACTCGACCGGCGCCGCCCCGGTCCCTCCTTCCTTGCCGTCGATAACGATGAAGTCCGGATAGCAATCGCGCTCCATCATCGCCTTGACGATGGCCATGAATTCGCGCCGGTGGCCGACACAGAGCTTGAAGCCGACCGGCTTGCCGCCCGATAGATCGCGAAGCTGTTGGATGAAATCGATGAGACCCAGCGGGGTCGAGAATGCCGAATGCGCCGCCGGCGAAATGCAGTCGACGCCGGCCGGCACGCCGCGGGCCTCGGCGATCTCCGCCGACACCTTGGCACCCGGCAGCATGCCGCCGTGCCCCGGCTTGGCGCCCTGCGACAACTTGATTTCGATCATCTTGATCTGGTCGTCGGCGGCCTTCTCCCTGAAGGTGCCGGGGCAGAAGCCGCCGTCCGCCGTGCGACAGCCGAAATAGCCGGAGCCGATTTCCCAGATGATGTCGCCGCCGTTTTCCCGGTGATACTTCGAGATGCCGCCCTCGCCGGTATCGTGCGCGAAGCCGCCCATGGCCGCGCCGCGGTTGAGCGCCGAGATCGCATTGGCGCTCAAGGACCCGAAACTCATCGCCGAGATGTTGAACAGCGAAATACTGTAGGGCTGCGTGCACGCCGACCCGCCGACGGTGACGCGCAGCGACTTCGGATCGACGTGCTCCGGCATCATCGAATGGCTGAAAAACGTGTAGCCGGTACTGTAGACATCCTGCTGCGTGCCGAACGGAATCGTCTGCAGTTCGTTCTTGGCGCGCTGATAGACGAGCGAGCGCTGCTCGCGGTTGAACGG
>MRWG01002637.1_pt1 | contig 30475 bp, 28 predicted proteins | sample 1013341 | NCBI WGS metagenome assembly MRWG01 (sample SAMN06117577, study PRJNA244670) | biofilm metagenome | biome: Water; feature: Cathode Biofilm; material: Biofilm; isolation source: microbial consortium enriched at the cathode of a solar microbial fuel cell | place: USA: District of Columbia ... | reverse complement strand
TTCTTTGGGGATTCAAGGGTGTCGCGAGCGTGTGGTGCAAGTTAGACACTCTTAATCTGAGGATGAGTTGGCAGTCTGTCAGGGCTTCGAGTTGCGTAGAGGAAAGGAGAAGCAACGCTATGACAGAGACAAATAGAAGTGGAGAGGAGCTTCGACCCAAATCAAACCTCCCAACCCCGACCGAATGGATGAACACGGATGAAACCGCTGACCATCTCGGCCTCAAACCGAAGACCCTGGTCAATATGCGTTCGCTGGGAACAGGCCCGGTTTATCACAAGATCGGCGCCAAGGTCTGGTATCGCGGCAAGGACATCATCGCTTACACTAATGGACGTAGGTTCATGGGGACAGGCCTTCGCGATGAGTCGTAGAACCGCGTTGTTAGGCATGGGATACGGGCTAGGCCTCATGGTCTCCGCCAGCATTATCAACCGGTCCGACTTCATCTGGAACCGGACGGAAAGCGTGCCCAAGGGTCTTTACTTTGTTGACCGGTCGGCGCGAATTTCGACAGGCGATCTGGTAGCGTTTGCGCCCTCGGATGAGGTTCGACATTGGCTGAACGATGAGGGAATTGTTGGCGCCGACTGGCCCTTGTTGAAGCATGTTGCGGGCCTGTCCGGTGACGAGATTTGCAGATGCGATACGCAGGTCTCCATCAACGGGATCACATCTGTTGATGCGCTCAAAGTAACCGAGTGGCGTCGCCAGGTCCATATGGACTTATGGCGACCGGTCGGCTGAGGTTCAGGCGACCGTCAAAGCGATAGATAGCGGGACGGGAATGGATTCTGTGTCCCGGAGGGCAAGATTAAGGGAGTGTCACCCGGCGACACTTAACCCATTGTCTGCACATCCTTTTTTGTGTGACCCGGCGCCGGAAGACGGGTGCACGGATTTGCAATCCGCTGCGCGCTAGGAGCCATGAGCGACGATTTCGACTTCGTTCCTCGACTCGGGAAGATCAGGTCGCAGGGCAAGGTAAAGACCCAGCTGAAGCGGCTGAAACGTGTCGTCGCGAAGGGGCGGCTTGGCAGCCGTGGCCGCAAATCCCTGGCACCGGGCGCTGTGCGTCATGCAGGGCGTGGAAAAGTACAGGCCGCCCTTGCTGGCCATTGGTCAAACCAGCGGGCCCGGCGCGTCATTGTGAAAGTCCATATTGCGCGGGCAGGCCCGACCGGCGCGGCGAGTTTTACAAAGCACGTCGCCTACATCCGCCGCGAAGGTGCCGGGCGCGAGGGCGAGCGCGGAAAGCTCTATGACCGGAGCGTCGATGAGGCCGATGCTAAATCGTTTAACGAACGCGCTTCTGAAGACAGGCGGCAGTTCAGGCTGATCGTCTCTCCGGAGGATGCCGAGCGGATGAAGGATCTGACGCGGTTCACGCGGGAGTTCATGAGCCAGGTCGAGAAGGATCTCGGCCGCCGGCTCGACTGGGTGGCTGCCAACCATCACGACACAGCGCAGCCGCATGTTCATATCGTGATCCGCGGCGGCAATGCGCGAAATGGAGAGCTGCTGATGGACCGCAAGTACATCACGCACGGATTTCGGGCGCGGGCGCAGGAGCTCGTAACGCTCGAGCTTGGCCAGCGGCGGCTGCGGGAAATGGCTGCGGCGAGGTCGAACGATGCCGAACGTGAGGCGCTTACGGCGATCGATCATGACATTGCGCGGTCGCTGACCGATGGTCGTTACACACCAGAGAGTGAACGCGGCGGATTGTCGAGATTTGATGGTGCGGTTCTCAAAAGGCGCTTGAGGTTCTTGGAAACTCTCGATCTCGCTGCAAGGCTGGAAGACGGGCGCTGGGCGATGCAGGAAGGTTGGCAGGATACGCTGCGGGCGCTCGGCAGGCGGGGGGACATCGTTCGATCACTCGCCAACCTCGAGGGCCGAAAAATCGATGTGACGCGTCTCCATGCCCTGCCCCGCGATTTGAACTCTCGTGGCGAAGTTCTCGGACGGCTTGCCGCCACCTTGCCCGGCGATGAATTGCGGAATGGCACGACGGCGCTGATCGAAGGCCTCGATGGGCGGATTTGGTCAATCGAAATGACCAAACAGGAAGCGGTTCAATTGCCGAAACCGGGCGGGATTGTTTCGGTTGGGAGGAAACCAATCGAGCCGAAGCCCGCGGACCGGACGATAGCAGCGATCGCGGAGCGCAACGGTGGAGTGTACTCGGACGAGTTGCATGAGGCGGCGGATCCATCGAGTTCGCCAGCATTCCGGCTTGCACACAAGCGTCGGCTGGAGGCGCTGAGGCGGCTTGGAGCCGTCGATAGGAATGTTGATGGCACCTGGACCGTCCCAAGCAACTTCGAGGAGCGCGCTCTATACGCCGATGCCAGAAGGCAGAGCCTCGCAATCAATGTTCAGTCCTGGCTACCGATTGAAGCGCTTACTGCACGACATGCTGAGACGTGGTTGGATCGAATGAACGCGAAGGTGTTGGACAGCGCAAAAGGCCCTTTCGCGGACGAACTCAGGAAGTCGCTCAATGCCCGGAGGGCTTGGTTGCAGCGCGAGGGTTATTCGCTGGACCACAACGGACGGCTGACGCGCGATGATACCGTGCGCCTCAGGAGAGCCGAACTCGAAAAGGCCACCATGTCGGAAAGTGCCCGCCTGGGCTTACCTTTTGCGCGTCTGGAAAACTGGCTTGAATTTTCCGGGACCTATTCGCGGCACGTAGAACTGGCGCAGGGCCGGTTTGCTGTAATGGTGGGGCTAGATCACTTTACGCTTATTCAGGCGTCAGCCAGGAATTCGATTTGGCTTGGCCGCGACATGGTGCTCAAACGTTCGCGCGCATCAATTCAATGGTCGTTAGGCAGATCCAAAACGCGCGGCTCCTGAGGACGCAAAACGAAGACATACAGTGTTCGGGTAGGATCCACCTTGTGAAGCCTATTTTGAAGCTTCGATTGGCTTTGCACACAATCCAACATCAAAACGTAGTCACGTTGATTTGAGCCTGCGCAAGGGCAAATTTGATCATTCTTATGCGCTAAGCGCGTGGGCGGGGCGCGCAGGCGCTCTCATTCAAATGCCGTAGGTTCTTCAACAGCTGTTCATTTGTTTGATCATTCTGCATCTTCCAAATGCGTCCCAGCGCTGGAATGCAGTCAGTTGCCTGCCAAGGCATGAGCGGGACCCCATCCGGTTGGGCGAAAGGTCCGTCGGTTTCCAGGAGAATTCGGTCTCGGGGCATCTTCTCGACTAATGCCCTACCGCGGTTCGAGCGAAGCATTGCTGGACCAACGCTAAACCAACACCCCAACGAGATAGCTCGGTTGAGTTCGGACTGAGAACCGGTGAACCAATGCAGAATGGGTCTGCCGCAGTGGTGGCGTTGCTCAATATCATCGAGCACCGCCGATGCCGCGCGCCGACTATGTATCGAGAGAATTCGACCCCCGGCATCCGCGCACATTTCCAAGATTGAACGAAATATCTGACGCTGTAGCGGGAGCGTTTCCTTGTGCTCGGGTGCGCCATCGAGTCCAATTTCACCGATGTAAGGCGCCTGCGGCAAGAGTGATTCAAACAGGTCCAACTCATTGGCCCTTTGACTGGCGAGCTGAGGATGTAACCCCAACGCAGTTTGGATTCTGCTTGCGCCAGTCGCAAGATTTCGTGTTCCTCTCCAGGCGCTTGGAGTGGTCGTTACCGACAGAACATAGATCTTCCGTTCGATGATCTCAGCAACAATACTTTCGGGATTTGGGTACAAATCTAGGTGGCAGTGGAGATCCATCATTTGACTTTTCTAGCCTTCAAGAACTTGCCCAACTCATTGATCCCTCGCTCAGCGACCTCACAGTAATCATCGCGATCAACCAAAGGAACTTCTGATAGGCTTGCACCCAGCCAGCGCTCGATCCCCCTCTTCTTAACGGCAATCACCGCCGTTGCGGCGGCGCGGACATCGTCGAAACCAGCGTAGTGCGGATCGTCCTTGCCAATATCCTCATACACATATTGGGTCTTATCGACTTTGCCCCATGCGTGGATTGCTGAACGACGGATCAGACACGGTACACACCGGCCGCAATGGGTCGATTTATGCTGTTTGTAGCGTCCGCAGCTTGTCGTATAGAACGCATGTTTCTTGAGAAAGCCTTGGTCCGGGCAATTGATCAGCATTTCGCCTTTTGTCTGAAATTGATGCGGGTTCAATATTTCCACATTCAGACCCGCTGCGTCCAAGACCTCTCGAAGAGGATTTAGGAAGCCTGGATGAGTCGTGCGAGTGCTGAGACTACCCACCCGCATTGGCGTGAGGGGCGGATTTAGAGAGATAAATCCGTTCTCACACATGAACAGTGATGTCTTCTCCTTCGTCTGCGTAGCGATCGACGCTGCGACCATCACTCCATAGGCGATGAATGAGATTGATCGTGATCGTTGCGACGGCGGCGACTCAGAGTTCGGCACCGAGGCGTTGTGATTAAGTATGACTCTGGAGAGTCCACCTGCCATAAGCCTCGGGAAGTTGCGTTGCTTGTCACCATCTCCGCTAACAGTCTGACTGACGGTAACCGGTCGGGAGCCTTTCGACACCCGATGCAAAGTCCCAATCAGGCTATCCATGCCGCCCGAAAGTAGGCATGCGCTGTCTCCGTCAAAGTGCTTCACAGGTTTGCCCGCTTTGGGCAGGAAGCCGCCTTCAACAAATCTGATTGTCCAAATATCAGTAGTCAAGAAGCGCAGCGCGCGCTGCAATGCTTCAATCTGACTACTCCAAAAATCGGGATCAACCACCGCTACCACTATCTCCAGTTCCCGAGTCCACCCGTCGGGACTAATTTTTCGGTGGCCGGCCAGATCCGCAGATATCACCGCCAGCGCGATACTTAAGAAATCCCACGCAAGCGGTGGCGCAGACCATTTCGCTCTCTTGAATCGTTCAGCGATGGCCGCTCCTGCATGGCCTTGGGTATGATCAAACTCTCTACCGTAGAGAACGACCCCGACATGATCGGCGGAACTTGGAAATTGGTATGACTGTGGCGCGCAAATCAGCTTCATTCGACCCATCCCTCGAACACTTCCATGGTTTCGCGAATGGCAGCGCGGGAAATGGCGGCAACATTTCCGCCTGACAGGGATTGGTCCGCTTCCGACAAGCGCCTGAATGATGCCGCGACAGTCTGCTGAACATATTCTTTTACTTGCTCCAGCCGGGAATAGAACGTTGCCGCGTTCGGGGCGGCGTCCTGCATCGCGTGGCCTATATCGAGAACGATCCGCCTAAACACATCATGTCCGACGAAACGCTCAATCACGAGTTCGCGTGCCGAATCCGACAATTCCAAGAGATCGGCCTCTGGCTGTGCATCCAGAACATCGCAAAGCGCGTCCCTCATTGCTTCTCTGGATGATTCAGCGTCCTGTGTGCCATCAACTGGCCTTACGGCTTGGACAATAGCGTCGATAACTTGTTCGGCTGTCCGGCCGGACAACTCCGTTCTGTCCAGGCCAGCGGTGTCCGTGCTGGCGCTTCCACCCGTAGAAAGCGCCGAAAGAACTCCCGACAACCGAGCCGCCGTACTCGCCGTTCCGCCAAAACGACTGGAAGCTGTTTTCGAACCTCCATAGCCTTTTGCGACGTAGTGACCTACTCCCCTCCTCATTGCTTGGGTGTCACCGGAACGCGCAAACTGGTTCAAGTTTGTTCGTGCACCTCCGAATCTGGCCACGGGTGCCAATACTGAACTGTCTTTAGGCTTAGAAGCGTCCTTGCCATCGCCCTCCTCCGCGCCACCTCCGCTCGCATCGTCACCATCCCCGTCGGCTGGACCGGTAGCGGGGTCTGCCCAAGGAGGCGTCATCGGCACGCCGCTTCCTGGACCTTTGCTTGAACTGGAAGTTCCCATATTATCCCCCTTTTCCCATCGCCTTCTGCACAGGCGTGGACACCCCCTTCTTCCTCCAGACCTCGAAAGTCTGCTCTGACCAGTTTTCGTCTTTTATTCTGGGAACGATGCCGGGCTTGATCTGATCGGCTGGGCGGTCACCCAGAAAAGCAGCCAACTTCTGTCCTAACGGAGCATCGCCCCGTACGATTTCGATTAACGCAATGAGAATGCCGGGTGTACCCCAACTTTGCTCCTCGCCGGCCTTGTCCAAAAGGACCTGAAATATCTTCGCTCTTTCATCTCGTTTTATTGCTGAGATTTCTTTCCGCATTTGATCGGCCATTTTGGGTGACTTCGTAAGTGACTCCAGAAGGCTCATAGCCTCGGAGGACAAACGCTCATCGGCGGTCAGCAACGGAGCATGCTCCCTGCTTACGAAAAGTACGCCCCTCAAATCCACTTCCGCGAGGAATGGTTTTTGTCGAAGCCACTCATGCATGAACTCTGTGTTCCACGACTCCGGCAACTCCGGTTCGGATTCCTCCTCAATGGCTTTTTCAATTGCGGACAGCACCGTAGGCCAACCCTTAGGATGTTTCGCCGCTGACGCAGCAATTTGGGTGTAGATCTTCGTGTCACCGCAGCGCTCCAGTAGATGCATCTTTGCGATTGCGGCTTCGTCCACACTCACGCCGTGCGCACCTGCGATAGAAATAAGGATAGAAACGTTGTTCAGGAAACGCTTTATGAGTCGAGGGTTTCCTCCAATCGAAGGAGATGTCGCCAACAATGGCGCCAAGTTCTGACCTATCCGCAATCGGCCGATAAGTTCTGTGGGAAGCTTGATGCCAAGCTCTTCACTGGCTTGTTCCAAAAAAAGGTCGTCAACCCGCGCACCTGACCAACTTTCGGCGAGTTGTTTGCACACGCGAACGCGCAAGCGTTCCTTGTCCCCGACCGATAACGTACTCTTATCTATGTAGAGTAACGTAATATACGCCCGCACGTCTTGCGGACCCAACTCTGGAACCTTGATCGGGACCTGAACGAGTTTGTCAAAATAGCTGTTGACCAACTCATCATCGACACCATCGAAATGTTTTCGAACAGCGTGCTTGATCATCTTTGTGTCGGCGGCAATGACGAACGCTGTATTTTCCAGAAACAAAAATAGCCGTATCGCCTCAAGAGTGGATATTGCTGTTTCTGGCAGACACCTGTCCAAATCATCGATTAGGACGACCAAGGTCAAACCCAAATCTTCCAATGTTTCTTCGAACCCAGATCGGATGGCCTCAATTTCCTTTGGAGGTGAAGTCTCCGCTCGCTTTTTTATAAGGCTCTGTCCCTCGTCGGTTGCTCTAACGGCTGCAGCGTCAGCAGCCTCTACATCGGCTGTCGAAACATCTCCGTCTGCAAGACCCTTTCCTGCTCGAAAGAGTTCGCCAAGCAGCCCGATCGGTGGAAGCCCAACGGAGAGCGCCAGAGCAGATCCGGCAGTAAGCTTTGTCACGCGCAGCCAATCGATTCGACCTAATAGCTCCTTCGCTTTCGTCGAATTCGGCTTTAGTTCTGCTTCCTTCGCAATCAGGGCGCGCGCAATCACGTCCATTAAGGAGGCTCTTGCATCATCGTATCCTTGGTAGAGCCAAGCATTAAATTCCACGAATAGGTATTTTCTTTCGCTGGCCTTCTTACCTTGTTCTACAGCATCAAGTTCGGCTCGAACGAGCTTGATCATTGACGACTTGCCGACGCCCCAGCTTCCAGAAACCCCAATCGACAATGGTTCGCCATTCGCATCCTGAATAACGCGGGCTACTGTCGCCGCGACGCTTCCGAAATTTAGGAAGTCAACACCCGTTTCATTGTCGGACCACATTGGCGTCCCCTGACCGTTGCATTCGATTGAATGACAAGTAACTCGACGGGATTCCGCGAGCACTGAATCTATTCTTGATCTGACCTTGGGCGAGAAGGCGTCTTTTTTCAACTAACGCGTTCATTCTGCGTTTTCCCGAAACCGCCGCGCCCCATGACTGAGCAAAGGCGAGTTCTGAAAAGGCGGCGACCGGCTGAATGCGAGTCCCAGCAATTGTCGCCACCATCGGTCTCTGATGTCTGTATTCGGTATGATACTGCCACACCGGTCTACTCAGAACTCCTCTTAAATCCCATCGCACCCATAATTGCGAATGGCATACTTGCGCCGCAGAACTGCGAGGTGCCAGAGTATTACCCCTACAAAATTCCTTCTCGGCCAGTTTCTTCTCACGCTGTTTCTGATCACATGTTCGGTGTGGGTCGCGACGCAGTGGGTGGCGGACGTTCTGGACCATCAGCCCCGTTTGGGTGGTCCATGGTTCGAGCTTGCGGGTCAGCCTATCTACAAACCCTGGCGACTTTTCCAGTGGTGGTATGCCTATGACGCTTATGCGCCGAACGTATCGGTTCGGGATGTTCGGCGATCTGGTCTGCTTGGTTCGTCAGGTGTCGTGCTCGGACGGTTCAAAGGCCGGTATCTTCGACATGCAGGCGCCGAGCATGTCATGGCCTTCGCGCCAACCCGGTCAGGCAAGGGTGTTGGGTTGCTGATCCCGACTCTTCTTTCATGGACGGGCAATGCGATCATTCATGACATCAAGGGAGAGAACTGGGCGCTCACGTCGAAATGGCGGTCGGACTTCTCTCGATGCGTTCGGTTCGATCCGACAGACTTGTCGAGTTCACGCTTCAATCCCTTGCTGGAAGTGCGGCTCGGGGCACATGAGGTCCGCGACGCGCAGAATGTGGCGGACATTCTGGTCGATCCTGATGGCTCCCTGGAGCGGCGTAGCCATTGGGACAAGACGGCCCATTCACTGCTCGTTGGCGCCATCCTGCATGTTCTTTACGCCGAAGATGACAAGTCGCTCGCAGGCGTGGCGACAATGCTGTCTGATCCGGCCCGGCCGATCGGTGACACGCTGGAGCGCATGCTTGAGACGAACCACCTCGGAAGTCGCGAACGGCCTTTGACGCATCCGGTTATCGTGACCCAGTCGTCCAGCGAGCGACTTCAGGCTCAGACTGGCGGATAAAGGATCTGTTTTGGGGTGAGATGCCAGCGTCGTTGTATCTGGTGGTTCCGCCCTCTGATCTCTCGCGGACCAAGCCGTTGATGCGGTTGATCCTCAATCAAATTGCACGGCGCTTGTGCGAAGAACTGCCGGATGGACAAGACCGCCGGCAGACCCTGTTGATGCTTGATGAGTTTCCGGCTCTTGGACGTCTCGACTTCTTTGAGAGTTCTCTTGCCTTCATGGCGGGCTATGAGATCCGTGCCTTCCTGATTGCGCAGTCTCTGAACCAGGTCGAGAAGGCCTATGGGCAAAACAATTCGATCCTCGACAATTGCCATGTCCGGATCGCCTTCGCGACCAATGACGAGCGCACGGCCAAGCGCATTTCCGACATGCTCGGCACCACAACGGAGCAGCGAAACCAGAAGAATTATACCGGGCACCGGCTCGCGCCCTGGCTCAGTCATGTCATGGTCTCGCAACAGGAAACCCAACGCCCGCTTCTGACGCCTGGCGAAGTAATGCAGATGCCGGCCGATGACGCGTTGATCTTTCTGGCGAGCCATCCGCCTATTCGCGCGAAGAAGCTCCGCTTCTATGAAGACAGAAACTTCACCGACCGGGTCGGCGCTCTACCGATTGCTGCCGCCGGTGCGGACACGTCGCGATTCGGCGGATACCATCGGTCTGGACCGTCACCCTCAAACGACGACTCCGGAGGGCTGGCGCGAACGGTTGGCCCTGACATCGGCGTCGAGGATGAGATCTCGCAGGATATTGCAGGTGAAGAAGAGAGCGCGCCGCAGCAGCGCGGCGGCATTCAGGACCAGATCGCGCGCTACTACCTCCAAGTCCAGGAAAATGGCGGACGGGAGCTCTAGGAGATGGCGCGCAATCCAAGGCTTCATATCCGTGTCTCCGAGACGAACCATCGCAAGGTGAAGCAGTTCGCTGCCGAGCATGGTGTCCACGTCGGCACGCTGATCGACGAAGCCCTGACCCTTCTGTTTACACCGCCAGAAGACCGGCCCGATGCGGCGATCATCCAGCGGCTGGAACGCGTCGAAGACCAGATCGAGAAGCTAGAGACCGGCACAGCGTTCCAGACGGACCTACTCATAGAGTTCATTTTCGAATGGCTGCGGCAGCGACCGGGTATAAGCCCGTTCGAGACGCCGGCGGATGCAGCGCGGGCCCGGGCGGAATTGGAAGCGTTGACCAAGCGCGTCGTCGAGCGCTCTAACCCGCATATTTGGAACTAGGCCTATTCATTGTTCCCCCCTCAGCTCAAAAAATTGAACAGCAATACAAACTAACTTGCGTACATGTACGGGTAGTCAATCTCCCCGTTCGTATAATGCAAATCCTTCTGGAAGCGGTTGGTCATTCCAGTTCATCGCAACGGCCACGCTGTGGCGCGCGCGGGTGAGCGCCACATAGAACTTAGCGCGGCTTTGAGGCTTCAACTGAGTATCAGAGTTCTTTAGCCAGTCACGCATGGGTTTGGTGGGGAGTATCACAACGTGATCAAATCCTCGGCCTTTTGACGCTCCGATATTCATGGCCGGAAAGTTCGGATCCACACCGGCGCTACTGATGTTGTCTCGAAGCTGCATTGGCCTGACTTTCGATAGATAGTGCGCAAAGTCGGCCTTGCGCACGATAAAGAGACCCAAATGCTTTTCAGGAGATGCCCTACAGACGGCACAATCGCATGCGCGACTAACAGGCAATTCGGGATAGAGGCGAGACGATACTACGCACAGTTCTTGATTGTTTCGATGGGAATTTCTCAGCGTCTCCTCGTCAATTTCCACTGAGACTTTTTTCGGAAGCTTTTCGCGCATAAACGCAGATATTCCTCCCTGGGCGTACTGCCGGTGCCGCAACTCATGATGGGTCAAGTACGTAACTTGGCGAGGATCTCCAACCATTAGCAATCGTATTGCGCTGCGAGCAAACACCGCCAAAATGTCGAGATCGTACCCGGCCAAATCCTGAACTTCGTCCACAAAAACATTCGGGAAAATCCGGCTTATTCTGTCGACTACCGCGTCACCGCTAACTTTGTTGCAGCGAATGACCAGTTTGGGAAGTTTGTCAGAATAAACATTTCGCCTTCGGTCGAAATAATACCGATCGAAATCTGCCTCTCCCCAGTAAACGGGCTTCCCCACATTGTTCACGTACTTAAGTCCAGACCGCTGTGCGACAAGCACCATGCCCGCGACCTGATAATTGAACAGCCCACCTTGGAATGGCTTCACACCGTGAGTGATCAAAAAGCTAAACCAAGTCATGATCACTACATTGCTGGGAACACAACCGTGCATCCTAATGAAGCGCTGTCGTATTTCCTCCGCATTTGATTCCGTATACGTTGTAATGAGCACTCGTTCGTCGCCGATCTTCAATGCCTCTTTTACAAGAAACGTTGTCTTGCCTGAGCCCGCCGCCGCAACGATAAGCTTATTATCGCCGATCACGGCGCTATCGCCTGCCGAATATAGTCTGGATAGGCGATTGGTGCCTTAGAATTGAAAATGGCCAATGCGCAATCAGTCTTGTTGGCCCGCATATAGAGATGGAGTTCTTCTTCAGTCTCTGCTGATGTGCCAAAGACTGAATTTAGTACTTTGACACTGTTAGCTTTCAAAATCTTTGGTTCCAAAGTGTTGTAATTGAATGGCTTGTCTTTGACCCTCAAAGGACCGGTGTCGATTACCGGGTCAAAGCATATTCTAATGAACCCCGAGTCATTGTACGGCTCGTATTTCCGCTGAAGAGCTGCAGAATCGCCGTCGGTGTCGGTGACTACAGAGACAGGGACTTCAAGTGCATTCGCCAACTCCAGAAAGCGAAGGAAGGCAGTTCCGACCGAGATAACCTCAATACCGTCTTGGATAGGAAGTCGACCATCATTTGCGTCCATGTAAGCGCGTTGAACAATCAACTCATCGGAGTCGCCTTCGACGAGAATTACTCTGCTTGCAAGTGTGAGGCGCAAAGTGTCGTACCCGGCTAATTTCTTGAAAAAATCCTTGGCGTCGAGTTCCGAAATTCGAGCTATGGCACCATTGCGAAGCACCAAAAGATTATCGAGGCCAAGCTTATTTGCCACGAAGCTGCTGTGCGTTGATACTATTACTTGTTTCTGTTCACGCTGATCAACAAGGCCAGCTACTAACTCGTTCAACCGCACATGCGATAGATGATTTTCTGGCTCTTCCAACAAGATAGCCGTTGCCTCAGCATTCTTCTTTCCACTAAGAGCGAGTTTCGTTTTTATAGTGCATTGCTCACCCTTTCCAATGTTCTGAAAAGGGATGAGATCTATGTACGTCATCAGACTACTTTCCCACGCAGTCTGTGAAGATAGATCAACCGAAATAGTTACCGCTTTGTCGCTGATGCTAGCGGCTCTAGTAATGCGGTCATTTATTAACTTGACGTTTGGATCGGCGGCAAACTCTTCCTTCAGTTTACGGTGAGCTTGCGAAATCGAGGCCCGCTCGCCCTCCTCAAGCGTATCGCGGATAATCCGAGATACATAAACGTCCGATCCATTCCGGAGGCGTGTATTGGACGAGTCTATTAGCGCCGACTTAATCGGAATACTGCGAGGAGTAATACCCTTCCTAGCGAAGGAGCGCATAGTGGCAGTGTAGAACTCTACGGGTATCGAATTGAGTTCTCCAGCCTTTAACAGTTCCTCATACGGCCCTTTATAATTTTCCTCATCAAATTCTATCTTGTAGACAACGCCACTGCATTTGGCCTTCTCCGAATTTCCATCGCCCTCAAGTTCCGCAAACTCGCTTCCGTTTCCAGCGAAAAACAGCTCAATGGATATTTCAGGAGGCGGCAAAGGCACCGGTGCTTTCAGGCCTTCCAAGTACTTTATTTGTGTTTCGAGGTTGAATAGATAACTCGTCAAGTCGTACTTGATCTGTCGACCGTGCAGCTGGCCTGTCAGGGCCAAGTGTATCGCCTCTAATATTGTTGTCTTGCCCGACTCGTTCTGCCCAACAATGACATTCAATCCGTCCGCCAAACCGAGTGAAAATGTCTGTCCATAGCACTTGAAGTTCGTAATTTTGACTTTGGCGATCTTCATAAGGGCTTCCCGCTGGGCGTGCTTATATTCTGGAGATATTTTCGCACTATAGTTGATAGTATGCGAGTGCCAAATCAGGCAAATTCCGAGCATATGGATGGCCGAAAACACACTCTCCTAGAGAAGATCACAGACCTCTATTCGAACTCGCCGTTCAAAGCCTCGCTGAACCGAACTGCTTCGTCGTGTCGCCTGAACATATAGAGAGCTGTGTCCTCGCCCCTCTCCAGATGACTGTGTGAGCGCCAGTCGGGACCGATATTGGTGTTGAGCCAGGCTGCGATGATGTCGAGGCGCTTGCCGAGGCCGAAGGGCGGGATCGGCAGTTCGACATGATGTGGGAAGTCCCGCGCATCCTTCTCGGCCATGAGAACGGATTTGTAACGACCCATAGGCTTCTGCTTATTGTTTGCGTTTTGTTCTTTTTCGCTTTCCGGTTTGCTCTCAATCTCTGCAGCGCGATTTTCGGTGAGTTGCCCCTCTGCGTCCTCGTAGGTCCCGTAGGCGCCTTTCGTGTCCTCCAGCCCCAACTGGGCGGCGCCGTTTGATGCCTTGATGCTTGTCCCATCACTGATGAGGACCACGCCCTGCCATGTCTGCCCTGCCCCAGTCCAGCGAAACCGAGACCCGCCGAACGGCGATGCTCCGCACGGCCTTTGACGGGCCGGTTGGCGCCGCACTGGCAGCACCTGACACGATCGAGATCCTCGCCAATCCCGACGGATCGGTCTGGGTCGAGAAGGCAGGCTTTGGTCTGCAGCGGGCTGCGGAGACTCTAGGCCGCGCCGAGCGCGAGCGGATCATCCGGCTGGTCGCTTCCTCCGTCGGTGAGGCCTGCGACCGGGCCTCACCCATTGTGTCGGCCGAACTGCCAGGCTCCGGCGAACGGTTCGAAGGCATCCTGCCGCCCGTCTCGGAAGCGCCCTGCTTTGCCATCCGCAAACCGGCTGGTCAGCCTATCGCGCTCGATACCTATGTCGAGACCGGTGCGCTGACGCCGGCGCTGTGTGTCGCGCTCAGGCAGGCGCTGGAAGACCGGCTTAACATTGTTGTCGCGGGCGGAACCTCGTCGGGCAAGACGACCTTCACCAATGCGCTCCTGTCTGAGCCCGCTCTGGCAGACGACCGGATTGTCATCCTGGAGGACACCCGCGAACTCCGTTGCTCAGCAGAGGACGTGACTCAGCTCAGGACGCACCGGTCCGGCATCACACTCCGCGATCTCGTGCGCTCAACCATGCGGCTCCGACCTGACCGGATCATCGTCGGCGAGGTGCGCGGCGGCGAGGCGCTCGATCTCCTCAAGGCCTGGAATACCGGCCATCCAGGCGGAATCACCACGCTTCATGCAAACTCAGCCTCCGGCGCACTCACGCGGCTCGAACAGCTGGTCGAGGAAGCGACGACTGCCCTTCCCCATGCCCTGATTGGCGAAGCGGTCGACGTGGTCGTCTTCATGTCCCGCGCGAGCGGCGCGCGCCGCGTCGAGCAGGCACTCCGGATTACCGGCTTTGACGGCGCCGAATACCGGACCGAGCCGCTGGCTGCCCCTTTTCTCAACATTGTCAATTAAGGAGACCGACCGATGTTCTACGACCAGATAAAGGCCCTCAACCGATCGCTTCACGCCGGCGTACTGCTGGCTTCGGTGAGCGTGTTATCGCTCCCCGCCCATGCCGCGGGCACGGGCATGCCCTGGGAAGGCCCACTCGACCAGATCCTGCAATCGATCGAAGGCCCTGTCGCCCGGATTGTCGCGGTGATCATCATCACGCTGACCGGGCTGACGCTCGCATTCGGCGAGACCTCTGGCGGATTCCGCAAACTGATCCAGATCGTGTTCGGCCTGTCGATCGCCTTTGCGGCCACATCGTTCTTCCTGACCTTCTTCAGCTTCGGCGGCGGCGCGGTGCTCTGATGCTCGATGGCTACGAGATCCCCCTCCACCGCTCGCTCGCCGAACCCATCCTGATGGCCGGCGCGCCACGTTCGGCCGCCATCGCCATCGGGACCCTCGCGGCAGCTTTGGCCCTCGGCCTCCGGCTCTGGATACCGGGGCTTGTGGTCTGGGTGGCGGGACACTCGCTAGCCGTCCTCATGGCCCGGTCCGATCCGGATTTTCTCCCCGTCGCAATCCGGTCTGCCCGTCACAAGGAACATCTTTCATGCTGAACCTTTCCGAATACGCGGCGAAACCGGCACACCTCTCAGACTACCTCCCCTGGGCGTGCCTCGTCGCGCCGGGCGTCGTCCTCAACAAGGACGGCGCCTTCCAGGCAAGCTTCCGCTATCGGGGCCCCGACCTTGAAAGCTCGACAGAAGCCGAACTCGTTGCAGTCACTGCACGGGTCAACAATGTTCTCCGCCGGTTCGGGTCCGGCTGGGCGCTCGTCTTCGAAGCGGTGCGAGCGGAAGCCGTATCGCTAGAGGAAAGCTCTTTTGAATGCCCGGCAGCCTGGCTGATTGAGCAGGAACGACGCGCAGCCGCCGAAGAGACCGGCGCCCAGTTCGAGAGCGCCTATTATCTCACTCTGCTCTGGCTCCCGCCGGCCGATGCGACGGGCCGGGCCGAGAAGGCGCTGATCGAGCGGCCCGAGAAGCGGGATGGTGAGGACTGGCGCCAGCGGCTCGAACATTTCCAGACACGCGCCGCGCAGACGCTCGATCTTCTTGCGACGGCCCTGGATGAGATCCATCCGCTCTCGGACGAAGAGACGCTCACCTATCTCCATGCCTGTATATCGTCGAAACGGCACAACGTGTCGGTTCCGGAACTGCCAGTTTTTCTCGATGCGGTGCTCGCCGATGAAAGCTTTGCAGGCGGGCTGGAGCCGCGGATTGGCGAGGCGCACCTCGCGACGCTGACCTTGCTGGGCTTTCCGGCCTCGACACTGCCCGGCATGCTGGATGAACTCAACCGGCTTGGCTTCGCCTATCGCTGGACAACGCGATACATCGCGATGGACAAGGCCGAGGCCGAAAAGCTCCTCGCCAAGAAGCGGCGACACTGGTTTGCGAAGCGGAAATCCGTCGGCGCGGTCCTGCGGGAGACACTGTTCAACGAACAGGCCGCACTTCTCGACAATGATGCCGACAACAAGGCCGCCGATGCCGATGCAGCGCTGCAGGAACTCGGCTCGGATCTTGTCTCCTATGGCTATGTCACGACCACGCTGACCTTGATGGGGTCCTCGCGTGAAGAAGTCGAAGAGCGCACACGCGCCGTGGAGCGCGTGATCAATGGGCGCGGGTTCACGACGATCCGCGAGACGCTGAACGCCGTCGAAGCCTGGCTTGGGTCTCTGCCGGGGCAAGTCTATGCCAATGTCCGCCAGCCGATCCTGCATACGCTGAACCTGGCTCACCTTGTGCCGATCTCGTCGGTCTGGGCCGGCGATGCGTGGAATGCGCATCTAGCAGATCGCGCCCTGATCGAAGCGCAAACCGAAGTCACGACACCGTTCCGGCTCAACCTGCATGTCGGCGATGTCGGCCATACGCTGATCATTGGTCCGACAGGCTCCGGAAAGTCCGTGCTCCTGTCACTGCTCGCCGCACAATGGCAGCGCTATGAGGACGCCCAGATATTCCTGTTCGACAAGGGACGATCCGCGCGGGCGGTCACCTTGGCCATGGACGGCACCTGGTTGCCGCTGGCCGGAGATGAGCGTCCGCCGCTGCAGCCGCTTCGTGACATCGACACCGAGCGCGGTGCGAGCTTTGCCGCAGACTGGCTGCTCGGGCTGATCGAAGCCGAAGGCGTGACGGTCACGCCGGACCTGAAGTCCGTCTTGTGGGACGCGGTGCAGTCACTGGCTTCAGCGCCGGTTGCCGAACGGACGCTGACAGGGCTCAGCCTGATCCTGCAATCCGATACGTTGAAAGCGGCGCTCCATCCCTACACGCTGGAAGGCGCCCATGGGCACCTGCTCGACAGCGATGCTGAAGCGCTCGACTTGTCATCTGTAGCCTGTTTCGAGATGGACGATCTGATGCAGACGCCGTCTGCGGTCGCGCCGGTAATTACTTATCTCTTCCACCGCCTGGAAGACCGGTTCGATGGCCGCCCAACCCTGCTTATCCTCGATGAGGCTTGGCTGTTCTTGGATCATCCGGTGTTTGCGGCGCGGCTGCGCGACTGGCTGAAGACGCTGCGCAAGAAGAATGTGGCCGTCGTGTTCGCAACCCAGTCGCTGGCCGACATTGAAGGCGCCTCCATTGCCCCGGCCCTGATCGAATCCTGCCCGACGCGGATCTTCCTGCCGAATGAGCGGGCACTCGAACCGACTGCCCAGGCGATCTATCGCCGCTTCGGGCTGAACGACCGCCAGATCGACATTCTCGCCAAGGCCATCCCGAAGCGGGACTATTACTATACCTCGCCGCTTGGCTGCCGGCTCTTCGAGCTGGGCCTCGGCGAAGTCGCGCTTGCCTTCTGCGGCGCCGCCTCCCCTGCCGACCAGAAGCTCATGCCCTCCCACAAATCGCCGCTGAATAGGAGCCCCCAAATGAAAGCCCTTCTGTCTTCCGTCGCGCTTGTTGCCATTCCGCTGTCTGGCCTGATGGCCCCGCCCGCCTCGGCGCAGCTTGCTGTCTACGACCCGGCCAACCACGCCCAGAACATCCTGCAGGCCGTGCGAGCGCTTCAGGAAATCGATAACCAGGTTCGCCAGCTCACCCATGAGATCGACATGATCGAGAAAATGGCGCGGGATTTGGAAACCCTGCCTGTCGAAGTTGCCCGCGCCATCATTGCCGACCGCATCCGCCGCATCGGAGAACTCATGCGCGACGCCGAAGGGATTGGCTACGGCGTCGAGGAGGTCGAGGAGGAGTATGAGAACCTCTATCCTGAAACCTATGGCGACACACCGCCTCAGTCCGCTGTACTTGTAGAGGATGCGCGCGCCCGCTGGCGCCAGTCGCGCAATGCCCACAAGCACACGCTCCTCATGGTCGCTGAGACCGTGCGCAACAATGCCGAGGATTCCGAGGCACTGACCGGCTTGGTGGATGAGAGCCAGACAGCCATCGGCAATCTCCAGGCCCTGCAGGCCGGCAACCAGATCGGTGCACTCTCGGCCGAACAGCTGATCCAGATGGAAGCGCTGATGGCCGCCCATTACCGGGCCATAGCCTTCGACCGGGCACGTGAGCTTGAAGAGGCCGAACGCGGCCGGGCCCGTCTTAAATCCTTCCTCGGAGACTGACCCGTCATGGAAGAGATGGGCGTCATCGACCGGTTCCTCGAAACCTTCATTGCCTATATCGATTCAGGCTTCGGCCTGCTTGCCGGCGATGTCGCTTACCTGACAACCACACTGATAGTCATAGACATCACGCTCGCCGGTCTCTTCTGGGCGCTGTCGCAGAATGCCGACGTCATGTCGGGCCTCCTCAAGAAGGTGCTCTATGTCGGCTTCTTCGCCTTCATCATCGGCAACTTCACCCTGCTCGCCAACATCGTGTTCGAGAGCTTCGCGAGCCTCGGTGTGAAGGCGGGCTCCAGCACGCTGACGGCAGGCGACCTTATGCGACCGGGCTATATTGCCGGGGTCGGGTTCGAGGCGGCAGAACCCTTGCTGGCCGAAATCGGCGACATGCTTGGTCCAATCAGCTTCTTTCACAATTTTATCCTGATCGCTGTCATGTTCCTGGCCTGGGCGATCATCCTCGTCGCCTTCTTCGTGCTCGCGGTTCAGCTCTTCGTGGCGATCCTGGAATTCAAGCTGACGACGCTGGCCGGGTTCGTACTGATCCCGTTCGCGCTCTGGAACAAGACCAGCTTCCTCGCTGAACGCGTGCTCGGCAATGTCGTCACCTCGGGCATCAAGCTGATGGTGCTCGCTATCGTCGTCGGGATCGGCTCAACGCTCTTTGCTTCGATCACCGATGCTTTCACCGGGCCGGGCGATACGACTCTGGCGCAAGTGATGGGCACCGTGCTTGCCGCCATCGTCTTTCTCTGGATGGGTGTGTTCGCGCCGGGAATTGCGTCAGGCCTTGTCACCGGGGCGCCGCAGCTTGGCGCCGGTTCGGTCGTCGGCACAACAGCCGCTGTGGGTGCGGGCGCGATCCTCGCAGGCACAGGCACAGTCGCTGCTGGACGCGCCGCAATTGGCGGGGCGTCGGCAGCGGTCAAGGCCGGGGCCTCAATGTCGGGCGCGGCTCGCACCTCGTATGACCTTGGACGGCTTGGTTCCGGCGCCACCGGCTGGCGCGGGCATCTCGCTGGAGCCACAGGTATGGCGCAGGCTGGCTCGGACGCCATGCGGCGCATGGCCGGACGGCCCTTGCAAGGCGCCCGAAATGCTTACAGGCGCGGCAGTGAAGCCGCCTTTGCGGCAACCGGCGGGAGCACAGCATCTACGGGCGTCAGCGATGCCGGAACCAGCGGTTCAAGCCCGGCCTGGGCCCGGCGCCTGCGCACAGAACAACGCCTGCAGCATGCCGGCGCGATCACTGTGCACGCTCTGAAAGATGGCGACCGCGGCATGGCTGGTGAGAACCCGAAACTTCAAAGAGACGAGGACTGATCCCATGTTCAGGCGAACTTCCACCCATTACGGGCAAAGCCCGCATCCCGAAACGCCTTACCAGAAAGCCGGCCAGATCTGGGATGACCGGATCGGATCTGCCCGCGTACAGGCCAGGAACTGGCGGCTGATGGCACTCGGGTTGCTGGTCCTTCTGACGGCCTCTTCAGCCGCCCTTGTTTGGCGCAGCCTGCAATCCACAGTGACGCCATATGTGGTCGAAGTGGACGACACAGGCTCTGTGAAAGCCGTCGGCCCTGCCCTCGCCAATTACGACCCGACCGATGCGCAAGTCGCCCATCACCTCGCCAACTTCATCTCCGATGTCCGCAGTCTTTCCATCGATCCGGTCATTGTCCGGCAGAACTGGTTGGCGGCCTATGACTATGTGACCGACAAGGCCGCCATCACGCTCAGCGATTATGCCCGCGACAATGACCCCTTCGCCGAGATCGGACGTCGCTCGCGCAGTGTCGATGTCGTAAGTGTCGTCCGCGTCTCGGACGAGTCCTTCCAGGCGCGCTGGCTTGAGAAGACCTACGAGAATGGCGCGCTGACCGGCGTCAAACGGTTCACCGGCCTCTTCACCCTGATCCACTCCCCGCCGCGCGATGCGCCGACGCTCCGCGCCAACCCGCTCGGCCTCTACATCCACAGCCTCAATTGGGGCGAAGACCTTGTCACAGGAGACAACCCATGATCCGCACTCTCACACTGGTATCCACACTGGCCCTTGCCACCGCCTGCGCCAGCGTTCCGGAGGCCGCGCCGATCGAGCCGGAACTGTTTGTCGCCGCCGCGCAGGTCGAGGACGCAGAGCCCCGTCCTGTCGAGATCGTCGAAACACCAACACCTTTGCCGCTTCCCGGCCAGATGAAACCGGTCGACGGGGTCAAGCGCACGGTAACCCGTGTCTATACCTCGCCCTCCGAGACGATCCGCAAGGGCACATCAGAAGCCCGGATCGAACCGTCCGTGGACGGCTATGTAAATGCCATTCAGGTCTATCCCTATACAGAAGGGGCGCTGTACAGATTGTATGCCGCGCCGGGACAGGTCTCCGACATTGCGCTGCAGCCCGGCGAGACGCTGGTCTCTGTCTCGGCTGGCGATACGGTGCGCTGGATTGTGGGAGATACATCCTCCGGTTCAGGCGGAACAGCACGCGCACATGTTCTGGTCAAACCGATCGGCGCCGGCCTCTCGACCAATCTCATGATTGCGACAGACCGGCGGACCTATCATCTGGAACTGGAGAGCGGTGACGGCACCTATATGGCGGCGTTGTCTTGGCGCTATCCGGCCGACGAGCTCTCGCAACTCATCTCTCGCAACAGCGTAGCGCTCGCGCGGGAAGAGACATCAATCATGCCGGGTGTTGCACTCGACCGGCTGGACTTTGATTACCTGATCGATGGTGACCGTCCAGACTGGCGACCCGTCCGCGTGTTCGATGATGGGCGGCAGGTTTTCATCCAGATGCCGGAAGGGTTGTCGACTATGGAGGCCCCGCCCCTCTTTGTCCTTGGCGTTTCTGGCGAGGCCGAACTCGTCAATTATCGCCTCAAGGGCAATTACTACATTGTCGATCATCTCTTCCGGGCCGCTGAGCTTCGCCTTGGTGAGAAATCCCAGACCGTGGTGCGGATCCGCAAACGCGAACCGAGGTCTGGTCTCGCGAGCCTGTTCGGGAGCAAGGGATGAGCGAGCCAGCCCCTTTTCCGCAGCAGGCCGATGCCCTGAAACTGCGCGCGCGGCCGCGACCCGTCACACGGATCAACCGGAAAGTCCTGATGGTCGGCGCCGGGCTCGGTGTGCTGGGGCTCTTTGCTGCCGCCTCCATTGCGCTCGATCCGCCCAAGGCCGCCGATCCCGCGGATCGCCAGGAACTTTACAACACGGCCACGAAGCGCGCGCCGGATGGACTGGCAGAACTTCCCTCGTCGTATGCGACCTGGACGCCGTCGCCCGGAACGCCAAAGCTTGGCGCACCCATGGCCGGCGACCTCGGCGGGACAGTGGTTTCGGAGGAACGCGAATGGGGGCTCGATCCGGAGTGGGATGTCGCAGCCTCGGATGATTTCAGGCCCTCGCCTGAAGATGAAGCCCTTCGGGCCGAACGTCTTGTCGCGGCTAAGCTTGCCGACGCAGCGGGCAAATCCTCCGTATTCTTTGACATTGGCGCTGGGCCGAGCATCGGGCCGGCATCCCTGCCGTCTGCCGGAGTTCCGGCCTCGTTCGGCTCTGAGCTGCTGGCGCTCGCTAGCCAAAGCGCCGGTGCCTTGCCGACAGGTCCAGGTAAGGATGACAACTTGCAAGCCCGCAAGATCGCCTTCGCGGACGAGGCACGCGATGGGGCGATTTACAACCCGCATGATCTCGAGACACCGGTCTCGCCCTACCAGGTCATGGCGGGCACGCTTATCCCGGCTTCGCTTGTGACAGGCCTCAACTCGGATCTGCCAGGTTCGGTCATCGGGCAGGTCACCCAGCCGGTCTATGACACCGTCACCGGAGCTTATCTTCTCATTCCGCAGGGTACCCGGCTGATCGGGCGCTACCAGTCCGAAATCTCATTCGGCCAGCAGCGCGCACTATTGATCTGGGACCGAATGATCTTCCCGGATGGCAGTTCTGTGCAGATATCTGAACCTGCCGCAGACAAGCAGGGTTTTGCGGGCCTTTCTGACCGCACAGACCATCACTGGGACCGGGTATTTGTCGCCGCTGGTCTTGCGACCGTTCTCGGCATCGGCGCGGAACTAGGATCAGACGAGGATGATATCGAACGTGCCATACGGCGCGGGTTCGGCGACAGCGTGTCTGAGGCCGGGGAGCGCGTCGTTGATCGCAACCTCGGCATCCAGCCGACCCTTCGTATCCGGCCCGGCTGGCCGGTGCGGGTCATCGTGACGCGTGATCTCGTGCTGCGGCCTTATTCTCAGGGAGGCCGCTGATGAGCCTTCGCATTGCCCAACTGCCGGATCGCACGCCGGTCAAACTGACCCTCTCTGTTGAACCCGATCTCGCGTCCGCGCTTGCCGACTATGCGGCGATCTATGCCGAGACCTATGGCGCCGAAGAGAAACCCGAAACCCTGGTTCCTGTCATGCTGGAAACCTTCCTCGCATCGGATGCCGGGTTCAAGCGGGCCCGCAAGGCCCTTCATGCCAGAGCCAGCAAAGGAGAATAGCAATGGCGACAATTGGCACCTTCAGCCAGAAGGATGGCAAATGGACCGGGACGATCCGGACCATGACAATCAATGTGAAAGCCCAGATGGTCCCGGTGACCGAGAAAGCCGAAGGCGGCCCGGACTACCGGATCTTCGCCGGAGGCGCAGAACTCGGCGCCGCCTGGCGCGAGGAAAGCAAGGATGGCGAAACTCCATACCTTGCCGTCAAGCTGGATGATCCGGGGTTCGAGAAGCCACTGAGAGCTGCCTTTTTCGAGAAGGAAGAAGATGGCAGCGGCGTGCTGGTCTGGAACCGTCAGAAGCTGAACTAGATCAGCTTCTGCCTATCGGACCGTGAACCGCAAATACCCCAAACTCGTGTCTCGCGGTCGCCTTCCAAAGGCGATCGCGAAGCCAACTGAACCTCCCGAGGACGAATTTTCTGGGGAAATAGCCCCATCTTGGGCGATTGATCTCGCCGAAGCGCTTGCGCGATATCATGCGAGGTTGGCATATCGGAAAGGGTCATGACCCTAAAAGCCGCCATCTACGCCCGCTACTCGTCGGACCTTCAGTCTATTCGTTCAATCGAAGACCAGATTGCTCTTTGCCGACAACACCTAGAACAGAAATCCTGGACCGAAACCGTCGTCTATTCAGACCGCGCGATCTCGGGCGGCGCAATGGTTACGCGCCCCGGTATACAGGATCTGATTAGGGGCGCCGCGAACGGTCACTTCAATGTCGTTGTATCAGAGGCGCTCGACCGCATTTCCCGCGACCAAGCCGACACAGCCACAATCTACAAGATCCTCGCCTTTCACGGCGTGTCGATCGTCACGCTTTCCGAAGGAGAAGTCGACTCGATGCATGTCGGCTTCAAGGGCGTGATGAATGAGATGTTCCTGCGCGATCTGGCGAAGAAGACGCGCCGCGGTCAGACTGGTGTTGTGAATTCAGGTAGATCGGCCGGAGGACATTGCTACGGTTACGACATCCTACCGGGTGAACAGAATGGCATCCTGACCATCAACGACGAAGAAGCTGAGACCATCAGACGGATCATGCGTCTGTTCGTTGAAGGAAAATCTCCGCGAAGCATCGCGGCCATGTTGAATCAGGAAGGTGTCGCAGCACCGCGCGGTTCAGATTGGCGCGCCTCAACGATCAATGGACAGGTGCATGCCGGCAACGGCATCCTGAACAACGAACTCTATATCGGTCGCCGCATCTGGAACCGCAGGCATAAGGTCACGGATCCCTTCTCCGGCAAGAAGCGTATGCGGGCAAACCCCGAAAGCGAATGGGTCATCAATGAGGTGCCGGACCTTCGAATTGTTGATAATGAACTCTGGCAGGCTGTGAAGCTTCGCCAACAAAGGCACTCCCGCAAACGTGGTGGAGCGAAGCGGCCAACACGGCTCCTGTCGGGGCTTCTGGAATGTACTGTGTGCGGCGGTCCAATGTCGATTGTCTCTCAGAACAGGTACGGTTGCTCGACAAGGCGCGAGAAGGGTACCTGCTCGAACAATCGAACCATTGCGGCCAAAGAACTGGAAGAACGCGTCCTTGCAGGACTGAACAACGCTCTGCTTCATCCGGACGCGCAGAAGGCGGCCGCACGCGAGTTTCACGCAGAACTCGTTCGTCAACAAAAGGCGACTGGGAGCGAGCGGTTTCAGCTTGAGAAGGCTATCGCTGAAGCCGGCAGGCGTATCGACCGGATTGTCGATGCGATTGCTGAAGGAGTCGCGACCACTGCCCTCAAGCAAAAGCTGGTCGCCCTGGAAGCAGTAAAAGTCGAAAACGAGGGCAAACTTGCGGCAATGGGCAGCGAGCCCGTTGTGAGCGTTCATCCGAACGCGGGCGAGCTCTATGCCGAGCTTATCGGCTCACTTGTGGAAGTGGTTTCGGACCCGTCTCCGGATGCTGATTTGGCCGCCCTGATTTCTCAGGACGGCCAAACTACTCTTATGATGGGTGCGGGAGTAGGATTTGAACCTACGACCTTCAGGTTATGAGAGGAATCAGGGCCTCTTGAAAGATTTGGATTTTTCTGGGTAACTCCTTGTAAATATGGAGTTATTCAGGACACCCGAAGACATGCCCGGACGCCAAAAGACACCCGATACACAGCACAACCCGGACTCTACGCGGACCAAGTTTCGGATCACCGACGGTCAGGTTAAAAACCTGAAGGCCGAAGCAAAAAGCCGGATCCACTATGACGAAAAACTGCGCGGCTTTGGCGTCCGCGTCTATCCAAGCGGCCGGAAGTCGTTCGTGCTGAACTACTACTATAAAGGCCGCGAGCGCCGGATGGTGATCGGTGGCTATCCTGAATGGACCGTCCTGGCGGCAAGAAAACAAGCCGAGTGGTTTCTGGTCGAAATCGGAAAGGGCCGAGATCCCCTCGAACAGCGAAACAATGACCGCGATGCGCCCACCGTTCAGGACATGTTCGAACGATACGAAAAAGACTACATGCCGAAGCTCGCCCCACGCGGTGCGCAAGATCAGCGCTCCATGTTCATCAAGTCGATCCTCCCCCGGCTCGGCTCCAAGAAAGTCGAAGACGTCACATTCAGCGACTGCGAAGCTTTGCACCGTCACCTCACCAAGGACCGCCCCCTCCGGGCCAATCGGGTAATCGAGGTTCTCCGCAGGGCCTTCAATCTAGCGATTAAGTGGGGTTGGCTTGAACGCAATCCCGCGTCAGGCATAGAAAAGAACCCTGAGCACAAGCGCGAGCGTTACCTATCGCCGGACGAAATAAGGCGACTGCTCATCGAATTAGATCGACACCCCCAACGAACTTCCTGCGATGCCATCCGGTTCATTTTGTTTACAGGCTGCCGCCGAGGCGAAGCACTGAACGCCACCTGGGATCAGTTCGACAGTGAGCTCCAGATTTGGACGAAGCCAGCCGCAACCACAAAACAAAGACGGCTACACCGTGTGCCGGTTTCGCCAGAAGTAAGCCAATTGCTCCAACTCCGTCGAGAACGTTCCAAGTCGCGATTCATCTTCTCATCATCCAGAGGCAGGGCGCTTACTGATATTAAGAAGACGTGGGCCTCGGTAATCAAATCTGCAGACATAAAAGATGCGAGAATTCACGATCTAAGACACACCTTTGCATCAATCGCAGTTTCTCAAGGTCAATCATTACCGATTGTTGGAGCCATGCTGGGGCACACTCAGGCGCAAACCACAATGCGATACGCCCACTTAATCGATGACGCTCTAAAAGAAGCAGCTGAGGGCGTAACTCGCTCAATGATTGCAGCACGAAGCGTCTTGAAGTAGCGAGCCATTAACCCCACGTAAGATTGGGGACGTGCGCGGAGGGAGGTCGAAACACTGAACGACGACTTAAGCTCAGAAGAAAACGATAAACGGACAAACGCCTGGCTGAGAATTACGCTAGCTTTGCTCGGCGCATTCATCGCGGTCAGTTGGGTACTGTGGGGGGAAGAAAATCGGCTTCTCGACATGTGGAAGCGATTCCGCGACCTGGAGCGCTGGGTAACTGCGACGCAGTTTTTGATTAATGGAGCAATGATCTACGTCGCGGCATTCGACCGCGGATTGGTCATCGACCTCATTGTAAAGATCTGGCGAAAGCTCAACAGCTTCAATTCTGAGGCTGATAGTCAGAAACACAAATCGAAAGCGGAAAAGGATCGCAGACATAAGAACCCTGAGTCAGCGCGACCGAAACCAGAGCTCATAAAAACTCCGCGTGTAGATAAGGTCGTCACCTCGGGAGCACCGACGAGCAACAATATTGCTCCTCCCGCTTCGATTGAGAAGCAACAGACCGCCTTTGTCCCGCCAAAACGATACAAGCGAATTTCCAGCAAAAAACCCAAACGAGGGATAGTAATAGTCTTGGCTATTGCGGTCATTGTATTCGCGCTTTTGGTTTGGTCAGTTCTGAAAATAGACAGCCTCCTCCGCTCAGCCGACGTCAAGGAGCCGGTTGAAGTTGTCGAGATATCTGACGACGAACCCGTTGAGGAATCGACACAGGCGAGCAATGACGAAATTGAACCGATCAAGGAAGAACTTAAAGCCTTCAAACTCGAGCTGAGAGATCGAAAAAACGAGACTTGCTGGGAGGTGTCTGCTCGATGCACTGGCAGCGGATATCGGTGGAAAGAACTCCTCCAATTTCAACCAGACCTCGACGACCCATCTGTGGAATGCAAAGTGATGCCAGACACGGCGGCTTGGAAGGTACCTAGCGATTGGGAATGCTAACCCTCAGCCTGCTGAGGGTTAGCATTCCGTGTCGCTACACTTTTCACAACACCCCGGGAATTCTGTCAGATTGGTGACGCAGAACAACAAGGCCAAGAGAAGACACTAGCCGCCGCACAAGTACAACTATTGACTGCGAAGACTATTGGTGCTGTTTTATTCATTCCAAAGTCGAAACAAAGAGAAAAAAGAAAACGCAATAAGTCCGATACATGAAGAGCGCAGAATAAATTTTGGAGAAGAGGGTCGGGCTGAAGCGCTTGTTCGACCTCCGGCAAACGACAGACAAACAGACACGTGATGCAAGGCTTTGGAACAGCATCAACCGCAGAGATCGCTTCTTAGCGAGCTCCGCCTGAACGTGGAGGCTTGGTCTTGTCCAATCCACAAAACAGCTATTTGACCTGGCAAGAAGCTGCTGAATTTCTTCGGGTCCACAAACGCACACTCGCGCGCTGGTATGCAGAGGGTGTTGGCCCACCTCGTATCAAAGTCGGTCGGCAGATACTATACAGCCGCACCAGCTTGCTCGATTGGATCAGCGAAAACGAGAAAAAACCATGTCGATCATAGTCATCGGCAAGGCAACGTGCGGGGGGTTCCTTGTAACACCCCCCCCTACGACAGCATTCAGGTTGGTGAGACGTGGAACTACTGCATAAGGGGTTCGACGCTCTCGACGTCTCCTATGCAGTCCATCTCCCCGAAAAGTTCATGCCGATCCTGCATCAAGCGAAGCAGAAGGCCGGGGAAATAAAAGCGCCAGTCATGGTGTCTTTGGATGGTGTAGAGTTCAACGTCTCATCGGGCGGGATGCAAGGTGGCTATGCCTTTTGGTGTGGCACCGGGAGCGCAGGCGAGAAATGGGGTATCAAGACCCCGAACAAGAATGATCCTTGGGGCATTCGCATTTCGGCCAGTGCCATGCAAACGGCACTGCTCGGGCTTGGCGGGGTCAAAGACTTGCTCGAGAGCAAATTCGATAAACTCGGCATTCCCCTACGCCAAGGACAAGAAAGTATCTCCCGGGTCGATTTCGCAATCGACTTCATAATTCCCGGCTTCCAACTCGTCGCGGATAACTTCGTGATGCATCCGCGCTTCGGATGGAAGAAGCACGTTCCGATCTCGGAGTATAAGGAAGCTGGGCGGACGGGCCGGACGCAGTCCGTCACGGTGGGGAAGAATCCGGGGCGGCAGGTAATCGTTTACGATAAACGCGCCGAGGTTCTGGCCAAGGGCCGCAGTCATTGGCCACTCGTGTGGAACAAGTGTCGCGAAAGACAAGGCCTGCCGGCACTGGATTTACAAGACAGGGACGCTTCCCAGATCTGGAGGGTCGAGCTTCGCGCTTACAAAAGGCACCTCAAAGACGACTGGGGCGTAACGACGTGGAAGCAGCTTGAAACGAAGCTGCCCGGGATCCTCAACGGGCTTCTTTCAGATATCCGATACACACGCCCTACTCTCGACGCCACGCGCTCGCGCTGGCCTGAACATCAGCTTTGGGTTCAAGCGCGCCGAGAACTCCAGGACGATCTTTCAAAGATGAAAAGCTTCGCTACGGAATCGGACATTGCCGAAGTCCTGAAGGCGGAGCGCGAACAAATGCTGATGGCTCAGATTGCGGGCTGCGCGCTCTCGCTCGCTGCGAGCCGAAACATCGAATTCGTCGGCCTCTCCACGTTCGCCAGAACGCTAGGCGAGGAAATCAGAGAACTGTTCCGTGACAACCCGGCGAAAACGGAACGCAAATTCGCTCAAGTAAAAGGAAAATTGAAATGAGCAAGTTATCCCCCTTCGGCGCTTGCGCCGAACACCTCCGACTGTCCTACGCAGAAACAGCGGACATACTCACAGTTCGGTCCGACAGGACGTATACGCCGAGACTGGCAAAGATGATTCGGGAAGGAATTGAACCTGTGCCAGCCTTTGGCTGGACCGGGTTACGGGAATTCGACCGAGAACTCGACAAACAATGTGACCGCATTCTGATGATGCATCGAGCCTCCGGCGGCGGTACATTCCATGTATCCAGTTCAGATCTGAACTCACCTGAACTCCGCCGGGTACTCGTCCGAATGATGCTGAAAATGGACAATGGCGAAACTGTCACTGTGGATAGACACATTCCAGAAGACGACCAAACTTTTGGTTTCTTCTGATATCCGCAGTGGTCTTCTCACCATTCAAATCCATGGATTTGGTGCCCGCACCAAAAACCATGAGCAGCAAACCGACGCCTGATGGCTCCGGGTCAATACCTTTACCGCTAGGCACGGCTACGCCGTGGGTATTGATGCGGAGTCATTAGGTGTCATGACCGCATTAGCCAAAAGAGTACTTCCGTCTTACACGCCGCCGCCGCGCGCGCGCGGATGCTAGGCCCTTCCCCCTTCTTAACTCTCGAAGGCTCGCGGCTTCTGCCGGATGAAAGGACGCCCGGTCGCTGGAATGCGATCCGGTCTGACTGCAAGACTGTACGGAAGGCACCTCTACCCAAAAAGGATGGGAACAGGGGTAAGGTTCGGCCCTTTCCCACTCTTACATGGTGCGCTTTCTGGGGCACCATGGGTTCTAGGGTCGGATCGGGCGAGACCAAGGCGTCATGGTTTCCATGATCCGCTTTCTTCGTCCCCGGCTCCTGCCGGACGCTGCCTGACTGGTCGACCCGCAATTGCGTCAGGAAAGACTAGCCGGGCACTGCTTCAGCCTAGACTATTCCCGTTCCTCTGAAGATAGACCTCATAGCCGCCAAACGGTCTCGATCGGTTCTAATGCTTCCCCGGCTCCCGTCTGGCATCCGCGCGCGCGCGGCGGCGGCCAAAACCTGTGGAATTCTCCAAACTAATTTGCGGACCTGACACGGACTCGAAAAAATCACCACATCCAGACAAAAGAAAAGCCCCTGAAATCCGCAAGGAAATCAGGGGCTTGTTGGGTGCGGGAGTAGGATTTGAACCTACGACCTTCAGGTTATGAGCCTGACGAGCTACCGGACTGCTCCATCCCGCGTCAGCGTGTTGTTACATCTAGGAGGCTGGCCCCTGAAATGCAAATCCGGCCGCGAGGGCCGGACAAATCCGCCTGGAAGATCCGGGCGGCAGGCCGCTTGCGCGACCAAAATCGTCGTAAGTAGAAAGATATGTCTGCAAGGCAGATGACTGGGCTCTGCGGACCCGGCAGCGACCTACTCTCCCACGCCTTAAGACGTAGTACCATCGGCGCAAGGGGGCTTAACGACCGAGTTCGGAATGGGATCGGGTGGGGACCCCCTGCCATAGCCACCGGGTCGGCGGAAACCAGTCAGGGGTAATGCAACCAACATGTTCTCTATCGAGACTGTGCAGCAAGCAAATGCGCTTTCAACTACACATGAATTTCAACAATCAAGCCTATCGAGCAATTAGTACCGGTTAGCTCCACGCCTCGCAGCGCTTCCACACCCG
>MRWG01000689.1_pt1 | contig 30535 bp, 28 predicted proteins | sample 1013341 | NCBI WGS metagenome assembly MRWG01 (sample SAMN06117577, study PRJNA244670) | biofilm metagenome | biome: Water; feature: Cathode Biofilm; material: Biofilm; isolation source: microbial consortium enriched at the cathode of a solar microbial fuel cell | place: USA: District of Columbia ... | reverse complement strand
AGATGCCCGGGAAGACGTCGAGCGTGACCACGCCGCCGCCGGGATCGGCGACGTCGAGGGTCGGCTGCATGACGAAGCGGACGTTGCCGGTGTCGAAGGTGACCCGCCAGGCCGGGTTCAGCGCCGGGTCGACCGCCGCCTCGCTCACCGGCGGCGCCAGGTTGCGCCAGTGCTCGTTACGCAGCACCAGGGTCTGGGTCAGGCCGGCGGTGAGGTTGGAGCCGACCAGCGTGACGGTGCTGTCGGCCTCGCTCGCCGGGGGCACCACGGCGGGGTTGAAGGTGGCGCGCGCCGGCGAGGTGCGCACCGCCTGCGGCCCGGCGCCGGTCGCCGGCGGCGGCGTGAAGCGCAGGGTGGCGCGCGACCCGGTCAGCCGCGGCGACTGGAAGGAGACGGCGTAGACGCCGAGATCGGTGACGGTGCCGGCATACTGCGTCGGCGGTTCCGGTTCGAGGAACACCACTCTCGTCTCGTAGTAGGCTGAAAGCCGTGCCGTCGCCTGGTCTTCCGCCGACCAGAAGGCGATGGCCTCCTCCGGCGGGATCGGCCGCAGCGTGGTCTCGATGCGATTGGTGCCGCCGACGAGGCCGTCCGCCATGACGCGCACCGGCCCTTCCACCGCGTTGGGCTCGATCTCCAGGTCGTCGTCGATCACCGGGAAGTCGTGCAGCGTCTTCAGGGCATAGCCCATGAGCCGCTGCAGAGTCTCGGCGTCGAACTCCGCCGCCACCTCGTGGTGCGGCGTCAGGATGTAATAGAGCATCAGCGGCATGGGCTGGCGCGCGATGGGCACGCCGCCGTGCCCGGGCGAGGGTGCGTTCTTGTAAAAGGGATCCTCCGCCACGTGGTAGAGGTGCAAGTTCAGCGTCTGCGAGGGGTTTTCCAGCAGTTCCGGCGGCATGGTGGTGACGTTCAGGTCCTCCGGCAGCGCGCCGCCCATCAGCCGGCGCACGTTCAGCGACAGCAGTTGGCGCAGGCTGGCGGTCACTAGGTAGAGATCGGCGACGGGCATGGCGCGCTACCTCCGCCGCAGGCCGAACAGCGTCGTCGCGCGCCGGCGCCGAGCCAGGGGACCGATCAGCGAGGCCGCCGCCGCACTGACCGGCGGGCGCGGCGAGCGGCGCTCCTCGCGGGGCGGCTCACTGCGGCGGCTTTCTTCCTCCGCCCGTCGCGGCTCGGTCTGCGCCTCCTTGCGCGGCACGGCCGGCGCGGGTGCAGCGGCAGGGCGCGGCGGTGGCAGAGGGGCCGGCGACGGCAGCGGCGGCGGCTGCACGTCGATCACCAAGGCGGGCTGCGGCGCCGCAGTGCTGTCCTGCTGGGCGGGCAAAACGGGTGGCGGCGCCGCCGGCGGCAGCGGCGCGGGAGCCGGTTCCACCGTCGACAGAGGCGCGGCGTGATCCGGCCGAGGCGCCGCCGGCTTGGCCTCGACCGCAGGCGGCCGTGCCGCCGGCAGCGGCGCGATACTCTCGGCCGCCGGCCTCCGGCCCCCCTGTAGCGGCGGCGGCGGCTCACGGGGCGGCGGGGACGGCACGATGGCGTCGCGCGTCCGCACGGGCGCCGGCGGCGCCGGGAAATCCGGTGCCCGGCTGCGCTCCACGATGCGCTCGAAGAACGTCGTCGGTCCTTCGCGCCGCGGCGGCGCTGTCTCCCTTTCGTGCGCCCAAGGTGTCGGCGGCGACGCGGCCGGCACCACCTGCGCCGGCGGCTCGGCCCGCACCTCCGCGGGGCGCGGCAGGCGATGAGGGAAAAAGGCCGGCGGCGGATGTGGTCGCCAAGCGGCGTCTTCCTGCCCCGCCTCCGCCCCCTCCTCCGCGGCAGAAGCGGCAAAGGGTGACAGCAGGGCAGCGGCCAGCGCCGGATCGTGGAGACGCTGGTCCAGCGCGGCCAGCGGCGAGGTCACGGCACCGGCCGGCGCGGTCTCCGCCAACCCGGGGGACGCCTGCGAGGGGCGTGGGGCCGCGCGCTCCACCAGGCGCTGCAGATAGCCGCTCACGACGCTCGCCTCGCGCTGTCGCGCTCGCCGGCGATGAGGTTGGCGAAGGCTCGGCGGTCGTTGCGGGTCAGCGCCATGATCTCGCCATGGGTCCAGCCGTAGGTCGAGGCGATGAGGTGCGCCTCACGCAGCAGGAAGGGCAGCTCGCGCTGCAGCGAGCGCACCAGATGGCGCGCGATGTCGAAGCGCGCATCCTGCTCAGTCTTGCAGTGCGGGCAGGTGACCGAGATATCGAGGGACAATGTCGGCGCCGCCGCCGCCAATGCCGTCTCCAGCTCGAAGTCGTCCGGCGGCGTGCCCTCCAGGCAGAGCGTCCGCAGGGACCCGGCATCGGCCACCAGGGCCTCGCTCGCCGTCGGCGCGCGGAAGCGCACGCCCTCCTCTGTCGTCCACCAGCCCTCGGCGTCCGGCTCGCCCCAGCGGGCCGCCTCGGCGGCCTGCTCGGCGATGACGCGGTCAAGCGGCAGTTCGAACTCGAAAGATTCGGCGCAGTTTGCGCAGGTCGCCTGGCAGGCGGCTTTCTGGCCGTAGAGCCGCGTGAATACCGCGGCCAGCAGGCGGTCATGCTCCGAGACTGACAATGTGGTGGTGTCGACCAGCCCCGCGGCGTCATTGACGCGGGTGATCAGGCGGTCGAGCAGGCGCGAGGCGGACACCGCGTCGCCTTCGGCCGCGACCAGTTCGTCTTCGCCTGTCGGTTCACGGAGAATAACGCGCATTTCACGTGGACCGCCTTGATGGAGTCGAATTTCCCACACATCGCACCTGAAAAATCAGGAATCGGTTCTTGCAGGCCGGATCGTCACGTCTCGGCCACTTCGACCACCGCCTCGTCGCGCTCGAATCCTTCGTTCTGCAGGATGAGGGACTCGAAGGCGACGGCGTTGCCGTTGGCGTCGAGTTCCGGAACCGCCATGAACTCAGAGACCCAGCAGCGGAAGACGCGCCACGCGCGGACCTTCACGCCCTGCAGGTTGAAGAGCTCGATGGTCAGGTCCTTGCGGAAATTGCGTAGCGAGACCGCAGCATCGCCCTGCGGCGTGTAGACCAGCGTGGCCCAGGCCTCGAAGGCGGTGTCATGGGTGATGCCGCGCTCCAGCGTGATGGGCTCGAAGGTGGAAACACCCGGCGACTGCCGCTTGGTGCTGAGGTCGCCGCCGTCGCGATGGCTGACCACCTCGGTGGTGCGCTTCAGGCCGCTGACCTTTGAAATGCCGGCCACCGGCTGGCCGTCCCAGACGACACGAAACTTGAAATTCTTGTAAGGATCGATGCGGGTCGTGTTTACCGCGAATTCCATCTCTCCGGCCTCCTTGCTCTCTGCTCACTTACCAAGGTCCGATCCCAGGGCCTCCCGCAGGGAAGGCCCTTTGGGGCTCAGACCTGGGTCTGGCCGGCAATCTGCCGGATGGTGACGACGACGAACTCGGCCGGCTTCAAGGGTGCAAAGCCGACGATCACGTTCACGATGCCGAGGTTGATATCGGTCGCCGTGGTGGTGGTCGCGTCGCACTGCACGAAGTAGGCGTCCGAGGCCTTCTGTCCCGCAAAAGCGCCCTGACGAAACAGCCCGTTCATGAAGGAGCCCGCGGCCAGGCGGATCTGCGCCCAGAGGGGCTCGTCGTTGGGCTCGAAAACCGCGAACTGCAGGCCGCGGTAGAGGCTCTCTTCGATGAACAGCGTGGTGCGGCGCACCGGGATGTACTTGTCGTCGATGTTGCCCGAGCCGTCGTAGCCGACCAGGGTGCGTGCGCCCCAGGCGACGACGCCGGCCGGGAAGGCGCGCAGCGCGTTGACGGCGCGGGGATTGATCAGGCCGTTCTCCGCGTCGCTCATGGGCTGGGCAACACCGCGCACGCCGCGCAGCGTCGCCTCCAGCCCCGCCGGCGCCTTCCAGACGCCGCGGTTGGCGTCCATGCGCGCCATCAGTCCGGCCATCGCCCCGGCGGGATCGAGGTTGCGGCCGTCGGACAGCCGCAGACGCGGCCAGTAGACGGCGGCCGAACGGGTTTCCAACCCGATCCGCAAGGCGTCGACCCCGGTGACCGCGTCGTCGCTCGTCTCCCAGCCGTTGCCGGGATCGCTCGGCGGGTCGACCAGGAGGAAAGCACGCTCGCTGGCGCAGAAGGCGCTGGCCTCGCCCCAGACCTCGGCCCGGTTGGCGTCGGTCTGCCGGTTGGTGCCGTCGTCGGCGCGCGGCAGGACCATCAGGTTGAAGATGTCGACCTGCTGCTGGATGGTGGTGAAGGCGTCGCGGTATTCGCCGATCTGCGGGATCTGGCCGTCGGAGCCGGCGGTAGCGCCGGCGCCGTCCTGGTAGGGCCCGGCCCCGCCGACGCCGCCGGTCTGACCCAGGCTGTAGGCCGCGACGTTGTAGGCATTTGCCGCCAAGGCGGGATCGAACATGCCGCCGGCCGCGCCGACGTCGTTGCCGCCGGAGGTGGTGAGTCTGGCCGAGAGATCGGAATCCGGCCCGCCGAACGTCGGCGTCAGCGCAAGGCGCAACCCCTGCACCTCCGCCTGCCAGCGGTTGCTGGTGTTGCTCTCGACGGCGCTGGCCAGGGCCGCGAGGTTCTCGATCACGTTGCTGAAGGAACCCAGCGCGGTGTCGGCGCCGGTCGGCACGAAGCGGGTGCCGAAGTACATGGTCTCGGCGGGCGGCGCCGCGGCGAAGGCGAGGCTGCCGGCCGGCAGGCTGTGCGGATTGTCCGGGCTGGCATCGGTCAGGTCGAAACCGGTCAGCTGGTTCTTCTGCGAGGCCGCGAAGGCCCGGATCAGCGCCAGGTCGCTGGTCCCCGGCGTGTGGATCCGCGCGACGGCGCCGGTCGGGGCCGGGCGCAGCACCGCGTGTCGGTCCACTTCCAGGCCGCCGGAGGCGACCCCCAGGAAGAGACGCCCGGCGATATCGTTCACCGGCGCCGGAGAGATCGTGAGCGAGCCGCCAGCACGGGCAATCCGAAGGAAGCGCGCCCCGGCGACAGAGTTCGCCTGTGTCATGCGGGTCACCGCCACCGAGCCGGAAAGTCCCTCGGCCGCCAGGCGGGCGTTGATGGTGTCCTGCATGTGGGTGAAGAAGTTGCCGGCCTCGGCCTCGGTGGTCGGCTGGTTCACCGTCACCACGACGGGGCGCTGGCCGTCGACGCTGACGGTAAAGGCGCCGGTCGCGTTGACGAAGCGCGGCTGGAAGAAGTTGAGCAGCGCCGCGTTGTTGCCTGACGGCGGCATGAGCCCGGCGATGGAGAAGCTCTCCGCCTCGACGTCGGCGTTGCTATAGATCGCCGTGGCGAGGACCAGCGCGCTGCCGGCGTTGACGATGGTCTCGACGAAACGCCCCGAGTTCGGGTCCATCGATAGGTTCTCGAAGGTCTCCGTCGCCTCGATCTGCGCCTGGCCACTGGCATCGACGCGGCGGCGATAAAGCGTCAGGTTGAACAGGCTGAGGCTTGGGTAGCTGATTTCGGCGCGAATCAGGTTGCCTTCGGCCCCGTGGTCGCGCGCGGTCAGGCGCAAGGTGGCGCGCCCGTCCTCGTCGTTCAGCTCGACGACGGCCTGCGCGGCGCCGGCGGCGATGCGGGTGACATAGCAGAGGCCGCCGCCGTTGGTGAAGAAGGCCGAGACGGCGTCGGAAAGGTCGCCGCGGTCGGTGGCAATGCCGAAGGTGCGGTCGAACTCCCCGAGATTGGAGATCCGGGTCGGCACGCTCAGCTGCCCCCGCTTGGTCATGCCGACGAAGGCGGCGATGGCGGTCGCTACGCCGGCGATGGCGCGCGCACCCGACGGCTCTTCCTGGATATAGACGCCCGGATAACTGACTTGCACAGGCATGGCCTTCCCGCCTCCTTCGGATTGATTCCGGCTGCACTGTCTCCAGCACGCACTGCGGCCTTCTTAACGCCGCCTGGTAGCAGCGGCGTCACCACAGCGTCACAGGAACGGTACGAGAAGGAAGAACGTTAGGGCACAACCCGTGCCCCGGCGCCGGGACGCGGGCCTTGAGCCTTCAAAGAAGGGGTAGAGGATTAGCTTTGGTCGTCCGACCGCCGCGGCGCATCGAGGGCGGCATCGAGGCTGCGCAGCGCCTCGATGAGGGACTCCCGCGTGCGTTTCAGGACGACGGCGGAAGTGCCCTGCCACTTCTGGGTTTCGTCCGCCCCGCTCACCCCCTGCATGATGTGGCGGTGCAACTCCTGGGTAATCTCCATGGGCTCGACATTCAACTGTGAGCGCAGCACGGCCGTGCAGCGGGCGAACTGTCGGATGGCCGCGGGGCGGTTGCCGAGGGCGTTGTGGCAGATCATCAGGTAGCGGTGGACATGCTCGGCCAGGGGGTCTTCCAGCAGCATACGCTCCCCCCACTCGATGGCGCGGCGCCAGTCGTGCAGCATCATGGACGCTTCGATCAACGTGACCAGGCCCGTGAAGTAGCGCGAGCGGTAGTAGGCCCGGTTGGTGACGCACCACTCGTCGTCCTCACCTTCCAGCAGGTCGCCGGTGTAGAGGTGCAGGGCCCCTTCAAGTGCTTCGATCCTTCCCGCATCGACGGTCCCGGCCGCATCTGCCCGGCAATCGCGGATCGCCTCGTCCAGCTCGTCGAGATCGAGGCTGCAGGGCGCCTTGGGCAGGATACGCACGGCCTCGCAGGACTCTTTCAGGATGCTGTGCGGATCCGCGCCGGCGCGGGCGATGGTGTCGCGGATGCGCCAGAGTTCCGTGCGCAGCGCGGCCCGCGAGCGCTTCGGCCCGGATCCGGGCCAGAAAGCATCCGCCAGCTGCTCGCGCGGGTGCTCACGACGGCGGTTGATCGCAAGATAGGCGAAGATCGAACGGGACTTGCGTGTCGGAAACTCTGCGTTGCCGTGCGCACACTGCAACTCCACTGCGCCGAGTAGCCGCACGTGGAGAAAGACCGGTGCACTGCCGGCAGTATCCAGCCGCATTTTTGTCGCTCCCCCTGGCTCTCGCCAGGAACAAAGCGGTACCGCCCCCGATCACGGCTGCAGGAGGATAGCACAGCCGCCGATGAAAGCACCTTACAAACAGAAGTAGAGCACATGAAATCAGGGACACATTTGGTCACAGAGAATCTATCGGATCTCTGCTGACATACTGTCCACGAAAACGGGTGATCACCCGGCGAATGAGTGGGCGGGGTTGCGAGATCAGTCCCATCTTCGCCGGTCAGGGCGAAAACAATTCCGCTGCCGGGACTCTGGTTCTACCTCGCAGAATCGTGAAAGACCGCTCAGGGTCAGAAGGACCCTTCAGGCAGGCTGCCACCATAGGTCCGCTCAGCTCCTCTCAGCCGACGTTTTATGCGCTACGCCGTACCGTTGGCGGCTTTTCGGCGTAGAGCGGAAGTGCCTGCACAACTCATGGCACAGCCGCTTGGTGCCAAAACCGGAAGAAGTGGGCCGGTAAGCATGAACTGCCGTCTCACCTCAGGCGAGCACCATCAAATCTGCGGCCTTAGTCCATCGATGAACTTTGCATTCGGGCAGATATCCCGATAGGTCGGCCTTTCACAACTCCGCAAGCGCCCGACACAGGTTTCGTAGTTCGCGCACCCCATGCATTCCCGGGCACGGCATGCGAGTTCATCCTCAAGGCCGTGGTCGATGACGCTCTTCATGTCCAGACCATGTCTGTCCATCATCTCGCCGATCAGCACTTTACGTCTCGCGCCTCCGGGGGGTCTGCGCGACCCGGGTTCGCTATGGCTACCGGCGCATCCTTTGGATATGACCTAAGTTTGTGCCGGAATCGATTTCTTGGGGTCGTAGAACGGTTTGGGAACGACTTCGCAGTTTCTCGATTCCGCGAACTTGTCGATGACCGCACGGGTGCCGATCTCGGCGTACTGAAGAGCCACCATCGCCAACGCGATGTTCCTTTTAAGGCGTGGCGAATAGATCGCGGACGTGACTTGACCGACAACTTGCCCATCCTTGGTGATCGGCCAATATTCGTCGTTCGAGCCGGCCAGCGGGGGGCCTTCAATTTCCAAACCGACGAGCAGCTGAGAAACGCCCTCTTCCTTGAGCCGCATCAGGGCCGATTTGCTGACGAAATCGGCCTCCATATCCAGATTTACAAGACGATCCATCCCGAGTTCGAATGGATTGTTCTTCAAGGTCATATCTGCGTGATAGGACAGCATAGCGGCTTCAATACGGCGTATGCTGGAAGTGTGCCCTGGATGGAGCCCCAACGGGCGGCCGACCTCCATCAGGTATTCCCACAGCTGATTGCCGGCAGAGCCGTCCCGCAAGAAAACCTCATATCCCAACTCGCTCGACCAGCCAGTCCGCGAGACGATGAGAGGCACGCCACTCCAGTCGTATTCGGTGAACCAGTAATACTTCAGATCCGCCGGGCCGTCGCCAAACGCCGCGCGCAGGATATCGCGCGATTTCGGACCCTGAAGTTGAAGCGGAGAAACATCTGGCTCATCAATTTGAACATCCATGCCGGAGTTCGCCGCAAGCCCTTTTGCCCACAACAACACATCGCTGTCTGCAATCGACAGCCAGTAGTGGTCTTCTGCGAGTTTCAGCAGAATCGGATCATTGATGATGCCACCATCCTGGTCGGTGATCAGAACATACTTACACTGACCGACTTGGCAGTTCGAAAGGTCCCGACAACAAAGATATTGCGTAAACCTCGCTGCATCGGGACCCGTGATCTCAACCTGACGCTCCGCACTGACGTCACAAAGAATGGCCTCGTTCACGAGATTCCAATAATTCTGTACGGGGTCGCCAAAATCGCGAGGAATATACATATGGTTGTATACTGAAAACCCCTTTGCACCCCATCGCAACACTGCATCCGAGTACGGAGATTTTCGTACTTGCGTTCCGAAGCTTACTTTCTGGAATGTTCCAACATCTTCTGAGAGCATGCTTGTCGATCCCTGGTACACATCTCCTCTGAGCGGCTTCAGCTCGAGGAGCCCGAATGGGCGAGCTGTAGGTTCGCTGCAATCTGATCTGCAATCCCGATCAGCCTAGTACCGATTTTTTTGCGGTGGTGGCGTGTAAAGCGACGGATGGGACCCGTCGCGCCGACGCTGAACGGAACCCCGAGGTTTCCAATGCGGATCGGCGCGGCGACGCTTGAGACGCCCACTTCGATTTCTTCGACGCACTCTGCATAACCACAGTCTCGGATGGCCGCAAATTCCCGCTCAATTTCGCCCGGCAGGGTCTTTGTCTGTTCCGTGTAGGCGCGCAGAGGGCTGGAGAGGATCTCACTCTGAAACTCCTGATCGGCGAAGGCAGCTATTGCCTTTGAGCAGGAGCAGGCGTGCATGGGCCGGTTGCCGAGGCCGGGGTGAATGAAGGATCGCGCAGCGTCAACCGGCGTTTCCACGTGGATGATCTCTACTTTTCTATCCCGGAACCTGGAGAGAAAGACGGCTTCGCCGAATTCGATGGCCGTTTCCCTCAGTGTCGGCACGGCAGCCCGGCACACATCCACGTCCGGTTGTCCCAGGATGGCAATTCGCTTCAGTCGTTCGCCAATGAGGTAACGCGACGCGCCCTCAGGCTCATCCAGCAGTCGATGCTCGGCCAGGGTCTGAAGCAGGCGGTAGCATGTAGGGCGTGGAAGGCCGGTGGCGCGCTGCACATCTGCAGGCGAAACAGCTCGTCCGGCAATGGCCACTGTCTCCAAAACGGCAATAAGTCGATTGAGATGCATTTTTATCACTTTACAGACATTTGTCTCATGGATTAGAACAAAATGAACTGGGGGACAAGCTGAAAAATGCGCCGGACGGAGAAAACGACATGAGTGGAGAGAGCGGGATGACATGTTGCGGTCCGGGATATGCGAGTCCGGCGGAGGCGATCAAGGCGCCACGCGAACAGCTGCTTTATTCCATCGCGATATACACGGGAACGGGGATACAGAAACCCGACTATCTGGCGACGGTAGATGCGGACCCGGACAGTCCGACCTACTCACAGGTGATCCACAGGCTGGAAATGCCAAGGATCGGGGATGAGTTGCACCACATGGGCTGGAACGCCTGCTCCTCCTGTCATGACGACTCGTCGATGTCGCGCAAATACCTGCTGGTGCCTGGCGTTCGGTCGAACAACATCTATGTAGTTGACACCGCTACCGACCCGCGCGCGCCGCGCCTGCACAAGGTGATTGACGGCGCCGAGATCAAGGCGAGAACCAACCTTTCAGGTCCGCACACTGTTCACTGTCTCGGGTCCGAGATCATCATCTCGTTCCTGGGTGACGCCAAGGGCGAGGCGCCCGGTGGCTATCTGCACCTCAACAAGGAATTTGAGATTGTGGGCCGGTGGGAGAATTCGATGGGCGACATCCCGTTCGGCTATGATTTCTGGTATCAGCCCCGCCACAATGTGATGGTCAGCTCGGAATGGGCGGCCCCCAACACCTTCATGCCGGGATTCGATCTGGAAGAGGTGGGCCACCTGAAATATGGCCGCCGTCTGCATATCTGGGATTTCGAAAAGCGTGTGCCGGTCGAGACCATGTATCTGGGTGAAGACGGGCTGATCCCGCTTGAGGTCAAATTCCACCACAACCCGGACAGCACCCATGGGTTCTGCGGCGCCGCACTCAGCGCCAATGTGATCCATTTCTGGAAGTCCGAGGCGGGCAAATGGGAATGGGAAAAGATCATCGACGTAGGAAACGAGCCGCATCCCGAATGGCCCATCCCGGTTCCTGGTGTGATGTCGGCGATCCTGGTGTCGATGGACGACAAGTACCTGTACCTGAACAACTGGCTCCATGGCGATATGCGCCAGTATGACATAAGTGACCCACACAACCCCAAACTGACTGGTCAGGTTTGGATGGGGGGACTGCTCGGTAAGGCGCCCGATGTCAACGGCGTCAAGGTCGCAGGCGGCCCGCAGATGTTCCAGCTGTCGCTGGATGGCAAGCGGCTCTATGTCACCACATCGCTCTTTTCGACCTGGGACAATCAGTTCTATCCAGACATCCGTACGCAAGGCGGCGTGATGGTCATGATCGATTGTGATGTCGAAAACGGCGGCATGAAAATCAACGAAGAATTCATCGTCGATTTCGGCAAGGAACCCGGCGGGCCGAGCCGCTGTCATGAGACCCGCTATCCGGGCGGCGATTGCACGAGCGATATCTGGCTATGACCAATACCCGTACCATAACGATCGCCAACCGCGGCGGCGCGAACTATACGGTCGATACCCGCCGCCCGTTGCTCGACACGTTGCGCGAACAAGGCGTCGATCTGCCCTACGGCTGCAAATACGGCGGCTGCATCACCTGTGCGGCCAAACTGATTGCCGGCGAAATCGATCAGCGCCGGCAGGTGGCGCTGAACAATCGTCAGATCAGCAATGGCTACGTGTTGCTCTGTGTCGCGCGGCCCGTGTCGGATTGCACGCTTGAGGTCGGCGTCGAAAGCCACGACAAGCTCTATCGCAACCCATTTCTCGATCCGCTTGAGCCGCACGAACTGAAAGCGGACATCGCCACACCGAAGGAGGCGTAAGTGTCCGAAGCCGCTATTGACCGTATCTATGATTACACGCCGGAATACCTGGCGGATATCCTGCGTTCGGTGAAGACCATCGCCATGGTCGGCGCCAGCAACGACAAGACCAAGTTCAGCTATGGCGTGCTGCGTGTGCTGCATGAAACCGGCTATGACATGGTTCCGATCAACCCCAATCCGGCGGTGACAGAGATCCGCGGGATCAAGGTGTACAATACGCTCGCCGACGTCGACCGCCCCATAGACATGGTGGAGGTCTTCCGCCCTTCCGAAGAGCTTTATGGCATTGCGCAAGAGGCGATCGCTGTTGGGGCCAAGGTGTTGTGGAGTCAGATAGGCGTTTTTGATGACCGCGCCGCCAAGCTGGCCGAGGATGCGGGGTTGAGAGTGGTGATGAACCGCTGCCCCAAGATCGAGCTGTTCCGCCCCTTCTGGAAGCCACGGCTCGACCTGAAGATATGACCCGATCCGGTGTTGACCCGCATTTGTTTGCCGCCTGCGGCTGCGGTGGAACAGCGGAGTGGCCCCTGAACGCGCCGCTTACGTGGCTCAATGCAGCCCGAAACCGGAAACCGACCATGGCCCAGACCATAGCCAAAAGCTCCAAGGACATTGTCAATGTGGCCCTGGCCGCCGTGCCCGCCATCAGCGCAGAAGAGGCAATGTTGCTGCTGGATACGCCAGATCACGTCTTTGTCGATCTGAGGGAGGGAACCGAACAGGCCAAAACCGGGATGATTCCCGGCACGATAGCATCGTCGCCGACAAGTCTCCCGCCGCGGTCAAGCTTGGCAAGCGCGCCTTCTGCGAGCAGGCTGAAATGCCGCTGGATGAAGCCTATGCCTTTGCCGGGCGCGTGATGGCGGAGAACATGATGGCGCGTGACGCCGAGGCCGGGATCGGCGCTTTCATCCGGAAACAGCCAATGCCCGATTGGGTTGGCGAATGATCTACCACGGGCCAGAGCTTCAACGTTGTGCAGCCAATCACACGGCCCTGTCGCCCGTCTCGATTCTCAAGCGAGTCGAGCGGGTGCATCCCGAGTTGCCCGCGCAAATACACGGGTGCATAAGGCGTAATTGGGGCGAGGTGGCCGAACGCTGCAAACGGCTGGCCTCGGCTCTGGCAATGCGCGGGGTAGGTAGGGGTGATACGGTGGCCATGCCCGCGCCGGTCTGGCCGGGTTCCAGCGCCCCAAGAAGATCGTCTTTGGCGAGTTGCCCAAGACAACCACCGGCAAGGTCAAGAAGAACGAGCTGCGCGACCGTGTCAAATCTTTGTTCAAGGACCGCTGAGCCATGATCCTCTGCCGCCTGCGCGGCAATGGCGTCCTCGGACCCGCTTTCATGATTGGGAAGAAGGCCTTTTGCCGGCAAGCCGAGGCGGAACTTGGTGATGCCCATGCCTAGGCAGGTTTGGTGATACCCGCAGAAGTAATGGCGCGTGTCGGCGCCGCGGGCACTGGCGCATTCGTTGAAAAAGATCAGCACCAAAGTGAACCGGCGACTAACGCACGCCAATTGCCGGTACGGTTAGAAAAAATGTGACTGAGTAGGTCAACAGTCGAGACTTTGCGTCCGCTTCCGAGGTCGATTCGACAGCGCTGACCTGGTCTGGCAACCCTCCTTGCGCCCAACTTCCTTCAACTGTTTGATCAGATCCGCCGTCTTAGCGAGCCATAATGTTGCGACTGCTCAGGGCAGCTTCGGATCAAAAGCCGACCTGACACAGCCACGACGGATATGTCTGCTTGTGGGTTCACAGCGGACGTCGGTTCGGAGATGTCCGGTTAGTGCTGGATAGCTGACCTGATCGAAGGGTGCGTGCTTAGTCCGCCATATGCCAACAGGAGAAGCCTAATCGTGTAGCTGCCAGCGGCGATAGCCGGGAAGATCGCCGCTTACAGCCAGACCACAGCAGTCTAAACTAAAGAGTCGCGCCAAAACCGGGGCAGATCATTTACACCGCCCTCTCCACTTGGATCTGATCCTGCGCAGAAACAGGAGCAGAAGGAAGACACCGCCAATCAGCAACAGAAGCCAGGACTCCCATCCAAAACCCTCTATATTGTCGCCCATGACGACCATCAGAACTGTTATCGGCAGAATACCTATGCCGGTCGTCCAGATGAATTGCCACCATGTAAGGCGCGTCAAGCCGGCGGCGTAGTTGATCAGGTTGAAAGCGATTAGCGGAAAGAAGCGGCTTGCCAGAACGGCCTGCCAGCCGATTTCTTCAGTCCAGTCGTCCAGGACCGCCCAATTCCGTTTGGCAACCACCCGCTCAACAAAGGGGCGTCCGAGCTTGCGCGCCAACCCGAACGCAACGACAGCACCGAGCATGGCGCCCGTCCAGGTGATCACCGTCCCCCAAACAGGTCCGTAGACCATTCCGTTTGCACAGGCCAGGAGTTCGGCTGGAAAAGGGACAAACGTATGAATCATCATAAGGCCGATGGAGCCGAGAACGCCCCACTTGCCCCATGAGCGGATCGTATCCACGAACTGCTCTATCGAGAGACTGAAACCCCAGCCAAAGCTGACACCGACTGCCACCAGCGCCGCCAGCACTATCAGAATCGCGAAGGCAATTGCCTTCGTTGACACCACCGTATTCTGGTGCTTGCCAACAGGTGAGGTCGCCGTGCCGAGGTCTTGGGAATCGGAATTCATATCTCAGGTCCCAACTCTCCATGTCTCCAGAGTAGCGGAAATCCGGCGATGCTAAAAACGCAGAATGTCGCCTGCCGGGATCGATCGACGATGACCTGTGCCCGTACTATGACTCCAAATATTTCCTTTCGGTTGCACCATTCGGCCTGACCTTTCCCCCCTGTAACAGACTCGCCCTCCGCGTTTATTACCACTCGTTAGTTTAAACTGCCGCTTTCAGCCAGACCAAAACAGTCTGGACGAGCGGGTGATACTGAGTCCGGTGGCAGGACCGCCGTTCTTGGACGCTACTGGGGAGGCGCCCAAAGACGTCCCCGCGCTCGCTCCAACCTCTCCAACTCTCCTGCTCGCTCGCTCGGACCTGTTGACCCAAAGCCGCCCACTTCTATGCTTCTCAAGCTGTTTATTCTTGGGAGGATCTTTTGCCGTGGCCACCTTGCGCAGAGAAATCCGTATTCCGTCTCTCAACCCGCCGGTCAGCCATTACACCGATGCGGTGCAGTTCGGGAATCTGCTGTTCATCTCCGGGTTGGCGCCGCTCGACGCCGAGGGCAGTCTCGTGGGCGGCGATGATCCAGTGGCACAGACCCGCACGATCTTCGAGAGCATGAAGCTGATTCTTGAGGAAGCCGGGGCCGGCTTCGGCGACGTCCTGCGGGTCACCGTCTACCTGACCCACATCGACGACCGGCCGAAGATCAATCCCGTGCGCCAGGAGTTCTTCGGCGAGACGCGTCCGGCCAGCACGCTGGTCGAGGTCAGCTCTCTGGTAGTGCCGGGCATGCGCGTAGAGATTGAGGCCGTAGTGGGTCTGCCTGGCTAAAGCTGTCACCGCTGAGTACGGTCGTCTTCGAGTTTGGGCGGTAGGGGTTCAAGGAGTAGAGGTCTAGTTCATCCCAAGCGGCAAGTCCTTCGCCGTCCGTGCTCAAATTGCGGACTTTGAGATGGCCGCGTCCTCTTGCCGCTTCGGGTCAAAAGCCGCTGTCACATCGGGGATCAGGAGGTGTCCGCTGAGCACCCGATAGCAGACGTCCTTCCCCCGGCACAGGCTGCCTTGGGTCCAGCCTCGCACCGCGATCGACTTTACGTGAGATTCCGCGTCCTTATGTGAGACGCCACACCCACACCGTCACAGATACCCCGCCGCCTCGTCCAGGTCTCCGGGACGGTTGGTTTTGAAGAAGGGGTCGAGGGGGCCGGTGCAGGCCAAGTCGTCTTTCTTGGATCCACAGAGGTCCGCCTAGCGAGACTTCAGGCCGTCAGGCGGAAATACAGCAGGGGCAGTTTCTCCGGCAGCGAGGCCACCCGGTTGATCTGGGCGAAGTTCCGCCGCCCGAAGATGCGCGTGAGATAGCCCCCGTCGCCCGCCTCCAGCCCGACGCAGAAGACGTCGATGCCCTGATGCGCCAGGTCGTGAACCGCCTTGCGCGCGTCCTCTACCAGGTAGCGCTGGTCTTCCACGTCGATGTCGGAAGGCTCGCCGTCGGTGATCAGCAGCACCAGCCGCCGGTAGCTGAGCTGGCCGGCGATCTCGCACCCGGCGTGGCGCAGCGCCGCGCCCATGCGGGTCGAATAGCCCGGGCGCAGCCCGGCGAGGCGGCCCATGCAGCTCTCGCCATAGCGCTCCGCGAAGTCCTTCAGGCGGTAGTAGCGCACGTCGCTGCGCCCGTCCGAGCAGAAGGCGTGGACCGCGAAGGGGTCGCCCAGGGCGGCCATCGCCTGGGAGAGAATGGCCGTGGCCGTGCGCTCGACCGTGAAGACCGAGGGCGGCGCGCCCTGGATCAGGTCCTTGGTCGACTCGGAAATGTCGAGGAGGACCAGGACGGAGAGGTCGCGCTCCACATAGGCCGCCGACTCGTAGACCCGGGTGTCCGGCGTGATGCCGCTGCGCCGGTCGATCATGGCCCGCACCGCCGCCTCCAGGTCCAGGCGCTCGCCCTCCGGCTGCCGCTTCAGCCGCTTGGGGCGGCTGATCTGCGCCTGCTGGATCAACGCCTTGATGCGCCGCAGGGTCTCTGCATGGGGCTCAAGGTCCCGCGTAATGACCTCAGCCGGGGCCACGCGCGGCAGGTATTCCACTACCGTCGTCCATTCGGGCCGCTCGCGTCCGGTCAGGTAGTTCCACTCGCCGTAGCTCGCCACCGGGATACCGCCGTCTTCCTCGACCAGCGCGACCTTGGCCTTGCCCCCGTCCTGGCTGTCGCGGGCCTCCCGGCGCTGGCGCTGATGTTCCTGCTCAAGGTCCTCGGTCTGTTCGATGCGGACGGACTCGTGGATCACCTCTTCGTCCTCCGCGGTCTGCTCGGGCGGCGTGCCGAAGTCCCAGAGTCCGAGGTTGTCGTCGCGGTAGGGCGGCTGCACGACATAGGTCTTGGCGTTGAACTGCAGGCGCATCTGGCCGAAGTCGTTGCCCAGCAGCACGCCGATCTCGCGGATCACCGCCGGATCGTCCCACCTCGCCCGGCTGTCCAGGAACATGCTGCGGCCCTTCTGCACCCAGGGATTGGGGTCGTCGAAGTCCGGATCGATGAGCGCCCTGGCCAGGCGCGCCATCAGGGGCTCGGCCAGGTTGGCGCCGCTGCCCTCGGCCACATGGAACGGCCGCCACAGGTTCAGCAGCCCCGGGAACTCGGCGGCGGCCAGGGCCTCGACGCGCGCGTCCTCGATCAGGGAAACCAGCGCGATCTGCACCGGCTTCAGCGCCTTCGCCTCGAACTTCCCGGCGGTGAATTCCAGGTGCGCGCCGATGTGCGTGGCCGCGGCCTTGTAGAGGCGCGCGGCCTGCGGCCCGCGAAAGCCGGCGAAGCTCTCCGGCAGGCGCAGCAGCAGGCCGTTGAAGGTCGCCCGGCGCGGTACCTGCAGGGAGCGCTTCACCGCCAGCGGGCGCAGCGCGGGATGCAGCCGCCAGAGGGCGGCCAGCAGGCCCTTGAGGCGCCGCTCCATGAGCGCCAGGGGAACGTCGCTCGCCTCCTGTTCCAGCACGTGGAGCGCCGCCGGGTCTTCCAGGGAGAAATAGGCCGCACGGTGCAGCGGGTCCGACAGCGTCTCCGCCATGCCCACGCGCAGCCAGGCGGCAAAGCCCGCGAAGCCGTGCCGAGACAGCAGCGCTTCGCTGCGCTCGGCGACCAGGGACAGGCAGTCGGGAGCGGCCTGGGCAAGGTCCTGCAGCACCGCCAGCCAGGCCTCGAAGGCAGTGGCCGTCTCCAGGTGCACGGCGGCGCGCGGCACTGCCTGCAGGAAGCCGCGCAGCGCATTGCTGCCGACGAGCCCGGCCAGCTGCCGGGCCGCGGGGACCAGCGCCAGGGCGGCCTCAGGGCCCAGGGTACCGGCCACGGAAACACTGGCCCGGACCAGCGAATCGAGCAGGATCGGGCCGGCCTGCGGGGTGGTGCCGAAGTCCTCGACAGCCCGGGCCCAGTGGCCGAAGGCCGCCCCGGTAAAGGCCCGGCGTGCGGCCGACCAGGCCTGCGCGTCGATCGGGAACCTCGGCTGCGGCTCTTCGGGCATGGCAGGCTTGCGCCGGCTCAGGCGCAGGCGGCGACGGCTTCGCTCAAGGCGTCGCGCAGGTCGAGGTCGTCGGTGATCGGCAACACCAGGGCCACCTGGCAGGCCGCCTCCAGGCCGATGCCCTGGGCCATCAGGCGGCCCGCCTGGATCAGCATGCGGGTCGAGGCGCCTTCGTCCAGGCCGTGCCCCTTGAGGTTGCGCGAGCGCTCGGCGATCTTGACCAACTTGTCCGCCAGCGCCCGGTCGATGCCGGCCTCGTGGGCGATGATTTCGGCCTCCGCCGCCGCGTCGGGATAGTCGAACTCCAGCGCGGCGAAGCGCTGCTTGGTCGACTCCTTCAGGTCCTTCAGGACGCTCTGATAACCGGGGTTGTAGGACACCACGAGCTGGAAGTCGGGATGCGCGTGGACCAGTTCGTTCTTCTTTTCCAGGGGCAGGATCCGCCGGTCGTCGGTCAGCGGGTGGATCACCACCGTGGTGTCCTGGCGCGCCTCGACGATTTCGTCCAGATAGCAGATGGCACCGTAGCGGACGGCCAGGGTCAGGGGGCCGTCGTGCCAGACGGTACCCTCCGCATCCAGCAGATAGCGCCCGACCAGGTCGGAAGCCGTCATGTCCTCGTGGCAGGCCACGGTGATGATCGGCTTGCCGAGGCGCCAGGCCATGTGCTCCACGAAGCGGGTTTTGCCGCAGCCGGTCGGCCCCTTCAGCATGACCGGCATGCGCACCTGGAAGGCGGCGGTGAAGAATTCGATCTCCTCGCCGGAAGGCCTGTAGTAGGGCTGTTCGGAGATAAGGTAGTCGTCGAGGGTCATCCGGGGTCCTGCGGCGGTGGTAGGGCGTGCACGGCGGTGGAGAAAAGAGGGGCGGGCGCAGCGCTCAGGGCCGCGCCCGCCCCCGGAGACCTCCGGCTAGCGGTGCTGGGCGGTCTTCTGGTTCGGAATGCCGTCGATGGGGCATTCGTCGGTACCAGCGGAGGACCGCGTCAGCGCCTCGACCATCTCACGGGTCCCATCGGGATCCGCGATCCACTGCTTGTAGAAGTCGAAGGGGCAGGCTGCGACTCCCTTGTCGGTCTCGCCGGAGTTGATCATGCCGGTGTAGCCACGGTGCACCAGCTTGTAGAGGTGGTTCTGGGACTGCATGTTCTTGCGGGCGTCGCGCAGCAGCGCCTTGGAGAGCTGGGCGTACTGGATGCCGTTCTCCTCCTCGCCGCACTCACCCAGGGTGCGGCCGTCGAAGCCGATGATCGCCGAATGGCCGAAATAGGAGTAGACGCCGTCGAAGCCGGCCGCGTTTGCCACCGCCACGTAGGTGTTGTTCGACCATGCCATGGCTTTGGACATGATGACCTGCTGGTCCTTGGCCGGGTACATGTAGCCCTGGCAGCGGATGATCAGCTCGGCACCCTTCATGGCGCAGTCCCGCCAGATCTCCGGGTAGTTGCCGTCGTCGCAGATGATGAGGCTCATCTTCATCCCCTTGGGCCCGTCGGAGACGTAGGTGCAGTTGCCCGGATACCAGCCCTCGATCGGCACCCAGGGCATGATCTTGCGGTACTTCTGGACGATCTCGCCCTTGTTGTTCATCAGGATGAGGGTGTTGTAGGGCGCCTTGTTGGGATGATCCTCGTGGCGCTCGCCGGTCAGGGAGAAGACGCCCCAGACGTTGGCCTTGCGGCAGGCCTCGGCGAAGATTTCCGTTTCTTCGCCCGGCACCGAGGAGGCGGTTTCGTACATCTCCTTCTCGTCGTACATGATGCCGTGGGTCGAGTACTCCGGGAAGATCACCAGGTCCATGCCCGGCAGGCCCACCTTCATGCCGACCAGCATCTCGGCAATCTTGCGCGCGTTGTCCAACACCTCGGCCTTGGTATGCAGGCGGGGCATCTTGTAGTTGACGACGGCAACGCCAACAGTATCGTTACTGCTCGAAATATCACCATGAAGCATCGCTTCCTCCTTTTCCTATGTATCTTGGCTTTCGCCGCGTCTTCACACCCCGCATCACACCGCCATGTGCCGGTGCACGAGTTCATCCGTCAGATCGCTGACGGCACCTGATGCCACGACGCGCCCCTTCTCCATGATCGCGAAGGTGCTGCTGGCACGCCGGGCAAACCGAATGTCCTGCTCAACAAGCACGATCGTGATGTCGTGCTGACGGTTGAGATTCATGATGGAGTCCTCGATCTGCTCGACGATGTTGGGCTGGATGCCCTCGGTCGGTTCGTCCAGCAGAATGATCTTGGGCTCGGTCATCAGCGCCCGGGCGATCGCGAGCTGCTGCTGCTGGCCGCCGGAGAGGTTGCCGCCGGCGCGGCCCAGGTGGTCTTTCAGGGCCGGGAACAGATTGAAGACCAGCTCTTCCAGCTCCTTGCCGCTGCCGTTGGTGCGGGCGAAGCCGCCCATGCGCAGGTTCTCCAGCACCGTGAAACGCGGCAGGATTCCCCGGCCCTGGGGCACATAGCCGATGCCCGCGCGGGCGCGTTCATGGGTCGGCAGGACGTTCAGCTCCGCCCCGTCCAGCCGGATCGACCCGGCGCTGCGATCGAGCAGCCCCAGGATGCCCCGCATCAGCGTGGTCTTGCCGACGCCGTTGCGGCCCAGAACGGCCAGGAAACCGCCGCTCGGCACACTGAGGCTTACCTCCTGAAGCGCGCGGGAGTTGCCGTAGAAGCCGTCGAGTTTCGAAATCTCAAGCACCCTCAATCCCCACAGATCCGAGATAGACTTCCTTGACCACCGGGTCGTTGCTGATCTGCTCGGCCGTGCCCTCGGCGAGCAGCGCGCCCTGGTGCATGACCGAGATGACGTCGCCGATTTCCCTGACGAAGCCCATGTCGTGCTCGACCACGATGATGGTGTGCTTGCCCTTGAGGCGGTTGCAGATCTCCGCCGTCTTCTGGGTCTCCTGGTGGGTCATGCCGGCCGTCGGCTCGTCGAGCAGGATCAGCTCGCTGTCCTGGGCCAGCAGCAGGGCGATCTCCAGCCACTGGGTCTGGCCGTGCGAAAGCCGGTTGGCCGGATGGTCGAGAGCCTCGCTGAGGCCGACGAAGTCGCTGAGCTTCTCCAGGCCGTCGCGCTCCAGGGTGCCCGCCGCGCGCAGAAGATTCCTGAAAACGCCGGTGTGCTTGCAGAAAGCCACCTCGAGGTTCTCACGGACCGTGAGCTGGCGGAACACGCTGGGCACCTGAAACTTCCGCCCCACACCAGTCCTGGCGATGATGTGCTCCTCCAGCCGCCCGAGCTCACGTCCGCAATAGCGGATCGAGCCGGTTGTCGGCTTGGTCTTGCCGCAGATGAGGTCCAGCGCCGTGGTCTTGCCGGCGCCGTTGGGGCCGATGAGGCAGCGCAGTTCCGCTTTGGCGACGGAGAGGTTGAGGCCGTCCACCGCCTTGAAGCCGTTGAAGCTGACACCGAGGTCCTTGAGCTCGAGATGTCCGGTCATGGCTGGCGCACCGTCTTCTGGCCGGTCAGCACGGCCGGGCTCTCCGCCGTCGTCTCCACGGCTTCCTGACCGGCGCCTCCGGCGAAGCGGTCGCGCAGCAGGGGGACCAGGCCGGCAAGGCCGTTGGGCAGGAAGAGAACGATGAGCACGAAGGCAGCGCCCATCACCAGATTCCAGGTATCCAGGAAGATCTCGGACTCCGAGAGGGTCCCCTCCATGCCCGCGACCAGGATGGCGCCGAGCAGCGCGCCCAGCAGGCTCTGCCGCCCGCCCACGGCGCACCAGATGACGATGGCCAGCGACAGCGGCACGCCGAGGAAGGTCGGCGAGGCGAACTCCATGACCACCGTGTAGAGCATGCCGGCGATCCCGGCGATCGCCGCGGAGAAGCTGAAGGCCATTGTCTTGTAGGCGGCGACGTCGTAGCCGAAGAAGCGCACGCGGTCCTCGTGGTCGCGGATCGCCTGGAGGATGAGCCCTGCCTTGCTCTTGGTCACCGCCAGGGCGCCGAAGAGGCAGAAGGTCAGACAGATGGCCACCAGGTAGTAGGTGGACTTGCTGTAGGCGTCGAACTCGATGCCGAAGAGCTCCAGCTGCGCCAAGTCGGTGATGCCGTTGAAGCCGCCGGTGTAGGACTGCTGGTCGATGATCAACAGGTTGCCGACCACCAGGGTCGCCAGGGTGATGATCGCGACGTAGACCCCGGTGATGCGGCCGCGGAACATGAACCAGCCGAGCACCACCGCAATGACCACCGGCACGAAGATTCCCGCCAGCAGCGTGAAGGGCATGGAATAGAACGGCTTCCAGAACCAGGGCAGGCTCTCGACGTTGTTCCAGACCATGAAATCCGGCAGGCCGCCGGAGCCGGTATGCACCGGCACCGTACGCAGCTTCAGCGCCATGGCCATGCAGTAAGAGCCGAGGCCGAAGCTGAGCGCCTGGCCCAGGTTGAGGATGCCGGCGTAGCCCCAGGACAGGCTGAGCGCCATGGCCACCATGCCGAGCACCAGGTAGCGGGCATAGCGGTTCAGTAGGAAATCGTTGTCCAGGAACAGGGGCAAGACGAAGATCGCGGCGCAGACGGCGATGTAGACCGTCAGCTGGATCACGGTCCGGCGGGAGATTGTCTTCTGCATCTTGTTCTTCATCGGGGACACCACCTCAGCTGCGCACCTTGGCGGCGAAGAGCCCCTGGGGCCGGAAACGGATCAGCACGATGATCGCCAGCAGCACCAGCGCCTTGGCAATGGTGTCGTTGGACCAGTAAGCCAGGGCGCCGTTCAGCTCCCCCAGGGTGACGGCGCTGGCGACGGTGCCGAAGAGGCTCTGCACGCCGCCCAGGACCACCACGAAGAAGGCGTCGACGACGTAGTTGGTGCCCATCTCCGGCGAGACGCTCTTCAAGGGCGCGACCAGCGCGCCCCCCAGGCCCGCCAGGCCGGCGCCATAGGCAAAGGTCAGGCTGTAGATGCGACTGGAGTTTATGCCGAAGCAGGCCGCCATGTCGCGGTCCTGGACCACGGCGCGCAGCTTCATGCCGAAGGAAGTCCGGTACATCAGGTACCAGGTCACCACGAAGAGACCGGCGACGAAAAGAAAGATGAAGACGCGGTAGCCGGGCACCTCGACGCCCAGCACGTTCACCGTGCCGGCCAGGACAGGCGGCATCTCCACGTAGCGCAGTTCCCCGCCCGCGGCGAGACGAATCACCTGCTGCAGGATCACCCCGATGCCCCAGGTCGCCAGGATGGTGTCGAGCGTGCGCTGATAGAGGAAGCGGATGATGCCCCGTTCCACCAGCCAGCCCAAGGCGCCAACCGCAAGGAAGATGATGACGAGGCTCGCCAGCAGGCCGACGCCGAAGACGCTGTTCATGAACCAGGCGCCGTAGGCCCCCAGCATGACGAACTCGCCGTGGGCCATGTTGATGACGCCCATGGAGCCGTAGATGATGGCCAGGCCGAGGGCGATCAGCAGCAGGATCGAGCCGATACTGAGGCCGGTCAGCAGTTGTTGCAGAATGAATTCCATAAATCGCCTCGGGGTGGGGCGCGATGTGCGGCACGCGGGGGCATGCCGCACATCGCAGTCAAACGACCATCAGCTCTGGACCAGGCCGGACTCTGCGCAGACCTGGCCGGGATAAGCCGCGTAGGGCACCGGCTTGAGCCATTCCTGCGAGCCCTTAAGGACCTCGAACTGACCGTCCGACTTCGCCACGGCGATCTTGGGCCACAGCCAGGTATGCAGGTTCTCGCGCTCCAGCCTGACGCGGCCCTGCGGGGCGATCATCTCTTCGCCCTTCACCGCCTCGCGGATGGTGTTCGGCGAGATATCGCCGGCGGAGAGCTTCTCCACCGCCTGCTTGAAGAGGTAGACCTGGAAGTACGACGGCTCGGAGACAAAGTGGGTGACCTTGTCGCCGCCCCAGCGCGATTTATAGGCCTCGACGAACCGCTCGTTCTCCGGCGACTGGTGAACCATGAAGTAGGGCGCCGAGGTGAAGTGGCCGGCGGCCGCGTCGCCGCCCATGGCCGCCACCTCGTTCTCCGAGGTGGTCAGGCTGGCCATCGGCATCTTCTCGGGATCCAGGCCCGCCGCACGATACTGCCGGTGCAGGGCAACCACGGAGTCGCCCACCACGGTGGAGAAGATGACGTTGGGCTGCGTGCTCTGGATCTTGTTGATGACCGAGCTGAACTCGGAATGGCCGAGCGGCACGTACTCCTCGTTGACAACCTCGGCGCCCAGCTTCTCCAGAAGCTTCTTGCAGTAGTTGTTCTCCTCCTTCGGATAGATGTAGTTCGATCCGATCAGGTAGAACTTCTTGCCGAACCTCTCGACCAGCCAGGGGATGAACTCGTCCTGCTGCTGGTTGGGAACGGCGCCCGTGTAGATAACGTTCTTCGAGCACTCGCGGCCTTCGTAGAGCGTCGGGTACCAATAGAGGTTGTCGCGCTTTTCGAAGACCGGCAGCACCGCCTTGCGGCTGGCCGAGGTATAGGAGCCGAAGACGGAAACGCACTTGTCGCCGACCACCAGCTTGCGGGCCTTGGCCGCGAAGGTCGCCGGGTCGGATGCCGGGTCTTCGACAACCGGCACGATCTTCATGCCGTTGATGCCGCCGGCCGCGTTGATCTCCTCAATGGCCAGAATGGTGGCCTTGTTGAGCGATTCCTCGATGATGCCGGTGGTTCCGGTCAGGGAAAACAGCACCCCGACCTTGATTTCGCCGTTGGCCGCCTGGGCCAGCGACATGTCCTTGATCCACACATGCGGAAACCCTGCGGCGGCCGTTGCGCCTGCGGCGGCCACGCCCTGCAGGAAATTGCGTCGTTTGATCCTCACCTGTCCCTCCATGAGAAGAATGCAAAAAGCCCCGACCGACCGCGTCACGCAGGTCACATCGGGGCACCATTGCCGTCTCGAATTTAGGTCGGCGTCGCTGCCGCTCGCAGATTCAGGCTGGAAGCAAACACAAAAAGCCCCACGATCCCGCTTCACCGGAAAATGCGTGGGGCAGCTTCGCCTGAATTTTCTTGGCGGCCCTGTTGCCGCCGACGATCGCTCTTTCGCGATCGCTTTTAACGCTAGCCAAGAAGCTCCTGCGAGTCAATGACCGCATTGGCAATGGTGCCGATCGACACGCGCCTTGCCATCGCCTGACGCCGCAGGAAATGGTAGGCCTCTTCTTCGTCCAGGTTCTTGCTGCGCATGACGATCGACTTGGCGCGCTCGACGCTGCGCATGGTGCGCAGATTGTCGTCCAGCTTGTCAATGCGCCCACGCAGGCGCCGCTCGTAGAGGTGATGCTCGCGCGCCAAGGCCAAGCTGGTCTGCACCGCCAGGGGCGATACCGGGTAGTGCAGCACAGCCTGGGCGGCGCAGCGGTGCAGCAGCTTGAGGCTGAAGGGCGTCCGCTCGGAAATGATCAGCACCAGTGCGCTGTCCGCCTCGCCCGGCAGCCAGGGCAACCGCGCCGGCAGGTCCTCGGTCAGTTCACAGAAGACCACGTCGTATTCGCACGGCAACTGCTGCGGCAGCGGCCAGACGTGGTGCACCTGCGCGCGCAGACGTTGCAGCTCGCGGATCAGGCGTGCGCCATCGTCGTTGCGCTCAGTCGCCACGGCAACGCTGATGTTGGCGAAATCATACGTAGAGGAGCCGGCCTGATGGCGCAGCGGCGAGCCTGCGGGCTTGTGCTGGCTGCCGGCCTCCCCCTTCAGTTTCAAAGTCTGCTTCGTCATATCAGTCTTCGAGTTTATCGCGGTGTTGAGGACTTGCAGAGGCCCGGTTAGCCGTAGGCCAGGCTGCGGCTGTAGCCGATCAGGTAGGGATCGGCCTTCACCCTGATGCCGGAATCGTAAACGATGTCGAACTGGCCCTTCTCGTTGGCGCGCCCGATACGCGTCCAGAGGTCGGTGTGGCCGCAGACCGGGTTGATGGAGATTTCGCCCTGCGGCGCCTCGAACTCCGATCCCATGACCGAGGCCCGCAGCAGCTCCGTATCCATCGAGTTGGTCTGCTCCAGCGTCTTGGCGAAGACATGGACCTGGAAGTAGGCCGCCTCCAGGCACATGTTCGTCGACTGGTCCTCGCCGTAGCGCTTTTTGTAGAGATTCACGAAGCTGGAGTTCCGCTCGTTGCCAACGCCCTGGAAATAGGGCGCCGCCGTGATGTGCCCTTCTCCCACGTCGTAGCCCATCGCCTGGATCTCGGCCTCGGTCGTGGTGAGGCTGGCAATCGGCATAACCTTGGGGTCGAAGCCGAAGTCCGCGTAACTCTGGTAGAGAAAGACGGTGGAATCGCCGACCACCGTAGAGAAGATCACGTCGGGCCGGACTTCGTTGATCTCCCGCATCAACGGCGCGAAATCCTTGCGATCGGCGTTCAGGCGCAGGTAGCGCTCGCCCACCACCTCGCCGCCGCTGTTCCGCACCAGCTCGCGCATGATGCGGTTGGACTCCCGCGGATAGACGTAGTCGGACCCGATGAAGAAGAACCGCGTGCCGTAGGCCTCCATGAGGACGCGGCACAACTCGACGCTGTTCTGGTTCGGCGCCGCGCCTGTATAAATGACGTTCGGCGAGAACTCGAAGCCCTCGTACAGCGTCGGATACCAGAGCAGGCCGTTAAGACGCTCCACAACCGGCAGGACGGCCTTGCGGCTGCTCGAGGTGTAGCAACCGAAGATCGTGTTGACGCCGTCCTCAACCATCAGCCGCTTGGCCAGGCAGCCGAAGGCACGTGCTTCCGAAGCGGGATCGTAGAGGAGTGGCTCCAACGGGCGGCCGTTGATGCCGCCCGCATCGTTGATCTCGTCAATTGCCGTCAAGGTCCCGCGAAGCTGCGTCTCCTCGATCACGGCCATGAACCCGCTCTGCGAAAACAGGACGCCAACGCGCCACGGCTCGGAGGTGTTTTCCGTTGTCTTCACAGTTTCGTCCCCCTCATGTCTCCGCGAAGGCCATCTGGACGCGGCGGCCATCGCTCTCCCTGTTTGCACAACAGCGACCCGATTGTAGCGCTATTCCACTTGCCCGGGGGCGGTCATATTGCCGCGGCCCGTCAGCCGTGGCGCCTTTGCCGGCGTTCTGTCGCTGCGTGGTCCTCCCTGATCTCAGCTCAAGGGTTGCCTCCCTCGACTCTATTTTGTGCGCTACTCTATTTTGTGCGCTTGCCCCGGGGCAAACACTAAGACGCCAGAAGCTCCTTCAGCTTGCCGTCCAAAAAGGCGACATCGGTTTGGTTAATACCCGGGCCGCCTGCAAAATGGCCCCAAATCGATTCAAAGGGCACCAGGGTCGCGTTCGGCATGTTGGCGACCTCGAATTCGCTGTCTTCCGGAGGGAAATACAGGTCCGTTCGACCCGGCATGACGAAGGCCTTGGCCTTGATCGCCCCCAGCGCCTTCTTGAAGTCACCGTTGTAGAGCTCGTTGTCGCTGATATCGCCGTTCTGCCAGGTCCACAGCATGGTCAGCAGGTTGTTCGCATCCTTGGGCAGGAAAAATCCTTCCCAAAAGCCGATGAGGAAATCTTCCAGGGAGGAAAACCCCATTTCCTTCAGATCCAGCTCGTTGCGGTAGAAAGCCTGCGAGAAACCCCAACCTGCATAGACCCGAGCGGCCGCGCGCAGGCCCTTGGCCGGCTTTTCCTTGTACCAGCCGTTGTCCCAGGCGGCGTCGGCGGTGAGGGCCGCCTTGACACCCTCCAGGAAGACGAAGTTGTGGCGCGAGCACTTCGCCGAGCCGCAGAAGGGCGCAATGCGCTCGACCATGTCGGGATACATCGCCCCCCAGTGGAAAGCCTGCAGGGCGCCCATGGACCAGCCGGTGACCAGCGGCAGTTTCTCGATGCCGAAGTGCTCCGTCACCAGCTTGTGCTGGGCGCGCACGTTGTCGTAGGCCGTGACCTGCGGAAAGCGCGCGGCGTTGTAGGGTTCCGGCATGTTGCTGGGCGACGACGACAGGCCGTTGCCCAGCATGTTCGGGATGATGATGAAGTAATTCTTCGGATCGAGGGCCATGCCCTCGCCGACCAGCCATTCGTTGTCGTAGTGCTGCCCCGAGTACCAGGTGGGATAGACGATGACGTTGTCCTTCTTCGCCGAGAGTTCGCCGAAGGTCTTGTAGGCGAGCTTGGCGTCGCGCAGGGTCGCGCCGCGCTGCAGGGTGAAGTCCCCCAGGTCGAAGATTTCGTAATCGAGGCTCATGGTGTTCTCCAGGCGGTACGGTTGGTCTTCTTAAGGGGGCGGCCGCATCGCCGCAGCCGCCCCATTATAGCGGGTCAGGTCGACGCCTTCTTGGGCTCGGCCACCGTTGAAATGACGGCATAGGAGATGCCGCCGGCCAGAGCCGCGCAGATTGCCGTCGACAGCTCCGGCGCCTTGAACTCGACGGCGAAGGCCACGGCCGAGCCGATGGCCCAGGCCACGAAGGCCGTGCCGCGCCAGTCGCGGTCGATCTCCGCGTCACGCCGGGCGATGTACTGGTCGACCAGGATGATCGCGCCGATCGGCGGCACCAGGATGCCGAGCAGGCTCAGCCATTCGATAAAGAAGGCCCAAACATTGGTTGCCGCCACGGCGATGCCGATCGCCCCCAGGACCACGGCGTAGACGCGCATGTGGCTGCCGAGAATACGCGACCAGCCGGTAGCCGCGTTGTAGAGGCAGTGCGCACAGACTGAGCCCAGGTTACAGTAAAGGAAGATGAAGGCAAGAACGCTGAGGAAGCCGATCTGCTTGCCGTTCATGTAGCCAAACATGTTGTCGGCGCCGAAGGGATTGGCATCGGGAACGGCCAGGGCCGCGGTGGTGATCCCGCCGATCAGCATGGCCACCAAGTTGGCGAAGGGAAAGGCGCTGAAGGTGGCCACGATCGAGCTCTTCTTGTCCGCCGCCCAGCGGTTGAAGTCCGCCGAGACGGTGCCGGCGTCGATAAAGAGCGCGATCACCACCGTCAGGCCGACGCCCATTGACATGGTGACCACGCCGTTGTTCCCCGGATAGCTGACGATCGCGTCCCAGCTGGAGGTCGAGGCGGCATCGAAGACGACCCAGAGGCCGAGCACGACGAACAGCGGCACCGAAACCAGGCCGATAGCGTGCAGGCCGCGAACGCCGACGAAGGTGATGCCAATGTAGAGCACCCCGGCCACGATGGTCATGAGCACGTAGTTGAGATCGTAGGTCGCGCTGACCAGAGCGCCGGTGATGCCCGTCTGCACGGCGTACCATCCCAGCAGGAGGGTGGAGAGCAGACCGGAGGCGAAGACGTAGCCCTTGCGCCCGAAGACGATGCTGGCCAGCAGGGCGAAATTCATGCCGCGCGAGGTGCCCAGGACGCCCAAGGCGCCGACGTAGCAGAACATGATGAGGTTGCCGATGATCATGGCATAGAGGGCGTCGACGAAGCCCATGCCCAGCACCAGCAGGGAGCCCGTCATGGCGCCGGTGATGATCATCGGAAAGCCGATCCACACGGTGGTGACGGAGAACATGCTGCGCCGCGCCGCAAGCGGAACCGGTGTGTGCTCGTACTCCGCGCCCAAGACATGGTCGACCTCGGATTCGAGCACTTCGACTTCTTCAGTAATCTTGTTCATTTACCGCCTCCCCGACGGATCTTGGTTTGCAGGGCGCGCCGGGGCGCCTAAGCCCCATGCCGGGCCGACAAACAAGTTGCGATCGGGTATGACCGAAGCCATCAAGGGACCCGACGCCGCCACCTGCCTCCGGCCCCTCAACGCAAAAAGGCGAAGAGGCCTCCGCATGGCTCCATATTTGGGAGTCATTCGGAGGCCTCTTCGCCTGCGATTTCGCTCGGCAGCCGCACTGCTGCCGTTCCGCCAGTTCAGCGGATTGGTTACGCTAGCCATCGACCCGCACCGAGTCAATCGGTAACAGATCGATTACAAAATGACGTTCATAGGCCTTATGCCCGGTGAGCCACGTCATCGCCGCCTCAGAAAATCGCAAGCTTCCGCGTCGAGCTGCGCCAGTGCTCGAGGCGCTTGCGCACTTCCTCGCCGCCTTCTTCGGCCACCAGCCACACCAGTACGTTGAGTGCCGCTGCCAGAGAACCCGTTGCCTGTCGCGACGTTTGCATTGGACACAACAGGTCCCGGCCGAGGGCGAGGACGACCAGGGCGCGGTGCGGTAGATCCTGAAAGGCCTCGAGGCGCTGGCCCTTGTGGTCGATACCTCGATTGGCGGCGCCCGGGTCACGCGGGAGCTGGATGCGCTGATCGCCTGCCGCGGCCGGCCGGCGATGATTGTCAGCAACAACGGTACGAAGCTGACCTCGCGGGCGGTATTGGAATGGACCAACTGCAGCGGCGTGGAATGGCACTATATCGCCCCTGGGAAGCCGACCCAGAACGCCTTTGTGGAGAGCTTTAACGGTCGGTTCCGGGACGAATACCTGAACGCCCACTGGTTCCTGAGCCTTGCGGATGCAGCGGAAAAGTTGGAGGTTTGGCGTAGAGACTACAATGAACAACGGCCACATGGCGCCATCGGGAACAAGGTCCCGGCAGCGCTTACGAAATCAGGACATGCAGCCAGCCCGTGTTCCTGACAAGGCCGGAAAACTCTAACGCCCACTGAGGGTAGGTTGGGTAGCAGCGCATGAACAACCAGCACTCTCACTATGAACGAGGGACCAAAGGGGAGCAGGTCACATGCCCTCTACGAGCAGAAGCCTGCTACACCCTTTGCTACACTCCAGCCGCCGCGAAAGCACAGGTTGCGGAACAAGAGGGCGAGGTTTTTCAGGGCTTTTCGGTGATGGCGTCCCCTAGGGGAGTCGAACCCCTGTTTCCGCCGTGAGAGGGCGGCGTCCTAGGCCACTAGACGAAGGGGACCAATGGCCGGAAG